>Ga0080006_1130133_pt1 | contig 43964 bp, 39 predicted proteins | sample RS3BMetagenome_FD_69209 | JGI IMG/M metagenome (GOLD analysis project Ga0080006, IMG submission 69209) | Ferric oxide microbial mat and aquatic microbial communities from Rainbow Spring, Yellowstone National Park, USA - RS3B (SPADES... ... | reverse complement strand
TCGCCGGGAGGAACCCGGTGGGAGGGAAGGGCCCCGACTTCGGTCACGCCGGGGATGGAGGTAAGCGCGAGGGCATGCCGGGGACCGCCCCGGACATCTACCCCGAGGGGAAGCATCTTCCCCCCGCCAAAGTGCGACAACTCCAGAACCGGCTATGGGCTGCGGCCAAGCAGTCTTCGGGTCGGCGTTTCCACGCCCTGTACGACCGCATCTACAGAAGTGACGTTCTGTGGGAGGCGTGGGAGCGGGTCCGAGCGAACCGTGGTGCTGCCGGGGTCGATGGTGTGACCCTGGCGGTGGTGGAGGCTTATGGGGTCGAGCGAATGATCGCAGAGCTCCAGCAGAGCCTCCGGTCAGGCATCTACCGCCCGTCGCCTGTGCGCCGGGTGGAGATCCCGAAACCCGACGGGTCCAAACGCCCGCTCGGGATCCCTACGGTGAAGGACAGGGTGTGCCAGCAGGCAGCGAAGATCGTCCTCGAACCAATCTTCGAGGCGGACTTCTTACCCTGCAGCTTCGGGTTCCGCCCGAGGCGGTCGGCTACCGATGCCATGGAGAGGATCAGGATCGGCTTCATTGAAGGCAAGACGTTTGTCTTCGAGGCCGACATTCGGAACTTCTTCGGCGAGATCGACCACGAGAGGCTTCTCTCGCTGGTCGGCGAGCGGGTATCGGACCGCCGGGTGCTCAAGCTCCTTCGCCAGTGGCTGCAAGCAGGTGTGTTGGCAGATGGGGTTCTCTCCGAGACGGTCACCGGGACTCCCCAGGGAGGCGTCATCTCTCCCCTCCTTGCCAACGTCTACCTGCACGCCTTCGACCGGGCCTGGGCAGAGCGTGGCACCGGAGAAGTCGTCCGCTATGCGGACGACTTCGTGGTGCTGTGCACCTCTCAGGAGCAGGCCGAACAAGCCCAACGGCGGGCGACCGCCATCTTGGGTGACCTCGGGCTGTCGCTCCATCCGGACAAGACCGCCGTGGTCGACCTCCGGGGCGGGCGTCGAGGCTTCGACTTCCTCGGGTGCCACTTCCATGCCCGCATGTCCGGCAAGCTCTGGGAGCAGCGGCGCAGCGTCCGCTACTACCTCCAGCGCTGGCCGTCGGTGCGCTCCATGAAGCGTGCCCGAGTGAGGATCAAGGCCATGACCGATCGAAGCCAGGTCGGACAGGAGTTACCGGTCGTCATCGGACGGCTCAACCAGTTCCTCCGTGGCTGGGGCAACTACTTCCGCACCGGGAACGCATCCATCAAGTTCTGCGAGATCGACAAGTACGTATGGTGGCGGCTCTTCCGCTTGATGTGCAAGAAGCGGGGACGCAACCTGCGTGCCGGTCAAGCCGATCGGTGGACAACAGCCTGGTTCCACGACCAGGGCCTGTACCACTTGCACGGAACCGTCCGTTACCCGAAAGCAGCGTAACCATGTCCAGAAGACCGTCGGTAAGCCGTATGCGGGAAAACCGCACGTACGGATTGAAAGGGGGATGGGGAACCGGGCTCGCAAGAGCACCGCGCCCCTGACTACCAATGGCAGACGCGATCGTGCCGACGAGCGAAGTCCGGGCGACCCTCGGCCAGATCACCAGGCGCTTCGACGCGGGCGACACCGAGCCGGTGTTCTTCGGCTCGCACCGCCGGCCCCAGGCAGTGCTGGTGCCCATCGCCACGTGGGAGCGCCTGCTGGCGGCGGTCGAGGACGACCTGGACCGCGAGGTGGCCCGTGAGCGTCTGGCCGACAAGCGACCGTGGCTGAGCACCGAGCAGCTGGACGCCGCGCTCGACCGGGCGGCCGAGGACGCCGCCCGGACTCGGTGACCGGCCGGTCGCCACATCCCCGCTTCGGCCTCCTGGCGCACCCGGGACTTGCAGACGACCTGTCGGCGATGGCCGCCTACGGCCCGGAGGTCATCGCCGCGCTGCGGGTCGTGCTCGATGACCTCGCCCACGGCCGTCTCACGGGGAAGGCCCTCGGGGTGCGTCACGTGAGTGGTGACCTGACCGGCCTCGCGAGTGTGAAATTCGACCTCCCGGACAGTCCGACCCGGCGATTCCGGCTGGTCTACGCCGAGCTGGACGCATCGACGCGTGGTCTCCTGGCGGTCGGTGTTCGCGAGGAGCACGCAATCTACCGGCTGGCGTCAGAACGGCTGGAGGCGGGGAGGACCTTGGGGGAAGGGTCCGAGTGAGTGGTTGTCCGGACTAATTGGCCTACCTACGAACGTACCAACCCCAGGTCAGCGGCCCTGTGCCCGGGGAACACGGGCGATTGGTCGGTAGACCGGGGGCTTGGTGGTGAATGTCTGGCGCCCGCCATCGGCGGTCACCCGTTGGTAAGCAGCCGAGTCTCGCTCCGTGCGATCGTCGCCAGCGCCGCAATCGATGCCGGCGCCGGGTCCGTTCGATACCAATCCCAGCTGGACCTTCTCAAGTTTGAGCCCTTGAACGTCGGAAGCGCGCCGTGGCGGGTTCGGCGCCAGTGGCGCACCCGTCGGGATCGAGTCCGTGGCCTCGTGTCGTCCGGCTCGACGAGCTCCACGGTGAGCTCCTGGAGGTGGCTCGTGAGGCCTCTCAGTTTCCGGGCGTTGTCGAACAGCGCCTTGAGCTCGGCGAGCTCGACGTCGGATTGCATTCGGGTGACGGTCTTGCCGTCGATCTTTCGGGTCCAGAACGCGTAGTGGTCTTGCCGGTGACGGTTCACACCCGATCGGCGATAGGCAACACGGGCGTGTGGGAATCGATCCTCGTCCTGCCAACGGCGGTCTGGGAACCCACCCGACCCATAGGTACCCATCGGTCGGGTGGAGAGCAAGATAGATGACCCGTTGCACGGATCATGATTTGCTCCACGCTTCGCCCTGTTCGGGCGACCATTCCACCGTGTCGCAACGGCGTTGTGTCGCTACGCTGGGAGGGAGCGAGAAGGAAATGGACGAGCGGGCAACGGTTCTAAGGGCGTCGCCGACGTGGAAAGGTGGGCGCACGCGTCGGGCAGCCCAGGGCCGCCATCGGGTCGTAGGTGTCCGGGTCACCGACTACGAGCTCACCGAGCTGCGTCGCCGGGCCACTGGGGCCGGGGTCTCCCCGCCCCGCTACCTGTTGGAGGCGGCGCTGTCCGGCGGGGCGGTCACGGTCGCCGACCGCCGCCGCCGGATCGCCGAGTTCGCCGCCATGCGCGGCGAGCCGCGCGGTTCGGGCCAACCCTGCGCCAGGTTGCCCAGGTCGCCATCGCCACCGGCTCGGTGCCCGTCGAGGTGGCCGGTGCCATGGCCGGTGTCCGGCGGGTGGCGCACCGGCTGGAGGGCGCGATCGACAGGCTCGTCGCCAGCGTCGAGGGTCCGGGCCGATGATCGCCAAGATCAGCCGGGGGACCAGCATCATCCGCCTGGTGCGCTATCTGTTCAGCCCGGGCCGCTACAACGTGTGCCAGCCCGTGGGGCAGCGAGCTTGGGACGACGCGCATCCACGCATTGCATGCCGGTCGGCTGCAGCGCACGCACCATCTGGCGGCGAGGAGTTGGCCTGGTTTGATCGGCACGAGGTCGAGCTGCAGGCGAAGCAGACCCAGTCCTTCGAGGAGTGGTACGGGCCCTTCGACCGGTAGTAGCTCTGCAAAGCAGAGGCAACGGGATTGCACTTGATCATTGACAAAACCGGCTCTTACGGTTTCGTGGGGACGAGTTGAGCCGATCCGCGGCGGCCGGATCTGGCTGGTCCACGTCACCCCGCCGGCGTAGAGCAGCACTCGGTGGCGGTAGTGACTGTTACGCCGACGTCGGCGTAATTGACAACTACCGGCTGCGGCTGTTGCTCCACTCCAGGCGTCAAATGGGACACTCGTCCAACTGCTCGAATCAGAGGACGTTCCCCACGCCTCATCGCGTAGAACCCCTAACGGCCCGGCGTGCACAGCCAAAAGCGCGCACCGGTGGGGTCGGCCACATGGGCGACACGACCGAGCCCGCCGTCCTTGGCGGCGGTGAGCACCGTTCCCCCAAGGGCGAGCACCTTTTGGACCGAGGCGTCGACGTCGTCGCTTTGCCAGAAGACGGCCCAGGCCGGCCTTTCGTCTTGCGCCAGGTTCTCGACCTTGTCGCCGATGCCGGCGAGGGGGCGGTCCGTGTCGGGGTCCATGTAGCCGGCGTAGTGATGCCCGTCCTCGGTCTCCTCCTCGAGCGGCTTCCAGCCGAACGCCTGCCGGTAAAAGTCGACTGCGCCGTCGTAGTCATAGGTGTCGAACGCGAAGAAGATCGGCGCGCCGTGCTCGTTGATCACAGTGAAGCCGGGGAAGCTGCCGGGTTGCCAGACGCCGATGACCAGTCCCTGCGGGTCGGTGATGACTGCTTGGACACCGAGGTCGTCGACCGCCAGTGCTGGAGCCTGCACCGCGGCGCCCAGCTCGGTAGCGAGCTTCAACGTCGCCTCGATGTCGTTCGAGGCGAGGTACGGTTTCCAGGTGTTGTCGGCGCGCATCTCGCCCATGTCGCCCATCCCACCGGCGATGGGCACGCTTTCCCTGGTGAACATGAAATAACCGCCGTGGTCGGGGTCCGGCTGCTCCGCCACCCAGCCGAACAACTCGGGGTAGAACCGGCGGCTGCCCTCGACGTCAGAAGTCCACAGATCGACCCAACACGGTGCTCCGATCGGGCCGGACGCTCGTTTCGTCATCGCTACTCCTCGTCAGTCGGAGTCCCGTCGTTGTGAAGACGAGGGGCGCTTGCTGGTCTCATCGGTCACCGCCGCCGCGGTCGAGCCAGCGCGACGATCTCACGTCTCGGGACGTGGCGCTCCAGCAGGCCTCGGCAGGGCCTCGTCCCGGTCGTGGCAAGCGTGCTGGTCGGGAACCGGTCGATGGAGTGGAAACCGGATGGACGTGACCGCACCCCGGGAGGGGGCGACGAAGCCCGGGTCGTCGGGTCAGGACCCACTATCGTCGCCCGGGGCTGACCGCGACCCTGCGGGAGGAGTCCCACGATTCGTCCGAGGCGGAGATTGGAGACCGCGTGAACCGTGATGCCGACCTCTCGGAGAGGGTCGCCCGGATCGAGGACGAACTGGCCATCCGCCAGCTGGTCCTGACCTACGGCCCCTCGGCCGACGCCGGACTGGCCGATCGGGCGGCGTCGGTGTGGCTCCCCGAGGGCGAGTACGACTGGGATGCCGACGGGACGCCGCACCAGGGAAGGGAGGCGGTGGAGGCCATGCTCCTCGGTGACGGCCACCAGGGACTGATCCGCAGCGGGGTGGCGCACTTCGCGGGACCGCCGCTGATCGAGGTGGACGGCGACCGCGCCACCGCCCTCACCTACTCGCTGATCATGCGGCGAGAGCCCGACACCAGCCGGTTCTACCTCTGGCGGGTCAGCGCCGCCCGCTGGGACCTCGAACGCCGCAGCGGCACCTGGGGCGTACGACGCCGGGTGAACCGCCTGATGGACGAGACCGGCGCCGGCCGCACGCTCTTCGGCGACACGCTGGCCGAGCGGTTCGAGGGGGGCCCACCCCGATGAGCGACGGGCGCCTGGCCGGGAAGGTGGCGATCATCACCGGGGCGAGCACCGGCCTCGGTCCCGAGATGGCCAAGCTGTTCGTCGACCAGGGCGCCAAGGTCCTCCTGGCGGCTCGTCGAGAGGAGCTGGTGCAAGCGGCTGCAGCCGCCTGCGGACGGGACGCCGTCGCCATGCGAGCCGATGTGACGAAGGAGCAGGACGTCATCGCCATGGTGGCACTCGCGGTCGAGTCGTTCGGCCACGTCGACGTCATGTGCAACAACGCTGCAGCCCCGGGCACCGACCTGCCCATCTGGGAGCAGACCCTGGAGAACTGGAACGAGACGATCGCCGTCGACGTCACTGCCGCCATGCTTTGCACCCGGGAGGTCCTGCGGCAGTCCATGCTCGAGCGGCGCTCCGGCGTGATCATCAATTTCTCGTCGACCGCCGGCCTGGCCGGGGTTCCGAGGAAGACCCATTACGTGACCGCCAAGGCCTCTCTGCGGGCGTTCACCAAGGCGGTCGCCCTCGAAGTCGGCCCCTATGGGATCCGGTGCAACTGCCTCGTGCCGGGCGGGATCCAGACCGAGCTTTGGGAGAACTGGGTCCGTCGTTCGGCCGCCGAGCGTGACGTCGACTACGAGACCCACCGCGCCAGGCTGCTCTCGAGCGTCGCCCTCAGGGACATCTCGAAGCCGCTCGACATCGCCAACACGGCGCTGTTCCTCGCCAGTGACGAGAGCCGGACGATCACCGGGCAGTCGATCGTCGTCGACGCCGGCGGTTACATGCTCGGCTGACCCGGCCGACCAGTCGTCCGCCCCGGTGCAGTGCCGGCATGGCGATCACGAAGCGAAGCGGATCGGGACCTCCTTCGTGTCCACCGGGTCGGTCGAGCTGGCGTTGTTGACGATCACTTCGCAGGTGTGCCCGGCATCGCACACGCCGTTGCCGATGCTCCCGGTCCCGACGCGTAGCACCACCGAGCCCGAACCGGTGGGGTCCGGATGGAGGATTGCGGCGTGGGCGAAGCTGCATCCCGCTGGACTGGCCGTGGCGATGTCCACGTGCGAGCACTCGAGGATGTTGACCACCTTGCCCGGCGTGTAACCACTCCATCGGACGGTGACGGCCTCGCCGTCGTGCAGGCCGACGTCCGGGGTGACCGAGGCGTGCAGGTCGGCGGTGGCCGCCTTGGGAACCGGCAGGGTGGTCCTCGACCCCGCCGACCAGGCGGCGTGGAGATCGGAGAACGACGTGTGGCCGTCGGCGGCGACGGCCGGGAGGCTCCGGCTCTCGTGCTTCAAGAAGGCGTTGAAGAAGGCGGTGGTCGAGGCGATCACCGCGCCCGAGGTCGGACCGACCACTCCCGCAGCGGCCATGTGGGCCACACCGCCGGTGCGGTCGGACGGGCTGTCCCAGCTGATCGTGAGCAGCCCTTTTGGTCCGCGCGCGGCATCGAAGATCTCGACGGCGTCGGCATAGGGGACGATCCCGTCGTAGACGTCCTGGACGACGAGGAGCGGGGGAGCCTTCGCCAGCTCGTAGTGGCCGCGCCCGAGGCCCTCGGTGGTCCCGGCCATGATGACCGCCGCCTTGACCCGTGGGTCCCGGCAGCAGGTGTTGGCGACCAGCCCGAGGGTGGTGATGGCCCCGTTGGAGTGGCCGGCGGCGCCGATCTCGCTCGGGTCGACCAGGTGCGACAGCGGCCCACCCGCGCCGGCCGAGGCCTCGAGCACCCGGTCGATGACGAAGCTCATGTCGCCCGGCTGGTTCCCGACGTCCCCATTGTCGGGTCCACCCGGCGTCACGCTGCTCGACAGCGGGAAGAGCGGCGCCGCGACGACGTAGCCGGCGGCGGCCCAGGCGCGCAGCAGCCGTCGGTACTCGGCGGGCGATCCCCCGAGGCCGTGGGCGAACACGATGAGCGGGTACGGCCCGCCCGGGGGCGTGCTGGCCGAGCGCGATTGCCGGACCGGGTACCAGATGGTCGTCACCAGTGTGCGGAAGGGCTTGGCCGGCTGGCCGCCCCACGGCGGCGTCGGGCGCGAGGTGTCCACGAACGTCATCGTCGTCGACGCCACCGCCAACGAGCCCGACCCGGTCGCGGCCGCCGACCCGGCAGCCGAGAGCGTGGCGCTCGCAAGCAGTAGCCCGACGAGGGCCGCCCCATGGCGCATCGGCCGGCCCAGCTCCCGGGCGGGCGCAACCTCCCGGCGCAACCTTCCGGTGTGCACCCTGTGCATGTCTCCCCCTGTCGCAGGCCGCTCTGGCCGAACCGTACGCCAGGTCGGGCTCGCCAGGGTGGGTCCAGGCACGGACCCGCCCGACACGCCGGACGAGGTGCCCCGCGGGGCGGCGTCCCTCGGCCCTACGCCAGCGCGATGATCGGGCGTCGGCGCGGCGAGACCTGCCGGACGCCCGTCGCCGGCCCGTCGCCGGCCCGTCGCCGGTCCGTGGCTCGGGCCCTAACAGAGCCCTAACACTGCCCTGGCCTCCGGCTCACCGGCGCCGGGTTCAATCGACTCGGCGGCGGCGTCGCAGCCGACGGGGCCGCCGACACCCAGACCGAGACCGAGCGAAGGAGACGACGACATGAGCACGGACGGCATGAACACCGACGACATGAAGACCGACGGCATCGACACCGGGAACCGACTGGCCCGGTGGGCCAGGCACACGAGACCAAAGCTGCTCGCGGCGATCGGCGGCGGCATGGTGGTGGCCCTGGCGGCCGGGGGGGTGGCGGTAGCCAGCTCCGGCAGCCCCCAGCCGGCTCCGGCGGCCAAGGCGTCGCCCTCGGCCCACCACGCGGGCGGGGGACACTCGTGGGTCCTTCGCCTGCTGCGCCACACCGTGCACGCCCAGTTCCTCGTCCGGACCAAGGGCGGCTCGCTGCAGACCGTCGACTTCGACCGCGGGGTGCTCCGGTCGGTGACGTCGACCGACATCGTGATCGCCCCGGCGGACTCGTCGACCACCACGGTGTCGGCCGCCATCACGTCGAAGACCCACTTCCGCGGGCTGACCCAGAGCCAGCTCCAGCCGGGCGACCTGGTGGCACTCGTGTACCACGACGGCAATGCGGTGGTGGTCGGCGCCCGGGCCCCCAAGTCGACGTCGTCGGCCACCGGCTGAGGGCCGGGCGGCCGGTGGCGGCGATGACCCGAGGCCGGGGCGCGTCGGTGCGAAGCTGAAGCGGTGACCGCCGGCACCGTTCTCGTCGTCGAGGACGACGACGCCATCGCCAGCCTGGTGGCGCTGTACCTCGAGCGCGAGGGTTTCCGGGTGCTGCGGGCCGAGGACGGCGAGACGGCGCTGGCCTTGTGGCACCGGGAGCGCCCCCGCCTCGCCGTCCTCGACATCGGGCTCGCCGGCGAGGCTGACGGCCTCGACGTCTGCAAGCGGCTCCGGGCCGTCGGCGACACCCCGGTCATCTTCCTCACCGCCCGCGGCGACGAGGTCGACCGGGTGCTCGGCCTGGAGCTCGGGGCCGACGACTACGTCACCAAGCCGTTCTCCCCGCGTGAGCTCGTGGCCCGGGTGAAGACCGTCCTGCGGCGGGCCAGCGCGCCGGTGGCGCCGGCGGTCACCGAGCTGTCGGGTGGGGCGATCCGCGTCGACGGCACCCGGCGTGAGGTGAGCCGGGACGGCGAGCTGGTCGACCTGACGACGAGGGAGTACAACCTGCTGGAGGTGCTGGCCCAGCACCGGGGCGTGGTGCTGAGCCGGGCCCAGCTCCTCGAGCTCGCCTGGGGCGCCGAGTGGTACGGGGACGAGCGGACCGTCGACGTCCACGTGGCCCAGCTACGCAAGAAGCTCGGCGGCGCCCTCGGGCTCGTGACGGTGCGCGGCTTCGGCTACCGCCTCGACTGACATGGGCGCCTCCGACGCCGAAGAGGGACCAGACGCGGTGAGCGGGACGCCCGGGTGCGACGCCGGCTGACGCTCACCATCGTCGGGCTGGTCACCGGTGCGCTGCTGCTCGCCGGCGGCGGGGCGCTGGTGGTGGCCTCCTCGACGGCCCGTCACGACGTCGTCACCCAGCTTCTCGACGAGGCGGGGGCGCTCGCCCGGAACGCCTCCTCGATCCGCCGTCCTGCGATGGTTCGACTGGTCGGACGGGTGCTGCGGGTCGAGAGCGCCGACATCCTGGTCGTCGGTCCGTCTGGCCGGGTCGTCCGGGCGATCGCCCACAAGCGGACGCCATTGCCTCTCACGACGTTGTCGATCACCGGTGGGCCGTCGTCGGGCGTCCGCGACAACGTCGCCTACGCCGTGGTGCCGGTCCAGCTGAGCGCGTCGGCCGCCCGGTCGCTCCCACCCGGCGACCGGACCGCCGTGCTGCTCACCCGCCGGGTGGGCGACCTGGCGCCGCACTGGGGTTTCTTCGTGATCGTGACCGCCGGCACCGCTGCCGTCGCCGCTGCCGTCGCCGCCGCCCTGGCTCGCCGGATCACGAAGCCGATCACCGCCGCCAGCGACGTGACGGTCCGGATCGCCGGCGGGCAGCTCGAGGCCCGGGTGCCGGTGCGCGACGATGAGCGGGACGAGCTCGCCACGTTGGCCCGCTCGATCAACGCCATGGCGGCCTCGCTCGAGCACGCCCGCCGCCGCGAGACTGAGCTGCTCGCCTCGGTCTCCCACGACCTGCGGACCCCGCTCACCTCGATCCGGGGCTACGCCGAGGCGATCGCCGACGACGTCACCGACGACGCCGGCGCCGCTGCCCGCATCATCACCGACCAGGCCCAGCGGCTCGAGCGGCTCGTCGGCGACCTCCTCGACCTGGCCCGGCGCCGCTCCCATCACCTGCCGCTCCATCCGACGGCGGTCGACCTGGCGGCGTCCGGCCGCCAGGCGATCGACGCCGTCGGCCCCGAGGCCCGCCGCTTCGGCGTGTCGGTGGCCCTGCAGGTGCACGGGGCGCACCCGGTGGCCCGGGCCGATCCGGACCGGCTGGCCCAGGTGCTCACCAACCTCGTCCAGAACGCCGTCGCCCACGCCGGGTCGTCGGTCGTCGTCCGGGTCGGCGACGTGCCCGCCGCCGGCTCCGGCTGGGTCTTCGGGGCGGTGGAGGACGACGGGCCGGGGATTCCCGCCGGCGAGCTCGAGCGGGTCTTCGACCGCTTCTACCAGCTCGACCGCGGGAGGGCCGCCCAGGTCGGCGGGTCCGGACTGGGCCTGTCGATCGTGGCGGAGCTGGTATCGGCGATGGGTGGCACGGTCCGCGTCGAGTCCCCGGTGTCCGGCGACCCGGCATGCCCGGGCTCCCGTTTCGTCATCATGCTGCCCGGTGTGGCCGTCGTGGCGCCGCCGACCTCCACCCCCGAGTGGGCGGCACCGGAGAGCTCGGCCGCGCCCGGGGTGACGCGGTGACCGCCACCGCCGCCCGAGTGGCGTCGCCGGCTCAGGTGGCGGGCTTGCGGGCGGCGACGACGCCGGCTTCGGCCACGACGGTCCACGTCCGGACGTCGGTGAACCCTGCGTCGGTCACGAGGCGCTGCCAGGCGGCCTGGGTGAGCGGCCGCTCCTCGACCCGGAGGGTGAAGCGCACGGCGTTCTTGAGGATCCGCCAGTAGCCGGGCAGCCCGCGCCTGGCCAGGGTCCGCAGCTTCCCGGCGATGATCTTGCGATCCTCGGTGGTCGCACCGCGTCCGAACATCATGTCGGCGATCACCAGCTGCCCCCCGGGCCGGAGCCAGCCGAAGGCCGACGTGACCAGACGGGCCTTGTCGGCGTCGCGTAGATGGTGGAGGGCGTAGTTGGAGACGATCACGTCGTAGCTGTCGGCGGGCTCGGACAGCCGCTCGAGCGGGAGCACCATCCCGCGGACCGAGTGCAACTCGAGCCGCTGCGCCTCCTCCTCGAGCCGCTGGATCATCGCCGCGCTCACGTCGACCCCGAGCACCTCGGCCCCCCGGGCTGCCAGCGGGAGGGCGAGCCGCCCGGTGCCGGTGCCGAGGTCGATGGCCCGCATCCCAGGGGAGACCTCGGCAGTGGAGAGGACGGCGTCGGCCACCTTCTCCATCGCCGGGTCGTTGTGGCTGTCCCAGGTCTCGACTCGGCCGTCCCAGGTCCTGCGTTGGCGCCGGATCGCCTGCCAGCTGGCGAGCGTGTCGAGCCAGCGGGAATAGGGGGCGCCGTCCACCGGCCTCACGCTAGGCGCTGAAGCTTACGGGCAGGTAAAGCAGCCGGCCGGACCGGCGCCGAACTGCCCGGATCGGTCGGCGCCGGTGGCGATCTCCCCGACCGTGGCATCTTCGGCGCCGCGCTGGTCGAACAGCCCAAGGGCGACGGCAGCGACCTCGCCGACGACCATCGCCGCCCGACGGGCACGGAGCGCGCCGGCCAGGGTGGGAGGAGCCGTCGTCTCGACCCTGCTCACACCGGCCACGGCGGGCGGCCCTGGTGGAAGGCGTGGGTGGTGAGCTCGATCAGCTGCCCGTCGGGGTCGCGCAGCATCACGGCCGTGCCACCCATATCGGTGTCGTGGAGGACCTCGCCGCCGTGGGCCTCGACTTTCTCGAGCACCGACGGGATGTCGGCCACCGCCACCGACAGATGGGTGAAACCGGGGTCGTTCATATGCCGGCGGACGACTGGTCGGGTCCCGCCGGTGGCGTAGTGGAGGAGCTCGAGGACGAACCCGCCCTTGACCAGGTAGACGGCCTTCAACCCGAGGGGCGCCTCGAGCTGGAGCAGCCGTTCGGCGCCGCCCTCGTCCGGCACGTCCATCTCCCACCAGTAGCGGAAGCCGAGCACCTCCTCGTAGAAGCGGCGCGCCCGGGCGAGGTCGGTGACGCAGTGCCCGACGTGATTGAACAGGACCGGTTCCTCCGTCCCGCCGCCGCTCATCGCTCGCCGCTTCCCATGATCCACCCCCTGCTGTCGACCGGACGACTGACCGGCAGCCGAGTCTGCCATCCCGGCGCCCAGCCGTCGCCGTACCCGGTGCGGGGACGGTCGGCCCGACGGTCAGCCGACGGGGGTGAGCTCGAGGTGGAGCTGTTTTAGGCCCCGCAGCATGAACGTCGGGGAGTGCTCGAAGCGGCGGGCGCCCGGCGGTCCGTGGTGGGCCTCGGCGATCGTGATCTCGGCGGTGCGGTCGAGGAACCGCTGCAGCGTCACGTTCGCCTCGGCTCGGGCCAGCGGGGCGCCGGCGCAGGTATGGGTACCGTGGCCGAAGGCGATGTGCTGGCGGACGTTCGGCCGGTCGAGCCGGAGCTCGCCGGGGTGGTCGAACTCGCGGGGGTCGCGGTTGGCGGCACCGGGGAGCACCATCACGGTGGCTCCGGCCGGGATGTCGACGCCGCCGACCGTCGTCGGCACCCGTGAGAGGCGGAAGTCGCCCTTGATCGGGCTCTCGAGCCGCAGCGCCTCCTCGATGAACGGGGCGATGAGGCTCCGGTCCTCCCGGAGCTGGCGTTGGAGGTCCTGCCGTTCACCCAGGACCTGGAGCGCCGTGGCGAGCAGGCGGGCCGTCGTCTCCTGCCCGGCGGCGAAGAGGTTGGCGGCGATCCGCATCACGTCCTCCACCGGCGGGAGGGTGCCGTCGGGGAACGTGGCGGTGGCGAGGCCGGTCATCACGTCGTCGCGGGGCTGGCGCCGCCGGTCCTCGATGTAGGCGGTGAACTGCCGGTAGAGGCACTCGAGCGGCTTGTGGCGCATCGAGTGGTCGCCGGTGTTGCCGAGCGTCGCCTCCGGGCGCCGGCGGCGCTCGAGCGCGGGACCGAACCGTGCTGGAAATCAGTTTCTCGTTCTAAGAGAGGCATGCTACCGTGCAGCGGGAACGCCGCCCAGGGGAGGACCGACGCACATGGCGCACTTCACCAAGCCGGCCGAGGGCAGCTGGACCGAGCACTTCGGCCTGGGCACCGAGCCGGTCTCCTACGACGACTCGATCTCGCCGGAGTTCTACGAGGAGGAGCGCGACGCCATCTTCCGGCGGACCTGGCTCAACGTCGGGCGGGTCGAGCAGCTGCCGCGCAAGGGCAGCTACTTCACCAAGGACCTCGACGCGGCCCGCACCGCCATCGTCGTCGTGCGCGACATGGACGACGTCGTCCGCTCGTACCACAACATCTGCCGCCACCGCGGCAACAAGCTCGTCTGGCAGGACTACCCGCGTGAGGACACCAAGGGAGTCTGCCGCCAGTTCACCTGCAAGTACCACGGCTGGCGCTACGACCTGGCGGGCAACCTGACCTTCGTCCAGCAGGAGGAGGAGTTCTTCGACCTCGACACGTCGAGGTTCGGGCTGGTGCCGGTCCGCACCGAGATCTGGGAGGGGTTCGTCTTCGTCACCCTCGACCCCGACGCCGTCCCGCTGGCCCGCTACATGGGGCGGCTCGGCGCCGACATCGAGGGCTACCCGTTCCACCTGATGACCCAGAAGCACACCTACCGGGCGGAGGTGGCGAGCAACTGGAAGCTCTTCATCGACGCCTTCGTCGAGTTCTACCACGCACCGGTGCTGCACGCGAAGCAGGCCACCGAGGAGGAGTCGCGCAAGCTCCAGCGCCACGGTTACGAGGCACTGGCCTACGACATCGACGGTCCGCACGCCATGGTGTCGTCATGGGGCGGCATGTCGCCGCCGAAGGACCCGTCCATGGTGAAGCCGATCGACCGGGTGCTGCGCAGCGGCCTGTTCGGGCCGTGGGACGCACCGGACATCGGCGACCTGCCGCCGGGGCTCAACCCGTCGGGCCACCCGGCCTGGGGCCTCGACTCCTACCTCTTCTTCCCGAACTTCATGCTGCTCGTCTGGAAGCCGAACTGGTACCTCACGTACCACTACTGGCCGACGTCGTACCACACCCACATCTTCGAGACGTCGCTCTACTTCGTGCCGCCGGCCAACGCCTACGAGCGGCTCCGCCAGGAGCTGGCGGTGGTGACCTTCAAGGAGTTCGGCCTCCAGGACGCCAACACGCTCGAGGCGACGCAGATGATGCTCGAGACCGGTGCGGTCTCGGAGTTCCCGCTCTGCGACCAAGAGGTCATGCTCCGCCACCTCCACCGCACCTGCCGCCGGTACGTCGCCGAGCACCGGGGCGAGCCGTCCCGCACCACCGTGCGGGTGCCGGCCGCCTCCTGAGAGGAGCCCCGATGGCCACCCTGCCCCAGGCGTTCGCCGATCTCGAGCCGTACGCCGACTGGGCGCTGCCGAGCGAGCGCGACCGCTTCGCCAAGCGCCTGGCCAGCTCGATGGACGAGCTGCAGGCCTTCTACGACGCCGCCTTCACCCGGCTCTGCGACGGGGTCGAGTACCTGAAGGGTGTCTCGCTCGACGACATCGGCGAGCAGGACCGCAACCTGCTGTGGCTGCTCTGCTCGCTCGTCACCGTCTCGTTCCCCGTCGAGGTGTGGCGACAGCCGCGGGTGCCCGACAGCGGGGCGTCGTCGATCGACGTGGTGGTCGAGCCGGTCCCGTAGCCGGGGTCAGCGGCCGGTGTCGTCGCGGTGGACGACCCCGCCCTTCATGACGAAGGCCACCCGCTCGGTGGCGGTGATGTCGGCGGTCGGGTCGCCGGGCACGGCGATGACGTCGGCCAGCAACCCCTCCTCGAGCCGACCGCGGTCGGTGACGTCGAGCAGGTCGGCGGCGACGACGGTGGCCGCCCGGATCGCCTGGACCGGGGTCATCCCGCGGTCGACCAGCGCCCGCAGCTCCTTGGCATTGCGGCCGTGGGGGATCGCCGGGGCGTCGGTGCCGCAGGCGATCCGCACCCCCCGCTCGATGGCCAGGCTGATCGTCGCCCGGGAGAGCGGGAACACCTCGGCCGCCTTCGCCCGGAGCTCGGGGGCGGCCCGCGAGACGTCCATCCCGTCGGCCAGGTAGCTCGTCGCCACGAGGAACGTCCCGCGCTCGACCATCAGGTCGAGGGTGTCCTTGCCGGCGAGGAAGCCGTGCTCGATGCAGTCGATCCCGGCCTCGACCGCCGCCCGCACCGCCGAGTCGCCCATGCAGTGGGCCGCCACCCGCCGCCCGGCCCGGTGGGCCTCGTCAGCGATCGCCGCCAGCTCCTCGTCGGAGTACTGCTGGGCGCCGGCCGGCCCGGTGTGGGACATCACCCCGTTGCTGGCGCAGACCTTGATCAGCTCGGCGCCGTACTTGATCTGGTAGCGGACCGCCTTGCGGACCTCGGCGACGCCGTTGGCGATGCCCTCCTCGATGCTCAGCGGCATGATGTGGGGGGCGAGCGCCTGGAACATCGTCGGGTCGAGGTGGCCGCCGGTCGGGGCGATCGCGTGGCCCGCCGGCACCACCCGGGGCCCGTCGATCCATCCGAAGTCGATCGCCTTCTTCAGCGCGACGTCGAGCAGCAACCCGCCGGTCTGGACGAACAGGCCGAGGTTGCGGACGGTGGTGAACCCGGCCCGGAGCGTCCGCCGGGCATTGGCCACCGCCCGGAGCGTCCGCAGCGCCGGGTCGTCCTGCACCGGGTTGAGCGGGCTCTCGTGGTTCGGCCCGCCGAGCAGCAGGTTGACCTCCATGTCCATGAGGCCCGGCAGGAGGGTGACGTCGCCGAGGTCCCTCTCGTCGGTCCCCGGCGGGACGCGGGTGGGGGAGAGGGCGCTGATCCGTCCGTCTTCGACCAGGAGGTCGCCGGGTTCGACCAGGGAGCCGGCGACCACCTCGAGCATCCGGGCGGAGCGGAGCCGGACCGGCGGTGGCGGGGTGGGCGGACGTGGCATCGGTTCCTCCTGCCGGGCGGCGACGAGAACCGCATTATCACGACCGAGAGCTACCGTCGCAAGAAGCGCGACGCATGGTGCTCAGCGCAGCGGGAGGTGGCGCCGGAGGAAGTCGAGGGCGTGGCCCCAGGCGCGCTCGGCGGCGTCGGCCCGGTAGGGCCGTCGGACCGGGTTGGCGAAGAGGTGGGCACCGGGCAGGACGTGCACCTCGTCACCGGGACGGCCGGCCACCGCAGCCCGGTACCGATCGAGCACCGCCGGCGGGATGAAGTCGTCCTCGTCGCCGAAGACGGCGCAGACCGGCGGTCGCACCCGCCCGAGGTGGTCACCGGAGGCCATCACCGTCTCGAGCGACTCGCGCGGCCACGGCGGGGCGTAGAAGGTGACGACGGCGTCGATGCCGTGCGGCTCGGTGGCCAGGAGCAGCGAGTACCGGCCGCCGGCCGAGAAGCCGAGCAGGCCGAGCCGTCCGTCGGCCGCCGGATGTTCCCTCGCCCAGGCGATCGCCTGGGCGACGTCGGAGAGGTGGCGGCGCTCGTTGAGCGACAGCACCCATGCCACCGTGTCGGCGCGCGACCGCAGCGGCGGCGTCCCGCCGATCCCGGCGAACGGGTCGAGGGCGAGCGCCAGGTACCCCGCACCGGCCAGGCGGCGGGCTGCGGCCTCGGTGCCGGGGGAGTAGCCGTCGATCTCGGGCAGGACCAGCACCGCCGGCCGCCTCTCGGCCACCGGCGGTCGGCAGAGGAGGCCGCGCAACCACCCGTCGACGCCGGGCGGGCGCACCACCTCGACCTCGAAGCCGTCCGCAGCGTCGTCCGCTCCGTGCGGGTCCACATCGTCGGTCGTCGCCGGTGCCCGGGGGCGGTCGTCCACGGGCAGGAACATTACGAGCTGGCGGTCGACGTCCCCGGCAGGTCGGTGCCGCAGAACGGCTGGGTGGACCACGGGACGAAGCCGTTCTTGACCGCCTTCATGATCCACGTGCACTGCTTCGGCAGGTCGTGGCCGAAGATGGTCGAGTAGTTGATCGGGTTCGGCAGCAGCCCGTTCACGTTGTACGACTTGAGGCCGCGGAGGTCCTTGATCACCGCCGCCCTGGTCGGGTTCTTCCCGGCCATCTCGAGGCCCTTGATCATGAGATCGGCCCCGGCCCAGGCCTCGTACTGGCTGAAGGTCGGGAACTGGCTCTTGGTGAAGTGGGCGTACTTCTCCATCGCCGCCTGCATCTGCCGGGTGCCGGCGTTGGGGAGGTCCCACGGGCGGAAGAGCGAGAGGAAGTAGTCGCCCTGCAAGGTGGCCCAGGCCGGCGACTTGATGACGTCGGGCTCGTACCCGGTGGCGAAGAGCGCCACCTTCAGCTTCACGCCGGCCTGCTCGAGGGCGGTGGCCAGGGCGTAGTTGGAGTTGTTGTCCATGGCGGGCGACAGGGCGTTGACGCCGTGCTGCTTGGCGATCAGGGCGTCGGTGGTGAAGTTGACGGCGCCGAAGGGCACGGTGGTGTTGAGCACGCCCACCTTGCCGCCGGCGTGCTCGAACGAAAGGGCGGTGGCCGAGGCGGCCCGGCTCGACGACGGCGAGATGCCGTAGCCGTAGGCGCCGAGGACGGTTCCCCCGAGCTTCTTGAGCATGTCGCCGAGCTCGGTGTTGACCGGGTACTTCGGGTCGACGCTGCCCTCGTCGGAGGCGAACATGTTGGTGTACGGCTGGGTCCCCCACTCGGGGCCGTCGTCATAGGAGCCGGTCACCGGCATGCCGGCCTGCTGGGGGTACCTGGCCGCCAGGAAGAACAGCGGGCTCTGCGAGACGATGCCGAAGGCGCCCTTCGAGATCGCCAGCTGCACGACGGTGTCGATGTCGCTGGGGTTCGTCTGGTCGTCGAGGACGATCGGCACCAGCTTGTGGCCGTGCACCCCACCCTCGGCGTTCTGCAGGGCGATCCGGGCGTCGAACCCGGCCGGCGAGGAGCCGTCCTCCGACGCCCCTGGCCCGGTGAGCGAGCTGATGTAGGCGATCTTGATCGGCGCCGGCGCGGCCGAAGCGCTCGAGGCGGTCGCGCCGGAGACCAACCCGAGGACCCCGAGCAGCGTCGCCGAGGCGACCGTGACCCTTGCCAGTCGAAGAACCATCTTCCCTCCCATGGTTGGCCCCCGTCGCGCCGTCGGGCGGTGATCCCCGATGCGCCCCCGCGTGTCGTCCCGTCGCCGGAAAACTCCTCTGACTGTAACAGAGAAGCCAGTTTTCGCGACCCGCCAGCCTCCTTCTTTACGAAGCTGCGACAGTCACCGCGACATATTGGTCCGACCGGTCGGTAAACGCAAGCGCACCCCCGCCTGCCGAGGCGGGGAAGCCCGGCGACGGGCGAAAAGACGGGCGAAAAGTCGACGGGGAGGCGGCGGCAATGCCGCCGCCCCGGGAGCTCAGAGAGCCCCGGTCCCGGCCGCCTCGTTGCGCCGCCGCCACTCCTTTTTGGGGAGGCGGGTGGTGTCGACGTCGGCCGCCAGCGCCCGCAGGGCACCGACGGTCGCCTCCTCCTCGGCGAAGTGGCCGAAGGGGTCCCAGTCGAAGAAGCGGGCGCTGTTCTGCCAGGTGATCCTGTGGATCTCGTCGTCGGTGGCCCCGGCCGCCTCGAGCTCGCCCCAGAGCACCTCGGGCGACTCGGGCCAGGTGGTGTCGGTATGGGGGTAGTCGCACTCCCACGCCAGCACGTCGACCCCGATCTCGCGTCGCAGCTTCAGCCCGGACGGGTCGGTGATGAAGCAGGCCAGGAAGTGCTCACGGAAGACCTCCGAGGGCAGCTTTGCGCCGAAGTCGTTGTGGGTCCACGTCTGGTTGCGGTAGTGACGGTCGATGCGATCGAGGTAGTAGGGGATCCAGCCGATCCCGCCCTCAGAGAGCGCTACCCGCAGCCCCGGGAACCGGCGCAGCGTCGGCCCGAAGAGCAGGTCCTGGGCGGTCAGCATCGTCAGCTGGGTCGGGACGACCACCTGGTGGTCGATCGGGGCCTCCGGCGCCAGGGTGACGACGCTGCCGGCGCCGCCGATGTGGAGGCACAGCACCATGTCGTGGTCGACCAGCGCCGCCAGCATCGGGTCCCAGTGGCCCGAGAGGAAGCTCGGCCACCCCTGGGCGTGCGGCGCCTCGAGGAAGCTGATCCCCCGGCACCCCTTGGCGGCGATCCGACGGATCTCTCCGACCGCCAGGTCGAGGTCCCACATCGGGACGATCCCGAGCGGCAGGAAGCGGCCGGGGTAGGCGCCGCACCACTCGTCGATGTGCCAGTCGTTGTAGGCCTGGAGCATCACGAAGGAGAGCTCCTTGTCGCCGGCCTCGGTGAACGTCCGGGCGTTGAAGCCGGCCATCGTCGGGAAGCACATCGAGGCCAGGACGCCGTTGACGTCCATGTCGCGCACCCGCTCGTGGACGTCGAAGCAGCCGGGGCGCATGTCGGAGAACCGTCCGGGCTCCATGCCCCACTCCTCCGACGGCCAGCCGACGGTGGCCGCCATCCCGAAGCGGGTGGTGGTGGCGTGGCCCTGGAACACCCACTGGTCGACACCCTGGTCGTTGCGGACGATCTTGGGCGCCTGGTCGCGCCAGCGGGCGGGCACGTGCCGCTCGTACATGTCGGGAGGCTCGATCGAGTGGTCGTCGATGCTGATCAGGATCATGTCCTCGAGGCGCATGGCCGCTCCTTCGGTGTCGCTCGGTGCCCGGTCGGCTTCTGGTCGGCGCCCGTCACGGCAGGCGGACCGGGAGCGCCTCCCAGCCGCGGACCGTCGAGGTGCGCGCCTGGACGGCGTGGTCCCAGTCGACCTCCCAGGTCGGGAAGCGCTTGAGCACCTCGTCGAGCGCCACCCGTCCCTCGAGCCGGGCCAACGCGGCGCCGAGGCAGAAGTGGATGCCGTAGCCGAAGGCCAGGTGGTGGTCGATCGCCCGGTGCAGGTCGAACGAGTCGCCGTCGGCGAACTTCCGCTCGTCGTGGTTGGCCGACCCGGTGAGCAGGAGCATGATGCTCGCCTCGGGGACCCTCTGGCCGTGGTGCTCGACGTCGGCGGCGACGTAGCGGGCCTGGACCGGCGACGGCGACTCGTAGCGCAGCAGCTCCTCGATCGTCTGCGGCACGAGCGACCGGTCGGTCGCCACCTCCCGGCGCTGGTCGGGGTGCTCGGCCAGGACCTTGCCGGCCCAGCCGATCAGCCGGGTGGCCGTCTCGTTGCCTGCGCCGGCGAGCAGCCCGACGTAGCCGAGGACCTCCTGACGACTGAGTCGGCGGACGGTGCCGTCGGCGTCCTCGAACTCGGCCTGCAGCAGCTCGGTCATGAGGTCGTCGGCGGGGTGGGTGGCCCGCCACTCGATGTACTCCTCGAAGGCGCTGAAGGTGTCGGCGCCGTCGCCGAAGCGCAGGCCGACGTCGGGCATCTCCTCCTGGTCGAGGCGGAGGCCGTCGTCGATCCGGTCCCGGATGGCCTGCTGGTCGTCCTCTGGGATCCCGAGCAGCATCCCGATCGTCCGCATCGGGAGGGGGGCGCCGAGGTCGGCGACGAAGTCGAAGCCGCCGGCCCCGACCAGCGGGTCGAGACAGCGGGCGCAGAAGTCTCGGACCTTCGGCTCGATGGCGTTCATCTTCTTCGGGGTGAAGACCCTCGAGAGCAGCCCGCGGTGCAGGTCGTGGGTGGGCGGGTCCTCGAACAGGATGCTGCCCGGCGGGATCTCGACGCCGCTCTTGATGATCTCGAGCACCGTCCCGCGCCCGGAGCGGTAGGTCCGCCAGTCGACCGAGCAGCGCTCGACGTCCTCGAAGCGGCTCAGGGCGTAGAACTCGTAGCGCTCGTTGTAGTAGAGCGGCCGCTCGTCCCGCATCCGCTTCCAGACCGGGTACGGGTCGGTGTCGATCTCGAAGTCGTACGGGTCGTAGTAGACCTCGGGGCTGGCCACCGTCACGACGCCCCTCCTTCGGCGGGATCTCCTGTCGCCCGGGCTCTCGTCGACCGGGACAGCCGTTACACTAGAACAAGAGCAGCGTTCTCACAGGACGCTGCTGAGCCGGATGGGGAGCCCGGGCGATGGTCATCGAGTCGCAGCCGTGGTCCTCGATCCCGGCGATGCTGGCCGCCACCGTCGCCCGGTTCGGTGATCGCCCGGCGCTGGTCGACGGCCCGGTCGAGCGTAGCTGGGCGCAGTTGAACGAGGCGGCCGTCGAGGTGGCCGCCTCGCTGGTGGCCACCGGCGTCCAGCCCGGCGAACGCGTCGGCATCTGGGCCCCGAACGGCGCCGAGTGGGTGACGGCGGTGCTCGGTCTCTTGGCCGCCGGGGCGGTGCTCGTGCCGGTCAACACCCGGTTCAAGGGCCCCGAGGCGGCCGAGCTCCTGCGGCGCGCCGGCGTCGGGGTCCTGGTGACGACGGCGGGGTTCTTGGGCAACGACTACCCGGCGCTGTTGGAGGACGCCGGCGCCGACCTCCCGGACCTCGAGACGGTCGTCCTCACCGGCGGGCACCCGACCAGTGCGTCGAGCCGCTCGTCGGTCGTCGTCGGATGGGACGAGCTGCTCGACCGTGCGACGCCGGCGGCCCGGGACGAGGTGGCACGGCGGGCGGGTTCGCTCGGGCCGGAGGACCCCTCGGACATCCTGTTCACCTCCGGCACCACCGGCTCGCCCAAGGGGGTGGTGATGACGCACCGCCGGACGCTCGCCGTGGCGAGCGACTGGGCGGCGATGACCGGCCTCGGCCCCGACGACCGCTACCTCATGGTCAACCCGTACTTCCACATGTTCGGCCTGAAGGCCGGCATCCTGGCCTGCGTGGCCGCCGGGGCGACGATGCTGCCGCAGCCGGTCTTCGACGTCGACCGGGTCCTCGCCCGGGTGGCGGACGAGCGGGTCACCGTCTTGCCGGGACCGCCGACGCTCTACCAGTCGCTGCTCGACCACCCCGGCCGGTCGGACCACGACCTGTCGAGCCTCCGGGTGGCGGTCACCGGGGCGGCCGACATCCCCGTCGCCCTCGTCCGGCGGGTCCACGACGAGCTCCCGTTCCGCCTGGTCATCACCGGCTACGGGCTGACCGAGGCCGGCACGGCCTTCGCCACCGGCGAGGCCGACGACATCGAGACGGTCGCCACCACCGTCGGCCGCCCGCGCCCGGGGTTCGAGCTGCGGATCGTCGACGGCTCGGGGCGGGAGGTGGCTCCCGGGGAGGCCGGCGAGGTGGTGCTGCGCGGGCCGAGCGTGATGGCGGGCTACCTCGACGACCCCGAGGCGACAGCGGCGGCGCTCTCCGACGACGGGTGGCTGCGGACCGGTGACCTCGGCACCGTCGACGGCGCAGGGTGCTTGCGGATCGTCGGCCGGGTGAAGGACATGTTCATCGTCGGCGGCTTCAACGCCTACCCGGCCGAGATAGAGAACGCGCTCCTGCGCCACCCCGACGTGGCCCAAGCGGCGGTCGTCGGCATCCCCGACGAGCGGCTCGGCGAGGTCGGGATGGCCTTCCTCGTGCTCCGGCCCGGCGCCGACCTGACGCCGGCGTCGCTGGTCGGCTGGTGTCGCGGGCAGATGGCCAACTACAAGGTGCCGCGGGCGGTCGAGCTGGTCGACGCGCTGCCGGTCAACGCCACCGGCAAGGTCGAGAAGCAGGTCCTGCGGCAGCGGGCGCGTTCGGCAGCTCGAAGCAGCGAGGTGGCTGGTGGCTGAGGAGGTCCCGGCGGCCGGCCTCTCGTCGTTCGCCGGCCTGCGGGTCGTTGAGCTCGGTGTCTGGGTGGCGGCGCCGTCGGCGGCCGCCCTGCTCGCCGACTGGGGGGCCGACGTCGTCAAGGTCGAGCCGCCGGCCGGCGACCCGATGCGGCGGGCGTTCGGGTCGCTCGGGATCGGCGACGACCTGGCGAACCCGGCCTTCGCCACCGACAACCGGGGGAAGCGCAGCGTGGTCCTCGACCTGCGCGACGACGAGGGCCGACGGCGGCTCGAGCAGCTGCTCGCCGGGGCGGACGTCTTTGTCACCAACCTCCGTCCCGATGCCCTCGACGGCCTCGGCCTCGAGCCGTCGGCCACCGTCGAGCGGCACCGGCGGCTCGTCTACTGCAGCATCAGCGGCTACGGGCTGCGCGGCCCCGACCGGAACCGTCCGTCCTACGACATCGGTGCCTTCTGGGCACGCTCGGGGCTGTCGGTGCAGCTGTCCGACGACGACGGCGTGCCGCTCAACGCCCGCGGCGGGATCGGCGACCACATCAGCGGGCTGGCGGCGCTGGCCGGGCTGCTTGCGGCATTGCTCGAGCAGCGCCACACCGGCCGCGGGAGGGTGGTCGAGGTCTCGCTGCTGCGTACCGGTGCCTACGTCTTGGGCTGGGACCTGAGCTTGCAGGCGGCACTCGGCAAGGTCGCAGGTTCCGAGCGGCGGGACCGCAACCAGACGCCGCTCATGAACTCGTACCGCACCGCCGACGGCCGGTGGCTCTTCCTCATGGGCCTCGAGGCCGACCGGCACGTCGACGGCGTGTGCCGGGCGCTCGGGCGCGAGGACCTGCTCGACGACCGGCGCTTCGCCTCGGCGGCGGCGCTGCGTCGCCACCGGACCGAGGTGATCGCCGTCCTCGACGAGGTGATCGGCCGCCGGACCCTCGACGAGTGGTCCGAGCGTTTCGACCGCCACGGCGTCTGGTGGGCCCCGGCGCAGCCGCCGTCGGCGGTGGTCGACGACGAGCAGCTGGCGGCGAACGACGGCTTCGTCCGGCTCGGTGGCCCCGGCGGCGGCCAGCGGATGGTGAACGGCCCGGTGAGCTTCGCCGGCGTTGCGACGCCGGACGGCCGGGGCGTGCCGCGCCTCGGCGAGCACACCGACGAGGTGCTGATCGAGGTGGAGGGCCAGTGAGCGGGGCGGCGACGACCGGGGACGAGCTGCTGCACGACGGCCTGGCGCGGGCGGCGGCCGAGCAGCCCGAGCGGGTGGCCGTGCTGGCGGGAGAGGAGGCCTGGACCTTCGGCCGCCTCGACCGGGCGGCCAACGCGCTGGCGGCGCACCTGGCGACGAGGGGCGTCGGACGGGGCGACCGGGTGGCGGTGATGACCGCCAACCGCCCCGAGTTCGTGGTGGCGACCCACGCCGTGAGCAAGCTCGGCGCGGCGTCGGTGCTGCTCAACTCCTCCTGGAAGGCACTCGAGGTGGGGACGGCCCTGGACCTCACCGGCGCCAGGGTGGCGGTGGCCGACGGCGCGACGTCGACGTTGCTCGCCGACCGGCTCGGGGCAGCCTGCGTGGTCGACGTCGACGACGACGGCGCTGCCGCGTTCGGGGCGTCGTCGGCCGACCCGCCCGCCGGTCGGTGCAGCGCCGACGACGACTCGTTACTGGTCTTCAGCTCGGGCACGACCGACCGACCGAAGGCGGTCCGCCACACCCACCGGTCGATCACCGTCGCCACCGGGCATTGGGCCACCGCCCTCGGGCTCGGTCCGACCGACCGGTTCCAGATCGCCACGCCGCCGTCGCACATCCTCGGACTGCTCAACCTCCTGGCGGCAGCCGCCGCCGGGGCCACGGTCCGGCTGCACCGCCGCTTCGACCTCGACGAGATCCTGCGGCGGATCGAGCAAGAGCGGGTGACCCTCGAGATGGCGGTGGCCCCGATCGCCCTGGCGATGGCCAACCACCCGCGCCTCGAGGACTACGACCTGTCGTCGCTCCGCTACGTCATGTGGTGCGCCACCCCGGTCACCGAGAGCGTGGCCCGGGAGGTGACCGAGCGCACCGGGGTCCGCTGGCTCACGGCCTACGGGGCCAGCGAGCTGCCGGTGATCGCCTGCAACCCGGTGGCCGACCCCGCCGCCTGGCGGCTCGACTCGGTCGGGCTCCCGCCGGCCGGCGTCGAGCTGCGGGTCGCCGACCTCGACACCGGCGAGGTGCTGGGGCCCGGGGCCATCGGCGAGGTGCAGGTCCGCAGCCCATCGGCCATGGCCGGCTACCTCCCCGAGGAGGCCAACGCCGAGGCGTTCGCCGGCGGCGTCGGCGAGTGGTACCGGACCGGCGACGTCGGGTGGCTCGAGCCCGGCGGCTGGGTGCACCTCACCGACCGGCGCAAGGAGATGATCAAGGTGCGCGGGTTCCAGGTGGCGCCGGCCGAGATCGAGGGGGTCCTCCACGGGCACCCAGCGGTGGTCGACTGCGCCGTCTTCGGCGTGCCCGACGGGGTGGCGGGAGAGGTGCCGGTGGCCGCCGTGACGCTCGAGCCCGGCTGGCACGGCGACGTCGCCGAGCTCGAGGCGCTGGTCGCCGAGACGCTGGCCGGCTACAAGCGGCTCCACCGGGTGGTGGTGGTCGACGCCATCCCGCGGCTCCCGTCGGGCAAGGTGCTCCGGCGGACGCTGCGCGACGAGCTCGGCCCGTCGTTGGCCGCCGGCGGCGGCCCACGCCCCCGGCGACGGCTCCCGCCGGCCTGACCTGGGCGGATTGCCGCGACCGACGGCCGCCCGTCCGGTAGCATCGCCGACCGGCCCATTGCGCAGTCCGAGCGCCACGGGGGAGGCACGCGCGCGTGACCCTGGCCGAGCAGGCCGCCGACGGCGAGCGTCACTTCAGCGGGATCATCACCCGGATGGTGGTCAACCGCCTCGCCGAGGCCCACGGGCCCGACGTCCTGCGCCGGGTGCTCGAGGCGGCCGGCGAGGCCGGCAGGGAGGAGGAGCTGCGCGAGGAGAGCAACTGGCTCTCCTACCGGCGGCTGCGGGCGCTCTTCGAGGCGGTGAGCGAGGCGGTCTCGACCGACGAGCTGCGCCAGGCGGCCACCGCCGTGCAGCTCGATGAGGAGTCGCGGGCCGACATGACCCAGATGCTCCAGGACTTCGGGTCGCCGGACAACCTGCTGCGCCAGGCCATGCAGTACGACAACGCCTTCGGCATCAGCACGATCCTGCACATCGAAGCCGAGGAGCGGGCCCCCGGCGACTGGGTGCTCGAGTACCGGTTCCGGGACGGCTTCGAGCCGTTCCGTGAGTTCTGCGCCTTCACCCTCGGCACCCACACGCTCTTCCCGACCCTCTTCGGCCTGGCGGCCGAGGTGACCGAGGAGTGCTGCGCCTGCGACGGCGCGGCGTGCTGCTCGTTCCACCTCCGCTGGGACACCGAGGCCGACGCCGGGAACCAGAAGAGCTACTTCGAGACCCGCTCGAGGCTGCTCGAGGTCCGTCTCGGACGCCTCCAGGAGACGGTGGTCGAGCTGGTGTCGGCCCCCGACCCGGTGGAGGGGCTCCGCCGGGTGCTGGCGGCCACCGCCCAGTCGGTCCACGTCCCGGCGTACCTCCTGGCGATCGACCCGGCGGTGCCGCTCGCCCAGCGCCTGCACTTCGAAGGGCTCGAGGAGGCCGAGGCGGTCCGTCTGGCGGTGAGCCTGCCCGAGCACGTCGGGAGCGACACGCCGGGGCTGATCGTGGTCGAGGTGGCGTCCACCCGCGCCACCTACGGCCACCTGGCGCTGGTCGAGTCGGCCGCCCGCCACTTCCTGCCCCAGGAGCGGGAGCTGGTGCAGTCCTACGCCGGGCTGGTGGCGGCCGCCCTCGACTCGGCCACCGCCTTGGAGGAGGCCCGGCGCCAGGCCACCACCGCCGGGACGCTGCTCGACCTGTCGAGCTCGCTGACCGAGCTGGCGAGCACCGAGGAGATGGCGCTCAACCTTGCCCGGGCGGTCCCGTCGGTCATCGACTGCGACCGGACGATCGTGCTCGTCCACGACCCGCTGCTCGGTGAGGGCCGGGTGGCCGCCACCCACGGGTTCCCCGACCACCTGGCCCACCACCTGGCGTCGGTCTCGTTGCCGACCTCGGTGTTCGAGGCCTTCGCCGGCGGGGTGTCGTTCTTCGCCGAGGACGAGATCGCCCGCTTCCAGGCCACCTACGGCATCTCGCTCGAGGGGGTCCCGGTGGCCGCCGCCTCGGCACCGATGGTGGCCAACGGCGAGACGATCGGGGCGCTGGTGGTCCTGGCGACGAGCCGGCGGGAGTGCCTGAGGGAGAACGCCGCCCTCGACGAGGCGCTGCGCGGCCTGGCCGGCCAGGCGGCGGTGGCGATCCGCAACGCCCGGCTGGTCGACCAGGTACGCCACCAGGCGCTCCACGACGGGCTGACCGGGCTGCCGAACCGCACGCTCGTCCTCGACCGGCTCTCCCAGGCCCTCGCCCGGGCCTCACGCGAGGGCACACCGGTGGCGGCGCTGTTCATCGACCTCGACGGGTTCAAGGAGATCAACGACTCCCTCGGCCACGCCGCCGGCGACCGGTTGCTGGTGGCGCTGGCCGACCGGCTCCAGGTGACGCTGCGCCACAGCGACACCATCGGTCGCCTCGGCGGGGACGAGTTCGTCGTCGTGGCCGAGGCCGCCTCGCTCGAGGCCGGGCCCCAGGCGATCGCCGAGCGGATCCTCGAGGTCGTCCGCCCGCCGTTCCGCCTCGAGGGGTTCGAGGACACCCGCCTGACGGTGACGACGAGCGTCGGCGTCGCCGTCGGGAGCCGGGAGTCGGCCGGCGAGCTCCTGCGCGACGCCGACATCGCCCTCTACCACGCCAAGGAGCGCGGCAAGAACTGCTACGCCATCTACCAGCCGGAGATGTCCCGGCGGGTGCGCGACCGGATGGAGCTCGAGAACGACATCCGAGAGGCGGTCGAGCGCCGGCAGTTCTTCCTGCTCTACCAGCCGTTCTTCGACCTCCGCGACGGGTCGGTGATCGGCGCCGAGGCGCTGATCCGCTGGCGGCACCCCCGGCGCGGCACCGTCGACGCCGGCGAGTTCATCACCCTGCTCGAGGAGATCGGCGCGATCGGCGAGGTCGGCCGGTGGGTCCTCGACGAGGCCGCCCGGCAGGCCACGTGCTGGCACGAGCGCGGCCACCGGATCGAGGTGTCGGTGAACGTCTCGCGCAGCCAGCTCGAGGGCGGCCAGCTGGTCGACGACGTGGCCGCCGCCCTGGCGTCGAGCGGCCTCGACCCGTCGTCGCTCGTGATCGAGGTCGCCGAGTGCTCGATCACTCGCCACTCGCCGGCGATCGCCGACCAGCTCCGCCGGCTGAAGAGGCTCGGGGTCAAGGTGGCGATCGACGACTTCGGGACCGCCTACGCGTCGCTCGCCTACCTCAGCCGGTTCCCGGTCGACGGGGTGAAGATCGACCGCTCGTTCATCGCCAGCATCGACGACTCCAACGAGGCCGGCGCGCTGATCCACGTGCTGCTCGAGCTCGGCAAGACGCTCGGCCTGACGACGTTGGCCGAGGGGATCGAGAGCTCGGCCCAGGTCTCGCGCCTCCAGGAGGAGCGTTGCGACGGCGGCCAGGGGTTCCTGCTGGCCCGGCCGCTGGCCGCCGAGGATCTCGAGGCGCTGCTGGCGGCGGCGCCGTCGCCCGGCGTCGCCGGCCGGCAGGCGGCGTCGCCGTAACCGAGACCGGTCGGCGCCGTCCCGGTCGGCTCACCCGGCGTCGTCGTAGACGACCTCGAGCGGCGACGTCGGGACGGCCTGACAGGTCAACACCCAGCCGTCGGCGACCTCCTCGTCGGTCAGGGCGTTGTTGGCGTGCATGGTCGCCGTGCCGCGGACCAGCCGGGCCATGCAGGTGGCGCAGTTCCCGGCCTCGCACGAGTAGGGAGGGGCGAGGCCGACCTGGCGGGCGGTCTGGAGGATGGTGGTGCCCGGCCGGTGGGTGGCCACCTCCCTGCGTCGCCCGAGCCGGATGACCACCTCGACACCGCCGCCACCGGGAGGCTCGGCCGGCCGATCGACCGCCGACAGCGGGTCGAAGCGCTCGAGGCGCCGCCGCTCGGCCGGCACGCGGCGCCGCTCGAGCACCGCGCTCACGAGGTCCATGAACGGCTCGGGTCCGCACACGAAGTGCTCGGCTGCCGTTGCCGGCCCGACGAAGTCGGCGACCTCGTCGGCCGCCACCAGTCCACGGTGCTCGTCGAGGTGGTGGACCACCTGGAGGCGCTCGGAATGGGCGGCCGCCAAACGGTCGAGCTGGCGCTCGAAGATGACCGACGCCGGCCCGCGGTTGGCGTAGAACAGCCGGACACGGCGCCGGCTGCACGCCAGGGCGGTCTTGATCACCGAGAAGATCGGGGTGATGCCGCTGCCGCCGGCGAACGCCACCACCTCCTCGGTGGAACCTGGCGACTCGTCGAGGCAGAAGACACCGGCCGGCGGCGTCAGCTCGACCTCGTCGCCGGGGGCCAGGTGGTCGATCATCCAGTTCGAGACCGCACCCCCCGGTACCCGCTTGACGGTGACCGCCAGCTCGTCGCCAGCCTGCGGCGACGACGACATCGAGTAGCAGCGCAGGTGCGTCCGGCCGCCGACCGACACCCGGAACGTGCAGAACTGGCCGGCCCGGTAGGCGAACGCCGGTGCCAGCTCGTCGGGGACGTCGAGCACGAACGAGCGGGCGTCGTCCGTCTCGGCCACCACCCGGCGCACCGCCAGGCGATGGAAGCGGGGCCCCGCCGTCGTCCGGGCCGGCGACCGGCCGGTGGGGGCCAGGGCACCCATGGTAGATTACGATAATCGCATTATCACTACGCGACAATCAGGTTCGTCGTGCGATGGCACGGACCCCGGGCGGGGACGGGGCCGGCGACCCGCCGAGGACCGGGCTGAGGGGCGACGGTGGGAGAGGGGGATCGAGTGAACGGAGGCCGGACACCTGAGCGGCCGCGGCTCGAGCCGCTGGCCCCGCAGCAGTGGCCGCCGGAGATGCGGGAGGCCCTGGCCGCTCTGGAGCCGCCGGATCCCCGGCATCCCCGCCCGGTGCGCGAAGGTCGCCCGAAGGCGCGCAACGCCCTCGGCACGCTGGCCCGCTATCCGGCGCTCACCAGGGCCTACCACACCTTCAACGGCCACGTCCTCTTCGCCTCGACGCTCTCGGTCCGCCAGCGAGAGCTGCTGGTGCTCCGGGTGGCGGTCCTGCGCCACTGCGAGTACGAGCACGCCCAGCACGCCGTGCTGGCCGCCGACGCCGGGATCAGCCCCGAGGAGGTCGCCCGGGTGGCCGACGGCCCGCAGGCCGCCGGCTGGTCGCCGCTCGAGCGGGCGATGCTGGCGGCGGTCGACGAGCTGATCGCCGACGCCGCCGTCGCCGACGGCACCTGGGCGGCCCTCGCCGAGGAGCTCGACGAGCACCAGCTGATGGACCTCGTCTTCACCGTCGGGGCCTACGAAGTGCTGGCCATGGCGTTCCGGTCCTTCGGCGTCCAGCTCGACGACGACCTTCGCTGAGAGGGGCGTTCTCCGGCTGAGGCCCTGGGTGGCCACCTCGACGAAGAGGGGAGCTCTCCCTGGTGGCGGGGTACGATGCACCAATGGTGGCGGAACCCCCCGGCGTCGACGAGCTGCCCGAGCCGAGGTCCACCCGGCGCGAACTGGCGGTCTCGAGGTCGCTCGACGCCGCCCGGGCCCGGGCAGAGAAGCGGGTGCAGCGCTTCCTCGACGCCGGATTCGAGCTCCTCGACGAGGGGGCGACCGGCAACGAGTTCACCGTCCAGGTGGTGGTGGCCCGCTCCGGACAGTCGCTGCGGAGCTTCTACCAGTACTTCGCCGGCAAGTACGAGCTGCTGCTCGCCCTCTTCGAGGAGTCGGTGCGGGCGACCGCCTCTCACCTCCGCACGGTCGTCGGCGACGACGGCCCGGCGGCAGGGCGGCTGCAGCGCTTCGTCGTCGAGTACTACCGCCTCTGCCGTCCCGACGCGCCGTCGACGGCGGCTCGCCGGAGCCCGACGCCGACCATGGGCGAGTTCGCCCAGCAGCTCTTGACCAGCCACCCGCGCGAGGCGGCGAAGGTCTTCGTGCCGCTGGTCGCCGCCCTGACCGACCTGCTGGAGCAGGCGGCGGCCGAGGGCGCGGTCCGCCCGGAGCTGGCCAACGTCCGGGTCGCCGGTGCCGTGCTCCAGGCGATCATGTTCAACGCCTTCGCCACCACCATCAGCGGCGCGCCGCCGGCGCCGCCCGACGCCGCCGCCGAGGAGCTCTTCGAGCTCGTTTTCGCCGGCATGGCCACCGACGGCGTCTCCGGCGGATCCGGGCGCCGCTAGCGCCCTGGCCGCTCCCGGCCCGGCGGCGCACCCTTCAGGCGTCGGCGAGCACAGGGACCAGCGCTGCCAGTAGCTCGCGGGTGCGGCGCAGCGACGCCAGCAGCTCGTCACGGCCGTCGCCGATCGGGAGCACCCTGACCGACAGGTCGGTGACGCCGGACTCGGCGAAGCGGCGCAGGCGGCGCTCGATCGACGCCTCGCTCCCGGCGGCCAGGATCTCGCCGACCGAACGGGCGTCGCCGTGGTCGAGCAGCCGCTGGTAGTTCGGGGACACCTCGGCCTCGGCCAGAAGCCGGTTGGCCCGGGCCACGGCCACGTCGACCTGGTCGTCGGCGCACAAGCAGACCGGCACGCCGGCCACCACCCGTGGTGCCGGGCGCCCGGCGTCGTCCGCCGCCGCGGTGAGCGCCGGGACCACGTGGTCGGCGATCGCCCGCTCGTCGGCCATCCACAGGCTCGTCCCGTCGGCCCGCTCGCCGGCCAGCCGGAGCATCTGGGGTCCGAGGGCCGCCAAAAGGACGGTCGTCGGCGCGACGTCGGTGATGTCGAGCGGGTTGTGCACGCAGAACAGCTCGTTCTCGACGTCGACTCGACCCGGGCCCGACAGGGCCTGGTCGAGGACGTCGAGGTAGCACCGCATCGTGGCCACCGGGTGCTCGTAGGCCAGCCCCATCATCTCGTCGATGATCCAGTGGTGGGAGACCCCGAGGCCGAGGGCCAGCCGACCCTGGCAGACGGCCTGCACCGAGAGCACCTGCTGGGCCAGGGCCACCGGGTGGCGGGGCTGGACCGGGACCACCGCCGTCCCGATCTCGATCGTGGTGGTGGCCACCGCCGCCAGGGTCACGGCGGTCAGGGCGTCGAACTCGTCGGGGATCTGCGGGATCCACACCGACGACAGACCCGCTTCCTCGGCCCACCGGGCGTCGGCCTGCATCCGCCCGACCTTCGAGGCGTACCTCCCGCGCTCGGGCCCGACCATCAGTCCGATCCTCATCCTCCTGCTCCTCTCGTCGATGCCCGGGTGGCCGTCGAGGTCCGGGCGGCCAGCCACTCGCCGAGGGTGGCGCCGGCGGCCAGCACGTGGGCTTCGGCCAGCCGGCGGGCGGCCGCTCCGTCGCGGCGGTCGAGGGCCCCGAGCAGGCCGGCGTGCTCGAGGCGGCTCCGCTCCTCCTGCTCGGGGAACAGCTCGAAGTAGTTGGTCGGCACCACCCGCACCGCCTGGCGGAGGTAGGTGAGCAGGCGGGGGGAGCCGGCGGCCCGGTGGAGGGCCCGGTGGAAGCGCCAGTTGGCCTCGACGACGTCGTCGGCGTCGGTCACCGCCCCGGCCAGCTCGTCCAACGTCGCCAGCTCGGCGTCGCTCGCCCGGGCGGCCGCCCATTCCGCCGCCTTGCCGGAGAGTGCCGCCAGCACGGCGAAGTTGTCGACGGCGTCCTGCGGGGTGAGCCCGACGACGGTGATGGCGCTGCGCGGGGCCACGGTGACCAGCCCCTCGTAGGAGAGCTCGAGAAGGGCCTCACGCACCGGGGTCCGGCTGGTGCCGAACTCCTCGGTGATCCGGTCGAGGTCGAGCCGGTCACCCGGCTGGAGCCGCCCGGTCAGGATCCGGTCGCGCAGCTCGGCCGCCGCCCGGGAGCGGACGGTGCCGCCGATGCCCGTGCCGCTGGCGCTGGCGCTGGCGCTGGCGTTGCGAGTTGGCATATCACATATTACATTTCAGAACCCCACAGGAGGGAGTGCCGATGCCAGCAGGGCCGGGTGAAGGCGGACGACGCCAGATGGCGCTCGTCGGCTTCATGCAGGCCGGCAACGCCACCGTCTACGCCGGGTCGTGGCGGCACCCGGCGACCGAGCACGGCTTCCTGACCGCCGGCTACTACCAGCGCCTCGGGCAGGTGCTCGAGCAGGGCTGCTTCGACCTCATGTTCTTCGACGACCGGCTGGCGATGCCGGGGATCTACGCCGGCTCGGTGGCCGAGGCGGTGCGGTGGGGGGCGCGGCCGGTCAAGCTCGACCTCAGCATCGTCCTCGGGGTGCTGGCGGCGAGCACCCGCCACATCGGGCTCGGTGCCACCTACTCGACGACCTACTACGCGCCGTTCCACGTCGCCCGCACCTTCGCCACCCTCGACCACCTGTCGGGTGGCCGGGCCGCCTGGAACGTGGTGACGTCGGTCAACGACAGCGAAGCCCAGAACTTCGGTCTGGAGGAGCACCTCGGCCACGACACCCGCTACGACCGGGCCGACGAGTTCCTCGAGGCGACCCTCGGGCTCTTCGACACCTGGGAGGACGACGCGCTGGTGCTGGACCGGGCCGCCGGGCGGTTCGCCGACCCGGACAAGGTGCACGAGCTCGCCCACCAGGGCCATTGGTTCAAGGTGCGGGGTCCGCTGACGGTGCCGCGGGGCCCGCAGGGGCGCCCGGTGCTGCTCCAGGCCGGGTCATCGGGCCGCGGCCGGGACTTCGCCGCCCGGTGGGCCGAGCTGATCTTCACCGGCGATCCCGACGTCGACATCGCGCGCGCCCACTACGAGGACCAGAAGGAGCGGATCGCCGGGCGCGGCCGCGACCCCGAGGCGGTCAAGATGCTCCCGATGGCCTACACGGTGGTCGGGGAGTCCCGGACCCACGCCGAGGAGCGCGAGCAGCTCTTCCTCCACGAGCTGGTCGACCCGATGGCCTCGCTGACGCTGCTCTCGGAGCTGATGAACTACGACTTCTCGTCGATGACCCTCGACTCGCCGATCACCGACGAGCTGATCGAGTCGGTCTCGGGGATCCGCGGCCTGGTGCAGAACATCCGGGCGCACATCGGCGGCGAGACGGTGACCCTGGCCGACCTGGCCGGCCACCGGGCGACGCTGTTGCAGGGACCGCGCTTCGTCGGGACCGGCCCGGAGGTGGCCGACCAGATGACGGCCTGGTTCGAGGGCGGGGCGTGCGACGGGTTCGTCGTCGCCGCCACCCACAGCCCGGGAGCCTACGAGGACGTCGTCCGCCTGGTCGTGCCCGAGCTCCAGCGACGCGGGCTGTTCCGGGATCGCTACGCCGGCGACACCCTCCGAGAGAACCTCGGGCTGGCCCTCCTGCCGGCGGCGGGCCCGGGGCGGCGTGGCTGAGCCCGCCGGCGGCCCGCTGCGCGGGCTGCGGGTGATCGACGCCGCCACGCTGGCCGCCGGCCCGATGGTGGCCACGATGCTCGGCGAGTTCGGCGCCGAGGTCATCAAGGTCGAGCAGCCCGGCGTGGGCGACCCGTTGCGGACCTGGGGAGAGCTCAAGGACGGGATCGGCCTCTTCTGGAAGAGCATGAGCCGCAACAAGCGCTGCGTCACCCTCGACCTGCGGGGTGCCGACGGCCAGGGGCTGTTCCACCGCCTGCTCGAGGTGAGCGACGTGGCGGTGGTGAACAACCGGCCGAGCGCCCTGGCGAAGTGGGGGCTCGACTACGAGTCGCTCCACCGCGCCCACCCGCGTCTGGTGGTCCTCCACGTGAGCGGGTACGGCGCCGGCGGCCCCAAGAGCGACCGGCCCGGCTTCGGCACCCTCGCCGAGGCGATGAGCGGCTTCGCCCAGGTGACCGGCCAGCCGGACGGTCCGCCGACGCTCCCACCCTTCTTCCTGGCCGACGGGGTGGCGGCCCAGTCGGCGACCGCGGCGGTGATGATCGCTCTCTACCACCGCGACGTGCACGGCGCCGGCGGCCAGCTGATCGACGTCAACCTGATCGAGCCGCTGGCCCGGCTCATCGAGACGGCCACCTTGACGTACAGCCACCTCGGCAGGATCCCCGGCCGGGTCGGCAACCTCCTCCCGGCCAGCGCCCCGCGCAACGCCTACCGGACGAGCGACGGGAAGTGGCTGGCCATCTCGAGTGCGTCGCCGAACATCGCGTTGCGGGTGTTCCGGGCGATCGGTCGCCCCGAGCTGGTCGACGACCCCGAGTACGCCGACCCGGTCAACCGCCAGGCGCGGGCGCTCGACGTCGACCGGCTGGTGGCCGATTGGGTGTCGGGCCGCACGCTGGCCGAGGCGATCGCCGTCTTCGAGGCGGCCGAGGTGGCCGCCGCCCCGGTCTACGACGCCCAGCAGCTGCTGGCCGACGAGCACCTCCGGGCACGCGGCACCTTCATCGAAATCGACGACCCCGACCTCGGCCCGATGACCGTGCAGGCCCCGGTGGCGCAGATGAGCGACAGCCCGGGGCGGGTCGAGCACCTCGGCCGTTCGCTCGGAGCCGACAACGACGCTGTCTACGGCGGCCTGCTCGGGATCGGGACCGACCAGCTGGCCGAGCTGAGGGCGGCCGGTGTCATCTAGATCGAGCCGGCGAGACGGCGGGCGAGCCGTGACGACCAGGAGGGAGGCCGGGTGAGGGCGCCACGGGCCAGGCGGGCCGAGCTGGCCACGCCGGCGAGCAGCGAGCGGATGTGCGAGAAGGCGGCCGCCCTCGGGGCCGACCTGGTGTTCCTCGATCTCGAGGACGCCTGCGCGCCGTCGGTGAAGGAAGCCGCCAGGGCGGTGGCGGTCGGCGCGCTCACCGGGCTCGACTGGGGCCGGACGGTCAGGGCGGTGCGGATCAACGGGCTCGACTCGCCGTGGTGCCACGACGACGTCATCGAGGTGGTCACCGGCGCCGGCGAGGCACTCGACGTGCTGATCGTGCCGAAGGTCCGCACCGCCCGCGACGTGTGGTGGGTCGACGTGCTGCTGACCCAGCTCGAGCGCAAGCTCGGGCTGACCCGCCCGGTCGGCCTCGAGGTGCTGATCGAGGAGGCCGAGGGGCTGGCCAACGCGCTGGCGATCGCCCGGGGGAGCGAGCGGGTCGAGGCCCTGATCTTGGGGGCCGGCGACCTGTCGGCCTCGCTGCACGCCCGGGTGGACGGGAACTTCGACCCGACTGTCGAGTACCCGGGCGACTTCTGGCACTACGCCCGGGTGCAGGTGCTGACGGCCGCCCGGGCGGCGATGGTCGACGCCGTCGACGCCCCGTACCCCGCCTACGGCGACCCCGACGGCTACCGGCGGGCGGCGCTGCAGGCGAGCGCCCTCGGCTTCGACGGCAAGTGGGCGATCCACCCCGACCAGGTCCCGATCGCCCACGACGTCTTCTCGCCGACCCCCGAGGAGGTGGCCGAGGCGACCGAGGCGATGGCCGCCTACCGCCGGGCCGAGGAGGACGGGGTGGGCGCCATCGGCCGCGACGGCCGACTGGTCGACGCCGCCCACATGCGACTGGCGGCCAACACCCTCGACAAGGCCCGGCTCGGCTCGGGCGGAGGTCCCTGCGATGCAGGCTGATCCCGTCGGCGACGACCGGACGGCGGCCTCTCGGGCGTCGCCGCCGTCGCCGGGCCGCTTGCGGGTGGTCCAGTGGGCGACCGGCAACATCGGCACCCGGTCGCTGCGGGCGGTGCTCGAGCACCCGGCGATGACCCTGGTCGGGGTCCACGTCTACGACGACGCCAAGGCCGGCCGGGACGCCGGCGAGCTCTGCGGGGGCGACCCGACCGGCGTCGTCGCCACGAGCGACCCGGCGGCGGTGCGGGCGCTCGGGGCCGACTGCGTGCTCTACATGCCGCGGTCGTGCGACATGGAGGAGGTGTGCGGGCTGCTGGCGTCGGGGGCCAACGTCGTGACGACCCGAGGCGAGTTCCACCGGCCGGCGAGCCTCGAGCCGGCGGTCCGGCGCCGGGTCGAGGAGGCCTGCGCCGCCGGCGGGACGTCGATCCACAGCAGCGGGAGCAGCCCGGGGTTCATCTCCGAGGCGGTGCCGCTGGTGCTGTCGTCGATCCAGCGGCGGCTCGACCGGGTGACGATCGACGAGTACGCCGACCTGTCGCGGCGCGACTCGCCGGTGCTGCTCTTCGAGCTGATGGGCTTCGGCCGCGACACGGCGTCCTTTGACCCCGGCCGCTGGTCGCACGGAGCGGCCAGCTTCGGGCCGTCGCTCGAGCTGACGGCCGAGGCGTGGTCGCTCCCGCTCGACTCGGTGACGGCCACCGGCGAGGTGGCGGTCGCCAGCCGAACCGTCGAGATCGCCGCCGGGCGGCTCGAGGCCGGGTCGGTGGCCGCCCAGCGGATGGTGGTGACCGGGTGGCGCGGGGACCATCCGTTCCTCACGTTCCGGGCGAACTGGTACTGCACCACCGAGCTCGAGCCGGCCTGGGACCTGGCGCCGACCGGGTGGCGGGTGGTGGTCGACGGCGACGCCCCGCTCGACGCCGAGCTGCGCTTCACCGTGCCGCTCGAGCGGATGGCCGAGACGTCGCCGGGCTTCACCGCCAACCGGGCGGTCAACGCCGTGCCCTACGTCTGCGCGGCGCCGCCGGGGATCCGCACCAGCCTGGAGCTGCCCCAGATCGTCCCGGACTTGCGATGACCGCCGTCGGGACGGCCGTCGAGCTCTCTTTGGCCGGTGATGGTCGGGGTCGGCCCGACCCTGCCGACCGGTGGTGGGGCCGGTGGTGGCCGGGCGGTCGGGGGCCGGTCGGTTCCCGGCGGTCAGCCGGCTGCCGGCACCCGGTGGCCCCGGGGAGGGCGCCCGCCGGTACGCCTCGTCACGAGGGCGGTGGTCGAGACCAGCCGGTCGGCGCACCGGCGGATCGACCGCTCGTCCAGGACGGCGCCGAACCCGTGGAGGGTGAGGGCGAGGACGACCTCGCCGTCGGGGCCGAACACCGGGGCGGCGATGTTGCTGATCCGGTGCGCACCGGTGACGTCGAGGGCCAGCACCTCGTAGTCGTGGCGCAGGGCGGCGATCAGCGACGCCACCTGCGGGTCGGGGTTCCCGCCGCCCGCCAGCCCGGCCCGCTCGGCGAGGACCGCTCCCACCCTGGCCCGGGCGCCCGATTCGAGCCCGACCGAGAAGCCGCGTTCGGCCACCGAAGCCAGGGCGGCCCGGTAGTGGGCCCGCTCGTCGTCGCCGTCGTCGGGGCCGAGGGCGTCGAGCCACCGGGTGACGACGTCGTCGGGGGACCAGGCGATGAAGACGGGGCCGAGGGGAGGGATCATCGGCACGCGCTGACCGACCCGCACGTCGGCGCCGCGGGCCCGTGGCCGACCGGCCAGGGCGACGACGACGATCTGGTCGGCCACGACGACGCTGGCGACGCACTCGCAGCTGCACTCGTCGGCCAGCGACGGCATCTCGGCCCGGGCGACGTCGATCACCCGGTGCCGTGCCAGGGCGGCGTCACCGACGGCCACGACCGCCGGGCCGAGCGAGTAGGTCTTGTGGCTCGGGTGGCGGTGGAGGTAGTCGCCGTCGACCAGTGACTGGAGCACCGCCAGGGTCGAGGCCGGGTTGCAGGCGATGCCGCGGGCGATCTCCGACAGGGTGAAGCTCTCTGTCGGCCGGGCGGTGAGGAAGTTGAGCACCTGGACCGCCCGGGTGGCGGCCAGCGCCGGCCGGGTCACCGTCCGGCGCCCGCCGGCGGCCGGTAGGCCTCGATCTCGGGGCGGACCTCCTTGCCGAGCAGCTCGATCGTCCTCATCACCGACTCGTGGGAGTGGTGGCCGAACTGGACGTAGCAGATCAGCTGGTCGACGCCGAGGTCGGCGTAGTGCTTCATCTTGGCCAGGCAGCGCTCGGGGTCGCCGACCACGAGCATGTCGGCCTCGTGGAAGTGCTCGATCGGGACGTCGCCCTCCATCAGCGGCTTGAGCAGCGGGAAGGTGGCGTCCTGCTCCTCTTTGGAGAGGTGGGGGAGCTCCCACTCGAGGGTGAACTGGGCCAGGTTCTGGTACCACCAGCCGACCGACTCCCAGATGCGGTTGTCGACCGCCTGCTGCATCGTGTCGGCGCAGTGCACGAGGGTGTAGGCCGCCACCTTGTTGGTGGTGACCGACGTGAGCGGCGTCGGGTGCTCGCTCGCCTTCCGGTAGTCGCCGATCACCTTGGCCAGGGTCTCGAGCGGCTGCATGATCGAGAACGACAGGAGCCCGAGGCCGTTCTCGCCGGCGACGGTGGCCGAGTCGCCCGAGGTGGCCGCCATCCAGCACGGGGGGTGCGGGTCCTGCACGGGCTTGGGCGTCACCAACCGGCGGGGGAAGGTGAAGCGGTCGGAGCGGTACTCGAAGTACTCGTCGGCCCACATGCCGACGACGATGCGGATGGCTTCCGCCCAGTCCTGCCGGGAGAGGGAGCGGTCGACCCCGAAGGCGGTCTGCTCCATCGGGGTCGAGCGGCCGGTGCCCCACTCCACCCGCCCACCGGAGAGGACGTCGACGGTGGCCACCTTCTCGGCGATCCGCTGGGGCGGGGTGAAGGCGAACGGGGTGAGGGTGACCCCGAAGCCGAGCCGGATCTGCTCGGTCACCTGCGAGAGGGCGCCCAGGAGGACCTCGGGCGCCGGGCAGTGGGACCGTCCCTCGCGGAAGTGGTGCTCCACCGCCCAGATGGTGTGGAAGCCGAGCCGGTCGGCCAGCCGGATCTGCTCCAGCGCCTCCCGGTAGGCCCGCTGCTCGCCCTCACGCTGCCCGTAGGGATGGGGCTTGCCCCACGGCTTGGGGACGTCCACCTCGTAGAGCAGGTCCAGCTTCACGTCGTCCTCCCCATTCGAGATATCGAAAACAAATATGAAATATCGACGGCAGCGTCGCGCCGGGCGGCTGCGGTGTCAACGGCGGTCGGACGACCCCGACGACTGGGCGCGGCCGCGCGCCTGGACGGTTCGGCGCTGGGCATCGCTCAGGGGAGCGGCGCCGCCGGCGGCCGCCAGCCAGGACTCGGCCATCTCGCCTTCGAGCTGGTGGGCGTCGTCGGCGGTGGCGGTGTTCGCCAGCTCCCGGTAATGGCGGAGCAGCCGGCGCACGCCCCGCCGGTCGTTCCCGGCGATGTCGCGGGCCAGCGCCTGGGCGGTCGCCAGCAGCTGGTCGTGCGGCACGACGTGGTTGACCAGACCGAGGGCATAGGCCTGGTCGGCGGTCACGAAGTTCCCGGTCAATGACATCTCGACCGCCCGCCGGAAGCCGACCGCCTCGGCCAGGTACACGGTCATCCCGCCGCCGGGCATCACGCCGACCCTGGCGTGGGTGTCGGCGAAGCGGGCCCGCTCGGAGGCCACCAGGAAGGTGCACTGGAGCGCCACCTCGAGCCCACCGGTGATCGCCGGCCCGTTGATGGCGCCGATGATCGGCTTTTCGATCAGCGGGAAGTAGCGGAAGAGCCCGTTCTCGTCCCGGGCGCCGCCGGCGGCACCCTCCGGCGGATCGGCTCCGGCGAGCGACTCGAGAGCGCCGCCACCGGCGAGCTCGCGCAGGTCGACACCGGCGCAGAACGCCGGGTCGGCACCGGTGAGGACGACGACCTCGACCTCCGGGTCGTCGCCGGCGTCCGCCACCGCCTGCCACAGCGCCGACCGGAGCGAGCGGTCGAGGGCGTTACGGGCGGCCGGCCGGTTGAGCGTGAGGGTGGCGACGCCGACGTCGATCGTCGAGAGGAGCGGAGGGGGGCGGTCGGTCGTCTCGGTCGTCTCGGTCATCTCGGTCACCTCGGCACGCGGGCGGCACGGACGTCCGCCGGGCACTTCCTACACTGCGGCCGTGGCCGACGAGACCAGTTCCGCCGCTACGACCGTTCTCATCGGGTCGAGCGAACACGTCAAGGTGGCGGTGCACGACTTCGGTGGACCTCCCCGGCCAGGGGCGCCGACGCTCCTGTTCACCCATGCCACCGGGTTCCACGGCCTGGTCTGGGCGCCGGTCGCCGGCCGCCTCACCGATCGCTTCCGCTGCGTGGCCGTCGATCTCCGCGGCCACGGGGTGAGCCAGACGCCACCGACGGCCAGCCTGGCGTGGACGGCGGTGGCCGACGACGTGCTGGCGGTGGTCGACGCCCTGGGGGAGGAGGACGGCGGTCCGCTCCACGGTGTCGGGCACTCGATGGGTGGGGCCGCCCTGGTCCTGGCCGCCGCCCGCCGACCGGACGCCTTCGGGTCGCTCTGGCTTTTCGACCCGGCCATCGTGCCGCTCGGTGACGCGCCGCCGGACATGGAGAACCCGATGGCCGACGCCGCTCTCCGCCGGCGGCCCCGCTTCGCCTCCTTCGACGAGGCGATCGAGCGCTACCGGCGCAAGCCGCCCCTCGACGCCCTGCACCCCGACGCCCTGGCGGCCTACGTCCACGGTGGCTTCGCCGAGGAAGAGGACTCGGTGAGGTTGCGCTGCGACCCCCTCACCGAGGCGGCGGTCTTCCGCGGTGCACCGGCAAGCGGTGCCTGGGAGGCGCTCGCCGAGGTGGGACTCCCGGTGGCCGTGGTGGTCGGCCGGGTGGAGGGGCTCAGCCCGGCGGCGTTCGCCGCTCGGATCGTCGAGCGACTGCCGGGCGGCGTGCTGCTCGAGCGTCCCGGGGTCGGCCACTTCGGCCCGCTCGAGGACCCGGTGTCGGCCGCCGTCGACATCGGCGACTGGGTGGCCTCTCACTCCTGAGCGCGACCGAAGGCTGAACCCCCGGGCGGGCGATCGCTCAGGCGGCGGCGGCCTCGATGCCGAGCAGGCCGATCATGTTGCCGCCCATGATCCGGGCGACCGCGTCCTCCGGCAGCCCGTCGAGCTCCGAGACGTAGGAGATCGGGTCGGCCAGGCCTTCGACGTGGGGGAAGTCCGAACCGAAGATCACGTGGTCGGCACCGAGCGTCCCGACCAGCTCCCGGGGGTCCTCCTCGTGGAAGGGGTGCATCCAGAAGTGACGCCGGAAGGTCGCCGACGGCAGCTCGGCGAAGGCCTGGGGCATCGTCCGGTGGACGTGGTCGAGCCGGCGCAGGAGGGAGGGGACCCAGCCGGCGCCGTTCTCGATCAGGGCGATCCGCAGCCTCGGGTGGCGGCCGAGCGCCCCGTGGGCGATCAGCGACGTCACGGCATCTTGGATCTCTCGGTGGTCGGCGTTGACCGACGCCGTGAAAGGCTGCGGCTGGCCGAAGGCCAGTGCCTCACCCTGACTGCCCTCCCACTCGTTGGTGTACCGGTGGTAGCCCGAGTCGGATGCGTGGAGCACGACGACCACGCCCGACTCCTCGACGGCGGTCCAGAACGGGTCGAACTCGGGCAGGGCGAAGGACCGCGGGCCCCGGTAGCCCCACGCCGGGGCCGGGCGGAGCAGCACGAGCCGGGCGCCGTGCTCGACGACGAAGCGGAGCTCGTCGATCGCCTTGTCGACCACCCCCGGGGTGATGATGGGAGTCGAGAAGATCCGGCCGCCGTAGACGTAGGGCCAGGCGTCGAGCATCCAACGGTTGAGCGCGTGGATGGCGGCGGCGGCGAGGTCGGGATCGTCACGCATGCGCTCCTCGACCAGGCTGGCCAGCGTCGGGAGCATGAGGGCGAAGTCGATGCCCTGCTCGTCGAGCAGCTCGAGCCGGGCACCGGCCTCCCGGAAGGCGGCCGGGCAGTCGATGCCCTTGCCGATGATCTCGCGGTACGACTTGCCCTCGGGGTTCCCGTTGCGGAAGTACTCCTCCTGGGCCCCCGGCCGACCGACGCGGTCGAACGTCGGGTTCGGGATGTAGTCGCTGATCTGCCCGCGGACCACGATCTTGGTGCGGCCGTGCACCTCGACGTAGTCGATGGCGCCCTGGTACTCCGGTGGGAGGTACCGGGTGAGGGCGTCGCGGGTCTCGTAGAGGTGGTTGTCGGCGTCGAAGACGGGGAAGCCGAGGCGGGGTCGGTCGCTGCTCACCGGGCACCTCCAGGTCGCTGATGGCAAGTCGAGTGATCATCGGGCAGGTCGCCACTCCGAGAACGCAATTCTAGTCGGGTCCTTGTACCCTTCGACCGTGACCACCGTGGACCCTGCCGACCGCCGGCGCTGGGAGGACGACGGGTGGTGCGTCCTCGGGGGGCTCTTCGACCAGGCGAGCGTGGCGTCGGCGGCGTCGGCGGTCGAGGGGCTGTTCCCGAGTGCCGCCAGGATGGCCGAGGGCGGGGGGGACCCCGCGCTCGATCGCTGGCGCGACTGGGACGCCCGCTGGCCGGAGTTCCCATTCGCCAGCCCCGCCCTCAATCGGCTGGTGGTCGGCGACGCCCTGATCGACCTGGCCGAGACCCTGATCGGGGTCGAGGACGTCCGCCTCTACATGGGCATCGTCTCGGCGAAGTACGCCGGGCAGCCCTCGGGCTACAACCAGCTCCTCCACACCGACTTCCCCAACCACACCCTCACCGTCCCCTCGCCCCGACCCGGCTACCACCAGCTCGAGCTGTTCGTCTACCTCTGCGACGTGACGGCGGCCAACGGCGCCACCCGCTTCGTGTCCCGCCGGCGGACGGCCGGCGTGCCGGTCGAGCAGCACACGTTGAACCTGCGCGACCACGCCGAGCTGTACGACGACCCGGCGGACGCCTCCGGGCCCGCCGGCTCGGTGGTCGCCTATCGACCCGACGTCTACCACCGTTCGGTGGACTTCGACGATCCAACGCAGGCCAGGTTCATGCTGCACGTCGGCTACCGCGCCGCCTCGATGGAGTGGGGCGGGTACCAGGCCTGGCAGTTCCGGGGCTTCTCGCCCGAGCTCCACGACTTCGTCCAGCAGGCGACCCCGAGGCAGCTGGCGGTCATGGGCTTCCCGCCGCCCGGCCATCCCTTCTGGACCGAGGCGACGCTGGCCGGCGTCGGGCGGCGCTATCCGGGGCTCGACCTCTCGCCGTGGTGGGGCCGCCCCCGCGATGCCCCCCGCGGGAGGGGGCGGCGGTGTCGGCCGCCGCGCCCGCGCCGC
>Ga0080006_1129247_pt1 | contig 44013 bp, 38 predicted proteins | sample RS3BMetagenome_FD_69209 | JGI IMG/M metagenome (GOLD analysis project Ga0080006, IMG submission 69209) | Ferric oxide microbial mat and aquatic microbial communities from Rainbow Spring, Yellowstone National Park, USA - RS3B (SPADES... ... | reverse complement strand
CTGTTATCTACTGCTACACAGAAAGTAGTTGTAGGAGATGATACAGATGTAATGACCCCACTGCTTGAGTAACCTTCAATTGGCGAGGGAGTGCTCCAGGTTAGCGTGGCAGCATTTGCCGCGGCTGTATGTAAAAGCGCTACTGCTGGCAAGAAAGTTAGGACAAGAAGCGTCAATCCGATAAATCGACCTAGAATTTCCCTTCTCTTGTGGTTATCACCGTAATTGGTAGTGCACCTAGTAAAGCAGCGGTTACCTTTTTCCCCCGCTTACAGCCTCATCTCTTTTAACTCATCAGCCTTTAAGTATCATTTTTTTAAAAAAAAACAGCTGAGTATCGTTAAAATTTGCAGTTGCCAGTTGTAACTGCTGTCCTCCCTAGCTATTTTATAGCACTTTGGGCTATGTGCAATAATTTGGATAAATTAAAGCTGTTATTATTTTATCCTTTCTATGCTGTATTTTATAAGAAGCTTTTGATATTTAAAAGGGATTTTGAGAAAAAGTGTATCTTGTAGTTTGTATTTATTAACAATTTTTTTAGTAGGGTTTGAGTGGATATTTTGTCATACAGTTAAGCTTTTTGTATTACTTTAATGTCAATACTTTTAAAAGCATTTGTGATGGAACAAATTAGTGCTTTGTTGTGTTATACAAAGTGTGAGGTAGTAAGGAGGTTTAAAATGAAACTAGTTAAGTTCTTAAATAGCAATGCAGGGAAAAACACAAGACTAGCAGCGGGCTTAATCCTAATTGTTATTGGAATACTTTTAGGAATGGTTACTATAGCAGGGGCAATAATAATATCTGCCATAGGATTAATTGTAAGCGTGCTGGCATTAAGTAATGTTTGTCTATTGTCGCCGCTTTTAAAGGTTCATAGTCATTAGTGAAATAAAAAAGCTGGGTTGTCTTAACATAGATAACCCAGCTTTAATAAGTTTTAAGAGTTGCACCATCTGAGGGTTCTAAATACCAATGTTTTAAGTTCCTTAAATAATTAATTTCTAACTTTTGAGTAATTAATGCCACAATGCATCCTCCAAACCCAGCACCTGTAAGACGGGCACCTAATACATTAGGATGCGAATTTAAATGAGCTATAAGGTCATCAATTTCTGGATTAGACACTTCAAAATCAGTTGATAAGCTAACATGGCTTTCATTAAGTATTGCTCCTAATTTAAACAGATCTTTTTCTTTTAGAGCATCTATAGCACTTTTTACACGGTTGTTTTCAGTAATAACATGTTTAGCTCGTTTTTTTAATTGAGGATCACTTATTTGTTTTAGATCCTCAAGTTTTGCGTCTTTAAGCGGGCCTATAATGGACTGTATTTTTTGAACTTCTTCGAAGCGTTGCTTATATGATTGATTTTCTAATGTTCGATAAATTCCTGAATGAATTACTAAAAATTTAAATGAATTATCTATGAAAACTGGCTGAACTTCATTATTTGAAAAATCAATAAAAAGTGCGTGATTTTTTTTACCCATTACAATAGAGATTTGATCAAGCAATCCGCAGGGTACGCCTGTGGCTAAGTGTTCGGTTTTTTGTGCAGCCTTTGCTAAATCAAGAGGTGAGTTAAATGGATAATGCATAACTAAAAGTAGTCCAACACTTAAGGCTGCTGATGATGAAAGTCCTGATGAAATTGGTAAAGTGCTTGATATTTTAAGATCTAATCCGTGTTTGAGATTGCTTAGTTTAGCAGCTGCTTTAATAAAGCGCTCTGTTGGATCCTGTTTTAAAAAATCAATAAAAGGGACATCATTTAAACTTACAGTAATTCTTTTATTCGTTTCAGTGCTATAGACTGTAATAACTGGCTGAGTCAACTCTTTTGCTTTTATTGTTGTAGTTAAATCAATTGCCATCGATAGCGAAAAACCACCCGAATAATCAGTATGATCGCCTATGATGTTAAGTCGCCCTGGGCAGTAAGCTACCTCTAGCATTTAAGACTTAATTAGCCAAGCTGCAAAATCTTCTTTGTTTGCACCATAAATACTGCCTGATGGCTTTTCAACGGGCTGTGTGAAACTAGTAATTAATTTATGAGAGCTTCCCTCAATTACAATTGGTTGCTCAAATATGTTTTTTATAGATAGCTTTGTATCTAAATTCAGTTCAGCAATTAAATTTTTAATATGCTTAAGAGTTTTAAATTGTGACTCTTGATAAAGGGTAAAGTCGTCAGATAAAATGACAAAAGCCGAAGCACCTAAAATACAAGCAATTGCAATGTTGATTTCATCAAGTGTTAGGGCAGTTGATTTTTGCCTTAAAAGCAGGCAGTCGGGATCATTAATAAAAAGCCTGCGGTGCATAGGAGCCCTTAAAATGGAGCTCACAATGGCGTTTTTTAAAGCAGGTGAATTTTCTTTATATCCGAAAGGTGCCATTCTCTCATCAAAAAATGGTGCAGTATCTGGTGAGACCCTTAACGCATCTACGATACCAACAGCTGGGAAAATTGGGCATCCACAACCAAGTAAAAAGCTATCCCCGATGGCTTGCCTTATTGCATTAAGGCCATTTCTTAAGCTTTGTGCCCGAGTAGCGCTTTGATTAAAACGAACTCCTGGCAGTAAGGCGCTGTATAAAAAGTCACATTTAAAATAGCTAAAGCCCAGTTGTCTTAATTGCTTAAATGTGTCATAGATAAATTGGAGTACATCTGGGTTGGTAGTGTCTAATACGTAGGCATAACCACCCCAATTAGTCGGCGAAAACATACCCACTAGAAAATCACCACTAAAATCTCTTGCTATCCAATCAGGGTGCTTTTGAAAAACACTTGAGTTTTTTGTTACTAAAAACGGAGCTGTCCAGATTCCAGCTTGATAGCCATGCTCAATTATGAATTTTTCAAAACCAGGGTAAAAGCCTTCAAAGCTTTTAGAAGGCTTAAGCCAGTCGCCTATTTGGTGTTGATAACCATCATCAATTTGAATGACATCTAAAAGGTGATCATTATCAAGATTAATTACATCTTTAATGTTTTCAAAACGGATCTGTTCAAAAAATTGATACCAGCTACACCATCCAAAGTGGGTAGGGGTCTGATTTCTAGCTTTTGAGTAAGTTGCAACTAAATCTAAATAGTTTTGATATGTGTTATTACCACCTGCTATCCAAAAAGGACTTAATTTAAATGACTGATTTGGAGGTAACGTAGTTGAGTCTAAAAGTGCAACTAAAGCAACGCTATCTTTTGTAATTTCTACCGTTGATAAATGGGTATCAAATACTAGCCATCCTAATGTTAATACAGAGCCATCAATTAACTGAATTATGCTAAATGCATCGGAACTAAATACTTTCCCCGCATTTTCAAAATCCGCGTGATTTTGATTGATGATAAATGATGCTGAATTTTTTAATCTTTCTGGTCGAAAGTCATCTGGCGTTGTTATTCTGACTGCAGAAAATGACTGTAAGCCGCTCTCTGTGGCTTTTAAAACTTTGCAAGGGAAAATAACTTTTAACCTACGGAGTGGTTTTGTATTTTGAGAAATGTTTTTAATTTCAACTTGGTACTTTGTGCCATTTTCTAAAGGCTCTGTATTTAGTTTTACTTCAAAGTCATCTATCAAGACAAGCTCGCTAGATGCTAAAGAGATCTCAGTAGTTGTTAATGACTGAATTACTAATTTTTCAGGAAACATTTGAGTTTCTTAATTGTTCAATCATTTCTTTATAGGCGCCCTTAGCATCATAACCTAAAACGTCAGTTGGTAAAACCTTTAATCCTCGTTCCCTATCTACACCAAAAATACCAAATCTAGGCTCATAAGATCCCCATTCGTAGTTGTCAGCTAACGTCCAATGCCAATAACCCTTTAGATTGATGTTTTCCTTGATGGCCTCTGGTATTTTTGAAAGATATTGTTTAATAAAAGTGGCTCTGTCCCATCCATCTCCTCTAGGGTAAGCGCGGCCATTTTTAACTCGAGTTCCCATTCCATTTTCAACTACCCAAAGGGGCAAATTTTCTTCATTGTTTGCCTTAAGATATGTTAAAAACGCATCAGGATTAATTAAATCGTCCCAAAGCATTCTTGCAGGTAAAAATGACCTACCTCCTGCGGTTTTATGCCCTGGTAGACGAAGATGAGATGAAGCTAGCGGATTATAAAAGTCAATTTGAATTACATCTAGAACCTTTTCTAAGTTGGTTTCTTGTAGTAATTTACGAGTATTTTTAAGTACTACCTTATAATTAGTAATTTTTTCGATAAATTTTCTTGAAAAAGTCTCAAATATATTTGGTGAAATTATAAGCTGATAATAACGCGCTTTACGTTCTTTTAACCAAGCTATTAAATCTTTTGGCTCTATTTTATAAAGACGCGAAAGTAATATATCAATAAAGAGCTTATCCATCTCATAAATTGAAAAACACAAGTTATTTATTCCAACAATTGAATCTGGCTGTATTCCTTTAATTGTTTCATATGCCTTAATGTGTGCACTATATAGATTGTCAATTGCTTTTAAAGTCTTTTTAAGATTTAAAAATTTACCGGGTGGAAATTGTCCTAACGCATAAGACATTATGTTGTAAATATTTGGCTCATTGATTGTAACCCACTTATTTGAAAAATCGCCAAAGTTTTCAACCGCTATCTTGACCCAGTTTGAAAAAATCTCTGGGCTCTTATCATTAAGCCAAAAATCCACGCCCAACCATATAGGATGACAAAAGTGATGAAGCGTAATTAGCGGCTCAAGGTCATAATCTTTAAATGCTGCTAATATTTTTTGATAATTCTTAATTGCTTTTTGATCCACTTTATTTTGCTCAGGTACACAACGCGTCCACTCAACTGAAAGCCTAAATGAGTTAACCCCTATTGACTTGGCTAGTTCTAAATAAGTTTTATATCGGTTCCAAAAATCAAGTGCAATCCCTGATGGCTCAACTCTTCCTAACGCTTCCCATTCAGACCAATTATTAGCAGGTTCCTTTAATCCGTTATAGCCACCCTCTATCTGAAATCCTGCGGTAGCAACTCCAAAAATAAAATCATCTGGTACTAAAGAGGCCATAAATGCAGTGTTATATAAAAATTAAAAGTGTTCAATTTTATACTTAATTTAATTAAAATATACCCTTGGCACAGGACTTATCTTGATATAAAACGCCTTTTTAACTGATAAACGGGTTAATAAATTAAAAAGCTGAATTTAAACTTTTACAGTTTTTATTTTTAGGGGGTGTTAGCTTTGTTAAAAAACTGATAAGTTAAAAGGCTTAGAGGCAACACTTACCAATAAAAGAAAACAGTATTTAACAGCAAGTATTAGGTGTTGGCTTTTTCAAGCATAGCAAAATTTGCAGTTGCTTTAATGACAGTGTTTTATTATTTAGTAATAGCTTTTTATTTAATAAGTGTTGATAACCGAATTGTTAACTGATTAAGTAATAAGGCAAATTATAAATTTTAATGTTGTTAGTGTTAGTGTTTGAAAGTGTTTTTAAACGTTGTTTTTAAAACAGCTTGATCTGAGAGTTTAATACTTTGTTATAAGATACTATAAATAAAGTAGGGACTTTAAAGTTATGCTGATATTTATAAAGCTTATTGGTTTTGACTTTTTAGGACCAATTAGAAGTCAAAAGCTAAGGGTGGCTAAGAGTTTGACGTCAGTAATATGGTAGGCAAGCATTAATAGTATGCCAATTTGCCCAGCAGGGAACCTTGAGATTTACTATGAGACCTTTGGTGAACCAAGTCATGAGCTCATGATTTTAATTAGTGGTTTAGGCGGCCAATTAATTTCATGGGAACAGGAGTTCATCGATAAGTTAACCTCTATAGACCTTTGGGTGTGTGCATTTGACAACCGTGATAGTGGGTTATCCTCAGGCTTTGATCAAAAAGTTAATTTAAAACCCGCTAGTGTTACTGATGATAAAAACCAAAGTCGCGTTCAAAGGCTTGCTGCTCAAGCTCTTTATGATTTATATGACATGGCAGATGATGTTTATCATTTGTTAAGACATTTAGGCAGGCAAAAAGCCCACATTTTAGGAGTATCAATGGGCGGTATGATTGCACAGTGTTTTGCAATAAAATACCCTGAGTATACCGCTAGTTTATGTTCAATAATGTCTACAACTGGAGCCAACAATGTTGGGATGCCAAGACCTGAAGTTGTTGATATTTTATTTAAGCCTTCTCCGTTAGAAAAAGAAAAAGTAATTGAACAAGGCATTAACAACGCAAAATTAATATCATCACCACTATATCCCACACCAGAAGAAAAACTTAGGCTAAGACAAGAAAGATTTTATGAAAGATCCTTCAGACCAAAAGGCGTTGAAAATCAACTAAAGGCAATATTGGCAACGCCCGATAGAACTCAAGAGCTTAAAAAACTCGACGTAAAGGCATTAGTTATTCACGGTGCCGAAGATCCCCTTGTTGATTTATCTGGCGGGCAGGCAACTGCAAAGGCATTAAAAAATTCAAAGCTTGTCGTTATCGATGGTATGGGGCACGATTTACCAGAAGCAATTTGGGATCTTGTTATTAATGAAATTGAGGATTTAGTTAAGGAGGCTTGATGAGCAAATCAGGACCGTTAACAGGTGTTAAGGTTTTAGAAATTGCAGGAATTGGTCCAGGACCCTTTTGTGCCATGATGCTAGCTGATATGGGCGCCGATGTTATTAGAGTTGATCGGACAAGTAGTGTTTCAAAAGGGGAACCCTCTGATTTGATTAGATATGATCTAATGAATAGGGGGCGGCGCTCAATAGCAATTGATTTAAAAAAGCAAGAAGGCGTAAATATTGTGCTTGCATTGGCAAAAAAATGCGATGTCTTAATTGAAGGTTTTAGACCAAAAGTTGCTGAACGCCTTGGTATTGGACCTGATGAAGTTTTAAAAGTTAACCCGTCTATTATTTATGGTCGTATGACAGGCTGGGGACAGGATGGTCCTTATAGCAATATGGCAGGTCATGATATTAACTACATCTCATTGACGGGGGCATTGTCATGCATTGGGCCAAAAGGCGGCAAGCCAGTACCACCTTTAAATCTTGTAGGTGATTTTGGTGGCGGGGGGTTAATTTTAGCTTTTGGAGTTGTTTGTGCCTTATATGAGGCAAAAAATTCAGGGAAGGGCCAAGTAGTAGATGCTGCAATGGTTGACGGAGCATCAATATTAATGACCTTTATTTACGGTCTTAAAAAAATGGGGTTTTGGGAAAATTCGTTAGGGTCAAATTTATTAGATGGTGGTTCGCATTTTTATAATGTCTATGAAACAAAAGACAATAAATATATATCCTTGGGTGCAATTGAGCCTCAGTTTTATCAAGAGCTTTTAAAACTCCTTGAGATTAATGATCCAGAATTTTCAAAGCAAATGGACCGTAGTTCATGGCCTAAGCTAAGTGAAAAGATTGCTGAAACAATTAAAAGAAAAACAAGGCAAGAATGGGAAAAAATATTTGAAAATTCAGATGCTTGCGTCGCCCCTGTGCTTTCTTTAGATGAGGCACCATATCATCACCATAATCAAGCTAGAGGAACCTTTGTTGAAGTTGATGGAGTTATGCAACCAGCACCTGCGCCGCGATTTTCACGTACTCCAGGAGCAATTGCATCTCCTCCAAGCTCACCAGGGGATTCAACGAGAGAGATTTTAGAGGAATTCGGGTTTGATAAAAAAACCATTGATGAACTTTATTTAAATAAAGTAATTGCTTAGGTAGTATTTTATTGATGCCCAGTTATTATATACAAACTTTGGGTTGCCCAAAAAACGAGGTTGATTCCCAAAAAATCAAGGCATATTTAGCACAAAACTCCTATTCAGAGACTAAGTTGGCAGATGCTGATTTAGTTATTGTAAATACTTGTGGCTTTATTGAGCCTGCAAAGGCTGAGTCTATTGAAACTATCTTTTTGGTTAATAAAAAACGTAAGAAAAACTCCAAGCTAATTGTAACAGGTTGTTTAGCCCAAAGGTACCAACGAGAGCTTGAAAAAGAAATGCCAGAAGTTGATTTAGTTGCACCTTTAGAGGCTGACTTTTTAAAAGTAGTTCATGAAACTAAAGTCTCTATAAAGAAATCAAAAATTCCTAAGTTGGATTTACTGAATTATAAAAGACTTCCAACTTTTGAGTCCTTTAGTTATCTAAAGGTTGCTGAAGGGTGTGACAGAAGTTGTGCATTTTGTGCAATCCCTTCATTTAGGGGAAGGCAAAGATCACGTGATATTAATTCAATATTAGATGAGGTTAAAAACATTGACTCTAACGAAATAATTTTAACGGCTCAAGATATTTTAAGATATGGGCTAGATAAAAGAGATTTTACTTTAAAGGATCTTTTAATAAGGCTTTCTTATTTAGATAAATGGGTAAGATTACTTTATTTATATCCGGCTAGCTTAAGTGATGAATTGCTTGATGTTATTTTAAAAACTTGTGTGCCATATTTTGACTTGTCTTTACAGCATGTATCATCTTCTGTTCTTAAATTAATGAATAGGGCAGGGTCTAAAAAAGGCTTTGAGATTTTAATAGATAAAATAAAACAAGCATCCCCAGATGCAGCCATTAGGGCTTCATTTATCGTTGGCTTTCCTGGCGAGACCGAAGAAGATCATGATGAATTAATGGACTTTATTAACAATGCACCTCTTGACTGGATTGGATTGTTTTTATACAGTGATGAAGAGTCAACTAAAGCTTATAACTATCAAAATAAAGTAGATCCAGAGGTTGCGAAATTGCGGTATCAAGAAGCCTTTGATTTAGCTAGTGAAAAAATGGCAAAAGCAAGAGAAAGCTTAATTGGTAAAAAGCTGTTAGTGCTTTGTGATAAGGTTGGTCAAGGTCGTTCCTTTAAGGAGGCACCTGATATTGATGGTGCAATAATTTCTAAGAAGTTAAAGAAATCCAATGAGTTTTATGAACTTATAATTAAAGAGTCACTAGGAGTTGATCTTTTAGCTTAATTATTTTTTAAAGAAAGACAACTTAATGTTGTTTGAGTGAAACCAAAAGACCTTAAAAGAAAAATATTAAAGCATTTCTACTATTCTGGCTGCTATTTTTAATAAAGACTTTGATGCCTTTAATTTTTTATCAGTTAATAAATTGGCCATTATTTCAAGGACTATTTCCATAATAAAGGAACTTTTCATTCCTGTTGATACTAAAAATTTCATTACTTTCGGATTTGAGATTAATTCAACAAAACGTGAAGCTACGTCATAATAAATTCGGTATTTTTCAACAAGTTCATTGTTATAGTTTTGTAAGAAAAAATAACTTTCATTTGTTTTTAAATTATGCTCAATGGCTTGTGAAATATAGTTAGCTGCCAATCTGCCAGTTTCATAAGCATATGAGATTCCCTCTCCATTAAAAGGATTAATTGCTCCAAGTGCATCTCCAGCACACAGCCAATTTGTGCCAAATCTTGGCTTAAGGCTTAAACCCATTGGCAATTTGCCCCCTGTGGGGTTTTGTAGAAGGTCTTTTTCTGTGAATTTCCAATCTGGACCTACTTGTTTAATAAAGTTGTTAAAAAGTATCGTTGTATTAACACCTTTCCATTGTTTTGATGTGTTTAAAAGCCCAGCTCCAACATTTAATCGTCCATCTCCTAGCGGAAAAATCCATCCGTATCCTGGCATAACATTGTTATGTTCATCTCTTATATCAAGTCGGGATTCAATAAAGTCATCAGTGCTGTAATCTGATGAAAAATAACTTCTAATTGCTAGGCCTAATGGATAAGATTTATCTCTTGTAACGCCTAACTGGCGACCGATTCTTGAATTTGAACCATCTGCAATAATTAAATATAAAAATTTAAAGTCTTTTGTCTTATGTGTTTTTTTATCAACGGCTTTTATCTGTACTGCCTGGTTTTTTTCTTTGTTAACAGCAATAGCTTCTGTATCTTGATAAAACGTTGCACCTTGTTTTTCAGCTGTTGTCTTAGTTAAAGAATCCAAATCATATCTGGTTATACAATATCCAATTTCAGGATAGTCTTTTGTTTGTGGCCAGGGCAGTTCAAGCGTTTTCCCAAAAGCCTTTGCACGTAACCCTAAATAACGATGACCTAATAAAGACTCATCTAAACCCATATCAAGTAACTGCTTTAGGGCTCTTGGGGTTAATCCATCTCCGCAAGTTTTTTCTCTTGGGAAGGATTTTTTTTCTATTACAGCTACATCAATACCTTTTTTCGCAAGCCAATAAGCAGCAGCTGATCCTGAAGGACCTCCTCCAATAATAACGGCATCGTGAAAAATTGAGTCCTTAGTCAACATCCCGGGCGTCATTTTTTTTAATTTTAAGGCATTAACGGCGTAGTGCCCTCATTAAAAGTTGTTAAATAATGTGCTTGTTAATAATTTCACGTGCTAAATATATCTATGAGATGCAAAATTATTTGCCCATTGTGGCCTTGTTGATTCTTGGAGTTTTATTTGCAGGCGTTTCTTTTTTAGCTTCTAGGCTCCTATCGCCCAATAGAGTAACAAAGGCAAAGGTGGCTCCTTATGAATGTGGGATTGTGCCTAATAGAGAGCCGCCTGAGCGCTTTCCGGTAGGGTTTTATTTGGTTGCCATGATTTTTATCATCTTTGATATTGAAGTGATTTTCATATTTCCATGGGCCTTGGTTTTTGGACAATTAAAGGTATTTGGTCTTGTCGAAGTGCTTGCATTTGCAGTTGTTGTGCTTTTTTCCTTTATGTATATCTTGGCAAATGGTGCGCTTAATTGGGGGCCTCCAAAGCGTATAGTTAAGCAGCCAAGCAATCAGGAACGTACTTCTACCTCCACAGTTCAAAAGGTCAATATAAGTGTAACTAAAGCAGGCGAGGCAGCGTAGTTATATGGGTCTTGAAAAAATTCCTTATAACTTTTTGACAGGAAAACTAGAAGACCTAGTTAAATGGGCAAGAACCCAATCGGTTTGGCCCGCGACATTTGGTTTAGCTTGCTGTGCGATTGAAATGATGGCTGTTGGGGCAGCAGATTTCGACATATCCCGATTTGGGATGGAAGTTTTTAGAGCATCTCCCAGGCAAGCTGACTTAATGATAGTTGCAGGAAGAGTTTCTCAAAAGATGGCCCCAATTCTGCGTCAAGTTTATGACCAAATGATGGAGCCTAAATGGGTGATTTCAATGGGGGTCTGTGCCTCAACAGGTGGAATGTTTAATAACTATGCAATAGTGCAAGGAGTTGATCAGATTGTTCCAGTGGATGTGTATGCGCCCGGATGCCCGCCATCTCCGCAAACTCTTTTGCATGCAATATTGACCTTGCATGAAAAAATTCGTTCCGGCGAAATAATGAATCGTAGAGATAAACATAGTCGGGTATTTGTTGAGGATATTTCATCTTCAGCTTACGTAAGGCATGACATTGCTGTAAAACCAGTGAGGGTAGCTAGGCCAAGGTGAGTTTAGAACCAAGTGATTTAAAAGCTTTAAATGCCTATTTAAAACAGGGCGTTCAAGATGTGTTATTTGTTCCAAGAGAAAAATATTTAGCCCTTATGTCAAAGCTATATGATGTGGGATTTCACTTTTTATCTGATTTAACTGCAGTTGATTATTTAACTTACAAAGGCAAAAGGGAATTGCCTGCTGATATAAAAGCAGAGCGCTTTGAGGTTGTTGTTAATTTGTTGTCACACGCGCTACTTAAGCGTATAAGAGTTAGGGTTCAAGTGCCAGAGGACTTAGCAGAAATTGACAGTATCTTTAGTATTTTTCCGTCCTGTGAAAATTTCGAGCGTGAGGTTTATGACATGTTTGGAATTATATTTAAAGGTCATCCTGATTTGACTCGAATTTTAATGCCGGAAGATTGGGTCGGTCATCCGCTAAGAAAGGATTATCCTGTTTCAAGAGTACCTGTTCATTTTAAAGAAAGCCCAGGGCCGCTATGAGTAAAGTAGAAAAAGATCACCGCCAATCTGTTTTGCGCCTTTCTGAAACCCAGGCAAATGCCTTAGATATTGATGAGACGATAATTGGCCCAGGGGAGACAATGATTGTCAACATGGGTCCCCAACACCCATCTACGCACGGGGTTTTAAGAGTTATGTTAGAGCTTGAAGGAGAAAAAATTTTAAGGAGCAAACCAGTTATTGGTTATCTGCACACTGGTATGGAAAAAACTGGTGAAGAACTTACCTTTGTTCAGGGGGCTACTAATGTAACCAGGATGGATTACTTGTCTCCTTTAAATAATGAGCTTGTTTACTGCCTTGCAGTTGAGACCCTTTTAGGTGTTGAGTTACCGCCTCGTGCAATTTGGATTCGGATGTTAATGAGTGAGTTAAACAGGATTTCTTCTCATTTAATGTGGCTTGCTACTAATGGAATGGATGTTGGTTCAACAACCATGATGATATTTGGGTTTAGAGAACGTGAACTAATTTTAGCTTTTTTTGAAAAGACCACAGGGTTAAGAATGAATCACAACTATATTCGTCCAGGTGGTGTTGCTGCTGATTTACCTGATGGGTGGGAGGATGATGTAGAGGTAATATGTGACACAATACCTGTCAGGCTTGAAGAATATGATGAATTTATAACTGGTCAGCCTATTTTCAGAGAGAGATTAACGGGGGTTGGGACTTTAGCAGCTGAAACTGCAATTGAATTAGGAGTTACAGGTCCTTTATTAAGAGCCACTGGCGTGCCGTGGGATTTAAGAAGAACCATGCCTTATCTTGCTTATGACCAAGTGGAATTTGATGTGGTTGTTGGAACTGTGGGTGATGCATTTGACCGCTATGCAGTTCGCATTAATGAAATTAGAGAATCAGTTAAGATCATTCGGCAAATTCTTGAAAAAATGCCTAAAGGAGACTACAGGGTTCAAGATCCTAAAATTACTCCTCCTCCAAGGGCCAGAATTGATGAGTCAATGGAGGCTTTAATACATCACTTTAAAATCTTTACTGAAGGATTTAGGGTACCTGAAGGAGAATGCTATGTAGCTATTGAATCGCCACGAGGGGAGCTGGGATGTTATATGGTTTCAGATGGCTCTGCTAAACCTTATAGGATGCACATTAGGGCACCTTCTTTTGCAAATTTGCAATCTTTACCAGCAATGTTAAGAGATCATTTTGTTGCAGATGCTGTTGCTATTATTTCTTCTTTAGATCCAGTTATGGGAGAGGTGGATAGATAATGCCATTTAGTGAAGAAAATAAAGAAAAAGCAAAGCTTTTAATTTCTCTTTATCCACAAAAGCGGTCTGCCTTAATCCCACTATGTCATTTAGCTCAAGGCCAAGCAGGTTATTTAGCTAGAGATTTAATTGAAGAAATTGCTCAAATGCTTGATTTAACCCCCATGGAGGTGATTGGTACTGCGAGCTTTTATGACATGTTTCATTTAGAGCCGGTTGGCAAGTACTTAATTAATATATGTACCAATGTTGCATGCATGCTAAATGGGGCCTATGAGTTACTTGAGTATGCAACTAAGAAGCTAGGCATTGAGGTTTCACAAACTACTGATGATAATTTGTTTACACTTGAGGAAACGGAGTGTTTAGCAGCTTGTGATAATGCTCCATGTGTTCAAGTTAATCATCGTTTTTTCTTTAAGGTAACACCAAAGGATTTTGATGAGCTCATATCGCAGTTAAGACAGGACAAGTTAGATATTCCACCACACGGCGTCTTAATTAGAAATTTAAGGACACTACCAAAGGCTACTTCTGAAACAGAAGTGTTACAAGAGCGAATTGCGATGGATGAGGCTAGAGCCAGACGGGAGAACAAATGAGTGTTGATCCTATTGTAACTGCGCGCTTTTTGTATGAGGATTCTTACACGCTTGATCGTTATCTTAAAACAGGTGGTTATCAAGCCTTGAGAAAAGCTCTTAATATGAATCCTGAGGACGTTTTTAAAGAAGTTGATAAAGCAAGTCTTTTAGGAAGGGGTGGTGCAGGTTTCCCTGCAGGCAGGAAGTGGTCAATGCTAGCTAAAAACCCCGTTAGATATCTTGTAGTTAACGGCGATGAGAGTGAGCCAGCTACATTTAAGGATCGGAACTTAATTGAAAAAGACCCTCACCAGATTATAGAAGGTTCCATAATTGCAGCTTATGCAATAGGGGCAGCTCAGGCTTTTATATACTGCAGAGGTGAATTTGCCTTAGGCTTAGAGCGTTTAGAGGCTGCAGTAAAAGAGGCTTATGAATATGGTGCTTTAGGGCGCGATATTTTTAATTCTGGTTTTTCGCTTGATTTAGTAATTCATCCAGGTGCAGGTGCTTATATATGCGGTGAAGAAACTGCGTTACTTGAGTCATTAGAAGGAAAGCGTGGTTTTCCTAGAATTAAACCTCCTTATTTCCCAGCAGCTATAGGTCTTTATAAAAAGCCAACTGTTGTTAACAATGTTGAAACCGTTTCAAATATTCCATGGATTATTTTAAATGGCGGGCAACGCTTTGCATCATTAGGTGGTGGTAGTTCAACAGGGACAAGAATTTTTGCTTTATCTGGGCATGTTAAAAAACCAGGTTACTACGAAGTGGAAATGGTTAAAACCACCTTTAGGGATTTAATTGAAAATTATGGTGGTGGTGTTAGAGATGACAATCAAGTTAAATTTTTTATTCCAGGAGGTGTTTCTTCACCTTGGTTTGGACCAGATTTGTTAGATTTACCGCTTAGCCAAGAAGAAGTTGCTAAAAATAATTCAATGTTAGGTTCTGGGTCTGTAATTGTTGTAGATGTTAATAGCTGTGCTGTTAGAGTTGCCTGGCGAATTACAAAGTTTTTTTATAGAGAGTCTTGTGGGCAATGCACTCCATGTCGGGAGGGCTCTGGTTGGGTTGAAAAGATTATGCGCAGAATAGAAACTGGTAACGGTAGAGAACAAGATCTTGATTTACTACTAGATTCTTTAGATAACATTTCTCCAGGGTTGCGTTGGCCTCCAGCTCAAACGACAATTTGTGTGTTAGGCCCTTCAATTCCACCTTCTGTTCATTCAGCCATTGAGATCTTTAGAGATGAATTCTTAATACATATTAAAGAAGGAAGGTGTCCTTATGACTGAGCCAGCAAAAGAAGGCTTAAACAAAATTCAAATAACAGTAAATGGCAATCAAGTAGAAGTTGATAAAGACACTCTTCTTATTGAGGCTCTTGAGCAGATTGGAATCTTTGTTCCGCGCTTTTGTTATCATCCAAGGATGGCACCGGTTGGAATGTGCAGGATGTGTTTAGTAGAAGTTTCATCTCCGCGAGGTTTTAGTTTGCAACCATCATGCTTTATAAAGGTTGCCCCAGATATGGAAGTTTTAACTGATTCACCAGCTGTTAAAAAAGCCCAAGAAGGGGTTCTGGAGTTTTTATTAATAAATCACCCGCTTGACTGTCCAGTCTGTGACAAGGGCGGAGAGTGTCCTTTGCAGGATCAAGCATATAGCCACGGGCCAGGGGAGGCTCGTTTTGTTGAAGAAAAGCGTCATTGGGCAAAGCCGATTGCGCTTTCAAAGTTAATTGACTTAGACAGGGAGCGTTGTATTCAGTGTGGAAGGTGTACTCGTTTTGCTGCTGAGGTTGCCTATGATCCTTTAATTGATTTTTACTCAAGAGGGGATTCAATTGAAGTAGCTGCTAATCCAGGTAGTGAGTTCGATTCAATTTATTCAGGAAACATTGTACAAATTTGTCCTGTTGGAGCATTAACATCAAAACCGTACCGTTTTAAATCACGCCCATGGGATATGGAACAAGCTGAAACAAGCTGCACCTTTTGCTCAATTGGCTGTAGGGTTAGCGTGCAATCTTCGGCAAATAGAGTAGTTAGAGTATTAGGAATTGACTTTGACTCTTTAAATCAATCATGGTTGTGTGACAAAGGAAGATATGGATATGGGATTTTAGAATCATCCCAAAGATTACTTTGTGCCAAAATAAAACAAAAGGGAACTCAAAAAAATACGACAGTTTCAAAAGCAGCAGAAAAAGCTGCGCAAATTATTTCTGAAACTAAGGCAACCTACGGGGCAGATGCAATTGCTTTTATAGGGGGAGCTGAGCTAACTAATGAAGATTCTTATTTGTTTGCCAAATTAGCAAAGTCTGTTGTTGGGACTGATAATTGTGATTGCAGGACTCTAAATTATTTTGAGCCAGAGCTAATAGCTAATGCTAGAAGGGCAACTTATGATGATTTAAAAAATGCTTCTCTTTGTGTAGTTATTGGTGGAGATGTTGAGCACCAGCTCCCAATTTTAAATTTGCGCATAATTGATGCTATAAAAAATTACAATTTGAAGGTTGTCCAATTTAGTAGCTTTGATTCAAAATTATCAAAGTTTGCTTACAAAACCTTTAGCTTAGGTGCTTTAAAGAGTTTTGTTGAAAACCCAAAAGAGTTTTTAGCTCAAAACACCCAATATGATTTTGTTTCAGATGAAGAAATAGTATTTGTTATCATCCCAGAAATTGCTGGATTAATAACTTCTTGGAATAACTTAGCTTGCAGTATTTTTGCTTCCTTTAAAGAGGCAAAGTATTTATTTGGTTTAGATAACTCAAATGTTTTTGGAGCAATGGATATGGGACTTATCCCAAAGTTTTTACCCGGCATCTCTGATTATAAAAATTACGGATCTTATTACCGCACAAAGTGGGGATATATTCCTGAACAAAATGGGTTTAATACTTTAGAAATTTTAACTAAAGTAGCATCAAGAGAAATAAAAACTTTAGTTGTGTTAGGCATTGATTTATTAACTGATTATCCATATAGAGAAATTGCCAAACAAGCTCTGGATGTACTTGAGAATTTAATTTTTGTAGGTCCAATAAATAACAAAGTTGCACAAAAGGCTGACGTTGTTTTCCCCACCCGAATGTGGGCAGAAAAAGAAGGTAGCTTTACAGCATTAGATTCTAGAATTTTACGCTTATCAAGAAAAGTAACAGGACCACTAGATGCATTAAGCGAGTGGGAAGTGGCTTGTTTGATTGCTTATGCATTAGGGGAAGACTTTAATTATTTAAATGCTTGGGAAATTTTAAATGAAATTGGTTCAGTTGTACCTAAGTATAAAGGTGTTAATGCTAAAGTTATTGACTTAACTTTAGAAAATGAAGGAATATTTATACCAGTTTCAACACAAAAAGTTAAGCTAAAAAAACCAATTGATCCAATTGAAATACCAGGGATCATGGGTGTTGAAACACAAGGTTCGCCAATAACCTCGGTTTTTCAGGATTTTCAGGAGCCAAACCAAGGCTCAGATGTTAGTTTTAATCTTCCTGAGTTAAATATCATTTCATCAGATTTCACCCAAGATATTGAAGGTATCAAAGTTGTGTTTAGAAAGCGCTTATATGACAACTCAGAATTTATAATGGAGAATCCTTATCTTGCAGAATTAATTAAACCAACTAAGGTTTTAATGAACTTAAAGCTTGCTCAAAGTTTAGGACTTAATGCCTTAGATCAAGTTAAAGTTAATTTAAAAGGTAACGCAAGTGGTAGCATTGTAGGAGTTTTGCAAATAGATGATCACTTAGAAGGTGATATATGTGTCATAGATTGGAATACATATGAAAAGTCATCATATGATCTAACAGTAGGTCCTGGCATAATACAAGCGGAGGTGGAAAAAATTTGCTAGCAATAGATCCTCTTTTAACAAGTGCCCATGTTGGGCTGGCAGTTTTCTTAATTGTGATAATAAGGGTGGTGATTGCCTTTGGAGCGTTATTAGTTGCAGTACTTTTTATGATTTGGTTTGAGCGCAAGGTAATTTCAGACATGCAAAATAGAATCGGGCCAAATCGCGCCGGACCATGGGGGATCCTTCAGTCCATGGCTGATGGTATTAAGTTGTTTTTTAAAGAAGATTTACTGCCAGAAAAGGCTGATAAGTTTATATTTAAAATTGCACCTTATTTATCAGTTGTTCCTGCTTTTTTAATCTTTACAGTTGTGCCAATTGGAGGTTATCTAACTATTGCAGGGCACAAATTTGAGCTTCAAGTAGCTGATCCACCAGTTGGAATTTTATTAGTTCTTGCAATGTCCTCAATTGCCATTTACGGAGTCATGCTAGCTGGTTGGTCATCAGGTTCTAAATACCCCTTAGTTGGATCAGTTAGAGCATCAGCACAAATGATTTCTTACGAGGCTGCAATGAGTTTAAGCATTGTTTCAGTTATTTTAGTTTCAACAATAGGGGCGTCTCATTACGGGTCTTTGTCAACGAGAGATATTGTGGTATCACAAGCTCCTAACTTTTTTGATTGGAATTTTTTCAGGACAGGCATTGTTCCGTTCTTTTTATTTATGATTGCTGCAACAGCTGAATTAAATCGTCCACCTTTTGACTTGGTTGAGGCCGAACAAGAACTCGTTGGCGGATTTCACACTGAATATTCATCGATTCGCTTTGCTTTGTTTTTCTTAGCTGAATACATGAATACGATTACAATGTCAGCTTTAGCTGTGACTTTGTTTTTTGGAGGACCGGATGGTCCAGGGTTTCACTTTCTGCCTTGGCTTTGGCCAATATTGTGGTTTGTGGGCAAAACTGGGATATTTCTCTTTATGTATGTTTGGTTAAGAGCAGCACTTCCTCGGTTGCGTTATGACCAGCTTATGGATTTGGGTTGGAAAGTTTTAATCCCGCTGTCTTTATTTTGGACGCTAATGGTTGGCGCATCAAGAGTTTCCAGTGATGCATCTAAGATTGCTTTATGGATGGGAATAGTCTTTATAATTGGAGTAATCGGATACGCTTTGTTATCTCAATCAATTAAGGTTGGCAACTTAACAACTAAAAGTTTGCAAGAAAGTCATTTGTCAGGTCCTTTAGAGGGAAAGCTTAATGCAAGCTTAGATGATTTGCTTGCAGAAAAAATTGTAGCAATTCACTCAAAGGAGAGATCTGATGGCTAAAAATGCATTAAGTAGGTTTCTAGGTGGGTTTAAAATAAGTTTCAAGCAAATTGTAGAACCAAGGGTTACTACATTTTATCCAGAGGTAAAACGTCCAAAACCACCTAGAGTTCATGGTCGTCATATTTTAAATAGATACGAAGATGGAATGGAAAAATGTATTGGCTGTGAACTTTGTGCAGCCGTTTGCCCAGCTGATTGCATTTATGTTCGAGGTAAAGATAACTCACCTGATGATCCAGTTTCACCTGGAGAACGTTATGGATATATATATGAAATAAATTATTTGCGTTGTATTCATTGTGACATGTGTGTTGAGGCTTGTCCCACTGAGGCAATTACTGAAACAAAGCTCTTTGAATTTTCTTTTACTGATAGAGCAGATGCTATTTACACAAAAGAGGAATTGTTAGTAGATAATGAAGGCAAGCCAAAGAAGCTCCCATGGGAAGATTGGAGAGACGGTGAAGACGCTTTTTCATCCGGTTGGATGAGAGCCACAGCTCCTTCTGGTGATGCATCATTTGAGGGAAAGATTGCTTGGTCAAAGGAGTTAGGTTACGGCCATCGAGCCCCGGAAGGTGGGCAAAGTCCAAACAGAGATGATCAAAAAACTGGTAACGTGCTGATACGTAAAATCATGGCTGATCATATTCCTTATGAATTTGGAGGAGAGGTTAGGTAGTTGTTTGGCGCAACAATAGTTGATTCAATAGTTTTTTCTGTGGCATGTGTGTTTGCCTTAATTGGTGCACTCGGTGTGATTAGCTTTAAAAATCCTGTGCATAGTGCTTTAGGTCTTGTGCTTTGCCTTTTTTCTATTGCGGTTTTATTTATTGAACAAGGTGCAGACTTTTTAGCAGCAGTTCAGATAATAGTTTATGCAGGGGCCATTGTTGTTTTGTTTTTGTTTGTGATTATGCTTTTAGGAGTAGATAAAGAAGAGTCAGTTAAAGATGAAACTCTTAAATTTCAGTTGCCTCTTGCAATATTGGCTGTAGCTGTATTAATTGGTCTGTTTATAGCAGTTGGTATTGGGTATTGGGTTTCAGGAGCTAATTCATTAACCGGTAACTTTAAGCCAGGTGTGCCTGGGATACTAGAGCTCGCTAGAGCAATATTTACTACTTATTTAGTTCCTTTTGAGGCAACTGCAGCTTTATTAGTCATAGCTGTTGTTGGCGCTGTGATGTTGGTTAAAAGAGAAGGTATGGCTAAAAGACAAAGTGAAGAAATTACAGTAGGAGAACAAAATTGAGCGTACCTACCTCATGGTTTTTAGTTTTAAGCTTTGCTTTATTTTCAATTGGACTTTTAGGTGTGCTTGTGCGTAAAAATGTTTTAATTGTTTTGATGTCTATTGAGCTAATGTTAAATGCAGCTAATTTATCCTTTGTTTCTTTTTCAAGTAGATTAAAAGATATCGGGGGAATATCTGCAGTATTTTTTGTTTTAGTTGTAGCAGCAGCTGAAGTTGTAGTTGGTTTAGCTATTGTGGTTTCTATTTACAGAAAACGCCTTGGTAGTTCAATAGATGACCTTAAGGAGTTGCAAGGCTAATGTTTCCAGAAGTAATACATGTTACTTATTTAATTCCAATTGCACCGCTGGTTGCAGCAGTTCTTTTAGTGTTATTTGGTAAAAAGTTAGGTGATCCAGCATCGGGTTATGTAGCAACTTTTTCAGTGCTACTTAGTTTTATTTTAAGTGCAGCTGTTGTTGGTTCACTGGCCTCAGTCTCAGCTGGGCATAGATTTTTTGAACAAAGTATCTTTACTTTTTTTAATTATGGCTATCCACCAGTGGGAGTGGCTTTTTTGCTGGATCCATTGTCAGCTGTAATGATTTTGTTTGTTTCAGGGGTATCGACTTTAATTTGTTGGTACTCCGTTGGTTATATGAAAAATGATCCGCAGTTTCACAAATTTTTCATTTATTTAACTCTTTTTGTTGCTTCCATGTTGACACTAGTTTTGGGGGCAAATTTATTAGTGACATTTATTGGTTGGGAGGGCGTTGGTTTATGTTCTTATCTTTTAATTTCATTTTGGTTTGAGCGCCCAGCAGCAGCATCAGCCGGTAAAAAGGCAATGATAGTTAACCGTGTAGGAGATGCAGGGTTTTTACTGGCAATTTTTCTTACCTATAGCGTAGGCAAAACCCTTGACTATGAGCACTTATTTGTTTTTTCAAAGACATTTTCCCATGGCGTTTTAATTGCAATTGTCTTGCTTGCATTTGTTGGGGCAATTGGTAAATCAGCGCAGCTACCATTAGTTGGTTGGCTTCCTGATGCAATGGAAGGCCCTACCCCTGTTAGTGCTTTAATTCATGCAGCAACAATGGTAACGGCTGGCGTTTATCTCATGGTTAGGCTGTCACCACTACTTGCTAGTGTCCCAGTAGTTGCTCATATAATTGCCATTGTTGGCATAATTACAGCTGCCTTTGGGGCGCTATCAGGTTCAGCTCAAAATGACATTAAAAAAGTATTGGCTTATTCAACGGTTTCACAGTTGGGCTTTATGTTTATAGCTGTTGGAACTGGAGCATATGTTGCTGCGATCTTTTTAATGGTGGCTCACTCCTTTTATAAAGCTTGCTTGTTTTTATCAGCTGGCTCAGTAATTCACGCAATGGATGAAGAGCAAGACATTAAAAAAATGGGAGGTCTTAGAAAATTTTTACCAATAACAACAGCAGCCTTTTTTATTGGTTGGATGGCAATAGGTGGAATTTTCCCTCTTTCAGGATTTTGGGCAAAAAGGTCAATCTTGCTACATGCATATGAGGTTTCATTTTATTTATGGCTAGCTACGCTTTTAACTGCGTTGTTAACGGCTTATTACATTGGTCGTGAGTTCTGCCTTGTATTTTTAGGTCAACCTCGCTGGGGCAATAAATCAAAGAAGCATTTATCACCGCATGAGCCAGGGTTAAATATGAAAATTCCTACTGTAACTTTAGCTGTTTTTGCTGTGTTTGGTGGATTGTTACAACTTAATTTAGGAAATTGGTTAAATCCAGCACTTAAGCCCCTTGTGATTGCCTCAAGTGCTGGTAGTAATACTGATTTAGTTTTATCAATTGCAGATGCAATTATTGCAGCAATTGGAGCTTATGTTGCATTTGCGCTCTGGAAATCAAGGTCTTTTAACAAAACCTTAGAGCCTGCATTTTTAGCAAATGCATTTTATTATGATTATTACGTTGACAAGCTAATAGCAAGGAGCGCTACTTATTTTGCCAAGTTAGTTGATAACGTTGTTGAAACAAAAACTATTAGTTACATTGTTAAAGGTGCTACTGCTTTGGCAGCCTACAGCGGAGATGCCTTTAGGCGTTTAACTACTGGATATATAAGGCGTTCGGTTTTATTATTCCTAGGTGGATTAATTCTATTAATGGCTTATGCTGGCTTTAAGGGGGGATTCTGATTACGCGTAACTTAATTTTCCACACTAGTGGATTAGCAGCTAATTTTGATTGGTTGCTGGCAATTTTAATTACCCCTTTTGTCTTTGGTTTATTAATTGCAATGTTGCCTGAAAAATTTAAAGGGGTTTATAAAACACTTTCTGTATCTGGCGTTTTAATTACTGATTTCTTTGCGGTTATGATTTTAATTTTATTTAAATCAGGCACTGGACCTTATCAAATGTTTGAAAACTACTCCTGGATTTCTGCCTATGGCATTTCTCTATCATTAGCTATAGATGGCATTTCGTTATTCTTAGTGATATTAGTTGCGTTTGTTTTCAGCATACTGTTGTTATCTCCAGAAACTTTAAAGCAACCAAAATCTTATGCTGCTTGGCTGTTTCTTTTAGAGGGTGCTTGCTTGGGTAGTTTTTTAAGCGTTGACTTACTAGAGTTTTTCATATTCTTTGAATTTACTTTAGTGCCAGCTTATTTCTTAGTAGCAAGATTTGGATTAAAAGATGGGCCTGAGGCAGCTATGTATTTCTTTTTATATACATTATTAGGTTCAGCCTTTCTTTTAGTAGGAATAATAACGCTAGCGTTAATTCACAAAGATCAAACAGGGGTTTTTAGTTTTTCTCTAATTCAATTAATAAAGACAAGGCTTAATAGCACAGATCAAGTTCTTTTACTGCTTGCATTTAATGCAGCCTTTTTCATTAAAATTCCGGTTTTCCCATTTCATAGTTGGTCACCTGTTGCTTATAGAGAGGCACCAGTTGGTGGCTCAATTGCTCTTGCCTCAATTATGGCCAAGTTAGGCACCTATGGACTAATAAGGTTTGACTTAGCATTGTTTCCCTTAGGGGTTAAAAAACTTGCTTGGTTGTTTTTAACCTTTGGTGTTGTCAGTATTTTATATGGGGCAGTAGTGGCTTGTGTTCAAAAGGACTTAAAGCGTTTAGTTGCTTATTCTTCAATATCACATCTTGGCTTTGTTGTTTTAGGAGTTTTTGCTTTAACTTCTGAATCGCTTTCTGGCGGGGTCTTTGAAATGATAGCTCATGGGATTATCACAGCTGGGCTTTTCATAGGCATCTCACAAATTGCATTAAGACGTAAAACATTTAATTTAGATTCTTTAAGAGGCCTTCAAAAACCAGCTCCATTGCTAGCTGGTTTTTTTATAGTTTTTGTGCTTGCTGGTTTAGGGTTACCAGGACTTGGTGGTTTTGTTGGTGAATTCTTAGTTTTAATTGGAACCTTTTCAGTTCACAGGTGGTGGGCTGTTGTTGCAGTTGTTGTTGTTGTAATTTCTGCAACGTATTTTCTTTGGGCTTATCAAAGGGGATTTCATTTATCTCCGGATGATAAAAATTCAAAAGTAAGTGATTTAAATTTGGTAGAGCGTGTTATTTTAATTCCGCTGGTTTTAGCAATTATATTTTTAGGAATATTTCCTAACTTTTTGCTATCACGCATTACACCAAGTGTTAATTTATTACTAAAACGTTCATACCCGACATCAATATCCCAGTTAAGTTTGGGGCATTCCAATAAATTAACTACTAATTTCAAGCAAAGCAATGCTGGAGGCAAAAGGTGATTTTTTCATTAATTACAATCCCTCAGATCTCATATTGGGCTTTGGCACCTTATATTGTGTTATTAAGTGGTACCTTAGTGGTGCTTGCAGTTAGGTCATTAATTGTCAGACAAATGCCGGAATGGTTTTGGTCCTTAATTGGTGTCTTAAGCGGGATTGGACTGATTCTAACCGAGGTTAAAAATTACTATGATGTATTAAAGCACGGATCATATTCAGCTGTTGCTCATGCATTAGTAGTTGATCCATTCGAGTGTGTTTTGTCAATGATGATTAGTGTCGGGGTTATTGCTTTTTCTTTAATGATTGCTGGTTATTCCAAGCTTTCAAAATGGGAAGGACCTGAACTAGTTGCACTAAGTTTGTTATCTGCAACTGGGGCAGTTCTGTTAGTTAGTGCACAAGACTTAGTAGGGGTTTTCTTAGGCCTTGAGATTATGTCCATTGCACTTTATGTAATGTCTGGTGCTGACTTATCTAGATTAAAATCTGGTGAGGCAGCGGTTAAATATTTAATTTTAGGTGGTGTATCATCTGCAATATTTATTTACGGGGTGTCTTTACTTTATGGATCAACTGGATCAACAAATTTAGCATCAATTGCAACGTTTTTAGGGGGTAATTTAATTTCAAGAGACGGAATCATTTTAATTGCAATAGCCATGATTTTAATTGGATTTTTCTTCAAAGTTTCACTAGTTCCATTTCATGTTTGGATTCCGGATGTCTATCAAGGTGCTCCCTCGCCAGCAGTTACTTTCATGGCCTCTGTGGCAAAAATTGCTGGCTTTGGTGCTTTAATTAGAATTGTTGCCTCAGGGCTACATGCATATATAAGTGAAATTCGGCCAATTTTATTTGTTGTTGCAATATTGTCTTTATTAGGGGGTGCCCTAGGTGGGCTGATGCAGCGCGACATAAAGCGAATGCTTGCTTATTCAGCAATTAATCACTCTGGATTTATACTTTTAGGTTTGTATGCCCTAACTAAGTCATCAATTGCAGGTTCTGTAGTTTACTTAGCAGCTTATACCCTTTTTGTCACGGGATCTTTTAGCGTTGTAAGTATTCTTGGGGCAGGAGGCGATGAAAGTCATGATATTAGTCTATATAGGGGACTTGTAACTAAAAATAAATTTGCTGGTTACTCTTTTACATTGTTTTTATTAGCTCAGGCAGGAGTGCCATTAACGGTTGGATTTATTGCAAAGCTTGGTGTGTTAAATGGTTTGCTGACTTTTAGCGATCCCTTCAAAGTCTCATTGGGAATAATAGCTATGGCATCTGCTGTCATAAGTGGATTTTTCTATTTACGTATAATAATTAATATCTTTGGTGCTCAAGACATTGAGCCGCTAGGAGTGGATAAAGAAAGCAAACGCGAATTAGGCAACGTTGCTTTAGCGGTTAAGTCTAAAGAAAAGCTTCACATTGAGCTAATGGCAAGAACTTCAGTTGGAATTTTGGCAGTTATGGTTGTTTTCTTTGGTATTTTCCCTGCGCCAATTGTTGATTTAGCTAACCATGCGATTCTTGGTTTTTAAATAATAAAGCATTAGAGACAACTTATTATTACGTCTTGATGAAAAATTAAATAAGCTTTGCTAACTAAACTTTGAATATGACGTAATCCTTGTTGTCCAAGATGCTAGGTATAGCTTGAATTTTTAGTCGCTGGTTTTGTCTTTCATAAGAAAGTCAAATCTAGTCACATCCAAGCGCTGTTAAGAGTTTTGGTAGTTGCATTAGAAGTACAAATACTACTTAATTATCTTTGCCTAAAAATTTTAACAAACCACGAATAAATCATGAAAAGGGCGTGTGTGGTATGTGCTTTACATAATATAAGATTATAGGCTAACTCAAGCAGCGGCTTCCCAGAGCTTTATGCCCCCTGTAATTCCAGCGATATTATTTGCTAACAAGACGTTATCAGGTAGTTCATCTTGAGTAAATTCACGAGAGTTACCACCTCCTAGATGTGCTAAATCATAATTCAATAACGTGTAAAGTGTTTCAATAGCCAGCAGCACTCGTTTTTTCCACTTTTTGTTTCCAATTTCTTTACGTGTCTTTTCTCCAAGTTGCTCGTTATATGTTTGATCATAATGAAATGGGTGATGAGCTAGTTCTAGATGTGGTAATAATTTCCCATTATAAAAAAGTCCAGTTCCAAAGCCTGTTCCTAATGTTATTACTAATTCAAGTCCTTTGCCTTTTATTAAGGCACAACCTGCTACATCGGCATCATTTGCAACTCTTGCTGGCTTACCAAAAACCTTTTCAAGTTCTTGTTGCATATTAAATCCGCTCCATTTGTCTTTGAGGTCCTCAGAAATCTCTGTTCCTGGCCCGTGCTTAGTAATAAAGTGAGGAGCCGTTAGTATTTTTCCTTCCCGAACCATTCCCGGAAATCCCATGGAAATACGGTCAAACTCCGGTAATTTTTCAACCAATCTTAACAGATCATCTAGCATTTTTTCTGGTGGGCACGGATAAGTTGTTTTTATTTTGATGCGATCAGAAATCATGTTTCCTTGGAAGTCTAAAACAGCAGCTTTAAGCCCCGTGCCTCCAATATCAAAACTAAGGGTTTTCAGATCTTGTGTCATATAATTAATTTAGTTTACTTTTATGACCAAAAGAAGATAGACTTATTAGTCAGGTTTAATTTATAAAAGCATCAGGTGATTGTTTTCCGCAGCAAGTAAAATTCCTGTTTTAAAATCTCATCGTTAAAAACCGCTCGGTTTTTAGGACAGTTATCCATATAAGTTGCTCGTAACAACTAGTTTATTTTTCTGCAATTAAAACAAGTGTTAACTGTGATGAGTTTATGCAGGGTGCCCATTACGGGCAAGATTGTTTTTTAGAACGGGCTAAAGAAAGACAGTATTTTGTCATTTTAAATTCCTGAGTGTATCATTGCTCTCTTTAAGGGCTTGGATGTGTCTTTATTGTTAAAATTTTTGATAGCCTTTTGTAAATAGATCGTTGTGGGACGCTATGATGCTTTAAGGCAATAAAGTGCTGCTGAATGTAATAAAGTCAATTAGTTAGGTAAAATTAATTGCGTGTCTTTCAGGACTATTTTTTTAATAATTTCAACAATTATTATTGGTGGCTTAATTGGAGGATATTTAGTAAGTGAAGGTTCTGTTTCACATAAAGAAGTTCACACCAGACTAAAGGATTTAAATTTTCCTTTTTATGTTAACAATAACTGTCATGCGCCATCGGCTCCTGTTGTTGGAATATTATCAATACCAGCAATTAACTTAGTTGCACCGGTAGATCAAGGAGATTCTCAAAGCGTTATGGCCCAAGCCATAGGGCACAATCCAAACACAGTGTGGCCAGGTGAGTTAGGGACCTCAGAGCTTTCAGCCCATGATGTAGCCCAATTTAGTTTCATTAATAATTTGAAAGACGGGGACAAAATTTATTATTGGATACCATGTCAAGAACGTTTTGAATTTTCAGTAGTTAAAAAAGAAATAATTCAGGCTGGCTCAACTGTTTGGGGTCTTAATCATCCAGCGATTTTACTTGAAACGTGTTGGCCTTCAAATGCTCTTTACTTTACTAACCAACGCTTGCTTGTCTATGCCCAGGAAGTTGGAGTAGCATCGGTAGATAACTATCCGAAATTACCTCAAGCTCAAACTTTTAAAGCCTTAATACCGCTTAGTTTGGCAAGTTTAGGCCTTTCTTTAGAACAAAATTATGCACCAATGGGTTTTATGTATTTTCAACCGAGTAATGATTATCAGTGGATAGAAAGCGCTAATCCCTTAAATGCTGAAAATACAGGACTTGAACTTTATTTTGGTGCTTTAGATGCAATTAAATATAATCGGCTTGATTGGTGGCAGGTAATTGCTCCTGGCATACCTTTTCCCTATCAGCTTGCAGGAAAATCTATTGGTAGTTATGTGGCTAAGCTAAATGTTTATATGACTTTACAAGGGAACAATCTTTTAAAAGAGACATTTAGCACTCAAGTTTACTTTGGATCAACTTTTGATAATTTAGCAGTAACTGTTTCTGATCAAAATGGCACCTTAGTTATCACAAATTTTAGCTAGCTAAATTCGTTATTGGATAGCTCAAAATTATATGTATGATACAAACAATTAAAAGCTATAATTTTTTATTATGAAGCAGCCCCAAGATGAAGCTACTGAAATTGACAAGGCATTCTTTTTGGCTGCTAGGGCATTTGTTCATAGTTTTAAGGATAGTAACTTTTTAGCTGAATTTAAATTAGACAGGGCCCAATATTACACGTTGATGTGGATCGAAGACCGTCAACGCGCTAGGTTAAAAGACCTAGCTCAGTTAATGGATTTGGATCAGTCTACTGTAAGCAGGCACGTTAATCAGCTAGAGGCTCTTTCACTAGTAAAGAAGGAGAATGATTCAGATGATCTTAGATCTTGGTTTATTACTTTAACGCCTAAGGGCAAAAATATCTTAGATTCAATTGAGTTGCACAGGCGTCAAATTTTAGAGCAGGCGATTAAAAATTGGAGCAAGAAAGACAAAGAGATGCTCAAAAGTTTGCTTGAGCGTCTTTGGCATGATTTAACTACTCACAGAGAAACAAAGGAGGAGCAGTGAGTACTCAGATTCAACAAACTGGACCGGCAACAGTTCCTAAAGCTGAACTCAGACTGGTATTTATTGGGCTTATGCTCGGAATGTTACTGGCTGCACTCGATCAAACTATTGTTGCAACAGCGCTTCCGACAATTGTTGGTGATCTTAAAGGATCTTCAAGGGAGCTATCTTGGGTTGTTACGGCGTACTTGTTAACATCTACTGTTTCAACCCCTCTTTATGGAAAGTTATCAGATTTATTTGGTAGAAAAATTACTTTCCAAGTTTCTATCTTAATCTTTTTAGCAGGTTCGTCCTTAACAGGATTGTCTCAAAACATGTTAGAGCTTATAGCATTTCGTGCCCTTCAAGGGCTGGGTGCGGGGGGATTAATGGCTCTTTCTATGGCAATAATTGGAGACGTTGTTGCGCCAGCCCAACGAGGACGTTACCAGGGCTATATTGGTGCTGTTTTTGCATTTGCTTCTGTTATAGGTCCTTTAATAGGGGGCTTTTTTGTTGATCAATTAAGCTGGCGCTGGTGTTTTTATATAAATATTCCAATTGGTATCGTTGCCTTGATTGTGACATCAGCTGCACTAAAAATTAAAAGCGTTCACATTGCTCACAAGATTGATTATTTAGGGGCTTCACTTTTAGTAGTTGCATCCTCAGCAATATTGCTAGCTTTATCTTGGGGAGGAAATACTTATGGATGGGGATCTTCTGAGATAGTTGGTCTATTTGTTATTGCTGGTGTTTTACTCGTTGGTTTTTTACTTTGGGAAACAAGGGCAACGGAGCCACTTGTTCCCTTGAGGCTCTTTAAAAATTCCGTTTTTAGTATTTCATCGTTGGCTTCATTTTTACTAGCAATGGCAATGTTCGGAGCAATTATCTACCTGCCGCTTTATTTGCAGCTTGGACGTAATAAATCTGCGACGATGTCAGGTCTTATGTTAATTCCGTTAATGATTGGAATTGTTGCATCTTCTGTCAGTGTTGGACGAATTGTGACAAAAATTGGCCGCTATAAAATGTTTGTAATTGTAGGTGGGGCAATATTAACTGTGGGAATGTATTTGTTTTCATTAATTGGCACATCAACTTCATATCTAGTGATGTCAATTTACATGATCGTGGTTGGAATTGGCATTGGAATGATGATGCAGAATTTGATTTTAGCAACTCAAAACTCAACTGATTATAAAGATTTGGGTACAGCGACCTCTCTTGTGGGATTTTTTAGATCATTAGGTGGTTCATTTGGAACAGCAATTTTAGGAACTATATTTGCAAGCAGGTTTACATACTGGCTTGATAAGTTAATTCCACAAGCTGCGTCTCACTTTACAACATCAAGTGGTCCTAGCTTTACTCCTAATCAAGTAGCCCATCTTCCTATCTTTATTAGAACTAATATTGTCGAGGCTTTAGTTAGGGCATTGCACCCTGTTTATCTTACTGCGGTATCAATTGCTTTTGTGGCTTTTATATCTGCATTATTCCTTAAAGAAATTCCCTTACGAAAATCAATTTCACACCAAGGGCATCACGACAGCGAAAGCCATGACGTTAAAGAGCCAGCAGTTGTAGTTGATTTAGTTTAAGAGTTTTACCTGAAACTGCTCTGGAATTTTTCTGTCTGATAACTCCTGAAAAGTTTGCAAAATTTCTTGAGCGTTTGGGCGATTGCTAATTGCTAATGATATTTCGTCTGAAACCATTTTAACGTTTCGCCATTCTGCTACGTTACGTGATTCATTTAGTGCATGATTTAAGAGTTTTTCAATAATTGGTTTGCCTTGATATACCTTACCGTTTTTTCCTTTAAATTGAAGGACTTTTAACTCGCTTAGAACTGTTGTTAAATAACCTACATGAGGTGTTTCATCCTGACGTATAAATGATACTATTTTTGTAGCTTCATCGACGTTACTAAGATCCGATGTTCTTATAACCTCATCAGCCCATTTAAAGACCCTAAAAGCCCGCAATTCAATTAGCAGAACTGACATGAGGCGGCGAATTAAAGTTTCTAGGCTCGGATCTATCTCAGGAATTAATTGTTCAAATGACTGAGCAATTGGCGGCATGTTTGTTGCAGTAGGATCTTGGATTAAGTTGACCTTTTTTAAAAAATCAACCACTTCTGACCTGTTAAGTGGATTTTCAAAAAGTAAGTCTCTTACAAGTGGCCACATCCTTGAATGACCTACTTCGTTTTCAAAACCAGATTCATCTCGTGCATGAGCTTCAATAAGGCCTTTGTTTAAATGCCCAGTTGCCATTTGGCTTATATCATCATCGAAATAGTCTTCTAGGTTAGCCACAGCAACATAACGAAGCAAAGAACCATATCCTTCTACAATTCCAATTCTGGTTAAGGTCGCAATTAATGGCGTGTATATGCCCAAGGAAAGCAAATATTTCATTTGTCTAGCGTTAGGATAATGCGGTTCAAAGTCAGAAATTGGAATATCTATTAAGCTTTCACCGTAATTTAGTTGATAATTCTTTTGCCAATTATTAATTGCTTGATTTCGATAATATGTTCTGGGAGAAAAATAGTTACCAGATTCATCATATCCGCCATGGCACCTTAATCCGTTAAATATAACTGGCTCATAAACTTGGTGAGTCTTAAGTAGTTCTTGAGGGTCATATGTTAGCTGCATTACACCTCCTTAATCATTGCAGTTACACTGCAAATTATAGCATTAAAGAAATTGCACCAGTAACTAATTCACCCATTAGCCTGAGTTTTTAACTTAAAACTTCTAAAAGTGGGCGAGGGGGGATTTGAACCCCCATGAGGTTGCCCTCACAGGAACCTGAATCCTGCGCGTCTACCTATTCCGCCACTCGCCCGTTACCTGGTTAAATGAAGAAGATGCTAAGTTTTAATATAGAATCATCTAAAAGCATAGATCATGGCACTTGCGGAAATCGAGAAGAAAATTGAACAGATGGTGAACTGGGTAGTTGCTAAGGCATTTCGTACCGAGCTTCAACCTATTGAAATTGGCCGACATATAACACGAGAGATGGATCTTAATCGTCAGCTGGGCCCCCAGGGCTTTATAGTGCCTAATAATTTTGTGGTCAGGCTTTCCACTAAGGATTATAAGCGGTTTGAATCATTTAAAACCGAGTTAGAATCGGAGTTGGTTAAAGTTGTTAAAGATCATGCTCGCTTGGAGGATTATCGCTTAGTTGGCCAAATAACTGTGGATTTACTAGAAGATCCTTCTTTGGATCCATCTACTGTTGAAATTGTTTCAGAAGTGAGGTCTGATCCTGAAGGTTTGCCACCCTATTCAGTGTTATTGCCAGATGGCCGGCGTGTAAAGTTAGGAAAAAACAGTCTAATTATAGGAAGATTGCCAGAATCTGACATTGTAATTTCTAATCCTAATGTAAGTCGCAGGCATGCTGAGTTAAGGCGTGCAGGCAATGATGTAATTTTAGTTGACCTGGGTTCAACTAACGGTACTAGAGTAAACGGACAACTTGTAACTAGGCAGAGGCTCAATCCTGGCGATGAAATATCAATAGGAGGCATAAGTTTGTTTTTTGAGGCTGGTTAGGTGCCCACTTCTTTAATTCATTTTTTAACTTACGTTTTTTTAGCGTTTCTTTGGTTGTTTTTTATTAGGGTACTCTTTGCTGTAATAACAGAAATTCGTCAACAAAGGCTTGCAATCCAAGAGGCTATTGAAGAAATTAATATGTCAGCTGGCTCCCAGTTATCTCCTTTAAAGCTCCGTATATTAGAACCGCCAGAATACTCTGATTTAAGCTTTGAGCTAACCGATGATGTTACAATTGGTAGGGCTCAAGGATGCAGTATTGCCCTTCAATACGATAACTTTTTGTCATTGATACATGCTAGGATTTTTGTGAAAGATAACAAATTGTGGATTGAGGATTTGGGTTCAACTAATGGCACCTTTTTAAATGACAAGCCTTTAAAAGGGCCCGCTCAAATAAAGCGTGGAGATGTAGTGCAGCTCGGATCAACGACTCTTGAGGTTTATAGATGATTGAATATAAATCTGGTGCAAGTAGTGATGTTGGCAGGGTGCGTCCTGTTAACCAAGATCGTTATTTGCTAGGGGAGGATATATTTGCTGTAGCTGATGGTATGGGTGGCCACGTTGGAGGAGAAGTTGCGGCTCAGTTGGCAGTAGACGTACTAAAAGATGCTTTTGAAAAGGATAAAACTTCTAATGGGCTACTAAATGCAGTTAAAGAAGCTAATTTAGCGGTATGGAATAAAGGACTTGATGATATTTCACTTAGAGGTATGGGAACCACCTTGACAGCAGGTGTATTAATCAAAGAAAAAGCAGACTCTTTACTACTAGTGTTAGCTCATGTTGGGGATTCTAGAGCTTATTTGTTAAGAGGTAGCAAACTCGTAAAGCTAACTGATGATCATACTTTAATTGAAGAACTTTTAAGGCGCGGTAAAATTAATTCCGCTCAAGCCTTGCACGACAGAAGGCGCCATACCTTAACAAGGGCTCTTGGAATTGAGCCAGATGTTGCTGTTGACTTAAAACAAGTAAGGTTATTACCAGGGGATCGGATTATTTTATGTTCTGATGGTTTAACTAATGAAGTTTCTGAAAAAGAAATTGCATCAACTCTTGCCAAAGGGCAAGATCCAGCAAAGGTCGCGGCTGATTTAGTTGCCTTAGCTAGAGCACATGGGGGTAACGATAATATAACTGCGGTTGTCATCGTTATTGAAAAAACTGATCGGCAAGACATTCAAAATGCCGATAAAAGCTTATCTGCTGATGGCGTTTTATTAGATAAAAACGCTAGGAAAAAACAAGTAATTTACGAAACGGATGTAACTGAACCTCGTGAAAAAAAAGAAAATGTTCCGAGTGCTTTAAGTTTTAAAACAATTCTTTTCTTTATAGTACTAGGTGCCATTATTATCACAGCAATGCTAGTTATAAGAGTTTATGCTTCGGATGCTTATTTTGTTGGTGTCTATAAAGGCAAAGTTGCAATTTACAGTGGTGAGCCAGATGGAGTTTTCTGGTTTTCACCTAAATTAGTTTCAGTTTCTAATGTCAATGTGCAGTCCCTGAGCCCTACTGAAGCCTCAGCGGTTCAAAGAGGCGTTATTGAGTCTTCATATGTGCAAGCTAATGACTTGGTAAACACATTAAAAAAACAACAAAATTATGTTGTGGCCACAGTACAAGGAAACAGCTGATGAGTCCTTTAAATAAGCGTATTAGCTTCATAGCAGTCTTTTTAGTATTGTGCTTTTTCTTGTTGTTTTTGCAACTAAATAATTTGCAAATAAAACAAGCAAATTCGCTGGTTAACAGTAAATACAACCCTTTAAATAATGTGACTTTGTCTAACTTGCCTAGAGGCTCAATAATTACAAGGGACAATTATGTGCTTGCATATTCTAAAAAGGTGAATGATCAATATAAAGAGCTAAGGATTTATCCGTATGGATCACTTTTTTCAATGATTGTAGGATATGACTCTTTATATTATGGTGTGAGTGGGCTAGAGGCTGTTTACAATAAATATTTAGAAACTCATCTAGATAACGGTCAACATCTTTCTGATTTAAACTCAGCAATTGATCAAACGGATAACGTTGTACTTACTGTTTCGTTTCAGCTTCAGCTACAGGCCCAACAAGCGCTTCGTTCTGTGATTGGTCAAAACGGCACTGGGGCAGTAGTGGCAATTAATCCAAGAAATGGCGATATTTTAGCCATGTACTCCCAGCCGAGTTTTGATCCAAATTTTTTAGCTGAGCATCTGATATCACAAGAAAAAAAATATTGGAGCTCTTTAAATCCCTCTTCACCAACAACTCCTTTGTTAAGCCAAGCCTATTCTCAAATTTATGCCCCTGGTTCAACTTTTAAAATTGTGACAACTTCAGCTGCATTTGATCGACCACCATATCCTAATTTTGCACAAACTTTTTCAGCGCCATATGTTTCAGAAATTCCATTACCTGATTCGAATCTAGGTTTGCATAATTATGCCTATGAAGTTTGTGGGGGGCACATCCCTTATTTACTAGAAGTATCTTGTGATACAGGATATGGGTTAATTGGCCTTAAATTAGGATATCCATCCTTGAGTCAGGAGGCTGACTCATTTGGTTTTAATTCTACACCACCACTTGATGAGACAAATGTGGCAAAAAGTGTATTTCCTCCTGCATGTTCTGTAATGCCTTATATCGCATATTGTGCGATAGGACAATATGATGTAAGTGCTTCTGCGCTTCAAATGGCTCTAGCTGCTGCTGGGATTGCAAATGACGGGGTGATCATGACACCTCATCTAATGTATGAAATTACTAATGGTTTTGGTCAAGTGGTTAAAAAGTATTTGCCTACTCCTTGGAAGTTTGCCACTTCAGCTCAAACGGCTTCACAAGTAAAGTCAGACATGATATTAGTTGCCCAGGGTGGAACAGCAGCAGGCTTATTCCCTTCAAATTTAGTTGTTGCAGCAAAGACTGGAACAGCTCAAACTGCAAAAAGTGCTGGAGATAATAACTGGTTAGTAGCTTTTGGGCCAGCAGGTCAAGGACAAACTCCAAAAGTTGCGGTTGCGGTAGTTGTCCCTTATCAACCAAGCTTGCCACTAGATACAACTGGTGCACAGATAGCTGGTCCTGTAGCTGCAAAGGTGTTAGTAGATGCCCTTTATGATGGACTGGGCTAGGAGAAGATATGAGTGAACAACTTGGGAGAATAGTTTTAGGTAGATATGAAATAAAGCATCAGATAGCTCGTGGTGGTACGGCTAAAGTCTTTCTAGCTCAGGATTTAAGACTGCTTCGTCCTGTTGCTTTAAAAATTCTTTTTGAGGAGTTAAGCGTTGATACGGCCTTTGTAGAAAGATTTAGGCGAGAAGCACAAGCAGCTGCTAACCTCAATCATCCAAACATAGTGTCAGTTTATGATTGGGGTGAGTCAGAGGGTAATTATTTCATTGTTATGGAATACATTGATGGGCGATCCTTGTCCTCGCTTTTAAAATCTGAAGGTAACTTGACTGTAGACAGGGCAGCTCAAATTGGTTCAGCAGTTGCGTCTGCTTTGTATTACGCTCATCGCCACGGTGTTATTCACAGAGATATAAAGCCTGGTAACGTTTTAATAACTGAAGACGGCAGGGTTAAAGTTACCGATTTTGGAATTGCAAGAGCCTTAGGGGCCGATGACTCTCTTACACAGACTGGATTGGTGATGGGCACAGCGACCTACATTTCACCTGAACAGGCTCAAGGATTAGGGGCTGACGGTCGCAGTGATATTTACTCACTAGGGGTAGTTTTATATGAAATGGTCTCTGGTCATCCACCATTTTCTGGAGATAGTCCCTTATCAATTGCCTTAAAGCATGTTAATGAAGCCATACCTCCACTTACTGAAATAGTTCCCGGGGTTCCTAAAGCATTTGAAGCAATTGTATTAAAAGCCTTAAGTAAGGATCCTAACAAGAGATATGCGTCAGCCGGGGAGTTTGCTGATGACTTAGAGCGCTTTAGAATGGGTAAAATCCCAATTGCTTTAGAGGAGTCACAAGATTCTCAACAAGAGGCTCTTGATCCACGTACGTCGGTTGTGCCAGTTGTTGAAGATTTATCAGAAGGTGTGTCTACGCGTCGAAGGACGAGGGCTGATAAGCCTAAAAATAAATCTTCTAAAGCTAAGTTGTACTCAGTTGCTGTTGGAGTGGGAATCTTGCTGTTAGGTGCAATCGGGTTCGTGTTTGGCAGAAATCTAGGTTATTTCGGTGCTCCAGTAAAATTTAAAATGCCCCAAATCACAAATCAACCACTTAGTTTGGTAAAGTCTGAATTAGAAGCTAACGGTCTTATTGTAAAAGAAATCAGGGTCGCATCTGATGCAGCAGTCGGAATTGTTACAGGACAAAAGCCTTCACCTGGAGTATTGGTGCAACGCGGTGAGGCTGTTGTCCTGGATGTCTCATCAGGTCCACAAAGCGTGGTAATTCCGCCGGTAATTGGACTCACCTTAAGCGATGCTACAAATATTCTTCAATCGGATCATCTTAAAGTTCAAAGCCAAGGTGTTTATTCGTCAGAATCGCCTGATACGGTTCTAAGTGAAGATCCAGCAGCTGGAACGACTGTGAAAGTTGGTACTGTGGTTACAATTTCTTACTCTTCTCCAAACGCATCTGTAAAAGTTCCATCAGTAATTGGACTGCCTCTTGCGCAAGCTTCTGCAATTTTAGGTCAGGCTGGATTAGATGTTGGTAGTGTTACTTATCAAAGTTCAAGCACTATTCCAAATGGTGATGTCATCTCAAGTCTCCCAGCCCCTTACACAGAGGTTAACCCTGGAACGAAGGTCTCTTTGGTGGTTTCTAATGGATCAAGTGAAAATATAATGCTAAACGTGATTGGTGATACTTTAAGTCAAGCTACAGCTTTGTTAACGGCAAGTCCGTATAATTTGGCAGTGACTTATTATTTAGTTCCAACATGTGCTGCTGATCAAGGAATAGTTGTTTCTCAAAGTCCTTCAGGTGGAGTTTTTGTGGCACAAGGTTCAACCGTAACATTAGGTGTTGGAAGTTACAGCTCTAGTTCAACGACTACGTCATCTACAACTGCTGGTTCAAGTACGACTAGTAGCACGACTACAACTACTGCACAACCAACTACAACGATTTGCCCGTAAAATGATGGTTGTCAATCTTTAAAGCCTTTATGTGAATTAGCTATGCTTTGAGCTAGATATATTTAAAAAATTTGACAACAGCGTATTACCGCACTTTGTCAAAATTGATTCCGGATGGAATTGGACGCCATAAATTGGTAGTTCTTTGTGTTTGACTGCCATTATAATGTTATCTGTTGTTCTAGCAATTACTTCTAAAGACTTAGGTAGATTATTTTCAGCTACGACCAAAGAATGATAACGGGTAGCCTCAAATGGATTAGGTATACTTTCAAAAAGCGCTGAGTTATTATGTGTTATTTCAGAAGTTTTACCATGGCAGATATAAGGGGCATGTATTATTTGACCACCGAAAACTTCTGAAATACATTGATGCCCTAAACACACCCCAAGAACAGGTACTTTAAGAGTAAGCCCAAAGTGAACTATTGCTTTTGAAGAAATACCGGCCTGAGAAGGTCGACCTGGTCCTGGGGATATTATAAGATAATCAAACTCAATGGATTCAAGGTCTGAGATGCTTACTTGGTCATTCCTAACTACAGTTAAAGCCGTACCGAGCTTGCCTAGCGATTGAACAAGGTTATAGGTGAAGGAGTCATAGTTGTCAATAACTAATACTTTTTTCAAGGCTATCTTTAATAAATCTTATCTAATTGTTGCTTTGTCGATCGAAATTTTTTAGGCTAAGGTTTTCTAGTAGGTGGCCGCAAAAACCAAAACAAAGAAAAGGACTAAAAGAACAACAAAAAAGAGAAATTACCCAGATTTGCCGGGGCGTTATACAACTCCACTGCCTAAGAGTCTAAAACAAAGTCCAAAATGGGTTGCAATTGTTGCTTTGGGCATCATGATCATCGGTGTGTTAATGATGGTGCTTAATTTCATGAATACCTTGTTGCCAGGAGCATTTTCTTATTGGTATTTACTAGGAGGCTTGGTTGCCCTAATGATAGGGTTTTTAATGCTGACCAATTATAAGTAAGGTCCGGCCTTAATTAAATTCTTAGCAGTATCTGATAAAACTTTGTCTAGAAATGGAAAAAGCTGGACTCTAAGTAACCGAGAAAGATGAACTTCCCCAGCTCCTCAGAGGAACCAGCTCTTTCCTCCTCCTAGCAGGGCCGTGGGACCCCTTCGGAGGTTTGCGATTGATTTCCCTTGAAACCCTTGAATGGGAGATTCAAAGATTTCAGAGTCATCAATCGACTAATAGGTATTATTACTCGCCTTAACGCTAAAGTCAATAGGTTTTTAAAAATCCAGAGAAAATCCAGAGGATAACCACAAATATGACAACATTGTCCACAATATATAAACAGCTTGGCTCATTAAAAAAAGCAATTTAAGTGACCTACCTGCTTGGTATTTGCCCTATCTTATCCTTAATAATCCCTTTAACAGGGCGGTAACTAAAGTAATAATAAAAGTCATTGTTTTGCCAGTTCAGAAATTACTTATATTAGGTAGTTCAACTAAGCAAAACACTATTATACCCAGTGGATGCTAACAAGCTATCATTTTAAAATGATAGCTTTGCGTGTCTCTTAAAGGAATTTCTTTGCTTAAGTGATTTATCTCCGTTGAAAGTTATTTATGATTTTAAAGTATTTCTTTTAAAATACAGTAAAAAATTTTAATTAGTGATTTGCTATGTAATACAAGGTAAGTGTATGATAAACCGTTGCACCTTGGTAAAATGTTATTTAAAGACTGGTGCAGTTTTAATTCATTAAGACAGAGGAGTATTTATTTGCGAGAAGGGTAGAAATTGTATTGTCACTTCAAAAAGGTTAAAAACTTAAAACAGGTTTTGATGTTTTTTGATGCTAAAGAAGTGTTAAGCATGTTATCAGGAGCTTATAGGCGGTGTAAGTAACTCAAGGGTTGTGAAGTCTTTGACGAAATTTACAGAAAGGATGGCTTATATGAGACACATAAGAAGAGCATCCAAGCTCGCTTGTTTTTTTAAGAAAATTTCGTACTTATTTTTTGCAACTGGGCTTTTTTTAATTTTTAATGCTAATTTTTTTCTGCCTTTAGCTCATGCTTCAGGCATTATTCCGCCATCTAATCCACCTAATAACATTTCTCCTAACCCTAATTTTTTTCAAGTGTGTTCTGAAAACGGACAATTAGATACTAGTACTGCTTGTTTTGTATCGACACTAGCAGCTATTGATAATGCTAGAGCCCAAGAAGGTGTAGGTCCTATGATTTTGCCAGCTAATTATTTATCCTTAAGCGTACCGGATCAATTACTGGCAGTAACAGATGCTGAACGAGTAGGGAGAGGCCTACAGCCCTTTATAGGTTTAACTCAAGAGTTAAATAGCGCTGCTCAAAATGGCGCAAATAGTGATAGTGATCCTCAAGTGCCATTAAATTATTCGTGGACAGTGGTCGGTTCTAACTGGGCAGGAGGTTTTCCAAGTGTACTAGCTACTGATTATGAATGGATGTATTACGATGGTTATGGTTCTAATAACTTGGACTGTAGCTCACCCTCTGCACCGGGATGTTGGGGACACAGAGATAACATTTTAGATCCAAACTATCCATGCAACCCTTGTACTATGGGAGCTGCTTATGCAATAGGTACACAGTATTCACCATCCTTTGCTACGATTATGGTTGGAGATAACTCTGGTACCTCTTATTCATATACATACAGCTACCAACAAATACAATCATCACTAACGCCCCAGCCTTACATCACATCTATATCTCCTAGCCTAATTGCAGCAAATAGCTCTAGCACTGTGACTATTAATGGGGTAAATTTAACCTATACTGTTGAAATTCAAATAGACGGTCAAAATATAACTAACTTTAATCAAATATCTGACAATGAAGTATCCTTTAAAGCGCCAGCACTTCCTGCTGGACGTTATAACATAACGGTTATAACTTCAGGCGGAGAAACTTCTTATTCAGAAAACTCATTAATAACTTACGGTACAGCTCCTTCACAAGTTACAAATTTAGTTGCAACGCCAGGAAACTCAAGTGTGACACTGACTTGGAATGCCCCTAGTGGTGGAACTGCCCCTACAAGTTATTTAATAACTGTTTATCAAGGATCAACTTTTGTATTATCTCAAACAGTTAATTCATCCCAAAACTATGCAGTTATTGGTGGGCTTCAAAATGGTGCCAGTTACAACTTTGAAGTAATTTCTCAAAATCAGCTAGGCTCATCACAACCTGTAACCTCAACAAGTGTTACTCCAAATGATAATCTTGCTCCTGATGTTTTAATGCTTACTCCATCTAGTGGATCAATATTAGGAGGATATCAGGTTACCCTAATTGGGGCCGGTTTTACTAATACTCAAAAAGTTACCTTTGGAAGCCAAAGTGCAAGCTTTTCTGTATTAGGAGACGGTATTATTTCAGTTTCAGCGCCTAGTGTGGCCCAAGGTGGATCTGTTTCTGTAATTGTTAGCACTCCAAACGGAACATCGCCATCAACAGGTCCTACATTTACTTATCTAAATACTGATATTTATGTACCGATTAATCCAGTACGAGTTGTTGATACTAGACCAAACTCAGGATATGAGGATCAAAATATGACCTTAGGACCAGGACAGACAATTTCGGCTCAACTTGCAAACATTGACGGGATACCATCTAATGCAGAAGCTGTTATTGCCAACATAACAGTTACTAATGTGACTGCGCCTTTTGATTATTTAACGATTTGGCCTGATGGAACATCAATGCCCACGGTATCAAATATTAACTTTGAATCTGGACAAACTGTTGCTAATTTACAAACATTAGTATTAGGTTCAAACGATTCAGTTTTAATATATAATCCAAGTGGTTCGGTAGATGTAATTATTGATGTTGAAGGTTACTTTGTGCCTGCCTCAACAACGTCTAATTCAGGCTTTTATAATTCAATTAGCCCAATGAGGATTGTTGACACTAGAAGCTATACAGGAAATAACTACCAAGATGCTAACCAAACTTTAGGTCCTAACGGTTCAATTACTGTTACTTTTAATAATGTAACATCGCTTCCAAGTTCTGTTTCAGCGGTTGTCCTTAACGTTACAGCAACTAATACAACCGCAAGTTTTGGTTATTTAACGGTTTATCCGTCATCACAAAGTGTGCCTAAGACATCAAACGTAAATTGGTCACAAGCAGGTGAAACTATTTCAAACTTTGTAATTGTTAAAGTTTCATCAACAGATGCAATAACAATAACAAATGCATTTGGTGACACAGACGTTGTGGTTGATTTATATGGATATTACACACAAAACTCAACATCTGGTTCTACGTTTTATCCTGTTAATCCAATTAGGATTTGTGATACTAGATTAAATTCATCTGTTGTAACAGCATGTGAGGGTGACACCTTAGGTCAAGAGTCAGTTTTAGGAGTTAGTATTCCAAATACGATGATTAACAGTTATTTGCCCACAGCAATTTCGTTAAATATAACAGTAACTAATACGACGAACTGGAGCTATTTAACAATATATCCAGCTAATAATGTGGTTCCAACAAGCAGTAATTTAAACTGGTTGCCAAGTCAGACTATTGCAAATATGACAATAGTGGGCTTAAATAATGAAACATTTGATGTTTATAACTTCAGTGGATATGCGGACTTTATTGCAGATCTTCAAGGTTTATATTTACCTTGAATTTAGTTTTAATAATGTCTGATTAAGCCAGTTAAAATACCAAAAATTGTGACTTTATCAGCTGGTATAACAAGTGGTGAATAGCTAGGATTTTCAGAAATTAAAATAACTTTATTATCGAGGTATTTAATTCGCTTTATTAGAGCTTCATTTTCTATGCCAACTGCAACTATTTGATTTTGATCTGCGGTATTTTGCCTTTTAATGATTGCAAGGTCCTTATCTAATATCCCAGCATCTTTCATCGAATCCCCCTTAACATAAAGAGCAAAACAATCTTTGTATTTTGCTATTTCAAGGGGTAAATTAATGTAGTCTTCTATTTCCTCAATTGCATCCACTCCAGAACCAGCTGATATGCGACCAACAATGGGGACAGAAACCATTTGTCTTGTTTTCTTTATTAGTTCAGAGGGCATAAGCGTGCGAGATCTCAATGGGCTATGGCTCAAGTAACCGAATTTAGTTAAGTTATTAATCTGGTTTTGCACCGAAGCAGAAGAATTTAAGCCAACGTGAGCCCCAATTTCTCTAACAGAAGGACTATAGCCATTTGTTGAGTAATAATCTGAGATAAAATCCAGGATTTTCTTTTGTCTTTCAGAAAGACCCTTTTTAGTCCTCATTAGAATACCCAACACTAAAGTAAGCCAAATTCAAATTAAACCAATGTGGGCCAGTGTTGCTAATGCTAATTAGCACTGATTGATTTACTAACTTAAAGCAAAGCTGTGCTGAGACAACAAGACTTGAGTTATCCCTATCCTGATAGCGTTTCTGACAATTCTTCATATAATGTCAATTTTAATAAGTGCTCAACTCAAAATCAAACATTCGTTTGATTGTCCTATCCGTTCTGTACAATCAAACATATGTTTGACACAAGAGATTCTTTAAGTGAGTTTCAAAGTGCTAAAAGCTGCCCTGAGCTCAAGATAATAAGACAGCAGATCCTAAAGAGAGTTTTTATTTTAATATTGTGTGTGTTTTTAAGCCTTTGTGGCTGGTGGCGTTTTCAATCTTATGAGGTGCCTAGCATTAAGCCACAGACAATTGTAGTTAAGCCGGGTGATAGCCTATGGTTAATTGCTTTAAGGATAGATCCAAATCAAGATCCTGCTGCAGTTGTGGGCTGTTTAGAAAGATCTTTACATGCCGACCAACTCTATCCAGGTGAGATTATAAAAATTTCTTCTAGGTCAAAGATCTGTATCAATTAGCTTTTAAACATAGATGTGGTTTTTAGTATCTAATTGCGTTGCATTTTTAAAGGCAATGCTTAGTTAAAAATAGGACTTTTCTTTATGTCATAACTCAACATAGCTTGTTCTTAAAAACGTGTAGTTATTTTTCTTCGCGTTTTAAAAGGCTTGTTTTCTAATTTGTAAATCTTGGTTTTTAGCTAGTTTTAAGTCGGTTAAGCGTTTTATTTTTATTGCTTAAACTGAAAATAAATTGCTTAACGTTTAGTAATCTTGTTTAAGTATTTAATAAGCTCAGTTTTCACAAACAAATTAAAACTTTGTGCTAAGCTGTGTGTTAGAGATTTGTTGATTGAGATGTTTCTTTAAGGCGGGTAGTCTTTCTCATTTCAGTGTCTCGTTATTGGCAGCTTACTGAGATTTAAGGAGTTACAAAAATGAAAAGTTATAGTTTGATTAAAAGATCCTCTAGTATTTCAGTAACTGTTGCTGGTCAAGGTGGAGTACCGGCTGGTCAAGCTGTAGGTGTTGTTATGAACGTAACAGCGACACAATCTAGTGCAACGAGTTATTTGACAATTTATCCCACTGGGCAAAGTCGTCCGTTGGCCTCTGATTTAAATTTTGTACCAAACCAAACAGTGCCTAATCTAGTTGCTTCTGAATTGGGGTTGTCAACAGTTGATCAAGTTAGCAACTATACTTGTTTCTAGTGAACCTTCGTCAGTGGGCACTATCCCAGGGTATCCACCCTCAAACCGCTTACCGCTGGTACCGCCAGGGCAAGATTGCGGTTCTGAGCTCGTAAGATGGGTAAGCTCATCTTAG
>Ga0080006_1123283_pt1 | contig 44056 bp, 39 predicted proteins | sample RS3BMetagenome_FD_69209 | JGI IMG/M metagenome (GOLD analysis project Ga0080006, IMG submission 69209) | Ferric oxide microbial mat and aquatic microbial communities from Rainbow Spring, Yellowstone National Park, USA - RS3B (SPADES... ... | reverse complement strand
GGGTAAGCAGGGCGTCATGAATGACGCCCCTACGGGTGGCGGAAATGCATCGTCATGCTCGGAGCGCGGCTCGGCGGACGAATGGGCAGAGCACGATGATGAAAATTTTCACCTGAAACCGGCAATTGGAAGCCCCTCAACGCACGGGCGGGCAGAGCACGATGATGAAAATTTTCACCTGAAACCGACAATTGGAAGCCCCCGTAGGGGCGTCATTCATGACGCCCTGGAAGCCCCTCGATGGGCGAGCGAGCGGGGGGTGAGAAGGGTGAGCAGGGGATGAGAAGGGTAAGCAGGGGGAGAGAAGGATGAGCAGGGCGTCATGAATGACGCCCCTACGGGTGGCGGAAATGCATCGTCATGCTCGGAGCGCGGCTCGGCGGGCGAGCAAGCAGAGCACGATGATGAAAATTTTCACCTGAAACCGGCAATTGGAAGCCCCCGTAGGGGCGTCATTCATGACGCCCTGGAAGCCCCTCGATGGGCGAGCAAGCAGGGCGTGAGAAGGGTAAGCAGGGCGTCATGAATGACGCCCCTACGGGTGGCGGAAATGCATCGTCATGCTCGGAGCGCGGCTCGGCGGACGAATGGGCAGAGCACGATGATGAAAATTTTCACCTGAAACCGACAATTGGAAGCCCCCGTAGGGGCGTCATTCATGACGCCCTGGAAGCCCCTCGATGGGCGAGCAAGCGGGGGGTGAGAAGGATGAGCAGGGGATGAGAAGGATGAGCAGGGCGTCATGAATGACGCCCCTACGGATGGCCGAAATTCATCGTCATGCCCTGGAAACGGTTCGATGCACCGCCAGGACGGGATCAATCACGTTCCGACGGAGAAGATATTTGTTATGAAATGGAGTATAGGCGGCGAATATAGAAAATTATGTCGGGGGAAGCATAAAATGAAGGGAAAATATGATCCAGAGAGACATCATCGCCATTCTATACGGCTGGAGAGCTACGATTATAGCCAACAAGGGGCTTATTTTGTCACTATTTGCACTCAGAACCGTCAATGTTTCTTTGGGAATATTGTCGATGGGAATGTATCTTTCAGTGATGTTGGCGAAATGGTTTTGTCGCAATGGAAGATGCTGCCGGAACGATTCCCACTCGTTGTACTTGATGAGTACGTACTTATGCCAAACCATCTGCATGGTATAATCTATCTGAGTTCTTCCGAGGGAGAACATACCATAACACCGCCAAATGAGTGGCAACCAAGAACATTTCAGCGACCGGCTCGGAATACCCTGGGTGAGGTTGTGCGTTCATTCAAGGCAGCAACGGCACGGCTCGTTAGAGTTGCTGGCTATGGTGACTTTGCTTGGCAGCGTGAGTATTATGAACATATTATTCGTCATGAGCAAGACCTGGAGCGGGTTCGTCTTTATATTACCAACAATCCTGCTCACTGGTCAGAAGATGAACTCAATCCACACCTACCGTAAGGGCGTCATGAATGACGCCCTGGAAGCGCTGACGAGCAGATAGTGCGTGAGAAGGGTGAGCAGGGGGTGAGAAGGGTGAGCAGGGGGTGAGATGGGCTTCCAGGGCGTCATGAATGACGCCCCTACGGATGGCTGAAATGCATCGTCATGTTCAGAATGTGCATCGACGGGCGAGCAAGCAGAGGACGATGATGAAAATTGTCACCTGAAACCGGCAATTGGAAGCCCCCGTAGGGGCGTCATTCATGACGCCCTGGAAGCCCCTCGACGCACGGATAGGCAGAGCACGATGATGAAAATTTTCACCCGAAACCGGCAATTGGAGGCCCCCGTAGGGGCGTCATTCATGACGCCCTGGAAGCCCCTCGACGCACGGATGGGCAGAGCACGATGATGAAAATTTTCACCCGAAACCGGCAATTGGAAGCCCTCGTAGGGGCGTCATTCATGACGCCCTGCTTACCCATCTCACGCCCTGCTCACCCTTCTCACACCCTGCTTGCTCGTCGGTGCGCTTCCAGGGCGTCATGAATGACGCCCCTACGGATGGCCGAAATGCATCGTCATGTTCAGAATGTGCATCGACGGGCGAGCAAGCAGAGCACAATAATGAAAATTTTCACCTGAAACCGGCAATTGGAAGCCCCCGTAGGGGCGTATCTGACGACAGGGAAACAGAGATCATGGGTTTTATCATGGATGGTCTGGATGCCGAGGCATACGACCGCAATTACAAAGATAGTATGCTGGTGAGACGCATTGTGCGGTACTTCTGGCCTCACACGAAGACTATTCTTCTGCTGACCGTACTGGTGGTTGCCAGCGCGCTGCTGGATGCTGCCTTCCCGTTGATTATCTCGCACAGTCTGGATAACCTGGTGACCGCCCACGCGCAGACGACGGCGCTGATTATCGGCAGCTTCATCCTGCTATCCGGCGGCCTGTGGTGGGTCTGTAACCTGTTTCGCCAGTGGTACAGTGCGCGCGCTGTCGGCGACGTAGTGCTGAATGTGTGCGAAGATGCCTTTAACGCGGTTATGGAGCGCGATATGTCCTTCTTCGACGAGTTCTCGTCGGGCAAGATCGTCAGCCGCGTCACCTCGGATACCGACAGCTTCGCCACCGTCGTCACCCTCACGTTGAACCTGCTCAGCCAGCTGTTGTTGTTCGTGATCCTGGCCGTGATCCTTTTCTTTATCAACTACCAACTGGCCTTGCTGGCACTGATTATTGTGCCGCTCATCATTGGCGTGGCACTGCTCTTCCGGCACATCGCGCGTATCTCGACGCAGCGCTCACAGCGCTCGGTCGCGCGCGTCAACGCCAATGTGCAGGAGATCGTTAGTGGCATCACCATCGCCAAAAACTTCCGGCAAGAGCAAAACATGTATGACGAGTTTAAGCAGGTGAACGAGCAGTCCTACCAGGTCAATCTGCGCTCTGGCTACCTGTATAACGGCATTTTCCCTGTGCTGTTCATGATTGCCAACCTGGGCCTGACCATTAATCGTGGTCTACTTTGGCGCTCTGCGTGAAGCCAGCGATGCCGAGGTCGAGCGCGTGGCGCAACAGATCGGTGGCGGCGACTGGCTAGAAACTCTGCCGGAGGGCCTCAACACGCTGGTCGGCGAGGCGAGCCGGGCGTTGTCAATGGGGCAACGTCAGTTGGTGGCACTGGCTCGCATACTGCTGCAAGACCCCGCCATCATCATTCTGGACGAGGCCACCGCCAGCGTAGACCCGCTCACCGAGGCACAGATTCAGGAGGGGCTTGACATCATCCTGGCCAGGCGCACCGCCATCCTCATCGCGCATCGCCTCTCAACCATTCGCTACGCCGACCGCATCATCGTCTTAGAGCATGGGCGTATTGTCGAGGAGGGGGATCACGAGAGTCTAATGCAGCGTGGTGGTCACTATGCCGAACTCTACAACACCTACTTCCGCCATCAATCGCCCGATTATCAACCCGGCACCGGCTTTGTACCGGTCAAACCGTAGAGGTATGGTCAGACCTCTTCTCCAACCATGCCACCGGCTTTGTGAAGGGGCCAATGTTATAGCACTCGTCGTGATTCCACAGCATCTGGAATGTCGCGGCGGTGGTAGCGATAGTAAGCCAGATATAGAGCGAGGTCAGCAGCAGCGCCACCGTGCTATCCTTGAGACGGAAGAGGGCCACAAAGGCGCTGGCAAGCGTGAATCCAAAGAAGCTTACTGTGAGTATAAAGGCGTTAATGGGCGAACGCAGGCTAAAATAGGCCGCATTGAAGATCACGAACTCGATCCATGTCGCTGCCTGCAAGGCCAGAAACTCCTTGCGTCCTGGTGTGTCCTTCGGCTTGTTCAGTACGCGCAGAGCGGCCCAGATGGCAAAGAAGTTGTTAATCGTCCAGGCGGGACCAAAAACCCACGAGGGCGGCGTGATCTTCGCCTGCTTGAGTTGACGGAAGTAGGAGACATCGCCAAAGAATAGCTCACGTCCACTCTTGCCTTTCGTGTTGCCTGCTACCAGACTGGTCAGGCCGGAGAAGGCGAAGGTGAGCAGTTGCACAATGGCCCAGAAGGCCAGCCCCTGGTACCAGTGCCACTTTTTATCTGCTTGCCTCTGCAAAACAGGCTCCTTTTCAAGGCCCGTCTCTTTTACATCAGTTCTATCCATAGCAGCATCCTTTCAATATAAAACTTATCAGATGATAAGTAACATACATACAAGTTTTCTTGTACACCTCTATATGATGCAAGAAGCGGAGTTTTCGGGTACCATTTATTCATAGCTATATCTTTTTACGCGGGTTGTTCCAGAGATTGCACGAAGCCGATGATGATGGCCTGTACTTCGTCGAGGCGGTTTTGGAAAAAGTGGTCGGCACCGGGGATGGCGATCATACTTTTGGGTGGGGGCACCTGCTCGAACCAGCGTTGGGTCTGTTCGTAGGGGGCGAGTTCGTCCTGCGTGCCGTGAATGAAGAGTTTGGGCTTATAGCAACCCTGCAAGGTATCGTCGCCAAACCAGCGCGCCGGTGTGCCTAATCCTATCATGGCCTGCACGCGATCATCGACGGCGGCTACGCGAATGCCCACGAAGGCCCCGAAGGAGAAACCGGCGATGATAGCAGGCACACCTGGATAGCGGCGGCTCATGAACTCCAGGGCATAGCGCACATCGTCTGCCTCGCCACGCCCCTCATCATAGGTGCCGCTGCTGCGCCCCACGCCACGAAAGTTGAAACGCAGTGCCGGAATATTCATACCATGCAGCGTCTGCGCCACCTTAAACACAACCTTGTTATGCATCGTGCCCCCATACAATGGGTGTGGATGACAGACTATGCTGACATAGCGGGGTTGTGACCCCTCTTCTTCCGGTTTCAAGATGCCTTCGAGATGGCCCAGCGGCGACGGCACATTCACATGCAAGACCTGATTACTGCCCATAGTCGTCCTACCTCGTTTTGCTGCAAAGACCTTGTTTGTTCCTCTCCCAAATACTACCACATCGCGTCCAGCGCACGCACCGGGGCAAGGTATCCCCCTTGCGGGTGCCTTGCCTCGATGGTTCTTCTTGCCTTGCGTGCAATAATCGGCAGTGGTTGTGTGTTATTATAGACGAGTCTTGTTCGGGCCGCTATTTTTGTCAGAGCGAGTGCTAGCACTCGTGGCGGATGATTGACAGCGAACAAAATTCACGCTACTATAACATACAGAGGGTATAAGTAGGGGCGCACAGAACTATAGCCTACCGTCTGTACGTCCACAACAGTAAGAGGTGATTGGTAGATGCCAACGTATGAGTATCTGTGTGAGACATGCAGCCATCGCTTTGAGGCGTGGCAGAAAATGAGCGACCAGCCATTGCAGAGCTGCCCCGAATGTGGTCATCATATTCGTCGTGTATTCTATCCTGCGGGCATCGTCTTCAAAGGTTCCGGTTTCTATAAGACAGATCACGGCAATGGCTCCATCCCGGAAGGCAAGAAGTCTGAAGTGACTGCCAGTAGCCAGAGTAATGGCAACAAGCCCACTGAGAGTGGTAAGACTTCTGAGAGCAGCGGCACCGGTGGTTCGACCGGCGCATCCGCCAGCGCGAAGAACGCACAGGTTCCGGTGGGAGCCAGCGTGTAACGATAGATAACGATAGATTACATATTCATGGGAGGGCTTGATGGAAGAGTCGTTTCTAGCCGCATTACAGCGGCAGCAGGTCGAAATCGCCGTTGGTGAGCTATTACTGGCCTCTGACTACTATTCGCGCCTGGAGATTATCGAGCGCCTTCGTCACCTGCTCGCACATGCCGACCCTAGTCTGGACGCGAATCGCCTGAGCGAAGCCGCTCAGGAAGAATTACGAGAGATCGGTCTGTTGCCATCCTCTGCCTCCCAGGAATGATATGACCTGATATGCCCATACAATAGATGGTCGGCGTGGGCAACTTCGTATCATTGTAGGGGCGTCCTTTTGCGGTCGCTTTGTTCGCTTTGAGGATATGAGGCCAGGCGGTTGTCCTGTTCATAGTTGCACTCAACCGACAAAAAGAAGGACGCCCCCCCAAATATTCCTATACACTTGCATTTTCTATACCTTCTTCTTCCATTCACGGTATACTATAATTACACAACCCGCACTGTATGGGACGGGTTGAGGTCGGCAGTTGAAGGAGTGTTTTTATGCAAGTGCAACGGGAGCCTGCTCAGAATATGCCTCTGAACCAGGATGAGATCATACAACAACTTGAGCAACAAGTGAAATGCCTGACGGCGGCGAACGCTGAATTGCGCGCTCAATTGGAGCAGAAAGAGCAATTTACCGCCATGATTATCCATGAGATGCGCAACCCGCTCGCGCCCATCATGAACTATGCCAGACTGCTCTCCCGTCATACTTGCACTCCCGACGAAAAGACTGTCGCGCCAGATAAGACAGGCCGCAGTGGTCGGGGCATTCGTGGTGGGCGTGCCGACTCAGTTCAGCGTGGCTCCGGCATCATCATGGGGCAGGCTCAGCGTTTGAGTCGCCTGATCAATGACCTGCTGGACTCTAATCGTCTCTCCACCAACCGCTTTAGCCTGATACGCTCGAAATGTAATCTCAATACGCTGATACAGGAAGTGGTTGAGAGTATTCGTCCTGTAGCTCCTTACCATATGTTTGATGTCCTGTTGCCTGATGAACCGGTTACAGGTCAATGGGACAATGAGCGACTCCAGCAGGTTATCGGCAACCTGCTCGACAACGCCACCAAATATTCGGAAGAACATACCACTATCACCATCCGGGTCTGGACTGATGCCGACAGGGTACACGTTAGCGTACACAACCAGGGCAGCAGCATCCCCCCCGCCGATCTGGAGCAGCTTTTCCAGCCCTACAGCCGCCTCAAGGCCGCCGGTGATCGCTCCGGTCTGGGCCTCGGTCTTTATATCGCCCGCTCAATCATCGAGGCGCATGGCGGCACACTGCGCCTGGAACCACATGCTGATACAGAGGACAGAGGCACTACATTTGCCTTTGACCTGCCTCTGTAGAATCCTTATGGGTGTCATGTCAGGCACTATTCCTGAATGCTGTAATCAGGCTCTGAGCGCCTGACAAGCCCGATGAGTGTCTGTTCATCGGCTTCCCAGCGTCGCTTCTGATCTCTGCTTTCTCTCCAACCATATTTCACCGCTAATTCCCTTGTAAAGAGATAATCATCCTTGGAGGGAAGTTGAGCGCGAAAATCGTTAATTTCGCCGTTTGAGATCGCCTCTTGCAGAACACCTATCGCGGGTTGTAGACAGATGTAGTGAACACAACCAGAGGTAGCGAGCGGTGAAGGCGGGAATTCGAGTGTGCTTGTCTTTTGTTATTAACTATGATACACTTTTCCTACGGACCATTAGCTTATTTCACATATTTGGCTTTTACTCCTGTCGGCGGGGGCGGGAGTGGAGATAGATAATACAACAAAACATGCATTGTATAGCTAGCTACATCGCTCAGATGTAGTCAGGAGGTCCATTTTACCTTGATAACTGAAAAAATTCGTGTTGTTCCTCTAGGAGGTTTGGGAGAAGTTGGCAAGAACATGATGGTCGTCGAATACGGCGACGACATTATCATTATTGATGCAGGCGTGATGTTCCCGGATGATGAGATGTTTGGGGTCGATCTGGTGATCCCCGACACAGGCTACCTCGCAGATAAGAAAGACCGCATCCGTGCTATTCTCATCACGCATGGGCATGAAGATCACGTAGGTGGGCTACCATACATCTTACCGATGCTCGATTTCCCTCCTCTCTACGCTACGCGCCTCACCTACGGCTTAATCCAGGTGAAGCTCAAGGAACATCGATTAGTCGATAAAACGACGATGAACGTTTTGATGCCAGGGGAGCAAGTGCGGTTGGGGTCATTTGTTGCCGAGTTTTTCCGCGTCAATCATAGCATTCCCGACGCTGTGGGTGTGATTCTGCACACGCCGCTCGGCAATCTTGTGCATACCGGCGACTACAAGTTCGATTATACGCCTGTGGACGGCAAACCGGCGGACTTCGGCCTGCTGGCGCGCCTGGGCAAAGAAGGTGTCCTGCTGATGATGGGCGACAGCACGCGCATCGAGTCGGTGGGCTACACGCCCTCGGAGCGCGTCATCGATGACTCGTTCGACAAAATCTTTGCCAACGCCCCCGGACGCATCATGATTGCCACTTTTGCTTCGCTCATCTCGCGCGTGCAGCAGGTGGTCAATACCGCCGCGCGTTACGACCGCTTTGTCGCCCTGGTGGGGCGCAGCATGATTAACAATGTGCAAATAGCCAGCGAGCTGGGCTACCTGGATATTCCAAAGGGTATGCTGATCCGTGCCGAGGACATCAACAAGTTCAACCCGGAGCAGGTAGTCATCATTTGCACCGGTAGCCAGGGCGAACCAACCTCGGCCCTGACGCGCATCGCCAATAGAGATCACCGCCTGATCCGTGTGCAGCGCGGCGATACGATCATCCTTTCCGCAACTCCCATTCCTGGTAACGAGAAGATGATCAACCGTACCATCAATAATCTGTTCCGCCAGGGGGCAGAAGTCTACTATCAGGCCATCTCAAATGTACATGTCTCTGGTCATGCCGCGCAGGAAGAATTGAAGCTAATGCTCAGCCTGCTACAGCCACGCTTTTTCATGCCCATTCATGGCGAATATCGGCAACTGATTCTGCACGCCAAGATGGGCAAGACGCTGGGCATTCCCGAAGAGCGCATCGTGGTGGCTGAAGATGGCGACATCATCGAACTGACGCAAGATGCCATTCAGATTGTCGATCATGTCACGGCTGGCAACGTCTTCGTGGATGGCTTGAGCGTCGGCGATGTGGGCCAGATCGTCTTGCGCGACCGCAAAGTGCTTTCGCAGGACGGCATCCTGATGGCCGTGATGACCGTTGATAAAGAGACCGGCCAGCCTATCGCCGGCCCCGACATCGTGACGCGCGGCTTCGTCTATATGCGCGACGCCGACGAACTGCTCAACAGCGCACGCGAACAGATCGTGGAGTCGCTGAGCCATCTCAACGGTCACTCCTCCGACTGGTCGTTTGCTAAAGATAAGATCAAACAGACGCTCAGCGAGTTCCTCTATGAGAAGACGCGCCGTCGCCCCATGATTATCCCCGTCGTCATGGAGGTCTAGTCGGATTTTTGGGGGATGTGTGTTGAGAGGGAACGATGGGTGTCCGCCGTCGTTCTCTCCAACGCACGTCCTCAAAAAAATCCTCAACTGGCTGTGAGAAATAGGCTCAGCATTGCGTATGTACTCTAAAGAGAAATAGCATGCTGACTACGACACCGGCACGCTGTTCTCATGGTAAGCTTCGACCGGCATAGCGTCCACTCCTTTCCAGAGAGATGAGTAGGCAGCAAGAGCTATGCGAAGAAAGGATACCTATTTATGCGCAAACTGAGCGGTTTTGCCCAGGTCGCCTCGCTGCTCGTGATCGTTGCAATGGTGCTGGCCGCCTGTGGCAGTAATTCGTCTGGCAGCGGTAGCACCACCGGCAGCGGCAGTGGCTCAACGCAGAAATCTGCGTTGAAGGTGGCGCTGGTGACAGACATCGGCGGCCTGAACGACAATGGTTTCAACCATCTGGCCTACCTGGGCTACAGCAAAGCGGAGAAGCAGTACGGTTTCCCCGAAAAAATCATTCAGACCCAGTCACAAAATGACTATGTGAACAATCTGACCACAGCCGCGCAGGCGGCGGACCTGGTGATAGCTGTTGGCTTCCTGATGCAAGGTCCCCTTGATAATGTGGCCAAGCAGTTCCCCAACAAGAAGTTTGCCATCGTCGATGGCTGTGCCACACTCGCCAACGGCAACTGCGATCCCCTTCCCAACGTCGCGCCGCTCTACTTTAAGGAGCAGGAGGCCGGTTGCCTGGTGGGCGCTATCGCGGGCCAGATGGAGGTCGATGGCCCCTCGAAGGTGCCCCATCTGCTGGGCGCGAACTCGGTGGGCGTTGTTGGTGGCCTCTCTATTCCACCGGTGAACCGCTATATTGCAGGTTTCAAGTATTGCATCAAGATGGTTGATCCCAACGTCAAGTTTAATCTGGTCTATTCGCAGGATTTTTCCGCGACCGCCAAATGTAAGGATGATGCCCTGAGCCTGATTAACCAGGACAAGGCCGATATCATCTTCCAGGTGGCCGGTGGCTGTGGCGTCGGCGCACTGGATGCCGCTCATCAAGCGGGCGTCTATGGCATCGGCGTAGATGCTGACCAGAACTATCTCTATCCACAGACCGTGATTACCAGCGCACTCAAGCGCGTCGATGTCGCTGTCTATGACACTATCGATAGCTTCGAGAAGGGCCAGTTCAGCAATAATCCGCCGCGCTTCGACCTTGCACATAATGGCGTAGGCTACGCGCCCCCCAATAGCGCCGTACCCGCTGATGCAGCCGCTAAAGCGCAGCAGTTCCAGCAGGAGATTCTGAGCGGTCAACTCACCCCGCCAGAGCAGATTCCCAGCTAAGTCAGAGCAACTAGTCAGAGCAAACAACGGCCTGTAGTACAACGCGCTACAGGCCGTTGTTTGCTCTGACTTGACATTCCTCTCCACACGGGCTATAATACTTATCAGTTGATAAATAACATCGAAAAAAGGTGATGCGGATTATGGGACGTGGACGACGCAACGCAGTAGACCACAACGATGTGGAAGAGACGAAGCGGCTCATTGTGCGCACGGCGCAGGAGTTATTCATGGAGCATGGCTATCGGGCAGTGACAACGCGACAGATCGCCGATGCCTGTGGCTTGACCCAACCGGCGCTCTATCACTACTTCGCCGACAAACGCGATCTCTATGTCGCAGTGATGCAAAATGAACTGGCGCAGCGCAAAACGGCCCTGGAACGTATTGCGCTGCGCAGCGAAAGCGTTGAGGAGCGGCTCACACAGGTGGTACGCTACCTGTTCAGCACCGAACACCGCGATCATGCCTTGATGCTGCACGACCTGCGCTACGAGATGGATGAGATGACGCAGAAACAGATGCGGGAAGCATTTCAGCAGAGTATCGTGGCCCCCATTGCCGCTATCTTTGAAGAGGGCTTTCGGAACGGCTTATTACACGATTGGCGTCACTGCGGCGTCACTGCGATAACGGCAACCCATATGTTGCTCAGCATGCTCTCTAGCCTGCTATCTATGGCCGGTGCCGACCATGCCCCGGTGCAGGTACGTGCCGAACGGGCAGAGATGATCGTGCAGGTGCTACTCTATGGCTTGATGCGTCCAGGGACGCCTGCTTAGTTTTTTTTGTGGGATACATTTATCATTTGATAAATTGGAGGCATTTTTATGGAACCTGTTTCACAGGTGAACGAGCTTCAACAGGAAGCGCCCTCGCCGCAGGTGAACGGCGACCGTGGCTATAAATGGCGTGTCATGTTCTCTGTAATCTTCGGCACCTTCATGTTCGTGCTAGACACCACAGCGGTCAATGTGGCTATTCCCACCATGCAGAAGGTCTTTGGTACCGCTGGGCATCCAGCTTCAGTGGACGCAGTAGATGGTGTGCTGACGGCCTACATCCTGGCGCTGGGGATCATCACTCCACTGGCCGGGTACCTCTCGGATCGCTTCGGTATCAAGCGTATGTATCTGCTCTCGCTGGGCATGTTTACGCTTGGTTCGATTCTCTGTTCACTCTCGCCTTCACTGGTCTGGCTGACGATCTTCCGTGCCTTGCAGGGACTGGGCGGTGGTATGCTAGGTCCGCTGGGTATCTCATTGCTCTTTAGCGCCTTCCCGGAGAAGGAGCGCGGCCTGGCTTTTGGCATCTACGGTATACCCCTGGTCTTCGCCCCGGCCAGCGGCCCCATCCTGGGCGGCTATATCGTGCAATACCTGGACTGGCGCTACATCTTCTGGATCAATGTGCCTATCGGCATCCTGGGTATCATCCTCGGCGCGCTCTGGCTGCGTGAGATGAAGCGCGGCACCTCGGCGAAGCTGGATGTGCCCGGCATCATGCTGGCAACGGTTGGTTCGGCAACCTTGTTGTATGCTATTCAGCGCGGCAGCACGCTGGGCTGGGGATCAACAACCATACTCGCGCTGCTCAGCGTGGGCATCGTCTGTCTGATCGCTTTCTTCTTCGTGGAGATGCGCGCGAAAGACCCTCTGCTCGACCTGCGCCTCTTTGGTAAGCGCACCTTCGCCTTCGCCAACATTGTCGGCTGGGTCAGCACCATCGCACTCTTTGGCTCGGAATTTCTCGTGCCGATCTACCTGCAAACGCTGCGTGGCCTGACGCCCTTGCAGACCGGTTTGTTGCTGTTGCCTCTGGCTATCGCCTCCGGCATCGTGACACCGCTGGCCGGTGCGCTCTATAACCGGCTCGGTGGACGCTGGCTGATCGCGGCAGGCGGCCTGGTGCTAGCTATTAACACCTGGAATTTCGCGCACATCACGCTTACCACGTCTTACACCTATATCATGGTGCTGCTGGCCATTCGCGGTATCGCCCTCGGCCTGATTCTGCAAACAACGCTGACCGCCGCGCTGACCGGCCTCAAGCCCATGCAGTTGCCGCGCGCCAGTTCGCTGTTGACGGCCACCCGCACCATTTTCCAATCGTTTGGCGTTGCCATGCTGGGTACGATTGTCACCAACCAGGTCACGGTCTATAACAATGCCTCGCTCAACGACCTGAAGAATCCTGCTACGGCGCTCGGTCACGAGTTCGTCGTTAAGGTGCAGCAGTTGACCGCTATTATTCAGCAGCAACAACATGTGCCCGCACAGATCGCGGCGCAAATCGCGGCTAAAGCGGCGGCGGGCCAGTTGCTCGGTCCACTCATCCCGCTTCACTTCGTCCAGGGCATCAATGATGCCTATACCGTCACTTTCGTCCTCTCGCTGCTCTCAGCCGTCCTGGCCTTCACGCTCCCAGGTCGCCCACGCAAGGAGCAAGCGAGGCAAGGGGAGGAACAGGAGGAACAGACCGCTACGGTCGCCGCTACCGAGAGCGGATTGTAATCTTTCCGTTTCTCGCGCAGCATTGCCGAGTACATCGCTATGGGTGGGGCAACGGGCCACCCGCGTGGCCCCAGAGACAGCGGCGCGTGACGCACAGGCACACGATTTCATCACCAGCTTTAAGGACGGCTATGAAACGGAGATTGATGCGCGCGGCGTGACCCTTTTGGGTGGTCAGAGGCAGCGCATCGCCATAGCACGCGCCTTGCTGACCGACCCTCGTATTCTCATCCTCGATGATTTCACCAGCGCCACCGAGGACGAGATTCAGAATGCCATCCGGCACGTCCTGTTAAAGAGAGGCCATCTCTTTGCGCCCCTTATCTTCTTCATCCTCAGGTGGTATATGGGGGGATGGCGGCGGCTCCTGACGGCGCGGTGAGAAAAGCAGGCGCAACTTCAACACGCGCTCACGCTTGCGTTCCTCGGCCAGACTACGTGAACGCGCGTTGAGAACCTCATTGAGCGAGACCATGCCGAGCAATTTCTGTTCATCATGCCGGTCTACTACGGGCAGGCGCGTGTAGCCGCTCTCTGCCATGCGATAGACTGCGTCGCGTAGTGGTTCATCGGGATACGCCACAACAGGCTTTGTGATGAGCGAGGCAAGCGAGAAATGCTTCTCCTCGCCACCGGCAAGCAGAATCTTCCTTAACTGTTCGCGTAGGTCATTGCGCGTGACCACACCGATCATTTTGCCAGCCTCGTTGAGAACCGGGAAGAGGCGCTGAATGCGCGGCACCCGATGCTCTTCCAACAGCGGCTTGACATCCTGCAAGGTGGCAGTAGAAGGCAACGCCACAACATTGGTACGCATGACTTCGCGCACAAACAGCACCTCCAGCGGGTCGATGGCGTATTCGGCGCTGATATGATAGCCGCGCCGCGCCACCTTCTCAGTCAGAATCGAGCGGCGCAGTGTCAGCACCATGCAGGTATGTGTCACGATGACAGCGATCAGGAGCGGCAGAGCGGCATTGATATCATGAGTCAGTTCTAGTGAGAAGATGATGGCGGTTAAGGGAGCGCGCATCGCACCGCCCAGCACGGCGGTCATGCAGATCAGCGACCAGAACCCCGCACCTTCATAGGGAAGCACGTGGCCGAGCAGACCGCCCAGCGCGCCGCCGATCAGCAGCAGAGGCGCGAGAATGCCGCCCGATGTGCCGGAGCCGAGCGAGACAGACCAGATCACCGACTTGACGATCAGGATGCCCAGCAGCAGACCAACGGCGGCGTTACCTTGTAAAAGCTGCTCTATAACGGTATAGCCTACGCCCAGCGCCTGGGGGAAGAAGTAGCCGCCGATGCCCACTACAATGGCACCCAGCGCGGGCCACCACATCCAGTGAATGGGCAGTTTGCGGTAGGTATCCTCGATGGCATAGATAGCCACTGTCAGGATAGCCGCCACGCAGGCCGCCAGCAAACCAACCAGTACGCAACTGAGCAGGCCGGTCACGCCCACAAAGGCCGCATGTGGGGGCACAGGAAAAAGAGGGCCAGGGCCAATGATATACCAGCGCACGAGTGCTGCCGTGCCACTGGCAAGCGCTACAGGGATCAGGCTGCGCGGCTTCCACTCAAAAAGCAACACCTCGACGCCGAGCAGCACGGCGGAGATCGGTGAAAAGAAAGTGGCCGACATACCCGCCGCCGCACCGGCCACCAGTAACGTTTTACGCTCGGCATTCGAGAGGTGAAAGAACTGCGCAATCATCGAACCGAGCGAGCCGCCGGTCACAATGATCGGCCCCTCGGCACCGAACGGGCCACCGGAACCAATCGAAATAGCTGATGACAACGGCTTGAGCCACGTCACCTTCGGCTCAACCTTGCTGCCGTTAATCAGAATGACCTCCATCGCCTCCGGGATGCCATGCCCACGAATGCGCTCCGAGCCGTAGCGTGCCATAAAACCTACAATGAGTGCGCCAAAGACAGGCACAAGAATCACCAGCAGACCCAGGTGATTGCCAACTGGAGCGCGCAATGTGAAATTCCATTGTTGAAAAAAGAGCAAATTGGTAAAAAGTCCGATCAAACGTAAAAGAATCAGGGCAATAATAGCCGCCAGGATGCCTACCACTATTGCGATCAGCGAGATCATCAATGTACGCGGCGTCATGGTAAAATCGCCGAGTTCGCCTTGCTTCTCCTCGCCACTAAACGCTTGAACGACCTTCTGCCACAGAGTCGTAGCCAAGACAAAAACCTCCTTTTCACTGTGCAACCCTTGTGATAATTATATCGTAAGACGACATAAAAAGGAAGAAGGGGGCAACGCAAATATGCGACATGGGTATCATGCCGCTTGCTACCCACGAGGGGTATCACTACAGGCGGTGGCATTTCTTCACCATTGCTAGCCTTTTCTTCTCACATATCAAATTGTTTCAAGCTGTACCATCCAATGGATGCGCTAATATGACAGGCAAGACCCATTTATTTCCAGTGCAGGCATCATGTTTGCCTGGAAGGTAATTTGTATAGTGAAAGAGAGGCAAACGTACACATGCGTAACGACCAACGGATCTGGGGGTACGTCAAACAGCATCGAGCGGTCAGCATTATGGTGGGACATGGGATCGTCCTGTTTGTGATGGTGATGGTGTTGTTGAACACGGCCCTCGGTTCTGCCCTTGTGAGCGCACTGGCCCAATCGCCGTGTTCCAGTGGAGATCGTACCTATGTTGTTGTGAGTGGCGATACACTGAGCATGATTGCAGCCCGCTACAACACGACCTGGCAGACGCTGGCATCGTACAACAAGCTGGCGAATCCCAATCTTATCTACATCGACCAGCATATCTGCATTCCGGGGCATAGCAGCACAACTGCACAGAGCCAACCGGCTCCACTACTGGGTTTCGCCAATCTCTTCCCTTACGGACAATGTACCTGGTGGGCCGCGCAGCGCTACTATCAACTCCATCACGTCTATGTGCCGTGGATGACCAACGCCAACGCCTGGCAGTGGACGCAACGCGCGTATGATGCGCACTGGCGTGTCTCCACGCAGCCCAGCGCGGGAGCGATCATCGACCTGCAACCCTGGGTAGAGGGGGCCTACGGTCTGGGGCATGTCGCCGTCGTTGAGCGCGTCCTTAGCAACGGGGATGTGATTGCCAGTAACATGAACTGGGGCATTTACTATTGGAAAGTGACATATGTGGAGTTTGCACCCGGCCCTGGTGTGACCTTCATCACAGTGTAGAAAGAACCCGTTGACATTTGTCGGGCAGGAACAACAGTCCGGCAAATGCCAACAATAATATTTTTAAGAGCTGGCCGGAATCGCGCTGATAGCTTTCTCCTGGGCGTCCAGTTCCTCGTGGCCTTCAAAGAGAGGATGCTGCATGAACCATTGCTGACAATCGAAGGGGGCCTCGCCGGGAGCAGGGGTGATGCGTTGATATGTGCCATCAGCAGCCAACTGGTGAGCGTTGGCGTTATCGGCCAGCAGCGGCTGGATAATCTTCTCCGCAATCACATCGCGGAGCAATCTCGACTCGATGGGGACGAGCGTCTCTACGCGATTATCGAGGTTGCGCTGCATCATATCGGCGCTGCCGATGTATATTTCAGGATTACCGTTATTACCAAAGTAGTAGATGCGGCTGTGTTCCAGGAAGCGACCCACAATACTGCGCACGCGAATGGTTTCGCTGATGCCTGGCAGACCCGGACGCAGGCAGCAGATGCCGCGTACAATCAGATCGATTGGCATACCGGTCTGCGAGGCGCGGTAGAGCAGGCGAATAATATCCGGGTCGGTCAGCGCATTCATCTTAAAGATCAGGCATCCATTGCCATGCTGTTCGTGCAGAGCGATCTCGCGTTGAATGCGCTGGACGATACCACGCCGCAGGCTGACCGGCGCAACTAACAGGCGGCGATACTCCGTCTGGCGCGAGTAGCCGGTCAGAGAATTGAATAGTTCGGAGACATCGGCCCCTATGTCGGGACGGCAGGTCAGTAAGCACAGGTCCTCGTAAATGCGTGCCGTCGACGCATTATAGTTGCCGGTACCGATATGCACGTAGCGACGCAGCTTCTCGCCCTCCCGGCGCACCACCATCGCCACCTTGCAATGCGTCTTCAAGCCGACCAGGCCATAGACAACATGTACGCCGGCGCTTTCCAGTTCACGCGCCCAGGTAATATTATTCTCTTCATCGAAACGCGCCTTGAGTTCAACCAGCACCGCCACCTGTTTACCGTTCTCGACCGCTTCTAGCAGTGCCTTGACGACCGGCGAATTAGAGCCGACACGATAGAGCGTCTGTTTAATCGCCAGCACCTGCGGATCGCTTGCCGCTGCGCGAATAAACTCGACGATGGAGTTAAAGCTATCATACGGGTGCTGCAAGAGCAGATCATTGCGCCGGATGGCGGAGAAAATATCTGCGCCGGTGTGCAGAAAAGCGGGAATGCGTGGTACAAATGGCGTATCTTTTAACTCTGGCAGGTTCAGACGATAGAGTTCCATCAGGTCGCCCATGCCGAGAGGGCCGTCGATGACCGTTAAATCACTGCTAGCAATCTCCAGATTCTTGATGAGCAGATTGCGAATGCGCCTGGGCATAGAGGGATTGACCGCTAAGTCCACCACCGAGCCGAAGCGGCGCTCACGCACTTCCTGTTCAATATAGGTTAGCAAAAGCAGGTCAGAGGCCTCATCGTCTTTAATTTCAATATCGGCGTCGCGTAAGACGCGAAAAGGATAGGATTCCCAGACTGCGAAGCCGGGAAAAAGCTTGTTCAGATGGGCAGCGATGACCTGCTCAATCCAGACGAAGGCATAGACCTTCTCTTCACCATCTTCGGTCGGCACCGGTACCAGGCGGGGCAACGAAGGCGGCACTTTGACACGCGCAAAACGCTCACCCAGCACCGGGTCGCTAATCACCACCGCCAGATTCAGGCTACGATTGGAGATATGGGGAAAGGGATGACTGGTATCGACGGCCAGGGGTGTCAGGACCGGGAAAATCTCCTGCTCGAAGTAGTTGAGCATGGCAGTGCGTTGTCGCTGATCTAATTGCTCATAATTGAGAACATAGATATGCTGCTCTGCCAGTAGAGGTTGCAGAGTCTCGCGCCAGTACTGACGCACCTCTTGCACCAGAGGAGCCAGGCGCTGGCGCACCGCCGTTAATTGCTGCTCAGGCGTAGAGCCATCGGGGCTACGCACCTTTTTACCGGAAGCAATCTGATCCTTGAGGCCCGCCATGCGAATCATGATGAATTCGTCCAGGTTTGTCTCAAAAATGGAGAGGAACTTGACGCGCTCTAGCAGAGGGTGGCGCGCAGCCTTCGCTTCATGGAATACACGGCGGTTGAACTCAATCCAGCTCAACTCACGATTAATATACAGCTCTGGTTTTTCTAAATCTGTAGAGGAGGATGACAGTGTGTTATGCATAAGGCGAACCCATCCCTGCCGCTAGAAAGAGACGTCATCGGTGATGATTGTATCACGTAGTAGCAGAGAATGGCAAAACAGGGCAGTGTTCTCAATGCGAACAGGGCGACCGCGTCCCTCGCGGTCGCCCTGTCTGTCTCCTTGCCTACTCGCTATTCGTGCAGCGTGCGGTTCTCTTAGTGGTCGAAACCAAATCTGACGATGCCGCCGATATCTGGTGTGCCGAGGCCGGTAGTCATATCATAGTATGGAGTGGTGGGGTAATAGCCGTTATTGTTCTCCGTTTGATTGACACCGGTGATGTCATGGAAGGAACGGCTATAGGCATTGGACGAATTGAACAGCTCGTAGAGGCCGTCAGCAGCGTTGCCAAAACGTTGATTGTGAGCACTATCCCAGAGCGCAATCACGCCTGACCAGAGCGGGCTGGCGAGGCTAGTGCCACCAATGCCAAACCATCCAGGCGGAGTAAGGCCGCCGGAGAATGAGGCACAGGTGCTGTTGGTTTTGGGATTACCCGTGCAGTATTCCGCGTATGGCGTAAATTCGTCGGCATTGGCCGAGACATCTGGCACCTCGCGGCAGTACTGCTGCTGCTGCCAATTGGCAATGCTACCTTTTGTCTGTGACGGGCTACAATACGAGAGACCTTGACTATAGCTACTAACCACCCCAGGCCCCTGCTGGTATGACGGCGCGGGCCAGAAGATGCTGACACCACCACCGCCAGCGCCAAACTGACCGCAGGCGTTTAACGCGGTGGCAGAGCAGAGGTTCAGCGGATTCCAAACCGTTTCAAACCCTCTGGGATACGAGGGATGCTGATTGCTGCCGGGATCAAAGCTGCCAAAGGACGTGCCACCGACGGCGGTCACATAGGGCTGCGAAGCCGGATCATCGACAGCAAGAGCATTCAGTGAAGGGCTACCGGTATCACGTAAGCAATCGTAGGCTCCGGTGTCGCCAGCGGCCGCGAACATGCTCTGCCCTTGTGTTGCCATTTGCGCAAAGGCCAGTGACTCGGCTTTTGCGCTGGCATAACCGGCATCTTGCTCACAGATACCCCAACTGGAACTGATCGCATCGGCCAGGTTATCGTTAGCAATCTTGAAATACTCATCAAGTACCGTAATACCTTGCTGATCGTTGGGCGCATTGTAGACCAGAATGCGATCAACTCTGGGCGTGACAGCAATTTGCATCTCGATATCTGCTTCCACCTCGATATCGCCTGAGTAGTCTCCAGAGGGGTTGCACTGGTCGCCCTTTGGGCACTTTGGGGTGATCGGTCCGCCATCGACGTTGATATCGACCAGCGGGACTTGTTTCGATGAACCAAAGAACTGCTGTTCATAGGTAGTAATGTCGGCAGGTGTATAACCAGATAGCTCAAAGACGGCCAGCGTTACTCCCTGACCATTGCCGCGTTCCCACTGCTGATGCACGTTTTTCGCATTATACAGACTGGTAATCTGGCTGGGGGTCAAGCCACTACCACCGGGGCCTGCACCATAGTGTGGTACTGCACGACCTGTCTGTTGTGCTGCCTGGCGCGTGGTGAGATAGTGAGTATGCAGCCTCACAGTATTGGAGAGGCCCACCACGCCCAGGATCAGGCCACTCAGACTCGCCGGAACCTGCACTGCCGTGCTGTTCTGAAAGAAGGTCTGACCGTCAGCGGCCTGATAGTTACTAATCTGCGTATGGAATGCCTTCTCGATCTGGGCCGTCGTACCGGTGGCCAGCAAGAGGAAAGGTGTTGAGGATCGAGTAACCGTCAAACCGGCCTGCTGCAAGAAGGCGGTGACCTGCGCGACCTGCGCAGCAGAGGGCGCAAAGCGAGCATTAAACGCTCCGGTTGGCAGCCACTGATGAAATTGCGGGCTTTGCGGGTCATAGAGTGCCGCCAGCAAAGCATTGAGCTGAGTTGCATTGTTCGGCTGCAAAACCAGTTCTACGCTCATCTGAGCGGTGCTGCTGTGCGCCCCAAGCAGCTTTGCGGCTGCCACAGAGGCAACGCTATTGGGCAGTGTTACTAACTGCGGTGCCCCGCTTGCCTGCGCAATACCGGCAGTAGAGAAGAGACCAAAAATCATGAACAGGGTAACAAGGGCAGAGGTACAAGTGCGACGCGCGAGGGTAGGCAAAGAAATAGAAGGGATTGTCAATATTCTCCTCCATTCGTGCATATCGGACAAACATTACGATGTGAACAACATCTGATTGGATTGCCAGAGTTTATAATCACACCCCAGGAGAAATTATATCTCTGCAATATGAAGGTAGCAAGAGCAAGCAGAATAAGTTTTTGCGTTTGTGAATTATTACCTCTTTTGAAAAAAGAGAGGGTATTCCGTGTACACACGTGCACACGTGAATACCCTCTGCTTTGCTAGCAAGATGAAGAGTTAACTTTGCACCTCGAAGAGGCGATTGCCCCAGTTGGCATATTGATCACCGTTGTTAGGGATGTACTGAGTGGCGAACCAGATGCCGGAGCCGGACGGATCGAGCTGACCGGCGGAGTAGTCACCCCAGCGACCAATGCCACCAAATGATGCAGTGCCGGTGAAGCCATTATCGGGGTCGGCACCGGCGGCAGCCTGCTGTAGCGGGCCGAAGCTCTTCGCGCCGTGCTTCATCACGACATAGCCCGCGCTGAGATAGGTAGCGGGGCCGCCGTAGGTGACAACGATTGCAATAGTGCCATTGGATGCCACCTGAATATGCGGATACAGCAGATACAGAGCCGCTGCACCTACGTAACCCTGGTTGGCGACCTTCGTGGAGCTAGAGATCACCTGGCCGTTCAGCGAAGGTGAAACCTTGAACCAGGCAACGCCATCGCGGGCACCGGTATCACCGGGGATGTTGATAGAGGTATCCAGTGCGCCATAGAGATAGCCGTTGATATACTGCACCTCTTGCAGAGCATCAAAATCCGGGGTGACGACACCGGTGGTGGGAAGAGGCCCATTGAGAGCCGGGCACGCACATACTCCTGGCGGCGTCTGCGCGTTGACCGGGAAGCCATATGCTTCGCTCGTGATGACGGTCGCGGAGAGATTGGGGATCACGCCTTTGGCAACGTTGTTGCGGTTGGTCATGGCCCAGACGCCCAGACGATTGTCAAAGGTGCTGTTGGGGTCAAGCGAGTTCATGAAGTACTCTGCCGGGGCATTGGTAGTCTCGTTAGCAGGTTGCAGGTGATAGACGGTGACACCGGCCAGGCTCAGCCCGCCGAAATGCACGACATTAGGTGTCTTGTTGCCTGCGATAAGCTGTGACTTGGCCAGCACATAAATCTGCGAACCATTGAAGCCCAGGGCACCATAGTTCTGGAATTCGTTGGGCACCAGGTAAACATTGTAGGCATCCACGCCCAGGATAGTAAAGTCAGGCAAGCATGGGCAACCGGCGGCAGTAGGATCATCGGCCTCGATCTTGTACTCAAGCCAGGTGCCGGTCACGGGGTTGCCGCTATTGACCGCCAGGTCGATATAGGCCGGACCAAGCTGACCGTTAACATAATCATCTTCCCAGACCAGGACGAACCAGGTATGGCTGGCAGCATCATAGTAAGCGCGGGGATCGCTCACGATGTTGTTGAGATCGGCATTGAAGAAGCCGCCACCCCCAAGCACCGCCAGGGGGAAGGGGCCAGCAGCAACCGTGCCGTTTTTGTTATAGATAGCCCCGGTCAGATTGACGAAGTTCAACACATAGCTATTACCGACCGCGATGCTCTCGTCGGGTGGCTCCAGGTCAAAGCCGCTGGTTGCCTGACCGTTCTGGATAGCATTGACGCCATCAAAGCTCTGCAACAAGGTACCTGGGGCCACTTTGCTGCCATGCACGCTGGGTCTGGCAATAGAGGCACTTGAGGCAGTCGCGGCGTTCATGCCCTGCCTGGGGCGTGGCCGCAGTGGCATCACATGAGGATTAGTGGATGATTGGCTATTGACGCTGGCCGCCTTCAAAGTAGCGGTCGAGAGCGAGCCAATGGTCACACTGCCAACCAGTTTCGCGGTACCAAGTGTACCGTGAAAGGTCGTCACAGAAGAAGCTGCATTGGCATGCGATGCGATTCTGCCCACCACGCTGTAGACAGCGAAGGCTCCGACCAGGACGACAAGCGTAGCGAGTGATACAGTAATGCTCAACTTTGAGCGGGAAGAGAAACGCATAGAAATTTGTCTCGCTTTCACTTATTCATACAATAGAACCACAGTTTGATATGACCTGCGCCTACAGGTCGTGTTAAAACCCCACTCGATATTCCCCGTATGATCGAATGGAAGAGCAGATAAGGGTAGAAAGCCTGGATATTCGGCTACAGGCTCATAGTAGAGTATAACCCCTTAAGGGTTATATTTGTAAGTACCAGTTTCTTAACTATTCGGGTTATGATTTCTTAACCCAAACAAAAAAACGTGGATTACAGGGCATTTTTTCGTAGTGGTTGAGGCAATGATGGAAAGGCTATGCAAGAAAAAGAGGGAATTGCTCGCGATAGCCAGAGTGGGGTAAAATGAGAGCGTGTGTCTTGACAGGGGGGAAGGCGCTGATGTATTATCCTCAAGTGGGAATATTCTACCCTTTCGCGCGTGTTTTTAACGAGAGGGAAAATAGGAATATGGGCGGTTGCTGAAATTGGTAGACAGGACAGACTTAGGATCTGTTGGTGATGAACCGTGAGAGTTCGAGTCTCTCACCGCCCATTCACACGTCAGACGTGTTGCGGGAGTGGCTCAGTGGTAGAGCATCTCCTTGCCAAGGAGAAAGTCGCGGGTTCGATTCCCGTCTCCCGCTCTTAAATTACGCGCAGGTTGGCAGGCTCAGGAGAGCGGAGCCTGCTGACAGATATTCTTATCCAGATAGCACCATACTGCATATTTAGGATAGCATACCAAAGGTTATTACGCGAACGCATAGATACAACATAGCGGTTGGAGGAAACGTGAAGGTCTCTGTAGAAAAGCTGCCAACAAGTGAAGCGGTCCTGGACGTAGAAGTGACGTGGGACGAAATGGAGAAAGCCTCGGAGCAGGCTTATCGCAAACTGGTAAAGAAGATTGATATTCAAGGCTTCCGGCGCGGCAAGGCCCCGCGTTCACTGGTCGAACGGCGGCTGGGCAAGGAATATATCTACCAGGAAGGTCTCGACGATCTGATTACGCAAGCTTATCGCCAGGCTATTGACGAGTATGACCTTATCCCGCTCACACAGCCCAAATTAGATGCCACCACCTTTGAAATGGGGCAGCCCTATCATTGCCATTTGACGGTACCAATCATCACGCGCCCAGTGCTGGGTGACTATCGCTCACTGCACTTTGAGCGCGAGGAGGCTGATGTCACCTCAGAAGAGGTAGAGAAGGAACTGGAGGGTCTGCGCAACCGTCAGGCGACCTGGCAGACAGTTGAGCGCCCGGCGGCGCTGGGGGATCGTGTGACCGTCGATCTCAAGCTAACTGTCGAAGGACAAAGCATCTCTGATCTAAAAGACAACCCCTTTGAACTGACGAATGAGCGCGTTGGCCTCTTTACCGGCATGGATGAGCAGATAGTGGGTATGCAGGTCGGTGAAACGAAAGAGTTCAGCGTCACCATTCCCGCCGATTATAGCAATGAAAAGCTGGCCGGAAAACAGGCCGATTATGTCATTACACTGCATAAGGTCGAAGAGAAACAGTTGCCGGAACTGGACGATGCCTTCGCCGAAAGCGTCAGCAAGGGTCAGTTCAGCACACTGGAAGATCTGCGTAAGGCTATCAGTGACGACCTGTTAGAGAGCAAGCAGCGGCGTATCCGCGATGAACTGCGCGAAAAGGTGGTACAGGCCGTAATCGATCAGGCACAGATCACGCTACATCCGTTGTTGATCGAGGAAGAGGCGGAGGAGATGCTGCACCAGTTCGCACACCTGCTGGAGCATCAGCGACTCACACTCGATCAGTATCTGCTGATGACGAAGCAGAGCCGCCAGGAGTACCTCGACTCTCTGAAACCCGACGCTGAGAAGCGTGTCAAGCGGGAACTGGTGCTGGACGAGGTGGCGGAGAAGGAAGAGATTACCGTCAGCCCGGAGGAGATCGAGGCGCTGTATCAGGCATATGCCCAGGCCGGTCAGCCGTTGTCACGCACCGAAGCTCAAACCCGTGCGCTGATAGCCAGCTATCGGCGCGAAAAGGCCGTTAGCCAGCTGGTCAAGCTCACGACTGACGCTGATGAGGCTGATAGCGAGGAAGTTGCTGAAGGCGAGGCCAGCGAGGAGGCCAGTATCGCCAACGCCAAAGCCGCCGCGCAGGTTGCCGCCGCTCTAAGCAGCGAGGCTGAAACCGAGGCCACTAACGTTGAGGCTCAGACGTCAGCTCAGGAGGAGCAAGCAGGAAGCATCCTTGCTGGTGGGTCAGAGTCAGTATCAACCATGGAGACGCAATTGGAAACAAATAGCACTAGCGGGGATGCAATGGGGCAGAAATAGCCCCGGCGTATCCCGGTAGGAAAAAGGTGACAGACGTGGCGAACTCGAAAAATGCACGCGCGACATATCGCTGTTCATTCTGCGGAAAGAGCCAGGACCAGGTGCAGCGCCTGATTGCTGGGCCGGGAGGCGTCTATATCTGCGATGAATGTATCGAGCTTTGTCGAGAGATTATAGAAGAAGAACAGGCCACTATTGCCAAGCCGCGTCTCCAGGTCGGCAAGATACCCGCGCCAAAGAAGATTTACGAACAGCTTAGCAACTATGTGATTGGTCAGGAACGCGCCAAGAAGACACTGGCCGTCGCCGTCTACAATCACTATAAGCGCATCGGCGTTGGCATGCAGATTGAGGATGTCGAACTGGGCAAGAGTAATATCTTGATGATCGGTCCGACCGGCAGTGGCAAAACCCTGCTGGCACAGACGCTGGCGAAAATACTGGATGTACCCTTCTGTATCGCCGATGCAACGGCGCTTACCGAAGCTGGTTATGTCGGTGAGGACGTAGAAAACATCCTGCTACGCCTGATCCAGACGGCAGACTTTGATGTAGGGCGCGCCGAACGTGGCATTGTCTACATTGACGAGATTGACAAGATTGCGCGCAAATCGGACAATCCATCCATCACGCGCGATGTTTCCGGTGAAGGTGTCCAGCAGGCTCTGCTCAAGATTATCGAGGGTACCATCGCCAATGTGCCCCCGCAGGGTGGGCGCAAACATCCCCACCAGGACTTTATTCAAATCAATACTTCCAACATTCTCTTCATCTGTGGTGGCGCGTTCGAGGGGTTGGACAAGATTGTCGAGCAGCGCCTGGGCAGCAACAAGACGCTGGGGTTCCGTCCCGGCTATGGTAGTGCTACAGACCAGGAAAAGCACAAAGAGAATATCCTGTCACATCTCATTCCCGACGATCTCTTAAAATATGGCCTCATTCCTGAATTTGTAGGTCGTCTGCCAGTCTACGTCTCGCTGGACAGCCTGGACAAAGATGCACTGATCCGTATTTTAACGGAACCCAAGAACGCGATCATCAAACAGTACCAGAAGTTTTTGCAGCTTGACCGCGTGGAACTTGTCTTTAATCCCGATGCCCTGGATGCGACCGCTGAGGAGGCGCTCAAGCGTAAGACCGGCGCGCGCGGCCTGCGCAGTATTATCGAGGATGTCTTACTGGATGTGATGTACGAAATTCCATCGCGCACCGACGTGAAGAGAGTCATTATTAACCGGGATGTGATAGAGGCACATCATAAACCACTGCTGGTCACACGCAGCGAGGCCCGCAGTGAAAGAACAACAGCGTATTCTGAAGATGAGTCTGCATAATGCAGGCTCATCCATTTTCATGAAGGAAATCGTTGTGTTTACGTTGGTTGTGCTACAGTATCAGGGAGAGATAGGCGGAGTTTAATGAACGAGCAGCGACGCCAGGAGAATCTGCCAGTTAGTTATGCTACCTACCCACTCGTGGCGTTAAAAAGCATTGTCGTTTTTCCACACAACCGGCACGCGCTCGCTATCGCGCGCGAGAAAACCGTGCGCGCCGTTGAAGAAGCAATGCTTCGGCCTGAACATACATTGGTAGCCGCGACGCAGTGTCGGTCGGAACTGGACGATCCGCAGCCCAAAGATATTTTCAGTGTGGGCACGCTGGTTGAAGTCACCGCCATGCACCCGCAACAAGATGGCACGCTCCAGGTGCTGGTACGCGGCATCGAACGGGTGTGCATCGAAGACTACCAGGATACTGAACCCTTTATGCAGGTGCGTGTGAGCTTCCCCGGTGAGCCACAGGTGAAAGGCCCGCAGGCCGATGCCCTGGTACGCAATGCCATCAACCTCTTTGAACACTATGCACAACTCAGCCATCGTTTCTCTGCCGAAGATATAAGCTCGATTGTCAGTCTGAAAACGCCTCCGCGTCTGGCCGATACCCTCGCGGCCCATTTCGTCAATGACCTCCAGCAGCAGCAGGAATTGTTAGAAACTTTTGACCCGCTGGATCGCCTGGAAAAAATCTGCGTTCTCATGGGCAACGAGATTGAGATTCTCGAATTGGAGACGACGATTCGCAGTCGCGTTCGCTCGCAGGTAGACCGTTCGCAGAAAGAGTATTATCTGCGCGAACAGTTGCGCGCCATCCAGGAAGAGTTGGGCATGGAGACCTCCTCTGAAGCCGACGAACTGCGTGAGCGACTCGCCGCCAAACAATTGCCCACCGACATCGCCACAAAAGTGCGCAAAGAGATCGACCGCTTCGAGCGTATGCCCACACAATCCGCCGAGGTTGGCGTGCTGCGCTCTTATATCGATTGGGTACTGGCGCTGCCCTGGACGGAGCGCAGCCTTGAAGTGTTCGATATTGAGCAGACACGGCGCATCCTGGACGAAGATCACTACGGCCTGGAAGGCATCAAGGAACGCATCATCGAGTTTCTGGCCGTGCGCCAGTTGCGCCAGCTTGCCGCCAGCCGCGCCGGTGATGGCTACCGCGAGAGTGAGAGTCAGGGGCAGATATTGTGCTTCATCGGCCCGCCCGGCGTCGGTAAGACCTCCCTGGCACAATCCATTGCGCGTGCGCTCGGACGCAAATTCGCGCGTATCTCGCTGGGCGGCGTGCATGACGAAGCCGAAATTCGCGGGCATCGTCGCACCTACGTGGGCGCGCTCCCCGGACGCATTATCCAGAGCATGAAAACGGTTGGCGTGCGCAACCCGGTCTTTTTGCTCGACGAGGTTGACAAGCTTTCAACCGAGTATCGCGGCGACCCCGCCTCGGCTCTGCTTGAAGTATTAGACCCCGAACAGAATCGCAACTTCACCGACCACTATCTGGAACTGCCTTTTGATCTCTCCGAGGTCTTCTTCATCTGCACCGGCAACGTCAAATACCAGATACCGCGCGCGCTGGCCGACCGCATGGACATCATCGATCTGCCGGGCTACATGCTCGACGAAAAGGTCAATATCGGCCTGCGTCACCTGTTGCCAAAGGTGCTACGCGAACATGGCCTGACGCCGCAGCAGTTGAAGATACCGGCAAAAGTTATGCAGCAGATCATCACCGATTATACCCGCGAGCCAGGAGTGCGAGGCCTGGAACGCCAGCTCGCTACCATCAGCCGCAAAGTCGCACGCAATGTCTTAGAGAAGCCTGACATCCATGTCCGGCTCACATCCCACAACCTGGAGAAATATCTGGGCACACCGCGCTTCAGCAATCTGCCGCCCATACACCGCACACAGATAGGCACCGCGACAGGTCTGGCTGTAACGGAGAACGGCGGCATCATTCTGCCCGTCGAGGTAGCCACTATGATCGGGAAGGGCGATCTGCTGGTCACGGGCCAGATGGGCGATGTGATGCGCGAATCAACCATTGCGGCCCTGTCCTATATTCGCACACGCGCTGAAGAACTGAATATTGATCCTAACTTCCAGGATGGCCTTGACCTGCATATTCATCTGCCGGAGAACGCGATTCCGAAAGATGGCCCCTCGGCTGGCATCACCATTGCAGTGGCGCTCATCTCCGCGCTCACCAGGCGACCGGTACGTAACGACATCGCCATGACAGGCGAGGTCACGTTGCTGGGCAATGTGCTGGGCGTCGGTGGCCTGCGCGAAAAAGTGCTGGCCGCGCAACAGGCCAATATTAAGACGCTCATCATCCCTGCTGAGAACCAGAAGGACCTGAGCGAGATACCCAACAAGATTCGCCAGCGGATGCACTTCATTCCGGTCGAAACCATGGATGATGTTATCAATGCCGCTCTGCTAAACAATTTGGAGAACGAGGAAACCTCGTCACCGGCAGCACTGCCGCGCGAACCGCGTCTGCTACGTGCAGATGAGAAACCGCTTCCGCCGCCCATTCGAGAGCAATACAGACCTGTGCCTGCGATCTTCGATGAGCCACAGGTGCAGGATAATCAGCAGGAGAAGCCGCCCATGTTCATTGTTCCTCCTCCTGAGCCGTCTCATGAAACCTTTCCCCAGGCCCGGCAGCGCCAGGAAGAAAACTGATATGGAGAATGCGCCCATTTGTTCGTTATACATATCAGCAGGCAAGCAATCGGGGCCGACTACGGCGTTGAATATAAAACCTTTCTGAACCTGTTACGTACATACCAGTAGCAGCAGGCAACAGAGTAACAGAGATTGCCCACTACCGCTCCTCTCTGATACTGGTGGAGAGGAAGTTCGCCGTAGAGTGGAAAGCACCAACAATGCTTTATCCTGACATACTCAAACAGGTCTTATGGTACATTTCAGAAAAGAGAGGGACGTAAACATGAGCTATCAGGGCCAGGATCCAAATCAGAACCAGGGTCAATATCCCAATTCAGGGCAATATGGCGGCTACGGCGGCTATACTGGTTCCAGCTACACGCCACCAACCGATCCCTATAGTGGTCAGCAGGCGGGAACGAACTACGGGCAAAGCGGCCAGACGGGAGCGCCCTATAATCAGCCCGACCAACAGTATGGGCAGCAGCAGTATGGGCAACCACAGCAACCACCGTATGGACAGCCTCAGTACGGGCAGCAGCAATACGGGCAACCATTGTATGGGCAACAGATGTATGGCTCTCCTACAGGCACGACCTCGATGGGTCTTTCCCAAAACGTAGCTGTCGGTCTCTGCTATGTGTTGGGCTGGGTGACGGGTCTCATCTTCTTCCTGGTCGAGAAACAGAACAGAACTATACGTTTCCATGCGATGCAATCCATCATCCTATTTGGTGGATTGACCATTCTGTCCTTTATCGTACCGGTAATCCCCTTCATTGGCGGGTTACTGAGCTGGCTGGTCAGCATCGTCACCTTTGTGGCCTGGATTGGCATGATGATTATGGGCTTCCAGGGCCGCGATATCAAGTTACCCTATATTAGTGAATACGCCGAGAAGTGGGCCAACGGCGGCACACGATAAGCCCAGGATTATGAGATGCACAGGTCTGAGATAGGGGCCTGAGAGCCACCGGGGACTTCACCACATTTACTGTGCGCCTTTAGTGTACAACATCTGGCGGCACACGATAGATGTAGTGAGGCCCCTGGTGGCTCTCAGGCCCCTATCTCTGATGCAGGTTTCCAGTTCGCCGGTCTGGGAACAGCCTGGGGACGTTTGAGCAACAAAAAGCCGTCTGTGTGAGCGGGTGAGATGGCGATGTCCTATTTTCCCAGGGGGCTACCCCCCAAGTATCGTCGGGGATGAAGAGCTTAACTTCCGTGTTCGGGATGGGAACGGGTGTACCCTCTTCTCTATTATCACCAGCTCACCTGCGCATACAGGCGGCTTCGCTTTGACGACATTATAATAGCATGGTAGGATGGTATTGTCAATACCTTTTTGGAACTTTTTTTGAGGACATCAATATCAATGCGTTTTGCGATACTGACAAAAACATTTCGCTTCGAGGCCGCGCATCGGCTTTCGTCTCACCGTGGCAAGTGCGCGCGACCGCATGGCCATTCCTACCGCCTGGAAGTGACGGTGCGTGGCCCCATTAAAAACGAGGTCGCGGCTTCCGATCACGGCATGGTCATAGATTTCGCCGATCTTTCGCAGCTTGTGCATAGCGCAGTGCTGGAGCGACTCGATCATCGTGACCTGAATGAGGTCACTGGCATCTACACCACCGCCGAGAACCTGGCTCACTGGATCTGGGATGCGCTGGTCACAGCGGGCTTGCCGGAAAGCATGCTGTACCGTATTCGTCTGTGGGAAACGGAAAGTGGCTACGTCGAGATTAGTGCTGCTGAGCGAACTGAAAGAGCAGAATTAACAGGGCAAGAGTTCTAATATGCATGTAATGGAGATTTACCGTTCGATTCAGGGTGAGGGTACGTTGCTGGGTGTACCAACAACCTTTGTACGCTTCTTTGCCTGCAACCTGCGCTGTTCCTGGTGTGATACCAAATACTCGTGGAGCGTGCGCGAGGGTGGCATATGGGAGACGTTGACGCCACAAGAGGTGGCCGCGCGTGTCCATGCGCAAGGCGCACGCCATGTGGTGCTGACCGGCGGCGAGCCAACGCTGCAAAAAGAACTGGCAACGCTGGCCCGGTTGCTCAAAGCGAATGATCATCATCTGACAGTCGAGACCAACACTACCATCTATCCAGAAAAGGTAGTGTCGCTCATCGACCTGTGGAGCCTGTCGCCCAAGCTCGCCAGCGCCGGTGAGCAGTATCTACGCTATCCCGTCATCGAGCGTTTCCTGACCGGGCTACGGCCAGAGCAGCAGCAGTGGAAGTTTGTGATCCGCGACGACGCAGACGAGCAGCTTCTGCGCGACCTGCTCACACGCTACCCTGCCTTCCGCGAGCGCCGCTTGCCGATTATCCTGCAACCGGAAGGTGATAACGCCATGCCCAACTATCCGGCGGCGCTTGAGCAACTGGCCGACCGCGTGCGCGACCCCTTCTGGGATGACTATTATGTGCGCGTGCTACCTCAGATGCACGTCATTATCTGGGGGAGACGTCGCTGGGTATAGCGTATCTTCCCACACTTGTATGAAGAGGAGAGATCTGCACGCAGAGAATAAGCGGCTCATACATGCTCCCTGAAACCTCCTCGTACCAGATGGGTTCGCCATCATTTTAACCAGTTGTTGCCATGCATAGCGAGCTATTACACAGGTACAACTTCAAGGTAAGTGCGCTCAGATTTGCGGCCCAGCAACATAAAAATGCGATACATCAGGCCATATTTGCGTGCGAGAATGGCGTGAGCGCGTCCATGCTCGCTGGCTGGTAGTTCGCGTGCATGGCCTGGGTACTCTTTACCATCGCCGATGACATTACCTCGGCGATCACAGGGAACCACAGTAACCTGGCTGTTATGGCGAATACGCTTTACTTTGCCACTGCTACGCATCGTTGTGATATAGAGCGCGCCATTGTCCAGGGCAAACCAGACCGGTGTCGGCACAGCGCGACCATCCTTACGAAAAGTCGTGAGCAAGATAAACTGCTGGTTCGCCAGCGGCGCAAAGGTATCTTTCATAGAGGTTTTATCGATAGCCATTCGGGCAGTGTTTCTCCTCAAACAGTTTTGAATAGCGAACATCGCTTTACTCTTAGACGATTCAAGAAGCACGCACGGGTCAGTCGGGGGAATTAGTGTACTGCACCTGTTATAGCCAAAAAAACTAACTATGGTGTACCGAGATACGAATCATCGTGAGTTCCGCATCTGTTGGCGCATCCAGCTACTAGAGCATCGGTCAAATAGCCAGGCAGCTTGAGATTGCTACCCCAAACGTGCGATCCCATGCCGCCTGGCTATTTGACCGATGCTCTAGCACTCATGGAACAATACCTTCATCCTGACCATCCTCAAACTCAAGAACCCAGACAAAGCCTGGCTAACCAGAATATATATAACCTTCCACTTATATATAGTATCCAGAACGCCTATCCTTTTTCGTGGACTTTTTCGCTGTTCCCCAGGTAGACTTTATACATACCAGTAATGTACCATAGTGAGTTTTCGTCAGAGAACAAGATGATGACTTAACGCAAGGAGGAGTGGTTATGATTATCGATAGATCATCGCGCTCTGCAAGCGCTCTCGATGAGGCAATGACCGTTGTGAACAATTACATAGTGAAGAGTAAGCCAGCGCTTGAATGTCATCATTGGATATGCGAAATCTGCGGCTTGCCGCACAGTGGAACGGCCCCGGCTGCCTGCGACGGCTGTGGTGCAGATGCGTTGACGACCAGCGAGGCCCCGCGCCGCGAAATGTTTTCCCGCTGGTAAAATCGTCCATATACACTGAACTCTTGCGTGTGCCGCTATCGGTGCAATCGCTTGATGTATAAAATCGGATTTATGAATACGAAGCCGACGAAGTGTTCCCGTGCCTTTTGATTGGTTCCCACTCTGCTGGACATGTGGAACACTTCTGTTTTACCTTGCCGCGTCCCTCTCCTGCTGTTCCCCCTGCGCTGCACTGAGCCTCTGCCGAACCGCTTCGTAGAGGATGATGCTGGCCGCTATCGCCGCGTTGAGCGACTCCACACCGTTGGCTTGCGGGATGGCGATGGACATTGTTGCCAGCGCACGCGCCTCGGCTGAGGGTCCATGTGCTTCGTTGCCGATGATGAGCGCGAAAGGTCTGGTGAGGTCCTGTGTGAAGTAGTAGTGCGCACTACCAGCCTCAGCGAGCAGCACGCGCGGTGCCCCCTGGCAGTGAGCGGTGACACGCAGCGCAATTTCTGGCCAGGAAAGGTCTTTCTCAATGACCAGTCTCACATGTGCCCCGGCGGCGGCACGCACCACTTTTGGATTGAAGCAATCGACACAACGGGGCGTGAGCAGTACCGCCTCTACGTCGGTGGCCAGCGCGGTACGCAGCGTCGTTCCCATGTTGCCAGGGTCGGCCAGGTCATCCAGGATAAGCAGCGCGGGCCGCATCCTGGGGGGACGCCGCCGCCGGACTGCCTCAGCGGCAAAAGCGCTGAGCGGCAAAACGGCGACCACACCTTGCGATGTCTGAGTCTCACCAATAGCCTCAATCACGCGCGTGCTGACCTCTATCGGGCTGTGTGTGGCAATCGCCTTCGTATGCAGCAGGCGCTGCAACAGAGCTTGTCCCTCAGCAGTTCGGCTGAGTAGCTCCGGCTGATAATATACCTCGTGTGGGATGATCTGTGCGTCGAGGAGAGCAATCAGCAGATGTGGCCCTTCCATCAAAAAAAGACCGTGCTGCTTGCGCCCGCGTGGGGTAAGCAGGTCTTGTAGCATACGGATGCGTGGATTGGAGAGGCTGGTGATAACGGTCATGAGTGTAAAAATCTGTGTGGCCGTGAGGCAGGGGTACCGGCGAGGGACATCCCTACAATGATACGATGCCGGTTACGCCTGTTGTGATTATAGGGGCGCAGGTACCCTGTCTCACTTGCCTGCTTATGTGATTCAATCGAGGGTTATTGTGAGACGCTTTCCAGTGCCAGTTTGACGAGCGCGCCGAAGGCGTTCTGGTCATGGACGGCCATCTCGGCCAGCATCTTGCGATCAACCTCGATATTGGCACTGTGGATAGCGTGCATGAGCCTGCTATACGAAACGCCATACATGCGCGCTGCTGCGTTGATGCGCGTGATCCAGAGACGACGCATATCGCGCTTACGATTGCGGCGATCACGATACATATACGCCAGCGAGCGCATGACGGACTCGTGCGCGGGACGGAAGAGCCGCTTGCGTGTGCCACGATGGCCCTCGGCCAGTTGCAAGATCTTCTTATGCTTTTTGTGTGCGGGTACGCCGCGTTTGACTCTTGGCATAGTTCCTGATTATCCTCTCATTTCACCTGTGCATGGAGATACATACGCTGAACATTTAGAAAGCGTAGGGTAGCAGCCGCTTCATGCGGCGTCTGTCGGCGTGTGACAGCTCGAAGGTTTTGTCTGCCGAACGGATCAAGTGCGACGATTTGTGACGGCGCAGGTGGCTGATGGCCACTTTGCGGCGCAGGAATTTGCCAGAGGCGGTAATTTTTACCCGCTTTGACATGGCCTTATGTGTTTTAAGCTTCTGTTTCATCTTTCTCTCTTTCTTTGTGTGCGCGGGGCAACCATCATGCAAGCTCGCTCAATCAGCCCCACCTCTGCAAATTTCCACACGACCATACGCAATGTCGCTGTGTGAGGGCAGTATCAGTATGGCAGACCGAGGAGCAATTGAAACCACTTCAATCTCTTTTGCTGTTCTATCAAAGGCGAAGAGCGGCCTTTTTCAAGAGCATACCCCGCTTGCGTGCCGAGTATAGCATAGATTGATTATGCTGACAAGCCCCGAAAATTTGTGCCGGGTAGTCGTCAGATGTTTGTATCGGGTGTGACGAACAGGGTGAGCGGGAGTATTACCTCATTGTGGGGTGATGTGCCTTCCACCTGTTATTCATTGTAGAGATGTACCCTCGCGGTCATTCTCTTCGTTCCGGGGCCATGAGAAACTGGATAGGCGGAGGTAGCGTTGCCGGTCGTCGGGTGTTGTCTCCGGTATCGTCTCCTCTTTGTGAGCCATATGCCAGGTGGCGACGAAGAAGAGCAGCCAGCCCCACAATAGAATCGGCACAGCCAGGAATGCCAGCGCCAGGCCCGCATCAGGTGCGGAGGAGAGCCAGAACCACATACAGGCAAACGCGCCTGCCATCAGCAGTATGGTCAGTTCAAGCGTGCGCCGGTTGGTGGAGTAGATGGCCAGTCCCAGGGGTGGTAGCATGTACCAGGGCCAGTAGATAGGTTCCAGCATGATGCCGAGCAGGAGTACCCAGCAGCTAAAAAGCAGCGCCATCGGAACTGTGTCGATCAGCCAGATTCCTATCAGCAAGAGCAATGCCTCTAGTGCCAGGACGAGGGTAGCCCAGGATTGTGGTTTGAGCAGCCAGGATAGCGATGTGGGTAACGTAATGGGTAAGTGCTGTAGTGCCGCGTCGAGCGAATTGATGGCGGTGGGAGGAAAGAAGCTCTGACGCAGGCTGGCACCGATGCCGGACAGCCCCCAGCCGTGCCAGTAGGGCGCGTAGGCCAGCGCGCTGACCAGAACGGTGATGCAGAGCATGCCTATCCACCACAATAAGCATCGCTTGAACGTAAGCAGACGCGACTGACGCAGCAGGAAACTGAAGGCAACCGGTAGGAGTAAGAGGTAGAAGCTGTTCATCAGGGCACTTAGTACGACCAGTATCCAGGCCAGTGTGGGCGACGCGCGCTGCAGAAACAGGGTAGCAAGCAGTAAAAAGAGCAGCAAGACGACTTCCTGGCGCATGAAGACAACGCTGAAGAGCAGCACCAGCGGATTCCAGGCGTAGAGCAGTGTGCCAGTGACGCGCGTTGCGGGCTTAAACCGACTCAGGCCGTGCCAGAGCAGGATCACGTTGCCGACATGTGCGAGCAGTCCGAGCAGACGAAAGCCGAACATAAGAAATCCGATGCTGTTGCCGCTGAGTAGTGCTATCAGCAGACAGATATCCAGCCAGACCGGCCCTATACCGGTGCTATCAGGGAGTGTCGCACCCCCGTTCTGGAGCAGCGACCATAGCGGATCATGATGCAAGGATGCCGGAATAGCGCCGTAGGGGCTGAGATGGTAGAAGGCGAGCATGCGCCCGTAGAAGCCATTAAGTAGCGTCGGCTGCATAAGTAGGTTACTGCTCACCGGCACGAACAGCAGTGTCAACCCTGACAGCAGACTACCGAAGAGGACAAGGCAGAAGAGGATGCCGAGGGTGAAGCGTGGGACAGACCTGCGCTCAATCCACCGACCTACCAGCGCCGCCAGTAGCGAGCCGACGAGCGCCAGCGCGGTGGCGCAGATAATCAGGTGGCGCTTGCCAACGGCGGTGAGCGGAGAGAGCCATGGAAGCAGGCTTAATTCGCCTTGCGCGACGGGCGTATTCGTCCAGTAGAGGCGGGGAAGCCAGAGGAAAAGCGTGCTCCAGGCCTTTTGTAGCGCGTCACCGGTACTATTTGTAGTGATGAACAGGGGATAGAGGGCTAGCAAGCCGACTTCAATCAGCAGGAGTAGCAGCAGCAAGAGCGCAATTTTGCCCCACAGGCCCCGTTGTCTGCTTGCGGAGGCCAGCGCGTGTGAGGAGCGCAACGAGCCAGCCACGACGGCTGCCGGGGGTCGCATACGCGACAAGGCTGGCCGTGTTCTCTGGCTTGATAAGGGCGATTCTGGTTGCTGTTGCATGTATCTCCCACCTTGATGAGAAGTGTTGCGGGCGAACTGTGTATATAGTATGGGACATGGAGGGGTAACTGTCAATTGGAAATAGATCCCAGACAGGGCACCAGCGAGTACCCCGCCTTGCTGGTTAGAGAAAAGTACGATTCGTTTCCGCTTTTCCATTTTTCTGCTGTATTTAAAGAATAGATACGTGGAAAGTATTCGGCCCCGGAGCGACGGTATCGCTTCGGGGAAGGCACCTCGGCTCTATTGTCAGGCATAGCGAAGAATGTTATAATAGCACGGTGTTTAAGCTAATCATGTTCCACCTGCTCTGGCAGGGGCACTCGTCGGATGCGAGCGCCGAACCTGACCGGATGCATACCCAGAGGAAGGAGGTGGCTTCGTGACACGAGACTATGAACTGGGGTTCATACTCTATCCCGAAGTCAGTGAAGAAGAGATCGGCTCTGTGTTGGGCCGTATCGAACAGATTGTCGCCAATCATGGCGGCCAGATTGTCCAGGTGAATCAGTGGGGGCGGCGACGGCTCGCCTATCCGATTCAGCATCACCGCGACGGCTATTACATTTTCATCGATATGATCCTGACCCCTGAGACTGTTGCCGAACTCGAACGTACACTCACAGTTTCGGAAATTGTTCTCCGCCATATGGTAAAGCGGCGTGACCCCAAAGCGGTTCAGAAGGAGCGCCAGGAGCGCGAGGCGCGCGCCGCCGCAGCCAGTGTAGCGGCAGCCAACGCTGAAAGCACCACCATTGCCAGCTCTGCGCCCGCCGAGGCCGCGTCGGCAGAGGAGACTGAGAGTCCTGTTGTGGAGCTTTCAGAAGAGGAAATGGCGGCTATTCCGCCCGCTATCGACGAGGAAGAAGAAGAGGGCATTCAAGCCTAGTTTGTGTATCGTTTGGGAACGTCATCCTTTTATCTCTCATGAGCCGAGGGGTCTGTTTATTATACCGAACCGGACCGAAAGGAAACTGGGCTATGAACAAAATAATACTCATCGGAAATCTAGGCAAAGACCCCGATATGAGCTACACTGCTGATGGCATTGCGGTCACGAAATTCTCACTGGCCGTCAACCGTGTGACTAAATCCAGCACCGGCGAGCGCCAGGAGGAAACCGAGTGGTTCAATATTGTTGCCTGGCGTCAATTGGCGGAGACATGCAACAAGTACCTCAAAAAAGGTATGAAGGTGTATGTTGAGGGCCGCCTGTCTCCACGCCGATATACTGACCGAGAGGGTAAAGAGCGCACATCCCTTGAGGTGATAGTGACCGATATGGAGATGCTCACACCGAAGAGCCAGCAGGCCGGTGGCTCCAATTTTGTCGGTGGGCAGGTTGAAGAGGACCTGGGAGATTTGGATGACAACCCCTTCTAAATATTGAAGGAGCAACAGTCCGTGCAGAAACGTTCTGAAACAAGTGCGCCCCGCCGCGAGCGACGCGAGGGTGGACGCACAGAGCGCGGCTCACGCCGCAAGGTTTGTCAGTTTTGTTACGATCACGTGCGCGAGATCGATTATAAGGATGCGGCTCGTTTCATGAAGCGCTACATCTCTGATCGCGGCAAGATCGAGCCGCGCCGCAAGACCGGTACATGCGCCAAACATCAGCGCAAGCTGAGTGTTGCGCTCAAGCAGGCGCGTTATATGGCCCTGCTCCCCTATACCGCAGAGCATATTCGCGGCATGTAGCGCGGAGGCAGGCAGCTCACCCTGTAGCTTCGTCGGCTGGTCAAGATGAATACGCTGCTGTTCTCATAAAACTCGCGTATTCATCTTCGCCGCGTTTTTTGAAGTCAACATCTGTTCCTGCGTATGTCCGCATTGACATCGATACTCTGGCGCGCAGGAGAACTCAGAAGGGAAGAACCGCAAGCTTATGAGTAGTCAGACAGCGCGTCGGCCAGAACCCCAGCGCACTACGCGACCGGCCAGAGCCAGGAGCAAGGAGAAGCGTTACTCTCGGCAGACGGCGCACGTTGAGGCTCGCCGTGATGGCAAGCCGTTGATTTTCGGCTGGGGTGGCCATCTTTCGCGCGCCGAGAAATCACGTCTTCAGCATCGCGCTATTTGGGCCATGACCATCCTCATCGCTCTTATTATCGTCGCTGTATTCATCGGGTACTGGGTCAATCTCAATATCATCACCCCCAGCTTGCCTATTACAAGCGTAGATGGGCAGCAGATTTCACAATCGGAGTATCGAAAACTCGTCGCACTTGACGCTCAAATGACCGCCAATAAAATCTATGGCGTTCACGGGCTGAATGCGCAGCGCGATAGCTTGCAGAAACAGGTTGCGGCCCAGCAAACTATTATTGATAACGAAACTAATCAAATCAATGCGCTGAATAAGCAGTTGCAGGCCACACCGGCTTCGGATTCTGCGCAACGTGCCAGCCTGAAGGCGCAGATTGCCGCCGCTCAGGCTAAGCTTCAGGATGCACAGAAGCAGCATGATACGCTAAATGCTCAGTACCAGAATATGCTGCAAAACACTATCCCCCAGGAAGAACAATATTATGATCAATCTCAGGTGGGCAACGATAGCGTGCAATGGCTGCAGGATGATGTGCTGATCCGTAACTGGCTGGCTACACAGAGTAGTAGCGTGCAGGCCAAAGTGGAGCCGACGGCGGCGCAGGTCAATAAGGCCATCGCCGACTTCAAGGCCAATTTGCCTACCACCACCACCTATAGCCAGTTCTTGAGCCAGGATAACATTAGCGATGCCGACGTGTATGCCATGATGACGCTGCTTCAGCGCCGTCAGAATATGCAGAACTACCTTGCCTCCCTTATCAAATCTCCTGCTTACCAGGTCGATGTGCGCGTCATGACGATTGATACGCAGAAAGACGCGAATAACGTTCTGCAACAACTCAAGAAGGGTGGCGACTTCGCCGCGCTCGCTAAAAAGTATTCCGTCGATACCGCAACGAATACGAAGGGGGGCTACCTCGGCTGGATTGCGCGCGGCCAGTATATTCTGGACGAGGCCGATAATACCAGTGGTATCGTCGATAACTGGATTTTCAGTCCGCAGCGCTATGTCAACGAGATCAGTCCTGCTATCAACGAGAATGGTGCCTATCATATCATTCAAATTCTGGGCATCGACCCATCGCGCCCTATCGATAGTAGCACGCTTCAAGCCTTGAAGAACAATGCGTTGACTGCATGGTTGTTAGAGCAAAAGGCTCTGCCGACCACTAAGATCACGCCCGTCAATCAAACGATGTTGCTTGATACTTCGAATATGCCGCCAGGACTACCTAGCTCACCGCCGGGCCAGCCAACACCTACCTCGCCATTGACCGGTGGGGCACCCTAAACCGTAAGGATATAGTTGATCTTGCCCGTCGCATGATCAAGCATGCGGTGGGCAAGATCAATCATGCCCTTATAATGATGAACCTATGACAACAATATCCCAGTGTGAGGCCCACACGCGATCTACATCGACAAATCAGACAACTCAACTACCGGCAACGCTCTTATTGCCGACCGAGCCACTTCAGCAGCTAATGGAGACGGTCGCGCTTTATCTACATGTCCCATTTTGTCATACACGCTGTTACTATTGCGATTTCAACACTTACGCGGGCATACTTCCTCTGCGTGAACCGTATGTGCGTGCCTTGCTTGCTGAAATCGCGCTTGCCGGTAGAAGGGTTTGCTATCCCGATGGTCGGCCACGTCGCTCGCGTAGCATCTTCTTCGGCGGTGGCACACCCAGCCTGCTCAGCGTAGAGCAGATCATGCGCCTGCTTGCGGCTTGCCAGGATGCCTTTGCCGTCGATCAAGACGCAGAGATCACGCTGGAGGCCAATCCCGGCACGCTGAGTCAGCGTCATCTTGAGGGCTTGCGCAGCGCGGGGATCAATCGCTTAAGTATAGGTGCGCAGAGCTATGATGCCCACTTGCTCAAAGTGTTGGGCCGCATTCACACGCCGGAAGAGATCACGCAGGCCGTGCAGTGCGCGCGTGCCGCAGGTTTCACCTCGATCAACCTGGATTTCATGTTCGGCTTGCCAGAACAGACAATGCAGCACTGGCAGGAGACGCTGGAACGTGCCCTCGATCTGCGTCCCGAACATCTTTCGCTCTACTCGCTGATTATTGAGGAGGGTACGCCCTTCTATGACTGGACGGCACAGGGGCGCATCACGCCCGCCGACGAGGATCTGTGTGCCGACATGTACGAGTATGCCGACGAACGACTGCGCAAGGCGGGCTACATTAACTATGAGATCTCCAACTGGGCGCTGCCGGGCCATCATAGCCGCCACAATCTGACTTACTGGCAAAATCTGCCCTATCTGGGGATGGGGGCGGGGGCCTATTCTTACTTCGGTGGGCGACGCTTCTCCAATGAACGTGACCCACAGCGCTATATCCGCCATCTGAAGGACGGACAGATGCCGATTGTCGAGAGCGAGGAAGTTGGTCGTGTGCAGGAAATGTCCGAAACCGCCTTCCTGGCCCTACGGACAGCAATGGGGTTGCATCTGCCTACCTTTGAAGAACGCTTTGGCCAGAGCTTCCAAAGTTTCGTCGGAGATCGCCTGCATGTCGCGGAGGAAGCCGGTCTGCTCGACTACCAGGACGGCTGGCTGCGCCTGAGCCAGCGCGGTCGCCTGCTCGGCAACGAAGTTTTTATGCGCCTTTTGCCAGAATAGCCTGTTAATACTGGTGCGGTCCTTTGGCAAACTTCATTTTGTACTTTATAGGAAACGTCAAAACTGCCTGGGAAGCTATTTGAGCAATCCCAAAAAAGGACGCAATGAAGTTTGACAAAGCACTATACCCTATTCCCAGGGTACGTTCGTTCATGCCCATCACATGCCTCCACAGTAAGTGCTTCTGTTTAGTTGAGCTTACAGGTCACAAGCCTTTTAGCAATCGCCTTGCCTGCCATCTCGTCCATCGATGGTAGTACTTTTTGCTCATTAACGTGAGTTCTGGATAAGCTAGACAGGTCAAGCTGCCAGGAGAGTGCGTTCGTCGAGATGCAGACCTGGTTTTTTCTCCTGATGGCTGTAAGCAAGAAGTCCAGCAATCAAATGGACGACAAAATTGGTTGGACTGCGATGACGAGAATGCTCAATCTGGGAAATGTTCTTGAGTTGGTCAATAATCGATTCAATAATGGCTCGTTTGCGTAGCAAGAGCTTGTCAGAAAGATGCATCAGACAATCTTTCATGTTTTTACGTAACCTGGTGATGAGATGTCATCCTTGTTCAAAGAGCAATGGTGTCAAAGGAGCAGAAAGATAGCCGCGATCTCCAAACAATTTGCCTCGCAGGTTTTTGACCGAAGAGGGAACAGGAGCGCGATCATCCACATTGCCAGGGGTGAGACAGCAGGCCAATAACTCACCGCGATCCTTCACGGCTAAGTGCAGTTTGAACCCGTAAAACCATCCAGTGCTGGTCTTGCCACGCTTGGCGTCGGGCGCAAAGACGCGATGCTGGCTGATCCGTTTGGGAGCGCAGACTTCCAAGGAAGTCGAATCAATGAAGCTTATGCCAGTACAGGGCCCATATCGGCTCTGTAAGTAAGCAAGCAGTGGGACCAGCGTATCTGGGATCAAGGCGATAAAGCGCTGATAGCTCACTAAATGAGGAAATTCACTCGTCAGATGGACTTGGACATGCTGCTTGTAGTAGGATTTAAAGGTTCGATAGTTTGACTGATGAAAATGGATCAGGATGGTCATGATTTCACTTGGGCATAACTGCCCTTGCCTTTCACGCTGCCTCCCGGCTGCAAGCTGGTTGGCTTTCCATTGGGGTTCAAAACAGAGCCAAAAATCATCGACATCACAAAACAATTCCAGTACACTCATTTCCAGCTCCCTCCGATGGGTAATAGAAGCTCTTAGTATGGCTCCTATTTTACCTCATCGGAGCAGGGTCTGCTTATCCAGAACTCACGTTAACTATTCTTTGCTCACTTCAGAGGGAAAAACACTTAAAGGAGATACATTGTGAAATTACGTTGTCTTTGTGGCCATGTGATTGTTGATCAGACAGATAACTTGTCTTATAAAGCCCATCTCCTTACAGACAGAGATTACGGAGAAAATTTTGACAAATTTATAGCATATGTTGTAGATTTCTTTCTAGCTTATGCAAAAGGAGAGATGGATATTTTTCTGAATAAGTACTATCCATCACCAGAAAATCGTGCGTTGTTTATCTCTACCTACTTGGGAGAAGATAGCAATCTCAGCAGCATTATGAATGATGCATTTTTCTTATTTATTCATGATAGGTTGATGTATGAATGCGAACAGTGCGGACGTATCTGGATACAAACGAACCTTGATGAAAACCACATGCACTTGTATAGTTCTTATCGTCCTGAGTCTGATTTCAGGCATGTTCTTCGACCTGAGGAAAGGCATTAAGGCATTAAAGAATACACATCGAAAGAAACCAATCATGTTGTACCTGGATCGGGTCAAAAAGCGACTTGACGAGTTATACACGCTCCCTCCTGCCGAACTAAAACCATGCACGGAGGAAGAGATTGTGGAATTGGAGCAGCGTCTCGGTGTGAAGTTGCCACAAGCTTACAGAGAATATCTGCTCTGGATGGGCCACGGTGGGGGCAGTTTCACCGTTGGCACCGAGTGCTTGTATGAAGACCTGCCGCAGATTCAGCACTGGGCCAGGGAACTGTTGGAAGAAGATCAGTTTCTGCTGAAGCTGCCAGAGGATGCCTTCGTGTTTGAAATGCATCAGGGCTATACCTTCAACTTCTTCCGCCTCTCCGAGGGCGACGACCCGCCTGTCTACACCTATGAGGAAGATAGTGGGCAAACCTCCTTTACCGAGGTCTATCCCCGCTATAGTGACGCGATGATGGCCTGGATTGAAAATCATGCCAAGATTATCGCATCTATTGCTGAACTGAGAATCACGGGGAAGATCAAACCACCTGCGTTTCCTCATCCAACAGACAAAAGTGTCGAATATTACCTGGAGGGATTACAAGAGCGGTATCGCAATGAGTAGTGGACATTGCCTCGTAGACGACAAGGAGAGAGAAAGGTCTATCGATGTGATACCCCTCTCATACGGTGTGAATATCTCGTGGCAGGCTGCTGTGCGAGCCATGGTGCTGGAAGCGTCATGCAGCCACGACATTTCCTCCTCCCGCCTGGAGGCATGCTCATCGGCTCCGACACCTTGCCACCGTTGGTGCCCGCCATCAGTCCCACGGCGGGCAGTACCCAGATGTTGGGCAACCAGCTCTATGGGCCGTATGGCAACCTGCGCTACACCGCAGGCACCATAGGTACCACCAGAGGCTTTACAGGGCAGTACACCGACGCGCTGACCGGCCTGGACTATTACGGAGCGCGCTCCTATGACCCGCTGGTAGGCCGCTTCATCTCCGCCGATGAGGTCGAGGGCA
>Ga0080006_1167175_pt1 | contig 44059 bp, 45 predicted proteins | sample RS3BMetagenome_FD_69209 | JGI IMG/M metagenome (GOLD analysis project Ga0080006, IMG submission 69209) | Ferric oxide microbial mat and aquatic microbial communities from Rainbow Spring, Yellowstone National Park, USA - RS3B (SPADES... ... | reverse complement strand
GCCAGGCCCAGGCTATGGCGCCCGCCACACTCACCGGCCAGGCTCCGCGAGCCGCCCGTGCCCCCCCTGGCTGGTGGCACCGTCCGCTGAACTATCGACCGCAGGGAGGTGATCAGGGATGTGCACAAATGCCCATTAGCACCAGGAAGGACGCTCATCCAGGATGATCCTGGGCAATATATCCATAAAGGAGGGGAGGGAAATTGCTTAGCGGGACCCTCCAGACTGTCTTGACAACGGGGTCCACCTCAGTCCGTCAGGGCGCGTCGGCGTGTGTCCCGATCACGACATACGACCCGGGTGATCCGTGTCGTGGCCACACCGACGTTGACAGCGAGCCGCCGGGCAGTCGATCCACCGCACTTGGCGAGTGTCATCGGCCGCGGCAGGCGGCACAAGACTCCCCCGCCAGCAGGCAGACATGCCAGGGCCGGGGCTCTTGCATGTCTGCCTGTAGGTGTCTATCCAAACTGACCCCTTCACGAGCTTCACGAGGGCTTCCGGGCCAGCAGATGGATCATGGGAACACCAAGGCTGGCCGCTTCCAGGCCCATATCATCGATGGCCCGCCGGAGTTCGGCGGTGGACTCCATTTGCATAGATTCATGCAGGTTCTCAGGAGCCTCCCGTAGCAGCAAGGGGATCCAGCGGGCCTGCGTGGGAACCGCGATAGCAATATCCGTATGGGGGAAGAGGAGGCGTTCGACTGGTAGCATGTGACTCCGCTCAATGGTGAGTCCGGCGTTGGCGAACAGACTCGTGAGGTCCTCCTCGGGCAGAAACGGGTCACGGTAGGGAAGTCCGTGCTGCAGGAGGACACGCCGAACCGGTTCCAACGCCCGGCGCCAAGCGCCCCCATACTCGAGTCGCAGTCCGGCGGACACCGCTACGCGTCCACCTGGCTTTGTTACGCGGGCCATTGAACGTATCGCCGCCGCAGTCTCCGTGAAGTGCAGGAACGTCGACCCCAGAACGAGATCCACGCTGTTGGAGGCGATGGGCAGGTCCTCGACCGGCGCTACCAGGAACCGCACCCAGGTCAAACCCAGACTCTCGGCGCGTTGCCGGGCCACCTGCAACTGTGCCGGTGACGGGTCGGTGACCAGCAATTGACCCTTCTCGCCGATCCGCTCCGCCAGTCCGCCATCGAACGTAATACGCCCGGAGCCCGCGCCGACTTCGACAACCGCGGATCCTACCTTGGGCCCGACAAACTCGACGAACTCCTGCGCCTGCTCGACGGCCCGGGCGTACATCTGTCGGAAGTATCCGTCGAACTGTCTTCCAAAGCCGCGACTGAACTCCCCTGGTGCCTTCTGCGGGTCCGACCCCGGATGGAGCACCCGCCCTCGAGCCTCGTCGGTCAAGAGGATACGCCCCCCTTCCGCGCTGCGGAGGAGCACCCCCTTCTGCTCGTAGAGGGCCTCGTCCGCGCGCTCTACGGCCGCGAGAAGATCCCCGGGCTGGTACGTCGCCATCCCGTAGCTGACGGAGGCGGGGACCGCGCCGGGAGCGCCCCCCGCCTCCGTCGCGATGGTCGACACGATTCGTTCCGCGATCATCCTGGCAACTTCCTCCTGGCGTTCGTCCAGAACCAGGACAAACTCGTCTCCGCCATACCGGACAGCGAGGGCCCCCTCGGGCGCGTGTTCCCGGATGGCCCTGCCGGTGATCACGAGGGCTTGGTCTCCTTGCCGGTGGCCATCCAGGTCGTTGATCTGCTTGAGGCTGTCGAGGTCGAGGAAGATCGCGACCCCTGGCCGGGCGTTCCGCTCCGGGAACTCCCGATCCCATTGATGGCGGTTGTGCAGGCCGGTCAAGGGGTCGGTCAGCGCCCAGGCCGGTGCCGGCTCCGAGTCGCTGAGGACGGTCAGCAGTGTCCACCACTCGTCGTCCTGGAAGAAGCGGGTCCCGCTCATCCGGATCATCTGCTCGCGGCCGTCGGGCCAAATCCCCCGGCAGGTGAACGGGTCGCCCGAGGCGATCGCCGGGAACCCGATGTCCCTCGCCCAGTCTCGCAAGTCTCTTCCGTCAGGCGCCGCCAGCCGGAGGGCGGCTGCTGAGGGTTGACCCACCATGTCCTCCAGCTTGGTCTGCCAGAAGCGCTCCGCGCTGGGGTTGAGGTAGACGAGCCGGTAATCGGGGTCGGTGATGACGGCGGGCGTGGACAATCCAGCGTAGACAGCGAACCGCGCGTCTGTCGGCATAACACCTTTCCTTCCGCACGGTTCAACCGTCCCCGTGCCGATGTCTCCCATTGATTCCTGCATTATATTGTTCATGGCCTTCGCGAAATACGTCGAATGCCGTCGGTGATCGACTACGACCGAGGGGAGGTTGTCTCGGAGTCGTCGGCGACGATCGCCCGCGGGTATCCAGCGTCGAGGTCGGTTGAGACATACGCTCAAGTGGATCGCGGCCTATTTCGCCCCGCCACGGTACCAGCGTGCCCTTTCCCGTATCTCCTCCGACATGAGGAGCTGAAATTGCCACGCGGTTGGAGTTCTGCCAAGTCGCAGCTCACGGCGTAGCCCAAGTGCGGAGATGCCATTCTTGTGCGTGGGCGAGGCCCGCACCCTTGGGCATGAGTACCGACGCGGGGCCGCCGAGTTCGCCATGGTCTCTTCTGCCCTGGAGTACCACACCGCCCCAATCCACGGTCCCGGTCGCCACCCCGATCCTGGCCGCGGCTACGCTGATCAACGAGCCTTGCCATCTGGATCATCGAAGTACAAGGCAGCAGCAGGCACCCACGTGTGAACGATTGGCTCTAGTGGTGGCCGTCCAAACGCCTCCTTAGGCCGAATCCGCCCGCTGAGACTATGGCTGCGCACCAAGAAGCCAAGGCCGCGCATCAGCAGGCCGGACGGTCGTTCCGAGGCTCGCGTACTTCACGAGGAGACCATGGGAGCGATCAAGGCACTTGCGGATGGCCTCGCCATGCACCGCGAAGCGGTAGAACGGCATGCTGAAGCACGCGAGATGGCCGTGATGGATGCCCACATCGCGCTGCTGGAGTTCAGCGCGGCCAATCATGAGCGCCATCTTGGCCTTCGAGCAGTCGTCCCGCTGAGGGCTGCTAATCTGCCTTCGGGTCAAAGCTATTGGCGACACCGCGGAAGTCGCGCCCGTTCGCTGAGCATACGGACATACCACGCCTTCTTGCGAGTACCGTCAATCTGGCATCAGCAAATCCAAGCCCATCGGTCGCCGCCCAGACCGACAGGGTCTCGGAGAGCGTGTCTTTGTCGTCGGCATGTACAGCATCAAGGGCGAGGATGCTGTTCAGGTATTCGAAGACCGCGGCCCGGTCGGGAAACTGAGGCAGACGCCCGACGACATAGGTCAACTCGTGCAGTACCACCGGGTCCAGCCATCCGGTGCCCACACGGTCGCGGAGCGCGCCGATGATCTCCATACAGCGTGCTCTCTGTGGGTCTTGGCGGAAGAGGACATGCACAAAGATGTTGGCATCCAGCCAACCAAAGTCCGTCACTTGCCCGACTGCAGCCGGAGTGCTGCCTCGGCCGCCATCGCATCCCGCATCTCGGCCATGTCAGGCGCGGTGCCGTCTGCGGAGTACCGCTCCAAAACTTCGTCGATCGGACGTGGCCGAGGCAGCACGCGGCAAAGGAATTGGCCAGCACCGCATGGCTCGAACACCAGGTCCGATCCAGGTACAATCCCGCACATGTCGCGGATCTCCTGTGGCACCGTGACTTGACCACGGGCCTGTACACGCATGACCATCATGACGCGACCCTTCTTTGGCGATCTTTCTCTTCCCATGCATATCACCCAAGCAGCAGTATGTCCATTGGGCTCGGTGTATGCGTCGGACTAGTGCGCGTCCATCAAGTTTTGACAGGGAAGGGGGGCTGGGGGAATACTCGCCCGAAGCGATGACCGCCCGGATGAACCGGAGCGCCATTTCCCGGGAAGTCTGCCGTCGGCTGAACTGGTACGAATGGACTTGCGCCATAATACGGTTACTCGATCACTGGTGCTAAGTGGAGGGCAGTTGATCGTGGCAGCACGCATCGTTAGCACAGAGGAAATGCGTGCGAAAGGCAGCATTGCATCGGACGATCGTGTTATGGTCGCCCCAGGATCGTCCGCCCCAAGAAACTGGAAAGCGATTTCTTGGAGCACCACGAACTGACTTTGTTTCATTTCAACCTGAATGCCTTTGATGGGAATCTGACTTCAAGACTTCCACTTTTGCCCTGATCGCAACGCGCTCCAAGAATATATTGCAAGGCCTTTGTCTGCTCTTCTGTCATGCTGTCGCTTACTTCTTGAGGCAACGCTGCATTGATGTTAACAGTAGAATTCTGAGGCACCTCGCATTCCCGGCGGATCGTCGCAGCACCCTCCATGGCAGTGCTCCCTGCTGCATCGCGCCCTCCCAGCAGGGTCTGAAAGCGACCACCCTGTCCGCTTCTGTGCAGGACCTTGCCGAGATTGGCGACGCGTGTATCTCTACTCGTACATGTTCTCTGAAGTACAGGGGTGTGGGTCCGGGGGGTGGCAGCGGCGAGTCCTACGGGGTGGGTGGCAGGGGTGCACGGAGGATGGCCCGGTAGTCGGAGCGGAGGGGCCGGACGAAGATGTAACGCTCGGGCAGGCGATGGGTGCGGCGGTGGTGGCGGTCGTATTTGCCGCGGCCGGTAGTTTCGCCGAGGCAAAGCCAACCGGCGGCACGGTAGCTGGTACCGGAGAAGCGGTGGGAATCGACGAAGCTCGGAGGCGATCGGCCAGCCGTTGGCGGCAAACGTGGGATAGTCCATGCGTCCCGCGGCGGCATGGGTGCGGAAGTACTCCTTGGCCTTTGCGAAGGCCGTGAGGGCCGCGGAGGTCTAGGGGCGGAGACGGTCCAATGCGGACAGCAGCGGCGCCGGCCCCACTTCCTTCAAGGTGATACAGAGAGGCTCGGCCCAGGCGTGGGCCGCGAAGGTACCGGCACCGAGCACCGCTCCAGCCAAGTCCAGACATGCTGGCTGGCATGGATGTAATCAAGGACCTCCACCAAGTGGACCCCAGTCTGTTTGAAGTCCGGCATGCGCTTCCAGATCCAGGGGCCTCCAGGGTCTCCATCTCCACCCGCACCTGCGGTAGGGTGTACCAGAACATCTCGCCCACGTTGGCCGCGGCGATGGTCTGATCCGCCTGCTCGTCGCCCGTCCATGAGGGCGACCCGTTCGATCCGTCCGCCCTCGCGCCCGAAAATGCTCTGCTTCAACGCCACAGACATGCTCATCGCTCCCGAAAAAGCAACGTCGGCGGATCCCGAAGGACCCGCCGACCCGTACTGCTCGTATTTGTGTTGCTATCGCTCTACGGACGGTGCCCGGCCCGCTCCTGGAGGGCAGCCGGCATCAGTTGTGCTGCCATGGCCAGCCGACGTGGGTGCGCCGGGCAAGGTCGACAACGGCCACTATGCTCGCGACGATGCTGCCGATGCCTGCAGCCATGCCTATGCCCCAAAGCGTCCAGACCAGAGTGTTATGCACGCGCATCGCCCCCTCCGTCTGATTCCTTGGCAGCGGCCGCCTCGTTGACCATCCGTACCGATTCGAGCACCGTTCCCACGCGCCGCAGCCAGGGCCGCATGTACACGCTAGCCACCCAGACGACCATAATCGTACCATAGCCCAGGTTTACAGGCCAGGATACCTGCTGGCTGATCCCACCGATGGCAATGACCATGACCACCAAGACGCCCAACCCAATCAGTGCCACTCCGTGCATCGCCCGAGCCACGCTGCCAACTGGTGCCTCGACCGCGAATCGCAATGCCTGCAAGTCCAAGGCCAGGGCCGCCAGCAGCACGATCAGCAAAGGACCTATCGCACCTGGCGTCTTCCAGAACCCCGGCGACGCGGCCCATACGCCAAGAAACGCCCCCAGAAAGGGATCCAGGAACTCCGTGTCGACCACCTCCGCTCGCCCCCCGGCCCCATCGCCCCGGGGCTGTGTTCACGCTGCGGGTCCCCGGTCCTCCACGACCCCGCCCAGGATCTCGGCGGCCGCCGCGTTCAGGTCCTTGGTGACGATCACCTGGTCGCAGAAGCCCAGGGCTTCCGGGCCGTCCGTGCCGGCCTGCGCCAGCACACCAAGCACACGCAGGTCCCGCTTGGCCTTCTCCGCCATCAACTCGGCGGTGAACTCCGCACTGAGGGCGCAGAGACCGGTGATGAGGACGACGTCCCCCTGCTTGTACGGCGAGAGCGCCTGCAGTCGCAGCGCCTCGCGCAGGGGCGGCTCCCAGTCCGTCCCACCGCCGTAGAACGAGGTGGCGAAGCCGAGCAATGCAGAGCAATGCCTCCGGGTCCACCCTCCCGGCCGGAAACTCGAACGTCTCCGACTCCCCGTCGCTGCTGAACACCACGCCGGCGAATCCGCGCCTTTGGCGCTGTGCGATCTCCAGGAGCCCCAGGGCGACGCCCTTGATGAGCACCTCCTGGCGCCCCGCCGTGGATCCGGAGGTGTCGCAGAGGACGATCATCGGACCGCGGCCCTGGCGTTCCCTGGCCGCCTTCTGCCACATGAGGGCCTCGCCGCTGACCAGCCGCCGGCCCCCTTCGTACCGGAGGACCGGGTGGGCCAGCAGTGCGAGTTCTGAGGGCAGGAGGCGGGTGACGTCTCGCCCTGGCGTGCCCCCGACGATCTCCGCCGGCTTGGCGGTGACCCGCCGCTTGTGCAGCCCCGCGCCGAGGGCGCGCATCGCGCCCACGACCTGGGCCATGTCGCTGAGTTTCGGCTCTCGCGTGAGCCGGCGGGCGAGCTCGATCTTGCCCAGCGGGAGCCGTTGCAGATCCCCCGGCTCCGGTCCCCAGGCCGACATGGCCTGATGGGTGTCGGAGACCTCTTTCTTGGCGGCGTCCCGCATCGCGCGCGAGAGCGCCCGCACCTGCTGCGGCGTCATCTCCGGCGGCTGTCCGGGCTGTCCCGCTGTGGCCCCCTGGCCGGGTCGTGCGGAGCCCCCGCCCGCCGTTGGGGGGTGGAGGGGGCTGCTCGGCCTTCTGCTTGTCGAGTTCGGTGAGGGTGGCCTCGCCGGCCGCCAGGGTCCCCTGCGCGGAGAGGACCTCGTCCAGTACGGACGCCTCCCGCGTCTGGGCCCACTCCTTGGTCTCCCGCGACCGCTCCACCGCGGCGCGCTGCCATCCGGCCTCCGCCGGTGTGTCCGCGACGAGGCGCGGATCGGGCTTATACAGGCCGGAGTGCAGATTGGCCAAAAGGCCGCCTACCCCGGGTGGACATCCCGGCCACGCGACCGCAGTTCGCGTAGCGGCGGGCACTCACCACGCGTTGTTCGTCGGGTGCATCGTCCGTGGCCTTCGCCACCGGCTACGAACCACCGCACACCGGGTGACGAGCAGGCGGTGGATGTCCTGGCTCATACCCTGCACCCGGGCCAGGGCGTTCTCCATGCGGTGTCCAGGCCCTTGCCCCGGGCGATGTCCCGCAGTTCCTCGAGGCGGGTCGCGGACTTCTTGATCTTGCCCGCCGCCAAGCCTCCGTTGGAACGAACCTCAGGATCTCTGCAAAGTCCAGATCCAGTGTCACCATGCACCGCCGCTCGACCTGACAGGCCCGGAACACGTCATCATCGGGGTGGCCTTGAAGTCCCTCTTCCCTTACGGTCGTGGCCAGCCTCGGCGAACACGTCCCGCACGCCGCGCCCCAGGTTCTCGGTCCAACTTTAATCTCATGGGCTGGCAGTCGCCGCCACCGGTCCGGACGGCCACGCCACGAAGCGATCGCGCGCCAGTTGTGCACCATAGGCCAGAGCCGCGTGCAGATCATCGGTCGCCATCATATTCAGGAGAAGGGAGACCCAGATGCGGGTCCCCCGGATGCACGGTCTCCCCCCGCACACCGCCGGATCGACACTGATTCTCGCCAGGAGTTCATCGCGCGTCATGGCACACACATCCTGCCTGGAAGGTCATCGCGCCGATGCCATCCACACGCGCATACCGTACCGTGCGCCGAACGCGATGGTCACGGCCACCGCCGGCCACGGGCTGCCGGCCGCAACGCTGACCGCGAGGGCCGGAAGCGTCAGCGGGAGCCCCGCCCATGTCGGCAGAACGCCCCGGTGGCCCTTGGTGAGCACCTCGTGCGCCACCGCCGCCAGCAGCAGCCCCGGCGATCCCGGCCAGCAGCACACCGTTCTGATGCGACGTCGCCACCGGTGGCACGAGGAACGCGGCGGCGACGAGCCATCCATACACCCATTCAGCCATCGGCTCCCGCGCCAAGCTCCCCTGGCGGGCCGCCTCGGCCCCCCGGCCAACCATGGCCACCGCGGGGAGCGCGAGCACGCCAACCCACAGAAACGCGTTCACCGCCTCCCGCCCCCCTCTAGCCGCCTCCCCCGGGGGTTCTCCCGCCTTCCACCACACGGCCCAGAGGACCGCGGCGAGAAGCAGACGGTGCAGGCGCTCGGCGCGCGAGCCGGCCAAGGCCATAACAGCGGTACCGGCGACAGCGCCGACGATCCACAGGGCGTTGCGCCGGGCCGCGCGCCGTCCCTTACGTACAACCCTCATCAGGCAGGCGTAGGTGACCACGAAGCCCAGCAGCCCCAGATTGCTGTCCAGGGCACGTGACGTCCATCCGCCTCGGATGGCGCCCAGGTCCGGTCCGCCCCGAAGTTTCCCCATCGAAGAAGCAACGCTCAGATCGCCGCCCCGCTGCCATCCAACACCAGGACCCAATCGTGGCCGCGCCCTGCGGAGGGCGCCGCAAAGACGCGCTCACCGGCATCGAACGGACCCGCGGCCAACCACTCCCCCGTCCTCGGATCGTACCAGGAGGCCGTACCGGCGGCCTTCAGTCGCAGGCGCGCTGCCCCACCGCGCGGTAGATATGCAAAGACGTACCCGTCCCCCCGCGCGGCGCGGACCCGCTCACCGGCGGCGATCACCCCCTGGTCGGGCACGCGACCCAAGTACGGCCGCGACTCCAACAGCCGGCGGAGGTGCAGCATCTGACCGGACCCGGGGAGGCCGAGCGCCTCCCGCCACGGCAGGCACCCGGACATCAACGGCTTGCGGGCGGGGGTGTAGAACTGCCACACATCGTTGCAACCGTACGTGTGACCGCACGCACCCGCGAAGACCGCCCAATAGGCCGCCTGGCGCACATCGGCGTCGTCGAAGCGTCCCAATTCGGGCTTCCAATTGACCGGGTGGTTCTCATAAGGCGCCTCGGCGTCCATCGTCGGCTTGGGCGGCACCAATTCGTAGTCGCGGGCCACCAACGCGGCGTTCTCCTGGTCGCGCCCCCCGTGACTGGACTGGATCATGTGAAAGTCCATCCACGTCTCGCCGTGCAGCCACGCCGCCGATGACCGCCAGCCCACGGGATGGTAGGTCCGCAGGTGGCGCCCGCCGTCGCCCTCCGACAAGCCGGCAGCCATCTCGCGCCACACCGGCAGATACGGAGGATCCGCGGGGCGGTCGCCGCCCAGGATCCAGATGACATTGGGCCGGCCCCGCAGGCGCTCGCCCAACATGCGCCCGTACGCGCGAGCGTTGCCGGCATGAAAGAGCCCCTCCGGGCCAGTCCCCCAGGCCTTGGGACCGACCTTGTCCCCCCAGGTGGGCAAGACCCCGATGAGGATCCCCCGGCGCGCCGCCGCGTCGACGATCGCCTCCACGGCACCGAAGTATCCCTCGTTCGGCCGCGCCGGGTCGCCGTCGGCAAAGGGCAGATCCCCGTTGGCATTGGGCTCGGTCAGCCCGTCGAACTCGCTGACCACCACCGCCTGGATCACCGTGAACCCTTTGCGGCGCCGGTCCTCCAGATAGTCCTCGGCCTCCGCCAACGTCAGCCGGTGGAACAGCTCCCACGCCGTATCGCCAAGGTAGAAGAAGGCGGGCCCGTCGGCGTGCGCGAGAAATCGCCCATCCGCAGTCACTTCCAGGTCCCCGTGGGCGAAGTGAACGGACGGCCCTGCCCAGTCCATTGTCATCCCCAGCCCCCATGCGCTGCATCGAGCCCTCGGGTCCCGTGCGGCGGCAGCTTGAAAAAGCCCCGCTCCGGACGGGTACCCTCGCCGCACCGCCGCCGCTCCGAATCCCCGCCCCGCACTCCAGTTCGGCCTGGGCCGCGGCGACGCGCGCGACGGCACAGGGGCGGCACCTGCGTGTGGGATGGCCAGGCGCCCGCGGCGGACGGGGGACTCGACTTCTGCGAGGGCACGGCGCCTCCTGTGGGGGAAAGGTCTGTGTTGCGGCCCGGCCGGCGGCGCGCTTTCACGGGGGTCCCCCGAACCCCCGTCAAGTCCGCACTCTCATGGGGGAGGATGGCGGCGAGCAGGGCGGCGCCGTCGCTGGCAGGCCCCCTTCAAGAGAATCCTGCCGGGTTAGAGTGCCGCACCGCGGGCATGAAACCGCCTCCGGGGCCGGCCCCGATATCACAGATCGGCCCGTCTATGTCCGCCACCTGTTGGCGAAGATTAGGCTCCGGCTCAGGTCGTCTTCGCGGGCCGGCTTCAGCCCGTTCCACCGCTCCCACTCACGAGGGATCTGCCTGTTCTCGATCAACTCGGGTAGGCCGGACTCCCACTGGTCGGGTGGCTCTGTGAAGTCCACCACGCCCTTGCGTACTACGGCGATGACGGCGCCGCCGGCAACGAGCCGGCCGTTGCAGGGGACCCCGTTCTGGCGCGAGCCCACGAATGTGCAGCTATCGCCGAAACAACTGAGCCAGAGGTCGTCCACGCCAGTACGCCCCCTGTAACGCGAGGTCACAGAATGGGCCATTCGGTTCCGGGGCACAATGGCGGGTCCTGCCAATAGAAGCCTGGCCAAACAGCCCCAACGGATGGGCCGTTCGGGCTTGAACGCGCGGTAAAAAGGGGCTCCCCTCGGGGACCCCGCGGCCCCTCTACCACCACACCCGGATTCCCCGTCAGACACTGCGGCACAAGCAGGTCCTTTCGGTGCAATCGAAACCGCGGGCGGGGCGCAGGGGCTTTACCGCGAAGCCATACCTTCCGAACCAGATGCCGCGACTCCGCGGCGACGGCGAGACGGGCTTCCCCCCACCCCGCGCTTCAGGACTACACCGACACGCGGACGTTCTTCCCCGCCTGCGTCAGCCTCTGGTGGATGCGGTCGAGCGCCACGCGGGCCGTGTGGTCCAGGAGCGGCGCCCCGGAGAGGTCGATGCAGACGTGCTCGGCCTCATCCTCGAAGTCGATGGCTTCAAGCAACTGTGTGGCAGAACCGAAGAAGAGTTGGCCGCGCACATAGTACGTCCGCTCGCCGTCCACGAGCTCATGGCGCACGTCCAGCCCCGAGGCCTGGTGCGCGAAGATGATCGCGCTCAGCAGCACCCCGGCGACGACGCCGACCGCGAGGTTGTGCGTGACCAAAACCAGCCCCATGGTGAAGACCATGACGGTCGCCTCGCTGCGGGGGATCCGCGCGAGGTTCCGCAGGTACTGCCAGTCCACCAGTTCAAGCGCGATCGCCACCATGACCCCGACGAGTGCAGCCATGGGAATCACACGCAGCACCGGGCCGAACACGGCGACCAGGAGAAGGACGCATAGCCCGGCAATGAATGTCGACAGCCGGCCGCGCCCCCCGGACCGCACGTTGAGGTAGCTCTCGCCCACCAGCGCGCAGCCGGCCATCCCGCCGAAGAACCCGTTGACGATGTTGGCGATGCCCTGTCCGCGCATCTCCGTGTTCTTGTCGCTGCGCGTGTGCGTCATGTCATCGACGACCGCCGCCGTCAGCAGCGTCTCCGTGTAGCCGACGATGGCCAGGGAGAGCGCATACGGCAGCACGACGGCCAGCGTGCCGAGCGTCAGCGGCACGTGCGGCAGGTGCAGACTCGGGAGGGCGCGCGTGATATGGGCAACCGCGCCGACCGTGCGCGTGTGGATCCCGAAGGCCGCCGTGAAGGCGGTCAGGGCAGCGACGGCCGCCAGCGGCGCGGGTACGGCGCGGGTGAGGTACGGCAGCCCGAAGATGATGGCCACCGCCGCGGCCACGAGCGCATACATGGTCCAGGGTCGCCCGGCGACCTGGTGGATCTGGTCGAGGAAGATCAGAATACCCAGGGCGTTGACGAAGGCGGTGATCACCGCGTGCGGTACAAACCGCATCAGACTGCCCAGGCCGAACCGGCCCATCAGGTACTGGATCACGCCGGCCAGGATGCTGGCGGCAAACAGGTATTCCACGCCGTGGTGCGCCACCAGGGCCGTCATGACCAGGGTCATCGAACCGGCGGAGGCCGACAGCATGGCCGGGCGGCCTCCGAAGATGGCGATGAGCATCAGGATGCACACAGAGGAGTAGAGCCCCGTCATCGGGCTGACGCCGGCGATGAAGGAGAAAGCCAGCGTGCCTGGGACGATGGCCAGGGCCGAGGTGGCGCCGGCCAGCAGGTCGCCGCGGACATTGGACAGCCATTCGGCGCGGATGCGTTGCAGCAAGAAGCCCAGCACCTCGGTTTCGACCGTGGAGATTTACGGGTGGAGGCGCCCGCACGCCGTGTGGTTCCTGCGGACTTCCGGGGGGGCCCGCACGCGCGCGCGGATTGCAGCGCAGAAGGCGGCACCGGAATGCATGTCGTATGTCAGACATCATACAGGATAGCACCCCCATCGCGTCTCTTCCGCGTGCCCAACTGCGGACGAACCGCCGCACAGCGTCCTGGTCGGGCGCGAAGGCCCCGCATGGCCCCGGCGATACCGACCCCTGCCGCCTCGCTACGCCGGGGCCCCGGGCGTGGTACGGCTACACGGTCCCGTGCACCTGGAAGAGCGGATGCTCCCCGCGCAGCACACGCAGGGCGTTCTCCGCCGTCACGCGGCGCATGCGCTCCAGCCCCTGCTGCGTCTGGCCCGCGATGTGCGGAGTGGCGATGAAGTTGTCCAAGCCGAGCAGCGGCGATCCCGCCGGCGGCTCGCGGACGAACACGTCCGCCGCCGCACCCGCCATGCCCCCCCCACAAGGGCCCGGTAGAGGGCTTCCTCCTCGACGAGTTCTCCGCGCGCGCAGTTGACCAGGTAGGCGGAGGGCTTCATGCGGCGGAACGCCGCTTCCCCGAACAGCCCGCGCGTCCCCGCCGTCAGCGCGAGCAGGCGGAGGCGGCGGTCCTTGACCAGCCAGCGCGCCGCCTCCTCGGTGACGAACGGCCGGTCGTGCGAGGCCGGCGTACGGTAGAGACGGTCGCGGCCCTCCCATAGGATCACGCGGTCCCCGACTTCGATCTCGCCGGCGCCGCGGAGGTCCTCCAGCGTGATGGGCTCGTTCTTGTCCTTGCGGCGGAAGTCCAACCGCAGCGCGGGGCCGATGAAGACCTCGACCGGCATCTCCGCGGTGTCCCTGCCGCCGGTGATGAAGTGCAGCGACACCTCGACGTGGGTGCCGACGTGCGACCACATCGAGACGTCGGACATGATGTCGCCCTCGGCGCCGTCGCGCCGGCCGCGCTGGGACACCTCCAGACCGTACGTCCGCGCCTGGGATGAGGTGGTGCGTGAGGTCCACGATCGTCAGAGCCCGCTCCGCCTCCGAGATCCCCGCTGCCATCCGGCCCGCCCCCCTTTACCGCGGATCCGCTTCCACCGTCCCGCGCACCCCGACCGGCAGCGCGTACACCAGGGCCCCCGCGCCCCGCACGGCCCCGGCGATGGCCGCCGCCCGTCCCGCGTCCGCCAAGGCCACCGCGATGCCGCCGCCGCCCGATCCGGAGAGTTTCGCCCCGTAGGCCCCCGCCGCGCGCGCCGCGTCCACCAGGGCCTCGAGCTCCGGACACGACACGCCGCTGCCGCGCAGCAACGCGTGGTTGTCGTCCATCAGCCGGCCGAGTTCCGGCCAGTCGCCGCGCGCCAGCGGCGCCTCCGCGGCGGCGGCGATGCGCCCGATCTCCTCGAAGGGGCCCGTCCGCCCGGGACCGGCGGCCGCCCAGGCCCGGACCCGCGCGTTCACGAGGCTCGTCGCCGCGCGCACCCGCGTATCGCCCACGACCAGCAGCAGAGAGCGGTCGTAGGGAAGCGACACCGCGCCGAAGGCCACCGTGAAGCGGATGACGCCGCCGCGCAGGGATGCCTGGGTATCGAGCGCGGAGGCCACCCCGCCGTGGGCGACGACGTCGCCTCGATGCGCCCACGCCCCGACCTCCGCCGGGGCGACGTCCCGGCGGGCCAGGCGGGCCAGGGCAGTGGCCAGCGCCGCGAAGACGGCCCCGCTGGAGCCGAGGCCGGAACAGGGCGGGATGTCGCTTTGCAGCGCGATGTCCCGCCCGCCCGGCAGGTCCGGCCCGAGCGCGGCCGCCAGGAGCTAGCGGCAGGGCGCGAAGAAGTCGCGCGCGGCCAGATCCGCCAGCGCCGCGAAGTCCAAGGCGGCGCGGCGGGCGTCCACCTCTGCCGCGCGGGCCCGGATCGCCGCCGCGGACGTCTCGTCCGTCAGGGACCCGGCCCGCAGGCGGATGCGGTCCGAGGCCAGCGGCCGCACCGTGCACTCGGCGAACAGCCCGAGGCTGACGGCGATGCCCGCCTGGCCGCGGTTGACGGCGTGCTCGCCGAAGAGGATCGCCTTCGCGGGAACTGCCGCCCGCAGCGCCGCCGGCGTCCCGGCCCTTGTCATCCGCTACCACGGGCTCCCGGCGAGGAAGCCGCCGTCGACGTACAGGGTCTGCCCGGCGATGTAGTCGGAGGCCGCGGACGCAAGCAGCAGCGCCGCACCCAGCAGGTCCTCCGGCAGACCGGCCCGCCGCGAGGGCAGGCGTTTCAGCACCCAGGCCCGCCGGTGCGGGTCGCCCCACACGGATTCCAGGGTGAGCGGCGTCTGGATGAACCCCGGACAGAGGGCGTTGACCTGGATGTCGTGCTCCGCCCACTCCACGGCCATGGCGCGCGTCATCTGCACGAGGCCGCCCTTGGAGGCTCCGTCGATAGATACGGACGAGAGGCCGATCGTGGAGGTGAGGGAGCCCACGTCGACGATCTTGCCGCCGCCGCCGCGGGCGACTATCCCCCGGGCCGCGTGCTGGCTCAGGAAGTAGGCCACGCGAAGGTTGACATTCGTCACCGCCGCGTAGTCTTCGGGCGTGACATCCAGCACCGACTTGCGTCGGTTCAGCCCGGCGTTGTTGACCAGGGCGTCGACCCGGCCGAAGCGGGCGAGCACCCGCTGAAACAGGTCCGCGCACGCCTCCAGGTCGGCGAGGTCCGCCGCGAAGCCCTCGGCGTCCGTGCCCGCGGCCCCCAGTTCCTCCCGCAGCGGCCGCAGCCGCTCCAGGCTCCGCCCGTGCAGGGCCGGCGCCGCACCGGCTTCGGCCATGCCGCGGGCGAGCACCGCACCGATGCCGCCCGCCGCCCCGGTGAGCAGGACTACTCTAGCCCACCAGGGAAAAGAGCCGTTCCAGGACGCGTGTACAGCTCATGTTCCGCCTGTTAGCTGCCCGTTGTCTGTCATCGCTTCGTTGGGACCTGGGGTTTTCCTGCGCCCCCCGCGGGAGGACCGGGGCGTGCCGGCGGTGCACTTCGGCCGCCGCTCCACGCCAACGCCCGTGCCCCAGCGGCCCGCGCGCCCCGGTACCCATCCCGACAGGCAGAGGGCGGGTGACTCGGGACAGATGGCCGGACTCCTCGAACCCTTGCCCCAGCGCGGCAACGTCACCCAACTGGTGGTCCGGCGCATCAAGGAGGCCCTCCTCGCCGGCGAACTGCGCCCCGGCGAGCGCCTTCCCTCCGAGCCGGAGTTGGCCAAGCGCTGGGGCCTGGGCCGCACCAGCGTGCGCGAGGCCCTGAAGATGCTGGTGGCCGTCGGTGCCCTGAAGGTCCGCCGCAGCGAGGGCACGTTCGTCGTGGAGAGCGTCGGCGGCAACGCGTTGGAGCCTCTCGTGTTCGGCCTGCTGCTCGAACCGGGCAGCCGCGCCGAGTTGTTGGAGTTCCGGACGGCTCTGGAACTGGACTTCGTCGAACTCGCCGTCCGCCGGGCGACGGAGGAGGATCTGCAGGCGATGGAGTCCGCCATCGCGGTCCTCGAAGCGGCCGCCCTTGAGGCGCCGCCCGACCCCCTCCGCCTCGCCGAGGCCGACCTCGCCTTCCACCGCGCCGTGCAGCGCGCCACCCACAACCGCTTCCTGGTCAAGGTCGGCGACGCCGTGCTCGACTTCTTCGCCGCCTCGCTCTCGCGCGCGATGGACACCCCCGAGCACGGACGCCGCGGCGCCCGCCTCCACCGTAGCCTGCAGCACGCCCTGCGTGCCCGCGACCCCGAGGCCGCCCGGGGTGCGGCCGAGGAGGCCATGCGTTCCTGGCACGACGAGATCCTGACCGGCAGCGACCGCCCCTGAGGGGGTGCGCCGCGGCGCCGGGCCAGTACGGGACCCTCCCCGCCCCTCCGTCCCGCCCGCCACCCGAGCCACCGGAGGAGGCCGCTTCCATGATCGTGGATGTGCACTCGCACATCGGATGGGACGAGATCTTCCACTACGACTTCCGCGAGGAGCACCTCCTCGGGGCGCAGCGGGGGCACGGCGTCGCCGTCACCATCGTCCAGCCCGCGCTGGTCGTCTCCCTGGAGGCCGCCCGCGTGCTGCACGACCGCGTCGCCCGCCTGGCCGCGGCCCATCCCGGGCGGTTCTACGGGATGGCCAACCCCAACCCCCATACGCCCGAGGCCGACTACCGCCGCGAGGTGGAGCGCTGCATCACCGAACTCGGCTTCGTCGGGATCAAGATCCACACCATGGCCCACGCCCTGCCTCCGGATTCCCCGGCCGGCCGCCGGGCCTTCGACGCCGCCCGCGACCTCGGCGTCCCGGTGATGATCCACACCGGCGCCGGCATCCCGTGGGCCAACCCCGCCCTGGTCGCGCCCGCCGCCGCCCGTTACCCGGACGTCAAGATCGTCCTGGCGCATTCGGGGATGCACGTGCTCACCGCCGAGGCGATCGAGGTCGCGCGCGCCCACGGCAACGTGTACCTGGAGACCTCCTGGACGCCCGGCTTCCTGATCCGGGCCTGGGTCGGCGAACTGGGCGCCGGCCGCGTCCTCTGGGGCTCCGACCACGCCCTGGACAACACCGCCTGCGAGATCGTGAAGGTGCGCACCTGCGGCCTCACGCCCGGGGAGCAGGGGTGGGTGCTGGGGCACACGGCGCTGCGCGTGTACGACCGCATCCGCACGGGCTGAGCCGGATCGGGGCGTCTGCAGCATGTGGTTGGCCCAGCGGTCCCGTCCGTTGTAGCCGGTGAGGTCGGTCATCGTCACGACCATCCGCTCCGCGATCGTCGGATCGGTCAGGTACGCGCTCGCGACCGTATTCAGCGGCCCGCCGACGAACACCACGAGCGGCGGGTCCGCGCTCGCCCGCCGCGCCTCCCTCACAACGAGGTCGGTGGCCGGCCGACGCCAGCGGCGCGAAATCCTCCACCCGCCCGCTGGCAGGCACGTCCAAGAAGCGGTCGGCGCCCGCGACCGGCTCCGGCGTGGCCCACCCGCTGCGCCGCACCAGCGCGACGTTCTCCTGGAAGTCGGCCATGCACTGCTCCAGCCGGAAGTGTTGGCCGCAATCCCACAGGTCCTTGGTGACCATCAAGCCCCGCAGGTCGGCCTCCCCGAGGCGGGCCTTCGCCAGCACGTACTCGTCGTCGGGGGTGTCCCGCAGCCAGTCGTTGTCGTAGATCAGCGGGCAGTTTCGAGGCAGCGCGCGCAGCCCCTCCAGCGTCAGCGGCTCCATCCCGCATCCCCCCCATGATCCACTCCTGCCAGCCCGGGCACATGTGCCAGAAACCCCTGTTGTGCTCAAGACGGGCCAGCAGGCGGCGCTCGCCGTCGACGAGCTTCGCGAGACGGAAGTTGTCGATGCCGTGGACGCCGGCGTGCGGGCCCTCCTTGATCACCACGGTCAGAGTTGCCGAGGGCCCGGGAGCGGCCCCCACTTCGTCGGCGTAGAGCAGTGGCGGGCCGTCCTGCCGCCGCGCGCGTCCTCGGGATCGTAGCCGACCATGTCGATGACGCAGTCGAAGGTGCCCGCCTCGGCCATCCGGGCCTCGAAGGCCGCGTGCCGGGCCCTGTCGGCGGAGATGCGACGCGCGCCTTCGGGTGTGTGGTTCCCCCGGTGGTAGAGGACCACCTCGTCGCCGCGCGCCACCAGGTACCGCGTGTGGGGCGCTTGCCGCCGCCCTAGCGCAGGGTCCCGGGAGCCGCGAATCCCCGGGCCGCGTCGTCCAGCACCAGCACCCAGTCGTTGCCCCGGCCGCGGGAGGGGGGCTCGAAGGCGCGCACTCCGCTCGCCGGGATCTCTCCGACCTGCCGCGCCGAGCCCTCGCGCGGGTCGAACCACCAGGCCCGCACCGCCGCCGCTCCAAGCGCGTCCAGACGCACGCTGAAGGGGCCGCCGGTCGGCGCGTAGACGAACGCGTAGCCGTCCCCGCGCGTGGCCTGGAGGTGCCGTTCGCCGTCGCTCTGGCCCTCGGCGATGAGTTCCTGGTCGGGTACCCGGGAGAGGAAGGGGCGGGACTCGATGAGGCGGCGCGCGTGGCCCATGTCGCCCGCGCCCGGGAGGTCGAGCGCCTCCCGCCACGGGGTGCGGGCGAATGTGACGGGCTTCCGGCCGGGCGCGTACATCTGCCAGATGTCGTGGCAGCCGTATGTATGGCCGCAGGCCCCGGCGAACAGGGCCCAGTACGCGGCCTGGCGGACGTCGAAGTCGTCGAAGTAGCCGTTCTCGATCTTCCCGCCGATCGGGTGGTCCTCGTAACGCGGCTCGGCGTCGATACACGGCTTGACCGGGAGGCGTGCATAGTCCGCCGCGATCATGGCATGGTTGCCGATGTTGCGCCGGCCGTGCCCGGACTGCAGCATGTTGAAGTCGAGCCAGGGTTCGGCGTGCAGCCACTCCGACGAAGACCGGCCCCCGGCGGGGTGGAAGGTGCGCAGGTGGCGCCCTTGGTCCCCCTCCGCCAGCCCGGCGGCCATCTCCCGCCACACCGGCAGATACCCCTCGGCCGGGCGGTCGCCGCCGAGGATCCAGATCACGTTCGGGCGGTCGCGGTATCGCTCGCCCAGGAACCGGCCGTAGGCCCGGGCGTTGCCGGCGGTGATGACCTCCGGCCCCGTCCCCCAGGCCTTTGGTCCCACCTTGTCGCCCCAGGTGGGCAGGATGCCGGCGAAGAGCCCCTTGCCCTCCGCGCGCGCGACGGCGTGGTCGACATGTCGGAAGTAGGCCTCGTTGGGGCGGGTCGGGTCCAGGTCGTGCAGCGGCAGGTCGCCGTAGGCGTTAGGCGCCGTCAGGCCGTCGAACTCGGCCAGCACCACCGCCTGGAACACGGTGAAGCCCTTCTGCCGCCTGTTCTCCAGATACAGATCCACCTCTTCCCGCGTGAGGCGGTGGAAGAGTTCCCACGCCGTGCAGCCCAGGTAGACGAAGGGCGTGCCGTCGGCGTGCACCAGGAAACGTCGGTTCTCGGATACCCGCAGGTCGCCGTGGCGGAAGTCGACGGATGGAGCGAACGCCTCGGGCATGGCAGGACCTCCTCGGGGGTGGGGTCAGGCGCCGGAACGCACGAACGCGGCCTTGTGCACGGCGCCCGGGCGGCGCGCCCCCGGGAAGTCCGCCTGCTCGCCTCTCGCCTGGGCGACCGTGCCGCGCGGCCCGGTCGGCAGCGCAGGCCGGACGCGCACGGATCCGGCGGCGCCGCGCCGAATGTCAGAGATGTCAGAGATCCTAACAATCTCGCCTACGGCGCGACAATTCCTGCCTGGAGCCGTCGCACGATGGCTGCGTCAGCTCGGGCAGGTGCGCGAAGTCGCGCATCTCGACCAGGTACATGTTCGAGTAGCCCGTCAGGTCGGAGGTGTAGAGCACGTGCCGCCCGTCCGGCGCGAAGCGCGGATGCGGGTGCGCGGGCCGGTTGTTGAAGGTGCCGCGGTGCAAGGCGAGGATGCGCGGGCCGGAATGACCCTCGCCCTCGCGGCGGAAGAGCTGGGTGAACGGTTTGGCGTCTTGGGCCATCACGGCGTTGCCGTCGCCGACGATCATGCCCGTGTCGAGGCTGGAGAAGTGGGTGGAGAAGTGGGTGGAGCGGAAGGGGAACTCCGCCGCGACGGCATCGAAGTCGTCCCGGCGCCGATGCCCGAAGAAACAGCACCTGCCGGGATGGCGGTCGTCGGTCCACCGGCGAACCTACGGGTCAACCACTCCGCAAGTTCGAACGCCAGATCCTGCTCGCCCTTTCATGCTCCGCCATGGCCGGATCGGCGTCCGTCGCCCGGCCAGGCCAAGTCTCGGGACTCAGAGTTTCTGCACGCTGCCCTGCGCCCGTACCCCTCCCTTGCCCTCCGCGACCGTTGAAATACGGGGATCAGGGCTGAGGGGGCGGCGAAAGCGGACCTTCGCCGCCCCCTCCCCTACGCATTGATCCCGAACGGCGCCAGCGGGCTGGTCACCGGTTGGCAGGTCTGGGTCGGCACGGCCATCGACCCGTCGATCGGCAGGAACTGCTGCCAGTTGCTCGTCCCAAGCACCGAGGCGATCCCGCGGGCCCAGGAGGGCCCGTACGCCCCCGTGAGGTTCAGGAAGGTGTCGATCACAGGCGGCCCGCCCGGGCAGCCCGTCTGCCAGAGCGCCCCGTTGTTGAGCTCCGGCACCTGTGCCTGGACCCAGAGCGGGCTCGTCTGGGCCGGCTGCGTCCCGGCGACGAACCACTCCGGCCGCACGTACTGCGGCGGCGTCAGCGCCCCGGGCTTGGCCACCTGCCACTGCGGGGCCATGATGTCGATCGGGGCCTCCACGATGCCCGCCGGCCGCGTGAAGTGCACCGGCGTCTTCCCCTGTAGCGCCGCCTCCATGGCCGCCTGCAGGATCGGCCCGGCGCTCGTGCCGCCATACATCCCCGGTTCCGTCTGCGGTACGTCGCGGCCCATCCACACCGCCCCGGTGTAGAGCGGGGTGTAACCGACGTACCACGCCTGGCGGTTGCCGTTGGTCGTGCCGGTCTTCGCCGCCATCGGCCATCCTGGCACGTTGTTCTGGACCTGCGCGTCGTATCCGGTGCCCCAGTTGGAGTCGAGCGGACCGCTCAGCACGTCCCAGCCCGTGTTGGGCTGCGGCGTGTCCACGGTCTCCAGCATCTTGGTCATCACGTAGGCGATGCGCGGGCTCAGCACGCGCTTGGCCTTGACCGGGTCATTGACCAGCACGCGGCCGTCCGGCGCCACCACCTTGGTCAGTAGGCGCGGCGTCACCAGCTTGCCGCCGTTGGCGATCGTCGCGTAGGCGTCGGCCATCTCCAGGGGCGTGCAGCAGCCCACCGTCCCGCCGAGCGCCACCGAGAGGTGGTCGTTGGCCTGCGCGTTCAGGTCGGTCAGCCCGAGGCTCCGCGCCGTCGCGACCCCCTTGGCGACCCCCACCTTGTCCAGGAGCTTCACCGCCACCGTGTTCACCGAGCGCCGCAGCGCCTCGGTCAAGGTCGTCAGCCCGTAGTAGAGCTGGTCATAGTTGGTCGGCACGTACAGCGGCTGCCCGGCGCCCATGTTGTAGACCTGGACCGCGTCGCTGACCACCGTGCCCGCCGTATACCCGGCCTCCAGGGCCGGGATGTAGTCGACCAGCGGCTTGATCGCGCTGCCCGGCTGCTGCTCGGCCTGCGTCGCCCGATTGAAGGCCAGTTCCGTCGTGTGACTGCGCCCGCCGATCACCGCCAGCACGTCGCCGTTCTGCTGATTCATGATCACGGCGGCCGCCTGCATGGGGTTACTCGCACCCGCCCCCGCCGGGTACTGCGCGTCGAGTTGGGCGGTCACCGCCTGCTGCGCCGCGTCGTACACCTTGGGGTCGAGCGTCGTGTAGATGCGCAGGCCCCCGGTGGCGAGTTGCTGCGCGGACAGCCCGTACTTCTGCTCCAGCTGCGAGATGACCGAGTCCACAAACCAGGGATACGGATACTGGCCGGACGCGCCCGTCGACGTCCCGCTGCCGGGAGTGCCCGGCGAGAGCCCGAGCGGCGCCGCCTCCGCCGCCTGCGCCGCGTTCGCGGTGATGTAGCCCTGCTGCGCCATCAGCTCCAGGACGATGTTGCGTCGGCGGAGCGCCGCCTGTGGGTGGACCAGCGGGTCGTAGGCCGAGGGCGCCTGCGGCAGCCCCGCCAGCAGCGCCTCCTGCGGCAGCGTCAGTTGCGAGACCGGAACGCCGAAGTACGCCTGCGACGCGGCCTGGATGCCGTAGGAGTGCTCCCCGAGATAGATGTCGTTGAGGTACATGTCCAGGATCTGCGGCTTACCGTACTTGTGGGCCAGTTCGAGGGCGAGGATCGCCTCCTTCACCTTGCGCGTCAGCGTGTCGCGCGTGCTCAGGTAGAGGTTCTTCGCCAGTTGCTGCGTGATCGTGCTGCCGCCCTGCAGCGGCCCGCCGCGCAGGTCCATGTACGCCGCGCGCAGGATGCCGCGGATGCTGATGCCGTGGTCCTGATAGAAGTGGCGGTCCTCGACCGCGATGAAGGCGTCCTGCAGTTGCGTCGGTACAAGGGCGATCGGCACCGGCAGGCGCGCGCCCGAGCCCGGCACCGTCGCGGCATAGTTACCGTTGATGTCGTAGATGACAGACGACTGCGGCGACGCGGCCACCGGATCGCCGAGCGGCGGCAGGGTCGCCACCGCGCGCGCGACCGTCACGGCGCCGTAACCGCCGACCGCCAGGACGGCCGCGGCGCCGGCCGTGAGCACGTACCGGCCCCAGCGGCGCCCGGCCTTCCCGCCCGGCCCCGACCGGCGTCCGGCCCCGGCGGCACCATCCCTCGTTGCCCCTGCGCGGCCCAAGCCCGGCGTCCCCCTCTCGCATCCACCGCGGCGGCGGGCCGGCGGTCCATCGATCCCCGCCCGCCGTACCGGTCGATTCTAAAAGGACGGCAAGCCTCCACCGCCCGGGAATGCCTGCGCCGCCCGGCAGCACCGCACAGAGGCGGCAGGCCGTGGCAGCGGGCGCCCGAGGGGCACGCACGCGTGGGCCGGACCGGACGCGGCCGCCAAGGCGCGCCGCCCCTAGGGACGCTGGCGCGCCGGCGGACGTGGGCGGTCGCGGTTGTAGCATGCGGACCGGAAGGCGACTTTACGGGCGAGGAGCTGGAGAACGCGCAGCGTGCCGGCTTCGTTCTGAGCGGTCTTGGCCCCTACCGGCTGCGCACGGAAACCGCAGCGCTTGCGGCGTTGAGCGTGCTGGCCGACGCGGGCGCGGGGACCGCAGCGGGAGAGAAGCCGTGAGCGTTCGCAAGTTCGCTTTTGTGATGGATCCCCTGGAGCAAATCCTGCCGGATAAGGACACCACGTTCGTCTTTATGCTGGAGGCACTCAGCCGCGGCCATGAGCTGTTTTTTATTCCGCTGCGTGGGCTCTTCGCCAGGGGCGCCCAGGCTTTTGGGCGCGCCGTGAGATGCAAGGTCATGCGCGCGACGCCACACTATCGTCTTTTGGGCGACCAAGCCGAGCTGCCTCTGGAGAGCTTCGATGCGATTTTCATGCGCAAGGATCCTCCGGCTGATGCGCAATACCTGTACGCAACGATGCTGCTGAGTCTGGTCGATTCGCGGCGTACTTTTGTGCTGAACGATCCGGCGGGATTGCGCGAAGCCAACGAGAAGCTTTACAGCTTGAACTTTCCAGGCGCTATCCCGCCAACGCTCGTGACCTGGAAAATCAGTCAGATCAAGGAATTCCTCGCGCAACAGGGTGGGGAGATCGTGGTCAAACCGCTGGACGGACATGGCGGTGAGGGAGTCTTCGTCGCGAGTCAAGGCGACCGTAATCTTAATGCGATTCTGGAGACCGTTACCGCCTTTGAGAGCCGGGCAGTGATGGCACAGCGCTACCTGCCCGAGGTGCGCCAAGGCGATAAGCGAATTGTAATGCTTGCCGGGCAGCCGCTGGGAGCAGTATTGCGCGTGCCGAGGGCTGACGAACACCGCGGCAATATTCACGTCGGCGGCGAATGCGTGAAGGCCGAGCTCAGCCCGCGCGACCGCGAAATTTGCCGGATGCTGGCGCCGAGGCTTGAGCGCGATGGGCTCTATTGCGTCGGCCTCGACGTGATCGGCGACTACCTTACCGAGGTGAACGTTACCAGCCCAACCGGGGTTCAGGAAATTGACCGCCTAGACGCAACCAATCTAGAGGCCAAGGTGATAGATTTTGTCGAAGGGCGAGTCGCCACTCTTGCCCGCTAGTCTGCCTCAAATCGCGCCACGAATGCATGTTTTCTGCTCAGTAACCGGGCACAGCCAACGAGGACCGAGGCTAATCGAAACCCAGCATTTTGCGCTGTCGGCTGTGGACCATTGAACAGAGAAATAGCGTGCGACGGCGTTTAAGTGGCGCAAAGCGCGGCTTTTGGGCTCGATGCTAATTCGCTACCAGTGCTAGCGCTGGTCTTTTTGCTGCAGACTCCTGCTGCTAGCTTCTTAAGGTCCGGATATTGCTTGCCTTGCCGCCGATTCTGCCTAAAGTCTGGGCTCGTGCCGTGCGGTGCAGGCATCGCCTCGGTAACTAAGACGCTGCCAGCGATCACTCGTTGGTTGGGAGAAGGAGTAACACCGATGCGCCTTTGCAGGCGAACCGTGGAAGTACTGGTCGGGTTTTTGTGGCTGACGCTAAGTGCTGGCGCGGCTTTTGCGGCCGAAGCGCCGGTCAAGATAGACAGCGGCGACACCGCGTGGGTCTTAACCAGTTCCGCGCTGGTTCTGATGATGACCGCGCCCGGGCTGGCTTTGTTTTACGGCGGCATGGTGCGGCGCAAAAACGTGCTATCCGTGCTAATGCAAAATTTCATCATGGCCGGTCTGGTCACGGTGCAATGGATCATTCTCGGCTACAGTCTGGCGTTCTCAGGCGATCATTTCGGACTTATCGGCGGCTTGTCCTGGTTGGGCTTGCGCGGCGTTAGTGCGAGCACGGGCTCGGCGTACGCGCCCACCGTTCCGCATCAGGCTTACATGGTATTTCAATGCATGTTTGCCATTATCACGCCGGCGTTGATAACGGGCTCTTTCGCCGAGCGGATCAGCTTTCGTGGCTTCTTTCTTTTCAGCCTGTTATGGACAACGCTCATCTACGACCCGCTGGCGCACTGGGTGTGGGCACTCGACGGCTGGCTTCATCGGCTCAACGCGCTGGATTTTGCTGGCGGCACAGTGGTGCACATTTCTTCGGGCGTCTCGGCCCTGGCGGCGGCGCTCGTCGTTGGTCGGCGGGCCGGCTACCCTACTGTACCAACGCCACCGCACAACCTGACCCTGACGCTGACCGGCGCCGGGCTGCTATGGGTCGGATGGTTCGGCTTTAATGCCGGCAGCGCGCTTGCCGCCAACGGCATAGCAGTCGTCGCCTTTGTCGCCACCCATGCCGCGAGCGCGGCCGCATGCCTTGGCTGGACCGCGGCCGAATGGGCGACGCGGGGCAAACCGACGATGCTCGGCGCGGCCTCCGGAGCGGTCGCGGGCCTGGTGGCGATAACCCCGGCATCGGGTTACGTCGGCCCGCTAGCGGCGATAATCATCGGGGCAGTGGCGGGAGCGCTTTGCTACTTCGCGGTCAGCGCCAAACACTGGCTCGGCTACGATGACGCGCTGGACGTTGTTGGCGTGCACGCCGTCGGGGGGATCTGGGGTTCGATCGCGACTGGTCTTTTTGCCGACCGCTTGCTCAACCCAGGAGGCGGCGACGGCCTGTTCAACGGCAATCCGCATCAATTAGTGATTCAAATAATCGCGGTTATAACCAGCGTCAGTTTTGCCTTTGTCGGCAGCCTGGTCCTGCTCAAAATCGTCAACCGGCTTGTCGGGCTTCGCGTCTCCGGAGAGGACGAGAGCATGGGCCTTGACCTCAGCGAGCACAACGAAAGCGCCTATGCGCTCGAGTTGGTGTGAAGCTGAAAGCACGCTTGCCCTCAACCGCTGCCACGGGGTCAAGATGTGGCGTTCACCGCTTAATGACCCCGTTGGACGCCTTTGAACAGCGCATGCGGCCGCTGGTTGCCTCGCCAAGCGCTTTCTTTGGCCGGTGGACGTTGGCTGCCCTCGGATGTACGTATGTTATCTTGATGGGGAGCCGGGCGCGCTAGCACCGTCCGGACCAGACGGCTCGACTACGCCCGCTAGAGGCCTTCGTTCATTCAAAACGCCCGAAGGAGAAAGCCGCAATGGAGAACAGGCGGACCAACGTGGTGAACGACGCAGAGTTGACGTGGGACTCGATGGGTCATGGGGTCGGTTTTCACTGCCGGCGCAAGCAACTGGGTCGCGCCACCGGTGGACGCAAGCTCGGCTGCTCGCTTTATGAGCTACGTCCGGGCAAAAGCGCTTGGCCCGCGCACTACCATACGGCCAATGAGGAGGCGATTTACATTCTCGAGGGACGTGGTACGCTGCGCCTGGGCGCGCACAGCTTCCCGGTCGCACGCGGAGACTATATCGCGGTGCTGGCGGAGCCCGCGGGAACCCATCGCCTGACCAACACATCCGATGGAGTGCTACGCTACCTCTGCATGTCGACGATGATCGAGCCGGAGATTACGGTCTACCCCGACTCGAATAAGATAGGCATTTTCGCTGGCGCAGCGCCCGGGGGTCCTAAGGAGGAGCGAACGCTTGCTAAGTCGCTCAGAGCGGATGCCGAAGTCGATTATTGGGAGAACGAGGAATAGTAGGCGCTGGGGCGCCGTTCAAACCTCGCTTAAGGTCGGGTAGCATGAGTCCGAACGACCCAACAGGAGAATCCTAGCTTTGCCTCGGCAAAAAAGGCCAGGCTTTTACACTACGCATAAATCGCAGGCATTGATCTTTATATGACCGCTCGCCACGGCTGTTGGCTGGCGCGACCACACCGGCATTGATTAGCGCTAGCTATGATCGTCCCTTGCGGCCGCTATCGCTACCAATTCCGGATGCAGGGCCAGGTGCTCGCGGTGGAAGACGCGTGTCTGGAGGCCGGCCGGCTGACTGCCAAGCGCGAGTCAGCCGTCAACAAAGCGGTTTATGAAATCGACGCCGTTCTGGACGACAACGGCTTTATGCGCCAGATGCGGTTGCGCTACCGTCGCGGACCCTTCGCGCGCAGTGCCGAGTATCAAGTTATCGATGACGTGATGCAGGGCTCGATAAGTACCCTGTCGGCCACTAGCCCGACCGAGGTACGACTGGGCCGTTTTCGCGAAATTGACGCTGACCTAGCGATATGTAAAGCGCTAATCGTGGCGCATCTGCGCGAGCGCGAGCAACGTCGATGGACGGGCAGAGTGGCGCTCATCGACTCGACCACGCTTTCTGCTCGCTCCGTCAAGCATTCTTATGTGCAGGCGGATGAACAGCGCGGGGTATGGCTGTTCGAGCCGGCAATGGGCGAACAGGAGACGCTGGAGTTCGACAGCGAGGGTCGCCTACAGCGAACGCAGGACCAACGCGGTTTTGAGGCGACGCTAACCAGCAGTACGTAGGGACCTCTGTCGCTTGGCTTTGCGCTTGCGGGACGAAGGGCTTATGCTGACGCTAAGCACGGCTGGTGTGCGCGGCCGACGCAACAGGCCGCAGCGCAGAATGCGGGTCAGGAGCTCCCCACCAGGCGGCCGATCACAAAGGCAGCGCTTGCGGCCAGCGCCGAGATTAGCGCCGTCTCCAACCCGCTGCGCAAAAGGGGTCTGCGGGTGATCGCACCCTTGACAATTCCCAGGATAAACAAAGTGATAAGCGCAACAATCGCCGAAGCAAGCACGCCTCGACGCGGCTGCGCAAAGAAGTACGGCACCACCGGAACCAGCGCCCCGAGCAGATAGGACAAAGCAACGACCACCCCGGAACGTACCGGCGGGTCGAAAGACTCCGGGGCAAATCCCAGCTCCTCGCGCATCATCACGTTGGCCCAGCGGGCGCGATCGGCCGTGATGTGGTCCACGATCTGGTCGAGTAGGGCGCCTTGGAAGCCTTTGTCACGGTAAATCGTGCGGATTTCCTCTCGCTCATGCTCCGGCCAATGTTGAATCTCTTCGTTTTCGCGTTCGACCTCGCTCTGGTAGAACTCGAGCTGCGCTCGCGCCGAGGCAAACGCCGCAAGCCCCATTGATATCGCCCCACCCACGGTCTCCGCCAGTCCAGCGATAATCACCAAGGCGCTCGTCTGGCTGGCTGCGCCGACGCCCGAAGTGACGGCGAATGACGCAACCATTCCGTCGTTGAGGCCCAGTGTGAGGTCGCGCAAAATTTTTCCGGCGCGCGCGTGCACCTGCTCGGTGTGGTGAGTGTAGCGGCGGCTACCAAAAGCTTGAGCTAACGGTCGCATCTGGCGCGTAACCCTCCTAAGCGCGGACCAAGCGCGCGAGCACAAAACAGCGTGCGGAAAAGAGCCCGATACCGGGCTTTGCGCTGACTGGCTCGATCCTTGCGCGCACGTTCTCTCAGAAGCTCGACGGCAAGCTTATGCATCCGCAGACGCTCGTTTCGCGCAGCGAAAATCTGGCGCTGTCGTGCGCCGTCCGGCGCATGCTCTCGCCCACCGAGATAATCGCGCAAGAACCGAAGGCGCTCGGCGTAGCTCAGAAAGCGACCGACGCTGCGATCGAGTTGCACCAGATTGCGCCGGCGCAAGCGCCACGCCAAGGACCGCAGGCGGCGAAACCCGTCAAGATCGACGAAATATACCTGCAATCTCTCAGGCCGCTGTTCCAACATCAGATTGGTTTCCTGTAGGTCCGAAGTAAACAGTCCGGCGTCATGGAGTCTTCGTACCTCGCGCGCAACCGCGCGCAAAACCTGGGCGCGGCTGTGGTAGCTGAAGCCTGCAGGTCCGGTGCGCCGGTCAATGAAGGCGCTGAAAGTTCGTGCCTGACCAAGCGCTTCGCTCAAGAGGTAGCTGCGTTCCACGGCACCACCCCGGCGCAGTTCCATCGCTGCCAGCGGCGTGGGCCGCGCGAAGCCGGCCCCGCGCAACAACTCCGCACCTTTGAGGGAACGCGCGGCGCGTGAGCCACGCAGCCGTTCGAGCAATCCCCGTCCGAGCGACTGCACCTCGAAGCGCTTAACAAAACGCGCACAACCGGTGTCATCGAGGACAAAGCCGGCCTTAGTCTTCGATTCATCCTTGACCAAGCGCACGCTGCCATCGGCGAAAAGCTCCTCGGCGCGCCGAATAAGCGCCGCCGATTGCGCTGACTCGGTGTACAAAAGCACCTTGCGCATCACCCTCTGCGTCGCCTGCTCAGTCCGGAACACGGTCGAAACCTGGCGCCAAAGAAATTGTCGGACCCCCGTCTACAAGCGCGTCGCCAGACCTCGACAGGCAGCTAAGACCGCGGGTTCTCAACCTCCAAGCCTGACGCTCAAAATAAATCTTCACTAAGGTCTTGTCGATGACGACGCGGCTTGTGACGAACGTGACGGCCGGTGAAGCGACCTAAGGAGCCATGCGCGAGCTTTAGCTTCGTCTTTCAGCTCACCGGCCAAATAGCAAACTACGCTCTGGCAGGTCCTTACGCTTAGAACTTCGAACGCGCCGACGCCGGCCTTAAGACAAAACCGAACGCGTCGTGCCGCAACAAACCACTGGCTAGGCGTTGAATTCCGCGCATAGCCGGCGCCATTTCTCTTCCTCGGCACCTGGACGAAACCCCGAATAGGGGATCACGCGGTCGAGCAGACCCGTGTAACGTGTTCTGATCTGAGCGCCGACCTCCTCCAGGCTGCCGGCTACTGCAAAGACAGCGAGCATCTCGTCGCTAATCTCGCGGCTCATCCCGCGCCAGTCACCGTTGGCTGCTTTCTCATGCAGCCTTGAGGCGACTTCGCCCCAGCCGTGTGTGTCGAGTACGACGCGGTAGGTCCGCGTCGAGGCGTAAAACGCAATCTGCTGGCGCACGCTCTCTCGAGCCTCCTCAATCTCCCGTGAAGAATTGCCCGTGATTACGAAGACCCCGCTAGCAATCGCGAAGTCCTGGCGACTGCGTCCAGCCTTCTTCAACCCCGCCTCGACATGAGGCACTACGCACTCGCGCAGGTATTTGGGTGAATTCAAGGGATGGCCATGCAGGCCGTCGCACAACTCCCCCGCCATCTTACAGATCATGGGGTTAACGCCGGCGGCGTAAATCGGGATGCGCTCGAATTCATGCGGGGACGGAGCGAAAAACGGCGTCATGAGCGAAAATTTGTAGTACTTACCCTCGTACGTTAGCCGGTTGTTCCCCTCGCTCCAGCACCGAAAAATCGCGCGCAGCGATTCCACATACTCGCGCATCCGCCTCACCGGCGGTTCCCATCTCACGCTGTAGCGCCGCTCGATGTGGCCCTTGACCTGGGTGCCCAAGCCGAGGACAAACCGCCCTCGGGAAAGGCGCGCAAGGTCCCAAGCGCCATACGCTGTGACCATCGGGCTGCGCGGGAAAGCGACCAGCACTGCTGTGCCTAGCTTGATTCGGCTGGTGTGCTCGGCGGCCAGCGCCATCGCCAACAGCGGCTCGTTGCCAGCCTCGGGCACCCACAAGGCGTCAAAGCCGGTTCGCTCAGCCGCAACCGCGGCGTGCGCCACGGAATCCAGCTCGCGGACATAGATCAATGCGTCAAGCTTCATTGAGCAACCTCCTGGCGCGCTACACCGTAGTTGGGCAGCCCCATCTGCCCAAAGCGCCGTCCAACGCACGCAAGGACGCGCCCCGGCGCAGCTAGAGAAGCGCTAAAGCCCGGTTTGGATAGTCGGTAATGATCCCGTCCACCCCCAGGCGCAAGAGCGACAGAATCTCGGCGGGCTCGTTCACCGTCCATACATGCATCTCCAGGCCCAACTCGTGGGCCGCGCGCACGCTTTGTTCGGTTACGAGGCTCAAACCCTGATGCTGTGGTGGTATCTGGAGCGCGTCGCCCGCCGGCTCATAGCCTTGCACTCCGGTCGCCAGGTGGCGGAAAAACTCGACGGTCTCCAGAGCCGAGAAATTGGTGGGAACATCGGGCAGCATCCTGCGCGCTTCGCTCAGCGGCGCCTGATGCTCGCTCGCTATCAGTACGCGACGGCGCATATTGGTTTTTGTGATAATTTCACTCATCGGCACTATCAGGCTCGGCTCGACCTGTTTAACCTCGATCACGAAGCAAGTTCGCGGATACGCCGCAAGCACATCGCGCAACAGCGGCACAGAAAGTCCCTGACCACGAAAGGTAAATCCGCCTTTCTCGCCGGCGAAATTGTAACCTGCATCGGCGCGTGCCACCTCCCTATAACTCAGTTCGCATATGAGACCGGCGAGGTTCGTGGTGCGCTCCAAGTCCGCATCATGACATACGACAACTTCCCCGTCGCGCGTCATGTGCACGTCGAGCTCGATATAGGCGGCGCCAACCCTCACCGCCTTTTCGAACGCTAGCAGTGTGTTCTCCGGAAACAGGCCGCTGAATCCCCGATGCGCCATCACGCGCGGACAAGGCAGATTGAAGAATTCTGTCTCTAACCCGCGTCGCATGCTACCAACTCGTCCGCCGGGCTGCGCTGTTCGGAGTAACAGCGCAACACGGTCTGCGCGGCTCTCGACGGCCAAAAGCGCTATAGAGCGCAAGCCGGCATCGCTCAATTGCTGCCATCACGGCTTCAGGTTCACGACGATTCTCAGCGTTGAGGCCGACTCCCGCCGGGGATTTTCAGCGGCGCTGCACAATGCCGCTCGGTTCGGAGGCCGCTTCGAATTCTTCGGCCATCCTGAGGAATATCGGGCGCTTAGGCAAGGAGGCAGGCCGCCGCGCCTGCGTGGTTTCGACCGAAATGAGTTCATGAAACGGAGGGTCGACCAAATTCAGCGCAGCGAGATATTTCTGCCTGAAACTTCTAAAACTTGGGCGCAAAGAAGGTGAGATTTCGTTCTCTTTATCTAGACGCTCGGTCATCGGATTGACATATCGACCATCCTTGAGAATAGCGAAATGCAAGTGCGCGCCGGTCGATAGTCCGCTCGAACCAACTAAGCCGATGACCTCCCCTGCCCTTACTCGGCCACCTGGGCGGACTCTGCTGTTCACCCTGGACAAATGGCCGTAGAGAGTGACTAATCCGTTTTCATGCCTGATTCTGATGCAGCGGCCCAATTCGCTTTCCCATTGTGCTGATTCAACTTCTCCATCCCCAACGGCTCTGACGGGAGTGCCGTAGCGCGCGGCCAGATCCACCCCCAGGTGGGGACGGAAGCGGCGTAAAATGGGATGGTAGCGAGACAGCGAAAAACCCGACGAGACGTATTTAAATTGCAGCGGATAGCGCAGGAATCTGGAACTCAGTGCCGTGCCGTGCTCGTCGTAGGCGCGCACGCGGCCGCCTTGGTCGAAGTACAAGGCCACGTAGCTTTTCTGTCCCACGATTAGTCGAACAGCCTTGAGTTCTTCGGACCGACGATAGAAGCCGTCGCCGCTGACCTGTTGGTCATAAACCGCCTTTATGACCGCGCCTGGCGGGGCGAAGTCTAGCGGATAGACGCGCGATAGAGCCTCTTTAATCGTTCCAATTACGGCCGGCGGTAGACCATGTGCCTCGGCGTCGTGAGAAAAACTCTGGTTAATGGCAAATGCCACTGCGGTGCGGCGCGTTTGATAGGCGAGGGGTTGCGCTCGAACCAACACGGCTCCCGCGCCAAGAGCTTGCACCACAAGCGAGGCGCGCGGACTCAGGTCGTAACGTAAGCCGCGCAAAACGCCAGTGTCTTGCGCGCGGTAGAGAAACAGCCGGTGGCCGGGCAAGAGCTTCGCCTCACCAGTTATGGCCGCAAGCCTCTGAGCCCATTTTTGCGCTTCGATTTCGCTTAAACCCGCAGCAGTCAAAAACACACCAGCGTCGATCGGTTGATCGAGCATGACCGCGTCCGGGCGCGAGGGCGGCGCCTCGGCAACCGCGCTCCCCAGTTTCTCGTCGCGAATTGCGGGGGGGACGGCGCTGCCGGCGTTAAGACCGAGGGCACACGCAGTGCAGGCAATAGTTGCCGGCGCGTACCTAGTACGAACTCGGGCCCGACCAAGGTGAACTCGACCGCCGGCAACCATTCCGAGCGCGACGGCTGCGGCCACCCCTATCCCGACACCCGTTCGACGCTGCGTTGCGGTGAAACGCATGTGGCAGTAAAGCTATAAAAGCGCGCAGGCCGGATCAAGAGAACGCGCTGGTTTTGAAAAGCCAGCGCCCGTTTGAGAACTCCCTAGCTTTTGCGACCTAAGCGCTGCTCGCGCGCAAAACGCGCCGGGCCGGACCTGGGCTCTAAGCGTGCCAGGTTCAACGATACTGGATGCAATATCCCGAATAGCGGACTGGATACCAAAATTAGCATTTATCGGGCCCGCGCCTCCTACCTGCTGGCAAGAACCTCGGCTAGATGGCGCACTTCAATAGGCGAATTGCGCCGGTGTAGTCCGCCTCCGATGTGCATAAGACAGCCTAGATCGCATGAAGTCACGATCTCGGCGTCGCTAGCGCTGATACGCGTGATTTTGTCTTCAAGCATCGCGGCCGAAATGTGCGGAAACTTAACTGAGAACAATCCGCCGAATCCGCAGCACTCCTCGCTTTTCTCGAACTCGCGCAAAGTTAATCCGCGCACCCCTTTGAGCAGCGCCAGCGGGGCGTCGGTGATGCGCAGCTCGCGCGTCAAATGACATGAAGGATGATAAGCGACCGACCGCTCGAAGCGAGCGCCGACATCAGTCACCCCAAGCACCCGAGTGAGAAACTCGGAGAACTCGAAAACCTGGGTTCGAAGGCGCCGCGCCTTCTCGGCAAGCTGCGGCTGGCCCGCAAGAAGGTCGCTGTAAAACACGCGCACCATCGCGGTGCAAGAGCCCGAAGGAATAACCAGCGGCATCGAGGGGTCAACGGCTTCGAGCAGGCGGCGTGCAAGCGTGGTCGCTTCGTGTCGCAGGCCGTCATTAAACGCCATCTGACCGCAACAAAAGGCCGCGGTTAAAGATCGCACCCTGAGGCCGAGGCGCACCATCACCTGGTTCACCGCTTGGGCGACCTGGGGAAAGCTGGTCTGCGCTAAACACCCGGCAAATAGCTGTACCTCGGCCATTTCTGCTCCCAAAGCCCTTCGGCGTCCTCCCTGCTGCGTCTTGCCTCAGGTGCGCTCGGCGCTCTTTAGGCGTTACGCGTCTTAGAGTCTCAACCGTCCGTGGAGCTCACCAAGATCACGTAGAGCGCCTTGGGACCGTGAACTCCCTTTACCAGCCGCTTCTCGATGTCCGCGGTACGGCTTGGGCCGGTGACAAAAGCGATCGGGTTATCGGCGACGACGCTGCTTTCTAAGGTCGACATCAACGCTGCGAGATCGGGCAGAATACGCTCAACGCGCAAAAACGTAACATTCGTCGGCGGCACCAGCGAGAGCGAGCGCGGGCGGGCAGGCGTAGGGACAAATACGAGCGTACCGCTGGAGGCCACCGCGTAGTCTGCCTCGACAATGCCCGCATCACACTCGGCCAGCCTGGCGCGCACCTGCCTGCGATCGTCCTCGGCTACTCGGGCGGTGTTTAACAAGGCGACACCGTTGTGGCTTAGCGCTTCCCCGAGCGGCTTTAGGTTGATTGTGGCACTGTCGCCGACAGCCACCAGCTTGAACCCAAGCGTGCGAGCCAGCTCCACCACCGCATCAAACGCCTCCCGCGTCGAATCCGCCACGAGCGCTTTGCCGCCAAGAGCTTCCAGTTCACGCGCGAACTGAGTCGTCAGCTCCTCACACGCCGGCGCCGATATTTGGGGCGCTGGCGCCGATTCCGGTCGAATTGCGCTATGGTCGTTGAGCGACGACGCTGCCTGTTGCAACGCGACGCGCATCGCGCTGAGAGCAGCCGCGAAATCGCTCATCGTTGTCCCTGGTGAGCCGCCTTGGCGCTCGGAGCGCGGCTTGCGAGCCCGGAATTTGGCGTAGCCGACTCCAGAGCTTTGTCGCGGGCGCCGGAAGAACCTACTCCGTTGGCGCTCGCAGTACGACTCCTAGCGCCGAACAGCGGGAAATCACGGCTTTGAGTCCACGCATCAAACGGCGGTGGCAGCCAGCTCAAATAACCGTCGCGCGCGACTGGCCTCAGCAGGACGGAGGCGATGCGGCTTAGAGCCCTAACCAGCGCAGGATGAGCAAAAAGCTGCGCCGCACGTCTGGCACCGGCACGGACGCGCTCCTGCGCAGGCGGCCATTTGACAGCTATCCCGCCCTCGGTCGCCAACCAGCGCAGATGGAGCAGAATGCGAGGAATATCGATCTTCACCGGGCAGATATCCTTACACGCTCCGCAAAGAGTCGACGCGAACGGAAGGTGTCCGGCCTGCCCGTCGTGAACCAACGAGGGGCTGATGATCGAACCGATCGGACCCGGATAAGTCGTGCCGTAAGCGTGACCGCCAATTCGGCGAAACACCGGACACACGTTGAGACAGGCGCCGCAGCGCAGGCAATAAAGTGCCTCGCGCAGCACCGGGTCGGCGAGCATCTGACTGCGCCCGTTGTCTAGCACGACTACGTGCAGCTCCCGCGGGCCGTCTAGCTCTCCTGCGCGGCGCACGCCGTTGATGAAATTGACGTAGGCCGTTAGCTTCTGTCCGGTGGCGGTGCGTCCCAGTACCTCCATGAAGTGGCTCAAGTCGACCGCTCGGGGAATCACCTTTTCTATTCCCATGACCACGACCACCACCTCGGGCAGCGCCGTGGTCAGCCGGCCGTTGCCCTCGTTTTCCACCAGCACGATCGAGCCGGTCTCGGCGATCGCGAAGTTGGCGCCGACCACGCCCATATCGGCAGCCAGAAATTTTTCGCGCAGCCGTTGGCGCGCAACTGCAGTCAGCTCTTCGGGCACGTCGGTGTATGGTATGGACAATTTTTGCTGGAACAGCCGACCGATATCTTCTTTGGACAGGTGAATCGCCGGAGTTATAATGTGCGAAGGGCGCTCGCCGCGAAGCTGAACAATATACTCGCCGAGGTCGGTTTCGACGACTTCGATCCCCGCCTGTTCAAGCGCATGGCTGAGCTCGATCTCCTCGGTCGCCATCGACTTGCCTTTGACGGTGAGCTTGACGCCCTTGCTGCGTGCCAGCTCTACGACGTAATTTCGGGCTTCCGGCGCGTCGGCAGCGAAAAAAACGCGCGCTCCCTTGGCTTCGAGGTTGTGCTTAAACTGCTCGAGCAGCTCCGGCAGCCGGCTTATCGCTTGCTCTTTGACCTGGCGCGCAGCGACCTTTTCTGCTTCGTAACCGGCAAAGTCGCCGGCCACAATCGCGACCTGCTCGAGGTGTCGCCCCACGGTGGCCTCAAGCTTTGCCCGCAGCTCGCGATCAGTTACCGTCTTGCGGCTGTCTGCAAAAAACGTCTGTGCGTCAGGCGGTCGCATCAGAATTGCACCCCCGAGGCGATTGAGTGGCTTTATTTTATACCGACTCCGACTAGCGTGCGCCACCGCAGGCAAGTGCCAGAGCTATTTCTTTCGCGACGCTCGGGTCGGGCTCGGAAGTCAGGCGCCTTTCTAGCGCCCGTCGGCTGGCGGCGCCCCCCAGGCGCCCGAGGGCCCATGCAGCGTGCCCACGTATTAAGGCTTCCGGCTCGCGCTCCAGACACTGCGCTAGGAACGGAACGGCGCGCGGGTTCGCGCTGTTGCCCAGCGCCACCGCCGCGTTGCGCAGCAGGCCGCGCCGCTTGGCCCGCTTGACTGCGCTGCGCGCAAAACGGCGGCTGAACTGGTCCTGGTCAAGCGTCAGCAGCTCCGGCAGATAAGGCGTTAGCCGCTCGTCGACATCACCCTTTGGGCTCTCATTCCATGGACAAACTTCCTGGCAGATGTCGCAACCGAATATCCAGTTGCCGAGCTTGGGGCGCAGCGGCAAGGGAATTGAGCCACGCAGCTCGATGGTCAAGTACGAGATGCACAGGCGCGCGTCCATTACGTAGCCATCCTCTAGCGCTCCCGTCGGGCAAAGTTCCAGGCATCGCCGGCATCGCCCGCAATGCGCCCCATAGGCGGGCGTTTGCGCTCCGAAATCCAGGTCGGTAAAAATCTCCGCCAAAAAGAAGTGGGAACCGTAACGACGGTTCAACAAATTCGTATTTTTACCAAACCAGCCGAGCCCTGCTGCCAGCGCCCATTCGCGCTCGAGCACCGGCCCGGTATCGACGTAGATTCGCACAAGCGATCCTGGGCGAAGCCTGTTCACAGCCGCGGCAACGACTTGCGCCTTGGCCAAAACGTAGCGATGGTAGTCTTCTCCGAGCGCGTAGGCCGCGATTCGACCAAGCAGCTCCTCTCGCCAATTGGCCTGCGGCGGATGCGGCGCCCGATACGGGTAAGCGAGACTTATAACGGAACGCAAACGTGGGTCGAGCAAACACGGATCGAGCCGACGCTCAGGTTCCCGTGCAAGATAGCCCATCTCACCATGATAGCCGCCTTCAAGCCAACGCCGCAGAAACGGCCCGCGCTCGAGCGCGCGCAGTCGGGCGAAACCAACCAGCACGAAGCCTTGGTCGTACGCTACGGTGCTCAGGCGCTCCTTAAGGTCTGTCACCTGACCCTTCTCTTAAGCGCGTAGATGAACTTGCGCCAACGCCGTCGTTTTAGCGATCACCGTGCCCAGCATGCCAGAACGTCTGGCAGCGTCGTTGGAGCAGCCCTTGCCGTTGGTCTTCCATAAACTATGACGGTAAAGCCCGAATTGGCCTAACCAATCCGCGAATTAGCCTGACAACCTCCGCCCGCTGTAGACCAAGTGTGTTAACCGCATCTGGTCAGCGAGAGCGCCCTCAATGCCGGTCCATCCAAGCTGGGCCGCGGTTTGAGAACGCACGTGATCTATGCTGACCGCCCGCTCTTTGCCGATACGCGCCACCTTGACGTGGAATCCTGGGCGGCGCTATCGTCAAAGAGAACAACGGTTTGATTTTCGAACCTGTTCCGGAGGCAGTTGTCAATGGCCGAGGAAACGAGCGGTTTGACGTCTGAGTCGGTGTATGCCGGGTCGGCTCCCAGCGACCCACCGGTTAATCTTACGCCTAAGGCACTAGAGATGGCTAAACGGATGCGCGACAAGGAAGGGCACGGTCGCAACGTTGGCCTCAGGCTTTCAGTCACAGGCGGGGGATGTTCCGGCTTTCAGTATTCACTTAGTTTCGACTCTAAGCAAAATGAAACTGACACGGTGGTCACCTTTGATGACCTCACGGTCTTGGTTGATGAACTTTCACTGCCATATCTAGCCGGGGTCACTCTAGATTTTGTCGAGGGGCTGCACGGTGCGGGGTTCAAATTTGATAATCCTCGAGCGAGTCGAACCTGCGGATGCGGCTCATCCTTCACCGTTTAAGGGCCGCGGGCGAGGAACCCAGCCTGAATTCCGTTGTCCCCGTAAAGAGGTTGCTGCTGCTATAGAGATGTCGCTGATTTCGCTGGTCGCCGGCGGCTGAAAATACCGATGCTGAGCAGGCGGGCGAAATCGCAAAACAATGTAGCGCGGGCAGCACTTTTCGCGCTGCATTGCTAAATTAGACACATAGAACTTTTCCACGGCGCGCGAGTTTGTTAGAGTAACACAACTCAGCCCCCTTGCCCGCAAAGCGGGCTCGGTAATTCGATCCATAAGGAGTGGCGAGAGGCGTGCGGCGTTACGAAACGATATTAGTACTTCGCTCCGACCTGCCCGAAACTCAGCTTAAAGACACGCTCAGGCGTTTTGAAGGTGTGCTGACGGCCGGCGGCGCCCATGTGCTCGCCACCGAAGACTGGGGGGTGCGCGAGATGGCCTATAAGATCCGCCGCGAGCAGAGGGCGCAGTATTTTCGCCTCGATTACGTGGCATCGGCCGCAGCAGTGAACGAACTTGAGCGGAACCTAAAGCTAAGCGATGTGGTTTTGCGCTATCTTTCGGTCGTGACCGACGTGAGACCTGATTTATCCAAGCTCAAAGAACAAACATCGGCTTCTGCTCAATCTCAAGCGCTGGCGCCTCAAACAACAGGCGAATCGGTCGCGACTGTAGGCGAGGATAAGGCGCAGGCCACGGATGCTCAGGCGGAGCAAGTTGAGCCATCGATGGCAGCCGAGAGTGGGGTGGAACAAAATTGAGCTTGCCGGCCGGGTCGTGCGCAAGCCCGAACTGCGCGCAGCGCCGTCGGGCCAGTCGCTAGTTCGCTTCGTTGTGGACTGCGGTCAGGCCAACCGTAAGCTTGAACTAGGAGTGGTCGTCCTTGGCAACGCCGGCCGAGATATTCAACGCAGGATTATCGTAGGAACCCGTGTGAGAGTATGTGGCAGGCTGACGGCGGCACGTCGTGGCGAAGGTTCAGGCTTTAGTGATGTGCAGTGGGTCGTGGTAGCATCTGAGGTGGCCCCCGAGATGCCCAGTGGGGCAAGCAAACCGGCGAGCGGTTCGCTTTTGCCACGGGTCCTGGAGCAACGCTTGCGCCAGCCAGACAGCTCACGTTAAGCACGGGTGTGTCGGCAAAGCGAGCGCGATTAAGCAATCTTTATCAAGTCAGTCCAAGGAAAGTGCAGACGTAGCGTGACAAGCAGCGAAGAGACATCCGAACCAAAACCGCATGAGGTTTCGGGCGGGGCCAAATCTCGACAGCAGGAGGCCGACCGTCCGGCACCGGAGGCGCGCGGCTCTGAGCGTTTTGGTCCCCGACGCAGGCCCGGCTTTCGGCGAAAGGTATGCCGATTTTGCGCCGACAAGTCGCTCAAGGTGGACTACAAAGATGTGCGCGTTTTAGAAGGCTTCATAACCGAGGGGGCGAAAATTGTTCCCAGCCGCACCAGCGGCAACTGCGCTAAACATCAGCGCCAGCTTGCCGTCGCCATTAAGCGGGCGCGCATACTGGCTCTGCTACCGTTCACCAGACTTGGAGTCTGACCACACATAGAGTCTCGGTGAGGGCCAGGGCGTGAATCCGACGGCACCGCGAGCCTAGATCGTGCGCCGGCCACCCCCTAGAACCGGCTCTGCCGATGAAAAAATAGAGGTAACGCTGCGATGGAGGTGATACTGCGCGAAGACGTAGCCAAGCTCGGACGGCCCGGTGACGTGGTCCGAGTCAAAGACGGTTATGCGCGCAATTTCCTTCTGCCGCGCGGTTTGGCCGTCGAGGCCAACCAGAGAAACCTGCGCGCATTCGAACATGAAAAGCGCTTGGCGATGCGCCGGCGAGAAGCAAAAAAACAGTTCGCCTTGCAGCAAAAGGAGAAACTTGACGCGCTCGCGCTTACTTTAACTGTGCGCGCTGGTGAAGAGGGGAGGCTTTTCGGTTCGGTAACGAATATCGACATCGAGCGGGCTCTCAGAGTTCACGGAATAGAAGTCGATCGGCGCAAGATAATGCTCCCAGAACCAATCAAGCAACTCGGTGAGTTTACGGTTGTCATCAAGGTCGACCCCGAGGTTGAAGCCACGTTAAGACTCAAAGTCGCGGCGCTGTGAGGCGCCTTTGCTGATGATCAAACTATACGACGCGCAAAACTGCCCGTACGGGCAGAAGGTGAGAATCGCTTTGGCTGAAAAGGGCCTGAGTTATGACCTAGTGACGGTTGATCTCGTCGCCGGCGACAACCGCCGCCCGGAATTCTTGAGGCTCAATCCCTACGGTCGAGTCCCGGTGTTAATTGACGAAGACGTGGTGGTCTACGACTCTACGATAATCAACGAATATCTGGACGATGAGTATCCGACCCCGCCGCTGCTACCGCGCGTTGAAGCAAGCGCGTTGCGGGCGATAAGCAGAATGTTCGAAGATTTTGCCGATAACTCCTTTACGCCGCAGGTAGACCAACTTATCGCCGAGTCGGCCAAGCCCGAAGCTGAACGGGACGCCAACCGCATTCAGCGACTGCGTCAAGCAATCGACCGCGTGCTGGACTATCTGAATCGCCAGCTACAGGGTCGCCACTTCCTGGCCGAAGAGTTCTCGGTGGCCGATATCGGCTTCATCCCCCGATTGCTCGCCTTAGGCAGCTTGGGTATCGAAATCTCCGCCGGGCGCCCCAACGTCGAAGCCTGGGCGAGCCGCTTGTTCGAGCGTCCGAGTACTCAAGAGCTGCGTGGCGCTGCTGCGCCGCAAGGTGAAGGCAGATAACGAGTGCCGTTTCAGGCGGCCGGCAAAGCCCCCGCATCACACGGCTAACGCTGATACGACGGCACGCTATAGACTTGTCAGAAGCCTTTTTCTTGCGTTTAGTACACCTCAGCGACCGTATCCAGTTCCTCATTGGGAGTGCTGCTCGCGTAATTTGTGTTGGCGAGCTTAAAAAAGAGCCGCGCAGCGAAAAGCTTGTCGCCTATCCTGCCCTCAGGCTTGAGGAACCCTCCCCTACGCCCGCATCGTGGACAAGCCATGGTTTCGCTCAAAAGCCTAGCGTTTTGTGGCGTAATACGGAGGTCGAATCGATGGCCACAACCCCGGTTTTGGCAGGCAATTCGATAAACAACTCCTTGGAGCTCCGTGCTCACCGCCTTAGCCTTCATGGGCAACCCTCCCTCAATACTTGTCGGTAACCTCACTACATTGGACTTACTGCGTAGCAAAATCTTCATTTGCACGACTCATGCCTTGCTTGACATAAACGGGCCGAGGCAACCTTACTTGGACTGTAGCGCGCCGGTAATTAGCTCGACCGAAGGCCGTTTTTGCTCTTCAAGATCAGGAGCAAACTTGCAAGACGTCTATGCCCAGCGGTCGTGCTTCAAGGCGTCCTGGACGTTAAATTCGTGTCAATTTGGGCAAGTCGCGCAAGCTTTTTGCGTCAAGAGCGCCATCCCCAAAGCCCGCCGTGCAGCGTTTGGCGACAACTTGGGGATCGAACGTGGCGGTCGGCGGCGGTTTAAGGTTCTGGCCAGCTCGCCTTGGGCTGGTGATGCCAGAAAAACGCTGAAATTAAGAAAGATTGGCGTCGGTCCGCGTCGTATGATTCTGGTAAAATCTCGTTAAATTCGCCGTCTAGTTGACTTAGTTGTTGGCACGACCGTGGCTTCAATGGTTTCATGATCGATATGCCGCTGCGGGTTGCGTAGCTGGAAGTGCAACGCGAAGGCGGCCAGATAGATGCTTATCGCCAGGGGGCGTGAAGCTTCAGCGGCGTATTAGCCGAAAGATTTACATCGATTTGCTGGAGAGCTTTCGATTTAGCTGGTAATCAGGCGTATTCTGCGGAGGACCCTAAGCGTGAACGGCCCACAGATGCTGGAAGGATACAGGGTGCTGGATTTTACCCATTTCGTAGCGGGACCGACGTGCACGAGGATTTTGAGCGAAATGGGCGCGAAGGTAATCAAAGTAGAGCCAGCGCCCCGCGGCGACCGGACGCGCGCGATGGGTTTGCGACGTGGCGGACAGAGCACGTACTACTTTCAGCACAACCACGGCAAATTAAGCCTTGGACTCGACCTGAAAAAGCCGAAAGCGCGCGAACTCTTGCGAGCGATGGTGCCGAAGGTCGACGTGGTAGTCGAAAATTACGCGCCGGGCGTGATCAAGAACATGGGCTTCGGTTATGAAGCGTTGAGCGAAATCAACCCCAAGATAGTGATGTGCTCGATCTCGATGGCTGGACAAAGTGGTCCGCTTGCGGTCAAGCCGGGCTACGACTATATGGGCCAGTCTTACGCCGGAGTCACCGACCAACTTGGCGAACCCGAGCGCACGCCGATAATGCCGCCGATGGCGATCGGCGACGTCTCCACCGGGGTGGCAGCGGCGATGGCGGTGGGGTTTGCGCTGCTCCATCGCGAACGCACCGGGCAGGGTCAATATATAGACGCCTCAATACTCGATACGTACTTCCATATGCACGACATGGCCGTCCCCTTAGTCTCGTTGCGGCCCGAGCGCTTCGCCTCATTTACCCGCAACGGGCCACTCCATCCGTTGTCCAGTCCCAACGGAATCTTCAAAGCCAATGGCGGGTACGTCTTTATCACCGCCCTCGACCATCAATGGCCGCAGCTTGTGCGCGCTATGGGGATGCCGGAGCTAGCCCGTGACGAGCGCTTTAAAGATCATCGGTCGCGAACTCGCAACGCGCGCCAACTCCAAGAGGTAATCGAGCGATGGCTCGGCGGCTTCCCGGATCGTGACAGCGCGCTGGCAGCTCTGGACAAAGAACGCGTGCCGTGCGCGCCGGTGCTAACCTTGGCCGAGGCGCTGGCACTGCCACACCTGCGCGAGCGCAATACCGCGCGTGTCGCGACTGACCCAGAACTCGGCAGGTTCGAGATTCCCGCGATGCCGGTTAGATTTTCCGGCTGGGAACAGCGGCTCGGCGACCAAATCAGCGCCTCGCGCCTGGGCGAAGACAATGAGGCTGTGCTGCGCGAATTCTTCGACATGGCTGATGACGAGATTCGCGAGCTGTACGCGCAAGGCGTGCTCACTCGCTACGCTGAAGAGAGTAACACTCGATCAGCGCCGTAGGTGCGAGCCGCTGCTCGCACTTCTGCCGCATCAAAAGGGGGACGACGTCGGGCGACCCGACGCTAGAGAGCCGCGTTGCGCGTGCGCCGGTTAAGGTATTTTGCCGGTCTTAGTATAGGTCGGACGTAGTTCCCGAGCGGACCAGGCGCGAAACCTCGGCGCCTAAAAGCTGCATACGCAGCAGTGGCCTGAGCGCGCGCATTTTTGCCAACAGCAGTTGAGACCAAAGCGCCCGCACCTGCGCCGTGCCCAACAGTTGATTCAGCAGGCCCGGCTGCACCGGCAACTCGACGAGTTCAACCTTTTCTTCGGGCGCGAGCTTAGCCTCCGACTTGGCCTCCCTTAGCGCGGCGTCGAAACCGCCGAGCGCGTCTACGAGCTCAAGCTTGCGCGCCTGCTCGCCGGTCCAAACTCGTCCTTGGGCCACCTGCTGCACCTGCTCAACCTTGAGTTTGCGACTGCTCGCCACGCGGGCGACAAATTCGTCGTAGATTCGCTGCAACATAACGTTATGAAGGAGCTGTTGCTGCTCGGGGCTGAAATTGGTGAATTCGTCGAACATCGTGACGTTCTGCCCGCGGCTAATGGCGTCGGTCTGGACGCCCAACTTGGCCGCCATGTCGGTGAAATTGAA
>Ga0080006_1144719_pt1 | contig 44190 bp, 33 predicted proteins | sample RS3BMetagenome_FD_69209 | JGI IMG/M metagenome (GOLD analysis project Ga0080006, IMG submission 69209) | Ferric oxide microbial mat and aquatic microbial communities from Rainbow Spring, Yellowstone National Park, USA - RS3B (SPADES... ... | reverse complement strand
TCGCCGTCCGCTCGGAGCGCCCGCCCCTTCTCTTCGACTACTTCACCCAGCTGTTCGCCCAGGTGACCACCCCGCCGCTCGACGCCATCCGGGAGGAGCTGGTGACGTCGCTCACCTCCACGCTCGGGCCGGAGGCGAACCTGCTCGAGCCGACCGCCGCGTCGTGCAGGCAGATCGTCCTGCCCATGCCGGTGATCGACAACGACGACCTGGCCAAACTGCTCTACGTGCACGAGGACGGTCTGACGCCGGGGTTCCGGGCGTTCGCGGTCGACGGGATGTTCGAGGTGGGGCGCGGCGGCGACGGTTTGCGCGACGCCATCGAGGACGTCCGGGCGCAGGTCAGCGCGGCCATCGCCGACGGCGCCAACATCATCGTCCTCTCCGATCGCAACTCGACCGCGGAGCTCGCCCCGATCCCCTCGCTCCTGCTGGTGTCCGCCGTGCACCACCACCTGGTGCGTGAGAGGACCCGGACCCAGGTCGGACTGGTGGTCGAGTCGGGGGATGCCCGGGAGGTCCACCACATGGCGCTCCTCAAGGGGTTCGGCGCCGCCGCCATCAACCCGTACCTGGCGTTCGAGACGATCGACGACATGATCGCCGGTGGGCTGCTCGCGGGTGTCACCCCCCGCCAGGCGCAGCGCAACTACATCAAGGCGGCGTCCAAGGGGATCGTGAAGGTGATGTCCAAAATGGGGATCTCGACCGTGGCGTCCTACACGGGCGCCCAGGTCTTCGAGGCGGTCGGGCTCGAACAGGCCCTGGTGGACGAGTACTTCTCCGGCACGGTGTCCCGGATCGGGGGTGTCGGGCTCGACCAGTTGGCCGCCGAGGCCGCCGCCCGGCACCGGCTGCGCCACCTCGACCGCCCCACCGAGCTGGCGCACCGGGACCGCGAGGTGGGTGGTGAGTACCAGTGGCGGCGGGAAGGGGAGATCCACCTGTTCAACCCGCGGAGCGTCTTCAAGCTCCAGCACGCCACCCGGGCACGGCGGTACGACATCTTCAAGGAGTACAGCCGCGCGGTCGACGACCAGGCGGCGGGCCTCGCCACGCTCCGGGGGCTCTTCCGGCTGAAGACGGAGGGCCGGCGCAGCCTGCCCGTCGACGAGGTCGAGGCGCCGGCTTCCATCATCGCCCGGTTCTCGACCGGGGCGATGTCCTACGGGTCCATCTCGGCCGAGGCGCACGAGACGATGGCGATCGCCATGAACCGGCTCGGCGGCCGGTCCAATACGGGGGAGGGTGGCGAGGACCCGGAGCGGTTCACCCCCGACGCCAACGGCGACCTGCGCCGGAGCGCCATCAAGCAGGTGGCCTCGGGGCGGTTCGGCGTCACCTCGGAGTACCTGGTGAACGCCGACGACATCCAGATCAAGATCGCCCAGGGCGCGAAGCCCGGTGAGGGCGGTCAGCTCCCCGGGCACAAGGTCTCCCCGTGGATCGCCAAGACCCGGTACTCGACGCCCGGCGTGGGCCTCATCTCCCCTCCGCCCCATCACGACATCTACTCGATCGAGGACATCGCGCAGCTCATCCACGACCTCAAGTCGGCCAACCCCCGGGCCCGGGTGCACGTCAAGCTGGTGGCCGAGGTCGGCGTGGGCACCGTGGCGGCAGGCGTGGCCAAGGCGCACGCCGACGTGGTCCTGATCTCCGGCCACGACGGCGGCACCGGCGCCACGCCGCTCACCTCGCAGAAGCATGCGGGGATCCCCTGGGAGCTGGGGCTGGCCGAGACGCAGCAGACCTTGGTGGCCAACGGGCTCCGGGACCGCATCGTGGTGCAGGTGGACGGCCAGATGAAGACGGGACGGGACGTGGTGATCGCCGCGTTACTCGGGGCGGAGGAGTACGGCTTCTCCACCGCCCCCCTGGTGGTGTCCGGTTGCATCATGATGCGGGTCTGCCATCTCGACACCTGCCCGGTGGGGATCGCCACCCAGAACCCGCGGCTGCGGGAGCGCTTCTCGGGCACCCCCGAGTTCGTGGAGACCTTCTTCGAGTACATCGCCGCGGAGGTCCGGGAGTACCTGGCTGCCCTGGGTCTCCGGTCGCTCGAGGAGGCGATCGGCCGGGTTGACCTCCTCGACGCGGTGGAGGCCGTCGACCACTGGAAGGCGTCGGGGCTCGACTTCTCGCCGATCCTGCGGGTCCCGGACCTCGCCGACGGGGCGGCGCGCTTCTGCACCACCGAGCAGGACCACGGGCTCGACCGGGCACTCGACCACGCGTTCCTCGAAGCGTGCCGCCCGGCCATCGAGGAGGGGACGCCGGTGGCGGCGGAGCTGGCCGTGCGCAACGTGGACCGGACGGTCGGCACCCTGCTCGGCTCCGAGATCACCCGGCGGCACGGGGGGAGAGGCCTTCCCGACGGGACGATCGACCTGACCTTCCGCGGCTCCGCCGGCCAGAGCTTCGGCGCCTTCGTGCCCCGCGGCGTCACCATGCGACTCCTCGGCGACGCCAACGACTATCTGGGCAAGGGGCTGTCCGGTGGCCGCATCGTGGTCCGTCCGCCGGAGGAGTCGACGTTCCCCGCCGAGGACAACATCGTGGCCGGCAACGTCATCCTGTACGGGGCGACCTCGGGGGACGTGTTCCTCAGGGGTCAGGTGGGCGAGCGGTTCTGCGTGCGCAACTCGGGCGCCATCGCGGTGGTCGAAGGGGTTGGGGACCACGGGTGCGAGTACATGACGGGTGGGCGGGTGGTGGTCCTCGGACCGACGGGCCGCAACTTCGGCGCCGGCATGTCCGGGGGCATCGCCTACGTCTATGACGTCGCGGACGAGCTCCGGCGCCAGGTCAACCCCGAGATGGTGGACCTGGAGGAGCTCACTCCCGACGACCGCACCTGGCTGAAGGACCGGATCCTCCTCCACCTCGACGAGACCGGGTCGGCGGTGGCGGCCGCGTTGCTGGCCGACTGGATGAGCAGCGCGGAGCGGTTCACCAAGGTCATGCCCCGGGACTACCGCCGGGTGCTTGAGGCCACAGAGCGCGCCGCCGCGGAAGGGCGGTCCGTCGACGAGGCGGTCATGGAGGCGTCCCATGGGTGAGGTCACCGGGTTCCTCGACTACGGGCGCGAGCTGCCGTCGCGCCGGCCGGTGGCCATCCGGCTGCGCGACTGGAAGGAGGTCTACGAGCCGTTCCCGGAGGAGTCGGTGCGACACCAGGGGGCCCGGTGCATGGACTGCGGCATCCCGTTCTGCCACGAGGGGTGCCCGCTCGGCAACCTGATCCCGGAGTGGAACGACCTCGTCTACCGGAGCAACTGGTCCGAGGCGATCGAGCGGCTCCATGCCACCAACAACTTCCCCGAATTCACCGGCCGGCTCTGCCCCGCCCCGTGCGAGGGCTCGTGCGTCCTCGGGATCAACGCGGAGCCGGTGACCATCGAGCGGATCGAGGTGGAGATCGCCGAACGGGCATGGTCCGAAGGGTGGGTGCGACCCGCCGACCGCATCGCCCCCACCGGCAAGCGGGTGGCGGTGGTCGGCTCCGGTCCCGCTGGGCTGGCTGCGGCCCAGCAGCTCACCCGGGCGGGTCACGCGGTGGTGGTCTTCGAGCGCGCGGAGCGGCCCGGAGGCCTGCTCCGCTACGGGATCCCCGAGTTCAAGATGGAAAAGGCGGTCCTCGACCGGCGGCTCGATCAGCTGGTGGCCGAAGGCGTGGAGTTCCGGTGCGGGGTGTCGGTGGGTGCTCCGGACCCGTCCGTGCCGTTCGCCTGCTCACCGGACGTCGCGGTCGTCGCGCCGGACGCCCTGGTCGACGAGTTCGATGCGGTGCTGCTGGCCGGGGGAGCGACGCTCCCACGCGACCTCTCCGTCCCCGGGCGCGACCTCGACGGGATCCACCGGGCGATGGACTACCTCAAACCGTCGAACCTGGTGCAGGAAGGCAGCCTGGCCGCGAGCCCGATCTCGGCCGAGGGGAGGCACGTGGTGATCATCGGCGGTGGCGACACGGGAGCCGACTGCCTGGGGACCGCCCACCGCCAGGGTGCGCTGGCGGTGCACCAGCTCGAGATCTTGCCTCGCCCGCCGGACCGGCGGGGTGCGGACAACCCGTGGCCGACCTGGCCGGTCGTGCTGCGCACCTCGGCGGCCCACGAGGAAGGCGGCGACCGGCTCTACTCGGTGACGACCACGGCGTTCGTGGGCGACCCGGAGGGAAGGGTCCGGGCCCTCTGCGGCGAGGAGGTCGAACTGGCCGAGGACGACGCGGGCCGTCCGACCTTCCGGCCCGTCCCCGGCTCCGCGTTCGAGCTCCCGTGCGAGCTGGTTCTGCTGGCCATGGGGTTCCTGGGCGCCGAGCGGACGGGGGTGGTGGCGGACCTCGGTCTCGAGGTCGACGCCCGGGGGAGCGTCGTCGCCGATCCCTCGTGGGCGACCAACGTGGAGGGCGTCTTCGTCTGCGGTGACATGACCCGCGGGCAGAGCCTCATCGTATGGGCGATCGCCGAGGGCCGGTCGGCCGCCTCGTCGGTGGACCGCTACCTGATGGGGGGCACGGCGCTGCCCGCCCCCATCGAACCGGGCCGCCTCGCGCTCCGCTAGGACCGCCGGACGACCCCAACGGCACCGTTACGACGCGCTCGGACGGGTCACCCCGACCAGGCCCGACCAGTCGGCATGGTCGAGCCGGACCGTGGCGCCGGTGTGGGGCGCGTCGATCATCTCGCCGGCACCGACATAGATGCCGACGTGGTCGACCGCCTCGGGACCGCTCCCGAAGAAGAGGAGGTCGCCCGGCTCCAGGGAGGCCCCCGGGGCCAGCGCCGGGGTGGCGTCGAACTGGTCCTGTGCCACCCTGGGCAGGGTCACCCCTGCGTGCGCGTAGGCGGCCTGGGTGAGGCCTGAGCAGTCGAACCCTCCGGCGCCGGTGCCGCCCCAGAGGTAGGGGACGCCCAGTTGCGCTCCGGCGAAGGCCAGGGCGGTGGTGACCGTGGCACTGGCGGCCGGGTTGTCACCGAATGCCAGGGCGAGCGTCAGGACCGTGTGGACGTAGCGTTCCGAATGGTTGTAGTCGTCGACCGCCCCCGCCAGGGTCGAGGCGCTGCCCGCCCCATCGGCGCACAGCATCCGGGCGGCGGAGAAGACGGCGTCGACCGGGTCGTAGGGCGAGGGCGGCTCGGAGCCGCCGGGCCCCACCGTGGCATAGGCGGCGAAGGTGGCCGGCTCGAACTGCAGGGGTCCCTCGGCGCCGGCCGCGTTCGCCCCCGAGTGGACCCCGGGGGCCGTCGACGTCCCGCTGGCGGACTCGATGGTCCCGATGGCGGCGAGCACCTCCCAGGGGAGCCCCGGGCAGGTGGTGGCCGCCCGGCGGTACAGCGGGAGCCAGCCGGCAGGGATCGCGGGGCCTCCGCCGCCCGGGACGGGAACCGCTCCGACCCCTGTGGACGGCACGCCCGCCCCGGTCGGACCGGTGACCGAGACGCTCACCACCACGACCGCGATGACGACGGCACCGGCGACGGCGGCACCGGCCAGCACGCCGAGGGACACGACCGCCTTGACCATCGGCCCACCTCGGATCGGCTCGGGGCGGCGGCGCGTCCGGTTCGGGACGCGTGCCGCACCTGCGGAGGGAGGTGGACGGCCGGGTCCACGAGGAAGCGGGGGAGACCCGGGTGCGACAACGGGCTCCCCGACCGAGGCTCCGCCCAGTCCACCACCGCCGCCAGGTGCCCGCAAGGGGGTGTTCCCCGGCGGGAGCCCGTGCGCCCGGGCGGTCGGTATGCTCGGGCGGGTCGCCGTCAGTGTGCCGGCGACCAGGGTGCCGACGACCCGGGGAGGATCCGCCATGCTCAGCACGATGCAGGATGCGCCGATGCTCGTGAGCGACATCGTTCGCCACGGGCAGCAGGTCTACGGGGAGAGCCGGGTCCTGACGGTCACCGGTCCGGACGGCACCCACGTCGAGGCGACGTTCGCCGAGGTGGCCGAACGGGCCGAGCGGCTGGCGTCCGCGCTCCGACGGCTCGGGGTCGGAGCCGACGACCGGGTGGGGACCTTCCAGTGGAACAACCAGCGGCACCTCGAGGCGTACCTCGCCGTCCCCTCGATGGGGGCGGTGCTCCACACCCTGAACGTGCGCCTCTACGCCGAGCAACTGGCGTACGTCATCAACCACGCCGAGGACAAGGTGATCATCGTCGACGCCTCTCTGGCGCCCCTCCTCGCCGCGGTCTGGGACCAGCTCTCGACGGTCGTCCACGTGATCGTCGCCGGGGGCGCGCCCGGGGCGGAGTACCCGTTCGGACCGGTGGTCGACTACGAGGAGCTGCTCGCGGCCGAGGAGCCGGGCTTCGACTGGCCGGTGCTCGACGAGCGGCAGGCGTCGTCCATGTGCTACACCTCGGGGACCACGGGGAACCCGAAGGGTGTCGTCTACAGTCACCGCTCGACCGTCCTCCACTCGATGGCGGTCAGCTCGGCGGCCGCGCTGGGCGTCAACCACCTGGACCGGGTGCTCACCATCGTCCCGATGTTCCACGTGAACGCGTGGGGTACCCCGTACGCCGCCTTTCTGGTGGGTGCGGACCTGGTGATGCCCCAGCAGTATCTGCAGGCCGCACCTCTGGCGGCTGCGTTCGCCGCCTGCCGGCCCACGCTCGCCGCCGGGGTGCCGACCATCTGGAACGACCTGCTCCGCTACGCGGAGACCAACCCGGTCGACCTATCCTCGGTCCGCCTGGTGGTCGCCGGGGGTGCCGCCGTGCCCCGCTCGATGTTCGAGCGGTTCGACGAGCAGTTCGGGATCGAGTTGCTGCAGGGCTGGGGCATGACCGAGACGAGCCCCTTGTGCGCGCTCGGCATCCCGCCCCGGGGGACCCCGAGGGACGAGGAGCTCGAGTGGAGGGCGAAGACCGGCCGGGTGCTCCCCGGTGTGGAGATCCGGATCTGCGCGGAGGACGGCTCGGTGATGCCCCGGGACGGCGTGGCGGTCGGTGAGTTCGAGGTCCGCGGCCCGTGGATCGCCGGCGGTTACTACCGGGATCCGGACAGCGACCGCTTCCACGACGGGTGGCTCCGCACCGGCGACGTCGGGACCCTCGATCCGCTGGGCTTCATGCAGATCACCGACCGGACCAAGGACGTCATCAAGTCCGGTGGGGAGTGGATCTCGTCGGTGGAGCTCGAGAACGAGGTGATGGCGCACCCGGGTGTCCACGAGGCGGCGGTGGTGGCGGTGCCGGACCCGAAGTGGAGTGAGCGGCCGCTGGTGGCGGTGGTGCGCAACGAGGGGTCGTCGGTGACGGCCGACGAGCTGCTGGCCCACCTGGACGGGCGGGTGTCCCGCTGGTGGATGCCCGAGCGCTGGACGTTCATCGACGAGCTGCCGAAGACGAGCGTGGGGAAGTTCGACAAGAAGGTCCTGCGTGCCCGACATGCGGACGGGGCGCTCGAGGTGATCGAAGTCGAGGTCCCGTCACCGCCGGCCGGGTCGTGATCGACGGGGTCGGAGAGGTCGCGGACCGGCTCGCCTCGGCGGCCGACACGCTGTCCGACCTGGCCCTCGATCGCCTTCGCCGGGCTGCCGAGGCGGCGCGTGACGGCGACCCGTCCGACGCTGCCACGGAGGGCTCCCCGGCGTCGGCCGAAGAGAGGGCGCGCCTGCTGGCGGAGGAGAAGGTGCTGACGCGGGCACGCCGTGCCGTCGAGAAGGCGGTCCATCTCCTCGCCCCGCCGGCGGGCGGTGACCCGGGACCCTGACCCCGGTCCGGCTCGGCGGCCGCCGGCTCAGCGGCCGCCGGGGGAGCGGCCCGGGTCTCCTGCGGGTCGCCGTGGCGTCTCCAGGTCGTTCAGGGCGTCGATCAGGCGCCGCAGGAGCCCGAAGTGGACGCGGTCGAACCGGAGCGCCAGTCGGGCCAGCCCGACCTGGTCCCCGTCCCGGCGCTCGGGCGGGAGCGCGGAGGAGGCGCGGATGGCGCCGCCCGCCAAGAGGCCGGCGAACCGGCGGTTCAGGTCGGCGAGCTCCGCCCGGTCGGGCGCACGCTGCATGCGGAGCACGAGCAGGTCGCCCACCCACCGGGACGAGTGGTAGTTCCGGTAGAACCCGAGCAGCTCGCCGGCCGCCGTGGCGACGTCGTCCGTCTTCCGGTAGAGCGCCTCGTCGCCCGGGGAGATCAGCCCCCGGGAGGCGACCTCGCCCTCGACGAACCGCCTCCACCCGTCCCAGTACCCGCTCCCGGGCGTATCGAGGAGGACGACCGGAGCCGGTGCGGCCTTACCCGTCTGGAGCAGGGTGAGCACCTCGAAGCTCTCGTCGAGGGTCCCGAACCCCCCGGGGAGCACCACGTACCCGTCGGACTCCTTGATGAGCATCAGCTTGCGGGTGAAGAAGTAGCGCATCTGGACCAGCTTCGGGTCCTGGGCGATGAACGGGTTCGCCCCCTGCTCGTGCGGGAGCCGGATGTTCACGCCAACCGACCGGTCCCGCCCGGCGCCTTCCATGCCGGCGGCCATGATCCCCGGACCGGCGCCAGTGACGATCATCCAGCCGTGGGCGGCGAGGGTCACGGCGAGGTCCACGGTGCTGCGGTAGGCGGGGTCGCCCGGGTCGGTGCGTGCCGAGCCGAAGATGGTGACCTTCCGCTCCCCGCGGTAGGGACGGAACATCGAGAAGGCGTCCCGCATCTCGGCGAGAGCGGCGTCGACGATCTTCAGGTCGCCGGTGTCGGCACGGTCCGAGGCGAGTCGGGAGACCGTGGCGACGATGGAGGTGTAGAGGCGGCGCTGGGCCTTCGAGGCATCGGCCGGCGCCAGCTCGTCCACGGCCCGGCGCACGGACAGCTCGCTGCCGGGGTCCTCGGCGGTGGAGGACCCACCGTCACCGGTGGGCACGGGACCGGCTCAGCCCGAGGCGGCGCTTGCGCCGGACCCGACGGCGGCCGGCTGGGCCACCCGGCCGTAGAGGGTGGTGCGTTGGACCAGCGTCCTCCCGAGCGGGGCGACCAGGGCACGGAACCCCTCGACGTCCATCATCTGACCGTGCGAGGCACCGGCCGCCCGCGAGATGTTCTCGTCCATGAGCGTCCCGCCGAGGTCGTTGACCCCGGCCCGGAGGAGCTGGCGGACACCGTCGGCACCCAGCTTGACCCAGCTGGCCTGGATGTTGTCGATGGCGCCGCGATAGGCGATCCGACCGACGGCGTGCATGAGCAGGGTCTCCCGGAAGGTCGGGCCCCGTCGTGCCCGGCGCCGCAGGTAGAGCGGCGTCGCCATGTGGACGAACGGTAGCGGGACGAACTCGGTGAACCCCCCAGTCTCGCGTTGGAGCTGGCGGGTCCGGACCAGGTGCCGTGCCCAGGAGACCGGCTGTTCGACGGCACCGAACATGATGGTGACGTTGGACCGCAGGCCGACGCCGTGGGCGGTCCGGTGGACGTCGAGCCACTGGTCGGTGTCGATCTTGTCCGGGCAGAGGATGGCCCGCACCTCGTCGTCGAGGATCTCGGCCGCGGTGCCGGGGAGGGTCCTCAGCCCCGCCTCGCGCAGGGCGGTCAGGTAGGCGGCGAGGGGGACGCCGTTGCGCCGGGCACCCTCGGTCACCTCCAGGGCGGTGAACCCGTGGATGTGGATGGTCGCAGAGGCGGCCCGTACCGCCCGGATGACGTCGAGGTAGTAGTCCCCGTCGAAGTCCGGATGGATCCCGCCCTGCAGGCACACCTCGGTGGCGCCGCGGTCGACCGCCTGGCGGACCCGCTCGGAGATCTCGTCGAGGTCCAGCAGATAGGGAGCGCCGCGGAGGTTGAGCGAGAGGGGCCCCTTGGAGAAGGCGCAGAACCGGCACTTGAACGTGCAGACGTTGGTGTAGTTGATGTTCCGGTTGGCGACGTAGGTGACCTCGTCGCCGACCTGGTCGGCGCGCAGTCCGTCGGCCACGTCGGCCACCGCCCGCACCTCGGAGCCGCGCGCGCTGAACAGGGTGACGATCTGGTCGAGGTCCACCTCGGCCCCGCCGACAACCGCGTCGAGCACCTCGCCGACCGCGCTGGAGGAGGAGGCGTATGCCGCCGGCGCCGGCGGGAGTGACAGTTGCCCGAGGACGATCGGCGGCGGGACGTCGCCGCCGGAGGTCCAGGGGTGGTCCCGACCGAGACCCTCCGCGTCGGAGGCGTCGAGCACCGGGAAGCGCATGGGCTCCGCCAGCCACCGCTCGGGGTCGAGGGCGAACTCGGGATAGAGGGTCAACCGGGGGGCCAGCATGTGGCCGGCCGCCTCGGTGGCGGCGCGGAGGATGGCGAGGTCGGGCCAGGCCCGCTCGGGGTTGACGTGGTCGGCGGTGATCGGGGAAACGCCGCCCCAGTCGTCGATCCCGGAGGCCAGTAGGGGCGCCAGGTCGTCCGACAGGTTGGGCGGCGCCTGCAGGTGGATCTCCGGCGGGAGGACGAGGCGGGCGGCCGCGAGCGTCCAGTGGAACTCCTCGGCGGGGCACGGTGGGTGCCGGTGCATGGCCGTCCCCGCCTTGGGCAGGAAGTTCTGGACGATGACCTCCTGGACGTGGCCGTACCGGCGGTGGCTGGCGGCGATGGCGACCAGGGTGGCGATGCGGTCGGCCCGCGACTCGCCGATGCCGACCAGCAGCCCGGTGGTGAAGGGGACGGACAGTGCGCCGGCGGCGTCAAGGGTCGCCAGCCGGCGGTCCGGCGCCTTGTCGGGGGACGACCGGTGGGCGGCGAGGTCCGGGTTGACCGACTCGATCATCATTCCTTGGCTGGCGCTGACCTCCCGGAGACGGGCCAGGTCGTCGCTGGCGAGTGCTCCCGCGTTGGCGTGGGGGAGGAGCCCGGTCTCGTCCCGCACGGCCTCGCAGGCGGCGACCAGATAGTCGACCGTCGAGGCGTAGCCGTGGTCCCCGAGCCACCGGCGGGTGTCGGGGTAGCGGTCCTCGGGAAGCTCCCCGAGGGTGAAGAGCGCTTCGTGGCACCCGGCCCGCCGGCCGTCCTCGGCGATGGCGAGCACCTGGTCGAGCTCGAGGTAGGGGGACGGGAGCCGGGCGGGGGCCTTGGCGAAGGTGCAGTAGCCGCACCGGTCGCGGCACAGCATGGTGAGGGGGATGAAGACCTTCGGCGAGAAGGTCACCCGGTTGCCGTGGGCCCGGTCGCGGACCGCCCGGGCCCGCTCCTGCAGGTCGGCGAGGTCGGCCTCGGCCAGCCCCGGCCATCGGTCAGGGGAACCGTCCTCGTCGGTGCCTTGGAATGGGGGGACCGGTTCGTGCGGGTGCATCGGCGGCCACCTTACCGGAGAGACCGGCCGGCCTCGCCGGCCTCGTCGGCCTCGTCGGGAGCACCGACGCAAGGACCGCTGCGCGGCCCCGCGGAACAGGAGTGCGGGGGGTGTTCAGCGGTGCGGGGGGGCTCCCTGGGCGGCCTCCCGGTCGACCAGCCAGAGGACAGCGGCGGCGTCCACCCGGGCGGCGGGCAGGTCCTCTCCCGCGAGGATTCCGGCGAACGCCCGGTGCTTGGTGGCGCCGGAGACGGTGAACACCACCAGGCGCGCCCGGGCGATGGCCGGGAGGGTGAGGGAGATGCGGTCGTGAGGGTTGTGGTCCAGCGGGTCACGGGTGGCCACAACGAGGGTCCCGGGGTCGGTGATCCCGAGGGTCTCGGCCCCGGGGAACAGCGAGGCACAGTGGCCGTCCGGGCCCATCCCGAGGTGGACGAGGCCGAAGGAGCGGAGAGGGGCGACCAGTCGCTGGTAGGCGGACGCCGCTTCGTCGGGAGGCCCGGACTGGTACATGGGGTGGACGGAGCGGGCCGGAGGCACCCGGTCGAGCAGCGCCTCGCGGCAGAGCCGGTAGTTGGAGTCGACGTCGTCGGGCGGCACGCACCGCTCGTCGCCCCAGTAGACGTCGACGGACTCCCAGCCCACGGTACCGCCGAGCTCCGCCAGGCGCCGGTAGCACGCCGCGGCCGTCCCTCCCCCCGAGAGGAAGAGGGAGCGATCGTCGTCATCCGCTTCCGCCAGCTCCCGTCGGACCAGGGAGGCGAAAGCGTCGGGGACCGAGTCCACCAGCTCGACCGTGCCGTTCACCCGTCCCTCCCCCAGAGCGCGGGGGCCGGCCCGGAACCCGGGTCCGGGCTCACCGGGCTCACTGGACGAAGTCCTCGGGGTTCTCGCTGTCGAGGTCGAGGTCGAGCTCGGGGTTGCGCCACGCGTCGCCCGAGCGCTCCACCAGCAGGTCCGCCATGTGCGGACCCCAGGTGCCGGCCGGGTACGGCTGGAGGGCCCCCCCGGTCTCCGACCACGCCTGCAGGTAGGGGTCCACGATCTTCCACGCCTGCTGGACCTCGTCCGAGCGGATGAAGAGCGTGGCGTCGCCGACCATGGCGTCGTGGAGTAGCCGCTCGTACCCGTCGGCCGCCTCCGAACCCTCGAACGCCTGGTGGTAGGAGAAGCCCATGGCGACCGAGCGGATGTGGAACTTCTCGCCGGGCACCTTCGCCCCGAACTCAAGGCTGATCCCCTCGTCCGGCTGGATGCGCAGGATGAGGGCGTTCGGTCGGAGGTCGCGGCTGGTCCGGTGGTCGAAGAGCAGGTAGGGAACCTGGCGGAAGGTGAGGACCACCTCGGTCACCCGCGCCGGGAGCCGCTTGCCCGTCCGCACGTAGATGGGGACGCCGGCCCACCGCCAGTTGTCGACCGACAGCCGGAGGGCGAGGTAGGTCTCGGTCTGGCTGTCCGTCGCCACGTCCTCCTCCTGGCGGTAGCCGACCACTGCCTCTCCGTCGATCACGCCGGCGGCGTACTGGCCCCGCACCGAGCGGTCGACCGCCTCGTCGGGTGTCGGGATGGCGACGGCGTGGAGGAGCTTCACCTTCTCGTCGCGGATCCGGTCGGCCTCGGTACTGGTGGGGGACTCCATCAGCGTCAGGGCGAGCACCTGCATCACATGGTTCTGCACGATGTCGCGCAGGGCGCCCGCCGTCTCGTAGAACCCGCCGCGGTGCTCCACGCCCAGGCTCTCGGCCACCGTGATCTGGACCTGCTCCACGTACCGCCGGTTCCAGATCGGCTCGAACACCGCGTTGGAGAACCGCAGGGCCAGGACGTTCTGGACGGTCTCCTTGCCCATGTAGTGGTCGATCCGGTAGACCTGGCTCTCCTCGAAGGCGGCGTGGATCTGGTCGTTCAGCGCGTTGGCGCTGGCGAGGTCACGGCCGAAGGGCTTCTCGACGACCAGGCGGACGAACTGGTCGTCCCGCTCGGGCCTGGTGCAGCCGTGGGTGGCGAGGGCTCCGGCGACCAGCCCGAACACGCTGGGAATGGTGGCCAGGTAGTAGAGCCGGTTCCCCCCGGTCCGGTCCTCCCGGTCGGCCTTGTCGAGGGCGTCCTTCAGCTGGGCGAAGGTGTCCGGATGGTCGTACTCGCCGGTGAGGTAGGCGAACCGTTCGGTCAGCGCCTTCCACTTCGGTCCCCCGTCCGGGGTCGCCTCGGCCACGTGGGCACGGAACTCCTCGTCGGTCCACTCCGTGCGGGCCACGCCGATCACGGTGAACCCGTCGTCCAACACGCCTCGGTCGGCGAGCCGGGCGAGGGCGGGAAGGATCTTCCGGGCCGCGAGGTCCCCGGAGGCCCCGAAGATCACCATCGCCACCGGCGGGGCCTTGGAGAGGACCGGCGGCAGGGAGCGCCGCTTCGCCGAGGCCACGCCCTTCCCAGAGGCCACGCCCTTCTTGCCTGTCCCGGCCTTCTTGGCGGTGGCGCCCTTCTTGCCTGTCCCGGCCTTCTTGGCGGTGGCGCCCTTCTTGGCGGTGGGGCTCATCCCCGGCTGTGGCCCTGGAGCACGTTGGCCTTGTCCGAGAGGGACTGCATCAGCTCCTCGAAGGACTTGGCGAACGAGGCCACCCCCTCCGCCTCGAGCGTCCGGGCCACGTCCTCCATGTCGATCCCCGCCTCCGCCAGCTCGCGCAAGACCCGGTCCGTCCCGTCCGGGTCGGCGTCGACGGTCCGGGCCACCGTCCCGTGGTCGAGGAAGTCGGCGACGGTCCCGTCCGGCATCGTGTTCACGGTCTGCGGACCGATGAGGGTGTCGACGTAGGCGAGGTCGGGATAGGCGGGGTTCTTCGTCGAGGTGGAGGCCCAGAGGGGACGCTGCACCTGCGCCCCCTTGGCCGCCAGGGCCTCCCAGCGAGGACCGGAGAAGCGCTCGGCGAACAGACGGTAGGCCTGGCGGGCCTGCGCCACCGCCGCCGTTCCCCGCAGGGCGAGGAGCGCGTCCCCCCCGGCTCCACGGGCCGACGCCTCGATCCGACGGTCGACCTCGGTGTCCACCCGGCTGACGAAGAACGACGCCACGCTGGCCACCCGGGACAGGTCGGACGCCCCGCTGGCCGCGTACGCCTCCAACCCGGCGAGGTACGCCTCGATGACCGCCTCGTAGCGGGAGAGGCTGAAGATGAGGGTCACGTTGATGCTGCGGCCCTCCGCGATCATCGTCTCGATCGCCGGGACCCCCTCGAGGGTGGCGGGGATCTTCACCAGCACGTTCGGCTGGTCGATCCTCCGGTGGAGGGCGCGCGCCGCATCGACGGTGGCCTCCGTCTCGTGGGCGAGTGACGGGGCGACCTCGACCGAGACGTAGCCGTCGCCGCCGTGCGACTCGTCGTAGACCGGTCGCAGCAGGGCCAGGGCGTGGTCGATGTCGTCGACCACGAGGTCCCAGTAGGCCTCCTCGACCGAGCTGGTGGCGATCAGCGACGAGAACTGCTCGTCGTAGGTGTCCTGGCCCGAGATCGCCTTGGCGAAGATGGTCGGGTTGGAGGTCACCCCGCGGATGCCCTGGTCGATCAGGCCCTGGAGCGTGCCGTCCCGGAGCCAGTCCCGCCGCAGGTTGTCGAGCCAGGGGCTCTGCCCCTCCTGGGCATAGAGCGCATCGAGTGTCGTCATGGTCGTCCTTCCGAGCGGAGGAGTGGTCGTGGAGGCAGGAGGATCATCGCGCCAGCAGGTCGCGGGCCCGGGCGGCGACGTGCTCGGGGGTGAACCCGAACTCCTCCATGGCGCGCTCGCCGGGTGCCGACGCGCCGAAGTGGTCGATGGAGACGAAGTCGTCGGCGTAGCGGTCCCAGCCGAAGGAGCTGGCTGCCTCCACCGAGAGCCGGGGGAGCCCCGGGGGGAGCACCGCCTCGAGGTACGAGCGCTCCTGGAGGGCGAAGAGCTCCCACGAGGGGAGGGAGACCACGCGGGCCTCCACTCCCTCCGCCGCCAGCAGGTCAGCGGCCTCCAGGCACAGGTGGACCTCGCTTCCCGTCCCGATGAGCACCACCGCGGGCGAACCGTTGTCGTCGCGGAGCACGTACCCGCCGCGGGGCACGCCCTCGGCGGCGTGCTGGCGCGCTCCGGCCAGGACCGGGAGCTTCTGGCGGCTGAGGACGAGGGCGGTCGGCCCCGAGCTGTCCACCGCCACCCGCCAGGCCTGGGCGGTCTCGTTGGCATCGGCCGGACGGATCACGCGGAGCCCCGGCATGGCCCGCATCGCCGCCAGTTGCTCGATCGGCTGGTGGGTCGGCCCGTCCTCGCCCAGGCCGATCGAGTCGTGGGTCCAGGAATAGACCACGTGCGCCTGCGAGAGCGCTCCCACCCGTACCGCCCCGCGCATGTAGTCGCTGAAGACGAAGAAGGTGCCCCCGACGGGGAGCATGCCGCCGTGGCCGGCGATGCCGTTCATGATGCCGCCCATGCCGTGCTCACGGATGCCGTAGTGGATGAGGCTCCCACCGGGGTCGGCGACGGACTGGGCGACCGCCCCGTCCATGGCCATGCCGGTATTGCCGGTGAGATCGGCGCTCCCGGGGATCAGGCCAGGGATGGCTTCACCCGTGGCGTCGAGGCACGCCTTGATCGCCTGGCGGGTCGCCATCGGACCGTCCTCCGGGGAGAACTCGGGGAGGGTGGCCTCCCAACCGGCCATCCCGTGGCCGGCCTGGGCCGCGTCCCACCGGGCCCGGTCGCCGTCCCAGGTGGCGGACCGGCGCTCCCACTGCGACCGTAGGGCCTGGCCTCGGGGGATGCACCGCCGGTAGAAGTCGAGCACCGCGTCGGGCACCCAGAACGTCTCGTCGGGAGGGATCCCGAGGATCTCCTTGGTGGCCCGGGCCTCCTCGTCGCCGAACGGGTCGCCGTGCGCCTTGGCGCTGTCGGTGAGGTGGGGGGACGGATAGCCGATGTGGCTCCGGAGGATGATGAGCGACGGGCGGGCCTCGTCGGAGCGGGCGCGGCGGAGCGCCTCCTCGAGGGCGACCGTGTCGTTGGCCACCTCGCCCACGTCGTCGACCGCCCACCCGTAGGCCTCGAACCGCTGCGCCACGTCGTCGTTGTACGACAGCTCGGTGGGACCGTCGATGGTGATGTGGTTGTCGTCGTAGACGTACACCAACCGCCCCAGCTGGAGGTGGCCGGCGAGGGAGGCGGCCTCGTGGGAGATCCCCTCCTCGAGGCATCCGTCGCCGGCGATGACGTAGGTGTGGTGGTCGCACAGGTCGGGGGAGAAGTGGGTGCGCAGCCAGCGCTCCGCGATCCCCATGCCCACCCCGTTGGCGAACCCCTGCCCGAGCGGGCCGGTGGTCACTTCCACGCCGGGGGTGTGGCGGGCCTCGGGGTGTCCCGGCGTGCGGCTGCCGAACTGGCGGAACGACCGGAGGTCGTCGAGCTCGAGACCGTACCCGGTGAGGTAGAGCAGGGCGTAGAGCAGGATCGACGCATGACCGTTGGACAGGACGAACCGGTCGCGATCGGGCCACGACGGGTCCGACGGATCGTGGCGCATCACCCGGGTGAACAGCACGTGGGCCAGGGGTGCCAGGGCCATCGCCGTCCCCGGGTGCCCTGAGCTCGCCGCCCGCGGCCCGTCGATGGCCAGCCCGCGGATCACGTTGATGCCGAGCTGTTCGAGCGAGGGATCTCTGGGGAGCTCGGGCGGCGCGGGGTCGGTCGTCATCGGAAGCCACCCTACCGGACAGTCCCCCGGCCGGGGCCCCCGTTGTGTCCCCGGGTGCGGCGTGCGGCCGGTGCGGCGCGCGGCCGGGTGCGTTCCGCTCTTCCGGACCGCCTCCGGTAACGTCGGGCGATGCCAGGTCAGCCGATCCAGGTCCCCCCCAACTGCGAGCTGACCCTCGGCATGCGCTGCACCGATAAGTCCCGGCCGGGCAGGACGGTGTGGACCATGGCGGCGGACGAGCGGTTCGCCAACCCGGTGGGCATCGTCCAGGGGGGCTTTCTCGGGGCGATGGCCGACTCGGCCATGGGCTCGGCCACCATCACCTTCGCGGCGGCGGGCGGGCGCAAGGTAGTGGCGGCCAACGTCGAGATGAAGACGAGCTTCCTCGCCCCGGTCAGGGTGGGCTCGGAGCTGACCTGTACGGCCACCGTCGTCTCGGGGGGGCGCCGCGTGGCATTCGCCGAGGCCGAGGTGGTCGACGACGGGGGGGTGACCGTCGCCCGGGCCAGCTCCACGTACCTACTCACGCCGCGTGGCGAGGAGCCTCTGCCGGCCGAGGAGTGAGGCGGTCGGGGCGTGGGCCGGCCGTGCTGGCTCTATAGTTGCGCCACCGGGCACGCGGTGGGCAGTGGACCGCCGGCTCCGGCAGACGAGGGTTCGAAGGAGGACGGTGGACCGAGTCCGGACGGACGCAGGCGGGTGGGGTGATCGGATCCGGGGCATGGGCGGCGACACGACCCGGTTGATCGTCGACTACGTCAAGCAGGAGACCCTCGATCCGCTGAAGGGGCTCGGGCGGTTCGTCCTGTTCGGGGTGGCCGGATCGGTGGCCCTGGCGATCGGGCTGGTCATCGCGGCGGTGGGGCTGTTGCGACTGCTCCAGGGGGAGACCGGCGGGGCGTTCCACGGCAACTGGTCCTGGGTCCCGTACCTGATCTGCGCGGTGGCTGTGGTCCTGGTGGCGGTGGCGGCGGTGGCGGCGATCCAGAGAGGTCAGGCGACCCGACCCACCGACCGTCCGGGTCAGCGTCGGCAGAAGAAGGAGAGCGCATGAGCACGGGTTCCGTCACCGGACCGATCACCAGGGAGGACATCGAAGCCCGATTCCGCGAGCTTTCCGGCGAGGTGACCACCGAGGTCGCCAGCGCCCGCTCGCAGCTGCTCACGGTAGGGGTGGCGGTGGCCGTGGCGGTAGTCACCGTGGCGTTCCTGGTCGGGCGGCGGCGGGGACGAAGCCGTTCCACCGTGGTCGAAGTCAGGCGGATCTGAGCGCATGGAGTCGATCCTGCGCCTGGTCCAGCGCCAGGGGTTCCGGCGGGGCGTGCGGGGCGGCAGCTCGCTGTGGCTGATCGCCGGGGCGAGCGCGTGGATGTTGCTGCGGGAGCGCCGCGGCCGGTCGCGCGTGGTCTACCGGACGGTGCTGCAGCCCGGCGAGCAGTTGACGGTCGCGACCCGGCCGCCGCGCCGCCGCAACGGTCCCCCGACCCCGTGACGGAAGGGGCAGGGGAGGGGGACCCATCGCAGCTCCGTGACGGCGAGCGGGTCCTGATGGTCGACGCCAAGGACCGCCGCTACCTGGTCACGTTGCGCGCAGGCACCTCGTTCCACACCCACGCCGGCATCATCGCCCACGACGACGTGATCGGGGCCGCCGAGGGCACGACGGTGACCGGGAGCACCGGCCGACGGTTCCTGGTCGTACGGCCGACCCTGTCGGACGTCGTCTTGAAGATGCCACGCGGCGCCCAGGTGATCTACCCGAAGGACCTGGGCGCCATCATGGTGCTGGCGGACGTGGCGCCGGGGGTCCGGGTGCTCGAGGCGGGCGTCGGCTCGGGGGCGCTGTCGATGGCGCTGCTGCGGGCGGGCGCCTCGGTGGTCGGGTACGAGATCCGGGAGGACTTCGCCGACCGTGCCCGGGCCAACGTCGCCGACCTCGTCGGGGGCTCCGCCCCCTATCGCGTCGAGATCAGGGACGTCTACCAGGGGATCGACGAGCGAAACCTGGACCGGATCGTCCTCGACCTGGCGGAGCCCTGGCAGGTGCTTCCTCACGCCGAGCTGGCGCTCCGGTCGGGGGGCATCCTCTGCGCCTACCTGCCGACCATCAATCAGACCTCCCAGCTGCGGGCGGCGATCGAGGCCGGGCCGTTCGGGCTCCCCTCCACGGTGGAGGTGCTCCACCGGACCTGGCACATCGAAGAGCGGTCGGTCCGCCCCGACCACAGGATGGTGGGGCACACGGGGTTCCTGACCACCGCCCGGTTGCTGGTGCCGACTGAGGCTCCTCCCCCGTACAACGCGGCCCGCTACTCCTGAACCCGCGCGGTCGTCCCCGCCGGGGGGAGTGGCGGGCGGGTCAGCCCTGCTCGATGAAGATGCACTCCCCGGGGCACTCCTCGGACGCTTCCACGACCGCGTCCTCGAGGTCTTCCGGGACCGCAGCCATGCCGGCCGACCCGCCGGGCTCGTTGCGAACGTCGGCACCCTCCTTGACGTAGGCGAGCCCGTCGTCGAGCAGGGTGAACACCGCCGGTGCGATCTCCTCGCAGAGCCCGTCGCCTGTGCAGAGATCCTGGTCGATCCAGACCTTCATGGGTTGTGACTCTCCTACGTCTCTCCGGGCGTCTCCACGGGCCAGCCGTTCGGAAGCCGTGACTTTCGCAGCTCTTCTTCACCACTCCGGAGGACCTCTTCACCGCTCCGGAGGACCGGAGCGCGAGGGACCCACCTCCGGAGCGGGCGGGGGGCATGAGCCCCTACGGTGCTCCGCCCATGGTAGTCCGAACCCCGGACGTGGTGGCTGATGGCCCGTCAGCCACCACGTCCGGTCCGCAGCGGGGGACGAGGGACCGGCGCTGCCCGACGAGGGACGCAGGGTCTGCCGGGGGGAGCGGCTGGCGGGCCGGGGGAACGGCTGACAGGCCGGAGCCGGGCGGGCCGGGGACCGGTGTAGGGTCGCCGGGAGGCTGACGTATGCGAGGTGATTCCGACGGCTGAGCTCGACCGGCGACCAGGCGACCATCGACAGGATCGTTCCGACCCCGGCGCGGATGCCGGTCTCCTGGCGCGGGTCCGGGAGGCCGAGGAGGAGGTGGCCCTCCTGAGGAGGCGCCTCCAGGAGAGCCCCCGGCGGGTGCAGGCGCTCGAGGAGAAGCTCCTGGAGGTCAAGGGCCAGCTGGCCCAGGCGGTGTCGCAGAACGAGAAGCTCACCTTCACCCTGCAGACTGCCAAGGAGCACATCGCCAACCTCCGGGAGGAGGTGGAGAAGCTCACCCAGCCGCCCGCCGCCTACGGGACCTACTTGGGGGCGAACGACGACGGATCGGTCGACGTGTTCTCGGGGGGCCGGAAGATGCGGGTGTCGTTGCACCCCGACATCGCCCCCGACGCGCTGCACCAGGGCGACGAGGTGGTCCTCAACGAGTCTCTCAACGTGGTGCTGGCGCGCGAGGGGGACGGGTCGGGCGAGGTGGTCGTCCTCAAGGAGCTCCTCGAGGACGGGCGCCGGGCCCTCATCTACGGCCGGGCGGACGAGGAGCGGGTGGTGGAGCTCTCCGACGCCCTCCGGGGCGTCAAGCTGCGGGCGGGCGACACGGTCCTCATGGAGTCGAGGACGGGGCTGCTGGTGGAGAAGCTCCCGAGGCCGGAGGTGGAGGAGCTGGTCCTCGAAGAGGTCCCCGACGTGGCCTACGCCGACGTGGGGGGACTCGACGAGCAGATCGAGGCGATCACCGACGCGGTGGAGTTGCCCTACCTGCACCGTGAGCTCTACGCGGAGCACAAGCTTCCCGCGCCCAAGGGCATCCTGCTCTACGGCCCCCCAGGGTGCGGGAAGACCCTGATCGCCAAGGCGGTGGCCAACTCGCTGGCCAAGAAGGTCGCCCAGGTCACCGGGAACACCAACATCCGGAGCTACTTCCTCAACATCAAAGGTCCCGAGCTCCTCAACAAGTACGTCGGGGAGACGGAGCGCCAGATCCGGCTCGTCTTCCAGCGGGCACGGGAGAAGTCGGAGGAGGGTGTTCCGGTGATCGTCTTCTTCGACGAGATGGACTCCCTCTTCCGGACCAGGGGGACCGGCATCAGCTCGGACATGGAGTCCACCATCGTGCCCCAGCTCCTGGCGGAGATCGACGGGGTGGAGACGCTGCGCGACGTCATCGTCATCGGGGCCTCGAACCGCGAGGACCTGATCGACCCGGCGATCCTCCGCCCGGGCCGCCTCGACGTGAAGATCCGGATCGAGCGGCCCGACGAGCGGGCGGCGGCGCAGATCTTCAGCCGGTACCTGACGCCGGACCTGCCCCTCGATGACGAGGAGGTCCGTTCCCTCGGCGGTGGCGACCCGGCCAAGGCCACCCGGCTGATGATCGAGGCGACGGTGGCGGAGATGTACCGGGAGGACGACGAGAACCGCTTCCTCGAGGTGACCTACCAGAACGGCGACAAGGAGGTCCTCTACTACCGGGACTTCTCGTCTGGGGCCATGATCGAGAACATCGTCCGCCGGGCCAAGAAGCTGGCGATCAAGCGCTCCATCGCCGGGACCGGGCGCGGGATCCGGACCAGCGACCTGCTGGAGTCCATCCGCCAGGAGTACAAGGAGAACGAGGACCTGCCCAACACCACCAACCCCGACGACTGGGCGAAGATCTCCGGCAAGAAGGGCGAGCGGATCGTGTACATCCGGACCCTGGTCAGCGAGGATCGGGGGACGACGGGCGGCAGGTCGATCGAACGGGTGGGCACCGGCCAGTACCTGTGACCGCGACCGCGACCGCGACCGCCGCTGACCGGCCCGGATAGGGTCTGCGCGTGTCGATCCCCAAGGTCTGCGGCATCGAGACCGAGTACGGTATCCACGTCGTGCACGGGGACCCGAACCCGATCGCGGCGTCGTCGGTCCTGATCAACGCCTACGCCCAGGAAATCGCCCGTCAGCAGGTGGGGTGGGACTTCGAGGACGAGTCCCCCGGGAACGACGCCCGCGGCTTCGCGCTCGAAGGCTCGCTCCCACCCCAAGTGGAGACCCATCTGCTCAACACGGTGCTGACCGACGGCGCCCGGTTCTACGTCGACCACGCCCACCCGGAGTTCTCGACGCCGGAGTGTCTCGACGCCATGGAGTGCCTGCGCTACGACCGGGCCGGCGAACTGGTCCTCATCCGGTCGATGGAGGCCGCCGACCGGGTCGTCACCGACGGGCGCCGCTTCGTCGTCTATAAGAACAACTCCGACGGCAAGGGGAACTCCTACGGCTGCCACGAGAACTACCTGATGGACCGGGCGGCCCCGTTCTCCCGGATCGTCGAGGGCGTGACCCCGCACTTCGTGACGCGGCAGGTCTTCACGGGGGCGGGGAAGGTGGGATCGGAGACCACCGCGTTCGACGGGGAGAGGGTGGACTTCCAGCTCACCCAGCGGGCGGAGTTCTTCGAGGAGCGGGTCGGACTCGAGACGACCCTGAAGCGCCCCATCGTCAACACGCGCGACGAGCCCCACGCGGACCCCCACCGCTACCGCCGGCTCCACGTGATCGTCGGGGATGCCAACCTGGCCGAGGTGGCCACCTTCCTCAAGGTCGGGACGACCGCGCTGGTGCTCGCCATGATCGAGGACGACGTGACGATCCCCCGGTCCCTGGGGTTGGCCGACCCCGTCCGGGCCATGCACGAGGTCTCCCGGGACCGGACCCTCCGCAGGCCCCTATTGATGGAGGACGGGTCGACCGCCACGGCGCTGTCGGTCCAGTGGGAGCTGTACGCGGCGGCCCGGGCCTACGCCGACAGGAGCGGGCTCGCGTGCATGGGGGACGCGGGAGTGGGGGAGGAGGTGCTCCGCCGCTGGGAGGCGGTGCTCGACGGGCTGGAGGGAGACCCGATGTCCCTCGCCCGGCAGCTCGACTGGGTGGCCAAGCTCCAGCTCCTGGAGGCCTACCGCGAGCGCCAGGGGTGCGGGTGGGACGACAAGCGGCTCGCCGCCATCGACCTGCAGTACCACGACCTCCGTCCCGAACGCTCCCTGTTCCGGCGGCTCGACACCGAACGCCTGGTGGACGACGCCGCGGTCGAGCGCGCCGTGGTCGAGCCGCCGCGCGGGACCCGCGCCTGGTTCCGGGGCAGGTGCCTCAGCAAATGGCCGGCATCGGTGGTCACCGCCAACTGGGACTCGCTGGTGTTCGACCTCGGCACCGACCCGCTGCGGCGCGTCCCTATGATGGACCCTCTGCGCGGCACCGCCGACCATGTCGACGAACTGCTGGAGCGCAGCGCGAGTCCGGCCGAACTGTTGGACCGGTTGAGCAGCTAGGAGAGTGGCAGATGGCTGAACGAGAGCTGAAGAGGAAGAGCGGCACCACCGAGCGGGGCACAGAGGCGGTGGAGGAGGTCCCCGCCGGTTCGGCGAAAGGGGAGAAGTTGAAGGCCGAGCTCGATGACCTGCTCGACGAGATCGACGAGGTGCTCGAGGACAACGCCGAGGAGTTCGTGCGCAACTACGTGCAAAAGGGCGGAGAGTGAACCGGTGACGCTCCCGTTCTTCGCGCCGACCGATGACCCCGGACCGGACTTCGCCGGGCTCGTCCGGCGTCTGCGCATCCCGCACGGTCCGGTGGCGCCCGACGGCCGCGTCCCCGCCGGGGACGCACCGGTGGCGCTCCGGCACGGCACGACGGTGGTGGCGCTCCGGTTCGCGGACGGCATCGTGATGGCGGGCGACCGGCGGGCGACCGAGGGGCACCTCATCGCCCACCGGACCATGGACAAGGTCTTCCCGGCCGACCGGTACTCGGCGGTGGCGATCGCCGGTGCGGCCGGCCCAGCGGTGGAGATGGTGCGGCTGTTCCAGACCCAGCTCGAGCACTACGAGAAGGTCGAGGGCGTGGTGCTGAGCCTCGAGGGCAAGGCGAACCAGCTGGGCCAGATGGTGCGCGAGCACCTGCCGATGGCGATGCAGGGGCTGGCGGTGGTCCCCCTCTTCGCCGGCTACGACCTCGCCCGGGGGACGGGCCGGATCTTCACCTACGACGTGACCGGCGGGCACTACGAGGAGACCGAGCACAACGCCACCGGGTCGGGCGGGCGGGACGCCCGGACCACCATCAAGCTCGGGTACCGGGCCGGGATGGCCGCCGACGAGGCGGTGGAGCTTGCGATCCAGGCGCTCTACGAGGCTGCCGACGAGGACTCCGCCACCGGGGGGCCTGACGTGGTGCGCGGGATCTACCCGCTGGTGGCGACGGTCACCGCCGACGGCTTCGCACGGGTCCCGGACGACCGGGTGGCGGCGCTCTTCGCCTCGTTGATCGACCGGCGGCGGGGAGAGGGAGCGCAGTCATGACGATGCCGTACTACGTGGCGCCCGAGCAGATGATGAAGGACAGGGCCGAGTACGCCCAAAAGGGCATCGCCCGGGGTCGTTCCCTCATCGCCGCTATCTACGCCGAGGGCATCATCATCGTGGCGGAGAACCCGTCCCGGTCGCTGCACAAGATCAGCGAGATCTACGACCGCATCGCCTTCGCCGGGGTCGGCAAGTACAACGAGTTCGACCAGTTGCGCGTCTCGGGGGTTCGTCACGCGGACACCAAGGGGTTCGCCTACAGCCGCGAGGACGTGGACGCCCGCTCCCTGGCCAACCTCTACGCCCAGTACCTCGGACAGGTGTTCACCCACGAGATGAAGCCTCTGGAGGTGGAGATCCTCGTGGCCGAGCTGGGCACGGACCGCCGACCCAACCAGCTGTACCACATCGCCTACGAAGGGACCATCACCGACGAGGACCGGTACGCGGTGCTGGGGGGCGAGACCGAGGCCATCGCCGAGAAGGTCGAGTCCGCCTGGCGGGCCGACTGGTCGTTGGCCGACGCGGTCCACGCCACGGTGGGGGCGCTCGCCGGGCCCGACCGCACGCTCGGGGGAGCCGACCTCGAAGTGGCGCTCCTGGCCGAAGGATCGGGTCGCCGCACGTTCCGGCGGCTGACCTCCGCCGAGTTGGACGCGCTGCTCGCCTGAGGAGGCGCCCGGGCCTCCGCTCGGACCGGGTGGGCGCACGGTACCGTGAGGAGCATGGACAAGCGCATCTTCGGCTTGGAGAACGAGTACGGGGTCACGTGCACGCTCCGAGGCCAACGTCGGCTCAGCCCCGACGAGGTGGCGCGCTACCTCTTCCGTCGGGTGGTGAGCTGGGGCCGCTCCTCGAACGTCTTCCTCGAGAACGGGGCCCGGCTGTACCTCGATGTCGGCAGCCACCCCGAGTACGCCACCCCGGAGTGCGACGACATCGCCGAGCTGGTGGTCCACGACAAGGCGGGGGAGTGGATCCTGGCGTCGCTGGTCCACGGGGCGGAGGAGCGTCTACGGGAGGAGGGAATCCGCGGTGACGTCTACCTCTTCAAGAACAACACCGACTCCGCCGGGAACTCCTACGGCTGCCACGAGAACTACCTGACCAGCCGGGGCGACGACTTCGCCCACTACACCGAGGTGCTGATCCCGTTCCTCGTCAGCCGCCAGGTGTACGCGGGCGCCGGCAAGATCCTCCAGACCGCCCGGGGTCCGGTCTTCTGCCTGAGCCAGCGGGCGGAGCACATCTGGGAGGGCGTGTCGTCCGCCACCACCCGGAGCCGCCCGATCATCAACACCCGGGACGAGCCGCACGCGGACGCCGAGAAGTACCGCAGGCTCCACGTGATCGTGGGGGACTCCAACATGAGCGAGTATGCCACCTTCCTGAAGGTAGGGACCACCAGCATCATGCTCCGCATGCTCGAGGACCCGGCCACCGTGTTCCGCGATCTCACGTTGGAGAACCCCATCCGGGCGATCCGCGAGATCAGCCACGACATCACCTGCCGCCGTGCCGTGCGGCTGGCCAACGGGCGGGAGATGAGCGCGCTCGACCTGCAGGGGGAGTACCTCCAGCGGGCCCTGAAGTTCCGCGACCGCCAGGGGTTCTCCCCGCAGGAGGACCGGGCGCTCGACATGTGGGAGCACTGCCTCAAGGGCCTGGAGTCCGATCCTCTCTCGCTCCACCGGGAGTGCGACTGGGTCGCCAAGTACCGGGTGATCGACCGGTACCGGCAGCGTCACGCCGTGTCGTTGCAGAGCCCCGCCGTCTCCCTTCTCGATCTCCAGTACCACGACGTGGACCGCTCGCGGGGGCTGTACTACCGCCTCCAACGTCACGATCAGGTCGACCGGATCTGCGACGACGCCTCCATCGCCGTGGCCATGACGACGCCTCCGCAGACCACCCGAGCTCGGCTGCGCGGCGAGTTTGTCCGCCGGGCGAAGGAGCGCCGCCGGGACTTCACCGTCGACTGGGTGCACCTGAAGCTGAACGACCAGGCGCAGCGCACGGTGTTGCTGAAGGACCCGTTCCGCTCGAAGGACGAGCGGGTCGACAAGCTGATCGCGGGGCTGTGAGCCGGGCCGCGCCCACCCCAGTCCACCCCGTCTGCACTAGGGTCGTCGGCCTGTGCCCACCCGTCAACCCTCCCAGCCCGCGTCGGGCGCTGCTCCCGGCTCGGCCCCGCCGCCACGACCGGTCCCCGGTGAGCCGCAGGGAGCGGGTGTCCCCCCCGGCGGGATCGCCGGTGGTGCGGTCCCCGGCGGGATCGCCGGGAGCGGCCCGGCCGTACCCCGTCCGGGCGGGCGCGCCCGTCGTTGGCTGGTGGAGTGGGCCGTCATCGCCGTGCTGGTGGTGCTGGGGACCATCGGCCTCCGCATGTTCGTCATCCAGACCTTCTACATCCCGTCCGGCTCGATGCTCCCGACCCTGCAGATCGGTGACCGGATCATCGTGGACAAGGTCAGCTACCACCTGCACTCCATCCAGCGCGGGGACATCGTGGTGTTCAAACGGCCCCCGCTCGAGCCTCAGGACTTCACCGACCTGGTGAAGCGGGTGGTGGGCCTGCCGGGGGAGACCATCTCGACCTCGGGAGGACAGGTCTACATCGACGGAAGGCTTCTTTCGGAGCCCTGGCTGCCGAAGGGCCCCCAGAGCTACACCACCGCCATCCCCGGTGATCCTCACCCCCAGTTCGACATGCCGGGCCCGGTGAAGATCCCGCCGGGCGAGTACTTCGTGATGGGCGACAACCGGACTGACTCCCAGGACAGCCGGTGGTTCGGCCCCATCCCGCGGTCGTTGATCGTGGGCAAGGTGGTGGCCATCGTGTGGCCGCTGAGCCAGTTCCGGATCTTCTGACGGTCAACCCCCGCGCACAGAAGCCGTGCCCGGGGGCCGCCGGGGTGGTCCGGGCACCGGTACACTCGGGACGTGCCCTTCCTGAGTCCGGCGAAGATCCTGGTGATCCTGGTGGTTGCCGTGATCGTCCTCGGCCCGGACAAGCTCCCCAAGGTGGCCAGGCAGGTCGGGGGCCTCTGGGGTGATTTCCGCAAGTTCCGCGAGCGCCTCGAGTCCGACGTCCGTGGCTCGTTCCCGGACCTCCCGTCGACCGAGACGATCACCCAGGCGGTCCGTTCACCGCTGACGTTCCTCGACAACCTCGCCGACTCCCACAGCGCCCAGAACGGGTCCACATCCGGGGCGCTGAGCAGCTCCGAACCCTTCGGTGTCACCGGGGACGCCGTCCAACCACCTGCCACGGTCAACCGACCCGCGGGGATCGTCCGGGTCGACGAGGAACCCCCCGGATCCACGGGAGAGCCACCCGGCGATCAGGCTGGAACGCTGCACCGGCTCAGGGTGAGCCCGCGCGCCGTCGCCGACGACCCGAACATGAACTGACCGCGCCGGGCGAGGACCGAGAGGTCGAGGATCCACCATGGCCATCACGCTGAAGCGGCAGAAGGAGGAGCGCCCCACTCCCGACGCCATGACCCTGGTCGAGCACCTCGGCGAGCTGCGGCGGCGGGTGATGGTGTCCGCGCTGGCCTTCGTGGTGATGGCCACCTTCGCGTTCATCGCCTACAACCCCATCCTGGCGTTCCTCAAGCACCCCTACTGCCAGGCCGAGGCGGGTCACTGCGCCTTCTACATCACCGGTCCGCTCGACGGCCTCTCGCTCCGAGTGAAGATCGCCGCCTACGGTGGCCTCTTCCTGGCGTCGCCGGTGCTGCTGTGGCAGGTATGGCGCTTCATCACCCCCGGGCTCAACAAACGCGAGAAGCGCTACGCCGTCCCGTTCATCGTGGCGTCCATCGCGTTGTTCTCCTTCGGCTGCCTGGTCGCCTACCTGATCTTCCCGCACGCGCTGCGCTGGCTCGGGTCGATCGGCGGACCGAGCCTGCACCAGATCCTCGATCCGGTGAACTACCTGAGCCTGATCGTCTTGATGATGACGGTGTTCGGGCTGACGTTCGAGTTCCCGGTGCTGCTGGTCTCCCTCGAGGTGGCGCGGGTCCTGACCCCTCAGAAGCTGGCCTCCTGGCGCCGCTGGGCCATCGTGGCGATCGTGGTGGTGGCCGGGGTGGTGGTGCCGAGCTCCGACCCCTTCTCGATGCTGGCGATGGCGATACCGCTCTACGTGTTCTACGAGCTGTCGATCGTCGCCGGTCGGATCTTCGTCCGATGAGTCCCGGGCGGAGCGGGGAACCGGCTCCGCCCGCTCCCGGTGCGGGCGGTGGCGGGCAGCCCGCAGGGTTCCGGCGAGCCTTCGAGCGCTCGATCGGCCTCGTCCCCGATCCGTTCCAGGCGGAGGCGATGGACGCGGTGGACCGGGACGAATCGGTCCTGGTGTCGGCCCCGACCGGTTCCGGCAAGACGCTGGTGGCCGAGTACGCCATCGCCAGTGCCCTGACACGCGGACGCAAGGCCTTCTACACCACTCCCCTCAAGGCGCTCTCGAACCAGAAGTTCGGCGATCTCGCCTCCGTCTACGGACCCGACCGGGTCGGCCTGCTCACCGGCGACGTCTCCCACCAGCCCCGCGCCCCGGTGGTGGTGATGACCACCGAGGTGCTGCGGAACATGTTGTTCTCGGGTTCGGAAGCGCTCGACGACCTGGAGACGATCGTCCTCGACGAGGTCCACTATCTCCAGGATCCCGTGCGGGGCTCGGTGTGGGAGGAGGTGCTGGTGCTCGCTCCCCCGACCGTCCGGTTCGTCAGCCTGTCGGCCACCGTGCACAACGCGACCGACTTCGGCGCCTGGTTGTCCTCGGTGCGGGGCCCGACCCACGTGGTGGTGGAGACGGAGCGCCCGGTGGTGTTGGAGCACCACTACGCCGTCTCGGAGCGGGGCAGTGACCGGGTCACCCTGCTCCCGTTGCTCCGGGACGGGCGGGCCAACCCCGATGGTCTCGTCCTCGACGAGCGGAGGCACCGGTCTCCGCACCGCCGGCTCCGCCCTCCCCGCCGGGTGGAGCTGGCCGAGACGCTGGCGGCGGCGGGCATGCTCCCGGCGATCACGTTCATCTTCTCCCGGGCGGCGTGCGACGACGCTGCGCGCCAGTGCCTGCAGGACGGGTTGCGCTTGACCAGCCCGGAGGAGCGGCACCGGATCCGGGCCGTCGTGGAGGAGTCGGTCGACCAGCTCTCCGACGACGACCTCGCCACGCTGGGGTACGGACCGTGGTCGGCTGCGCTCGAAGCGGGCGTGGCCCCGCACCATGCCGGGTTGGTCCCCGCCTTCCGTCAGGCGGTGGAGCGCTGCTTCTCGCAGGGCCTGTTGAAGGTGGTCTTCGCCACCGAGACGCTGGCGCTGGGCATCAACATGCCGGCCAGGACGGTCGTCGTCGAGCGGTTCGCCAAGTTCCGGGGCGCAGACACCTCGGTGCTCACCGCAGGCGAGTACCAGCAGCTCACGGGCAGGGCGGGTCGGCGGGGGATCGACAACGTCGGGCATGCGGTGGTGGCGTGGTCGCAGGCGACGCGGTTCGCGACGGTGGCGGCGACCGCGCTCGCCCCGCCACCTGATCTCCGTTCCTCATTCCATCCCGCCTACAACCTGGCGGTCAACCTGGTCCGGCGCTGGTCCCGCCCCCAGGCCCACGCGCTCCTGGCCGCCTCCTACGGGCAGTGGCAGGCGCCGGAGGGATCGGTGTCGCTGGCGTCGCTGCTCGACCGCCGACTCGAGGTGCTGGAGGCGCGGGGCTACGTCGACTCGTGGCAGATCACGCCCGCGGGCACGGTGCTGGCGGGGATCTACCACGAGTCGGACCTCCTTGTCTCCGAGGCCCTCAACGTCGGCCTCTTCGACGATCTCGAGCCGGCGCACCTCGCCGGGGTGGTCTCGGCGGTGACGTTCGAGTCCCGCCAACGCGGCGAGCAGGGACCGCCTCCCCGCCGACGGGTGGTCGCCGAGCGAATCGAAGCCCTGGACGCCGTGGCGACCGGGCTCCGGGCCCACGAGCGCGAGCTTGGGCTCCGGCGCACCCGGCGGCCCGACCCCGGGCTGTCGGGTGCGGTGGTCGGCTGGGCCCGAGGCGGGCTGCTCTCGTCGGTGCTCCGGGAGAGCGCCGTGGCCCCCGGGGACTTCGTGCGCAACGTCCGCCAGCTCATCGACCTCCTGCGCCAGCTGGGCCAGCACGCTCCCCGGGCCGAGACCGCCGAGAGCGCCGAGACCGCCGTGGCGCTGCTCCGCCGCGGGGTGGTGGCGGCCGATGACCCCGCTCCGAGCGGGCCGCTGCCGGCGCCGGCGGGGTCCGCGTCTCAGGGGTCGGGGTCGTCGTAGTGTGATCCCGGCATGATCCCCTACGTCTCCGAATCCTTCACCGCCGACGAGGAGGACATCCTCCGCCGGTACGTCACCAACCTCGACCAGCCGGTCTTCGCCCTGGTGAACCTGCCGGAGGTGGTGAAGGGGGCGCTGTTCGCCCGCTACTCGCGCTCGTCGAAGAGCCTGCGTCGGCTGTTCCTCGACGAGTTCGTCTCCGAGCTGGACATCTCCGGGGATGCCTCGGTGGACGCCACGGTTGGGCTGGCACGGGCCGAGCAACTCTACGAGAAGGTGTTCCTCGAGTACGGGGACGACTCGGTCGCCCAGCTCGGGGGGGTGCACCTCGCGTGCGAACAGGCGTCCAACCTGGTGACCAAGGTGCTCGAGTGGGGCCGGCTCATGGCCTACCTGGAACAGTCCACCCGGTACATCGCCTACGACAACCGGCTGGTGTCGGGTCACTACCGGTACTACCGGGACCCCGCGCTGCTCGAGTCGCCGCTCGGCGCCCGGTATGTGGGGGACATGGACAGGATGTTCGACGCCTACGGCGAGCTGCTGGTCGAGCTGCAGGCATGGCTGGCCCGCCGCCATCCGCGGCAGCCGGGCGACTCCGACTTCGTGCACCGTCAGGCGGTGCGGGCCAAGGCGCTCGACTCCCTCCGGGGCCTCCTGCCTGCCGGGTCGCTGTCCAACGTCGGCATCTACGGGACGGGCCAGTCCTACGAGCTCCTGCTGCTCCGCATGCGCTCGCACCCCCTGCCCGAGGCGCGCCGCTACGCCGCCATGATGCTGGAGGAGCTGCGCAAGGTCATCCCGTCGTTCCTCCAACGCATCGACCGTCCGGAGCGGGGGGGCGCCTGGTCGGCGTACCTCGAACACACCCGGACGGAGACCGGGCGGATGGTCGAGGCACTGTTCCCCGAGCTGCTCGAGCCGGAGGCGGGTCCCGTCGACGGTCCGGGCGGTGCGCGCTCGGTCACGCTGGTCGACTTCGATCCCGACGGCGAGGAGAAGATCCTCGCCGCCGTCTGCGGTCCGCTGACCACCCGCTCGGAGGAGGAGGTCCTGGCCCGGGTCCGCCTCCTCGGCACCGAACAACGCCGGGCACTCCTTGCCGCGTACGTCGGGGACCGGACCAACCGTCGTCACCGGCCGGGCCGCGCCTTCGAGCGGACGGCCTACCGGTTCGACGTGGTCACCGACTACGGAGCCTTCCGCGACCTCCAGCGGCACCGGATGCTCACCATCGACTGGCAGGGGCTCGGGCCCGATCTCGGCTACGACATCCCCGACGCGGTGGAGGAGGCGGGCCTCGCCGACCGCTACCGAGGCTCGATCGAACGTTCGCGGGAGCTGCACTTGGCCCTGGCGCCGCGGTTCCCCCAGCAGGCGGCCTATGCGGTGGCCCTCGCCTTCCGCATCCGCTACTCGATGCAGATGAATGCCCGTGAGGCGATGCACCTGATCGAGCTCCGTTCAGGTCCGCAGGGGCACGCCTCCTACCGGTGGGTCGCCCAGGAGATGCACCGTCTCATCGGCGAACAGGCGGGGCACCGGCTGGTCGCCGAGGCGATGTCCTTCGTCGACCACGGCGCTCCCGACCTGGAGCGTCTGGAGTCGGAGCGGCGGGCCGAGCTGAGGCGCAAGGCCCCCTCCGTCGGCACCGGTACGGGTTCCGCACGTCCCTGACCTGGGAGATCAGGTGAACCCCCAGGTCAGAGGGGTGAAAAGTCGCTTGACGCCATCGGGGAGTTGTGGCGTATCGTGCGTGCAGTCCCAAAGGCCCCGACGGACGTGCTGCGGTGGCAGAGTGCCCTGCCTGTTCGGTGGGGGGGATGCCGTGAGAGGCGGAGAAGGCCCGGGGGTTCGAGTAGAGAACGTCTCCCAGTCACCGTAGGCATGGCGGCCGAGGGTAGCGGGGGGGTGGTGCCAAAGAGCCCCTGGGTCGGACCGCCTTGGCGGGGTCGAGTGGGGGTCGGTGCCAACGGCGGGCCCCGGTCGGTTCCTCCCGGCGGGCGTGTGGCGGGACGGTCGGCCCGGGCCGGAGCGGCCGCAGATCCGGGTGGCGCGCGGTCGGTGCACGGGACGTCTTGGGGACCGTCTATGCTCCCGGCCAACTCACCAGTGAAGGGCCGGGATGCCGCAAGAACTCGAAGCAGTAGAGGACGCAGACGAGCTGACCGAAGAGCTGGTCGACGAGCTGGTCGACGACGACGAAGAGCTGGTCGACGACGTGGTGGTGGTGGTCGACGACGAGTCGTTGCTGGAGGAGCCGATCGTCCCGGTGGGGAAGCCCGCGGCCGCTGGGGACGAGGCGGACGACGACGAGGAGGAAGAGCCCGAGGACGAGGATGTCGAGGCCAGTCTCGACGTCATCCTGAAGGAGCGGCTGGTCGTCGTCGAGCCCGAGGAGGACGAGGACGCCGTCGAGCCCGACGACCGGGGCGACGGGGTGGAACGGGTGCTTCCCAAGCAGCCCGACGAGTTCGTCTGTCGGTCGTGCTTTCTGGTCAAGCATCCGAACCAGCTGGCGGACCCGGATCGGATGTTCTGTAGGGATTGCGTGTGAGCGACGGGTCGGGGGCGGCGCCGGGGGGCCACGATCGACCCGATCTGAGCGGGCGCCTGTTGGACGTGCTCCTCTACGGCCCCGCCGGTCTGGTGGTGACGGTGGCCGAGCGCGGGCCGGAGCTGGTCGAACGCGGACGAGCCCAGCTCGGGGGCCGGATCGCCTCGGCCCGCGCCGTCGGCGAGCTGGCGGTGCGCTTCGGGAGGGTCGAGCTGTGGCGGCGGGCGGAAGAGCTCCTCGGGGGCAGTGTCGGTCGGAGCGGACGGCCTGACCCGGTCGGGGTGCCGGCGGCACCGCTCCGGTCCGTCGGCGGGTCCGACGGCCCAAGGGGCGCAACGCGGGACGCGCCCGCTCTCGACGGGAGGCCGGGGGTGACTGCGGCGCCGGCAAGGCGCAGCGACGGGGTGCCGCCGGTCGCTTCCCTCGGCATCCCCGGGTTCGACACCCTGTCGGCGTCCCAGGTGGTCCAGCGTCTCGACGGCCTGAGCCGGTCCGAGCTGGTGGCGGTGCGGGCCTACGAATCCGGCGGCCGAGGTCGGCGGACGGTCCTCAACCGCATCGACCAGCTGATGGACGAGCGGGCCTGACGAGGGCCGGGGCCGTCGATCGGGTTGGCTGGGTCGGAGATGGAGGCGGTGAGGGTCGGTCGCACGGCCGACGCGGCGCGCTGTGCGGAGCTGGCGGCCGAGGCGCTCGCCGGCGTCGCCGGACGCCGCGGCGGGGCGATGCTCGTCGCACAGGAGGGACCGGATCCCCGGGTGCTGACCGAGTCCCGGTTCGCGGCGCTGATGGACGAGCCCGGGTGGCTCGTGCTGGTGGGGACCCTCTCCGGTGCGGTAGCCGGCTGGTCCGTCTGCCACGTGGAGACGCTGCCCGCCGGTGACCGGGTCGTCGGTCGTCTGGACGGCCTCTACGTGGAGCCGGGCGCTCGAGGCATGGGGCTCGGCCGGCTGCTTCTTGACGCTGCGGTCGCCTGGCTGGCGGAGCAGGGTTGCAGCGGGGTGGACGGCGCTGCCCTCCCAGGGGACCGGGAGGTCAAGAGCCTCTTCGAGCAGGCCGGGTTCAAGGCGCGCCTGTTGACCATGTACCGGGAGCTCCCGTGACAGAGTGAGCGTCGTTTCCGGACCTGGGCACGGACGCGACCGAGGGGCAGTAGGGCGGCCCAGCGGGTGGCTACGGGGTTGTGTGGCTACGCGGAGCGCCGGGTGGCGGGGCTACGCGGTGCGCCGGGTGGCGACCGGGCGGGCGGGCACCGGCCGCCGCGGACCGGGCGGTGGGGGGATCGGGATGCCGAGCAGGCGTGCCAGCTCGGGAACGAAGCCGGAGGCCTGCCTGGCCGCCGCCAGGAGCGCCTCGTCGGCAGCGGCCGGGATTCCCGCGGGCTTGACGTTCCGCCGCACCGGCGAGTCCACCACCACCTCGAGGACGGCCAGCCAGTCGGCCGGCTCCCGGTCCGCCGACATGGCTTTGCCCGCCTCGTCGGCCAGGCGGACGGCGAGCTCGGCGGAGAGGCGCGTCGCCGGCTCCGGGGACCGGATGGAGGTCCGCACGGCGTCGGCGACCCGGCCTTCGTCCAGGGCGACGGTGATCCGCTCGACCCAGCGCTCACGCAGGGCGGTCACCCGCTGGTCCAGCATCGTCCGGAGGGAGGTGACGAGCTCGCGTCCCTCCTCGTCCAGGGACACCGTGGCGGCAGCGGCGACGATGGACCGCAACTCGCGCAGCGGGACGTCCTTTCCGCCGGCCCGGGCAGCGGAGGCACGGTCCTTCCACGCGGCCAGGGTGACCACCGGGAGCAGCTCCTCCGCCAGGGCGAGGAGGGGACCCGGTGTCACCTCCGCCCGTCCTTCGGAGCGCGCCCGCGCGTTCTGCTCCTCGATGGCCTGGCGCACCGAGGGGATCCCTCCACGCAGCAGCTGCTCGGCGACCGGGATCTGCTCGGGCTTCAGCGTGGCCAGAGCGGCGTTGCGGTAGGTGGTCGAGGCGGCCGGTCGGCGCGGGCCCTCCCGTCCGGGTGCGTTCCTGCGGGTGCCGCCGGGAGCGGTCCTGTCGCCGCCTCGGGCCGGGCGTGCCGGGCGCGAGGTGGAGGGAGCCCGGCCGTCGCCCGCTGCTCCGACCGTTTTCCCTTCGTCCGCCTTCGCCCGGTCGGGGCGCGCTTCGGCGGCGGTCTTGCCTCGAGCCGACGCTCCGGCGGAGCGCGGGGAACCGCTGCGGGAGCCACGTCGGTCACCGCGGGAGTCCTCGGACCACTCCGGCCTGCGGCGGCCCTTGCCCTTGGAGGCGAGCACGACGTTCACGTCGGGCCCGGTGGGGGTGGTGGCCAGCAGCTCGATCGTCTCGACCCGCTTGGGGTTGGCCTTGCCCTTCAAGGGGAGGAGGCCGAGCACGGTGGTCCCGTCCAGCGTGGTCTCCACCTCTGCACGCAGGACGGTGCCGATCTGGGAGCCCTCGGGCACGAGGGAGGCGGCCACCGCGCCCCGGGGCTGCTTGGCCCCGACCGCGCGCCACGTCCAGGTGGAGTCGTCCGAGTGGCTGGTGAGTTCGACTTCGATGCGATGAGCCATACCGGCCGACACGCTACTGCCGCCGGAGACCCCCGGCGACACAGGCGGTTGCGGGGTCGGTGGTGGGGGCTAAGAACCGGCTAAGAACCGTCGGGAACGCGCCGCCCGGCTCATCGACGGTCGTACGATACGGGTTCGTCCGGCGTACCGGTGAGGCGGTCCGGGCCTGTCGAGGAGAGTTGGAGTGGAGCATGGGATGGAACACACCGGGACGGATGCCTCGGAGTTCGTGAGCGGAGCTCCGCTCCCGGACCATCCCGTCCCTCCTCCCGCCGGTATCCCCCCGTGGGACATCATCCCTCCTCCGGTCGGTGCCCCCCACTGGGAGGTTCCCCTCCCGGCAGGATCCATGTCTGAGCCTGCGACGTCGGCCGTCCGCCCGGGAGGCCGGTCGCCCGGCTGGCGATGGGCGGCGGTGTCGGCGGCGGCGGCCCTCCTCGGTGCGGTGGTGGGGGGTGCGATCGTCGCCTCGGCGGTCCACAACGGCTCCGCGACCACGACGGTCCGCCAGATCTCCGCGGGCCCCGCCCTCCTCAACGGCACCACCGACATCCAGGCGGTGATCGACAAGGTGCTTCCCGCGGTGGTCTCGATCGACGCCACCGGCCCCGCTCCGGTCACCCAGTCGCCGTTCGGGCCGGTGTCCGGTGGTGGCACCCAACAGGACCAGGGGACCGGCGTGATCATCACGCCGACCGGGGAGGTGGTGACCAACAACCACGTCATCGCCGGGGCGACGACCATCACCGTGACCCTCTACGGCCAGACGAAGGCCCTCCCGGCGACGCTCGTCGACACCGACCCCGCCAATGACATCGCGCTCTTGCAGATCACCGGCGAGTCGAACCTGCCGACGATCACCTACGGGAACTCGGATCACGTGCAGGTCGGGGACGCGGTGGTCGCCATCGGCAACGCACTCGGCCTCTCGGCCGGGACGCCCACCGTCACCCAGGGCATCATCTCCGCGGAGGGCCGAACGGTCCAGGCCGGCTCATCTGGTTCCGCGGCCACCGAGACGCTGACCAACATGTTCCAGACGGATGCGGCGATCAACCCGGGGAACTCGGGCGGTCCCCTCGTGGACAGTTCGGGGAAGGTCATCGCCATGAACACCGCCGTGGCGTCGAGCGCCAACGGGACATCCCAGGCGCAGAACATCGGGTTTGCCATCCCGGCCAACAAGATCACCACCGAGCTGCCCGAGCTGCGGGCGAAGAAGATCGGCGTAGGGGCGCAGAGCGGGAGCGGCTACCTCGGGGTGTCCCTTGAGAGCCTCACGCCGCAGCTCCGGAGCGCCTACGGGTTCGTCCCCACCCAGGGGGCGGTGGTCCTCCAAGTGGTGTCCGGTTCCCCGGCTGCGGCGGCTGGCCTCCAACAGGGTGATGTCATCACCATGCTCGACGGCCAGACCATCACCAGCGCGGCGCAGCTGGCAACCATCGTCCAGGGCGACCACCCCGGCCAGAACGTGACCATCGGCCTCTACCGGGGGCAGGCTCTCCTGGAGGTCACGGCGACCCTGGCCGCCAACCCCGCCGGTCAGGCGCCGGGAGCCTGACCGGGGAGTCGGCCCCCCGGAGGCGGGACGGGTCGCGAGCTGTCCGGAGGCCCACCGCGGCGGATGCTCACGGAGCCACGTTCCATCCTTCGAGCTCCCCCCGCTCCCACTCCGTGCGCCAGGCGGCGTCGCTCAAGTCGCCTCGGGCGGTCTCCCGCATCCCGGCATCGAGGGCCTGGAACGCCGCCGGGACCTCGATGCCGGTCTGCGCTCTCAGAGCGTCCGCCGCGCCGTAGAGCCGAGCCGCCTGGACCGGGTGGCCGGTCATCGCGAAGCCCCCTGCCGCACACACCAGCGCGGAGAGGCAGTGGGTGAGATCACCCGTGTCACACAGCGACCGGTACGCCTGTGGAAGTTCGGTGGTGGCGAGGGACCAGTCCCCCTGGAGACCGCGGGAGACGGCCACCGCCAGGGTTCCGAGAGCGACACCCCGGGGATCTTCCAGGGAGCGGAAGGTCTCGCGACACCGCACGCCGCTCCGCTCGGCCTCCTCGAACGCTCCCGCCCGGATATGGACCCACGCCTCGGTGTAGCGCCTCCGGGCCGCGTCCCAGGTGGCGCCGAGCACCTCGGCGGTCCGGATGCTCCACGCGATGTGCCCGACCAGCGACGGGTCGAACGGCCCGGCTTCGGCGTAAAGGTGATGGAGCACCTCGACGTGGGCGAGTTCACCCGCACCCGCCGGGTCGTGGCACCGCCCGAAGGCGCGCCGTGCCAGCACCAGGCGATCGGACGCGGACCGTTCGTCGTGGGCACGGATCGACAGGAATGCCGAGCGCGTCTCCGCCCGGCCGACGAGGGCGAGGATCTCGGGATCCGACCCGGTGGCGCATGCGAGCCCGAGCTCGCCGGCGCGGTCCAACCATCCGCGGCCTTCGACGGTGTGGCCGCGGATGTGCCAGAACCAGCCCAGGCCGAGTGCCATCCTGAGCAGCTCTCCGGCGGATCCGGTGGCGTGGAAGGTCCCGAGCGCGGCGATCAGGTTCTCGTGGTCCAGGTCGAGACGGGCGAGCCATTCGTTCTGGTCCCGGCCCTGGAGCCCGACGGCCGCCTGCTCCGCGTAGGTCAGAAAGAGGGACGCATGCCTGCGCTCCCACTGCTCCGCCTCGCCCGCTTCGACCAGCGCCTCGTACGCGAAGTCGCGGGTGGGTGCGGGGAGGAGCAGTCGGCTGCCGACGGAGGTCCTGACCCGCTGGACCAACGACGCATCGAGGAGCTGGACGATCGCCGGTCGGGCGCGAGGCCCATTCCGGAGCAGTCCTTCCACCGCGGCGATCGGCGCCCCGCCGCGGAACACGCTGAGCGCCCGCAGCACCTGGCGGCACTGGTCGTCGAGGTTCCCGTAGCTCCATGCCACCGATCGGCCGAGCGTGCGGTGCCGGTCGGGGCATCTTCCCGACTTGTCCTCGAGCTCCGCGGCCCCGGTCGCGAAGGTCGCCGCCAACTCATCCGCGGACGCCAGTCGCATCTGCGTCGCTATCAGTTCGAGTGCGAGCGGGATGCCCTCGAACTGGCGGCAGAGCTCGGCGATGGCGGCGAGGTCGCCGCCGTGGTCGGCGGTGTCCCCGGTCGCCCGGGCGCGCTCGATCACCAGGCGCACACCGGGGTTCGCCGCCAGTACGTCCGGGGTGGCGTCGGAAGCGGGGACGGGCAGCGGGGCGAGGTGGACTACGTGCTCAGCTCCGAGGTGGAGGGGGGAGCGGCTGGTGACGAGGACCCGGAGCGCAGGGCACCCGGCCAACAGGAAGGTGACAAGACGGCCAAGGGACCCGATGAGGTGCTCGCCCGTGTCGAGGATGAGGAGGTGGCGGTGGGGTCGCAACGCCAGGGCGAGCTCCTCGTCGAGCGGACGGAGCCCGGCCAGGGTCAGCCCGAGGCTGGTGGAGACGACCACCGCGAGATCGTCCTCCGGTCGGGCGCCGGAGAGATCGGTGACCGAGTACGGCCACCTGTCGCCGACGGGCCCGCAGCCGTGCTCGCCGACGGTATGGGCGAGCGCGGTCTTTCCCACCCCTCCCATCCCGGTGACCGTGACCAACCGGCGGCCCAGGGCGTACCCGTCAAGCACCGCGGTCACCTCGGCCTCGCGACCAAAAATCGGAGCGGGGAGGGGCAGGTGTGGTGGTCGCGATGGCAGCGGCACATGCCGGTCGTGGTCGGGATTGAGGCGCCGTGCGATCGATTGGGCGAGGGAGAGCGTCTCGGGTTCGTACGGGTCCGCGGCGCCTGCCAGATGCTCTCGGAACCTGCGGTACGCGTCCAGTGCCCTTTCGCCTCGACCGATGCGGTCCAATGTGCTCATCGCCAGCCTCAGCGACCGTTCGTTTGTCGGATCTGCGACTCGCAGCGCATGCACGAGTCGCATCAGCTCCGGTGGCGTCGTCGCGGCACCATCCATTCCGGCGACCTGACTTTGGACGATGGACGTCAGCACGTCGACTTTCGCCTCGCGGATCTGCCTGTCCATCTCGCGGACCCATGCTTCGAAATCGGGTGCCTCGGGAATCGCCAGTCCTTCGAGGAACGGACCCGACTCGGTGGCGAGGAAGGTGACCGTCTCCTCGTCGATGTGGTCGGGGTGGTCGGGGTGGTCGGGGTGGTCGTGGTCCCGGAGGGCGTACCAGCGAGCGCAGTCCGAGCGCACCGTCGTGCCGGGGTTGAGGGCGACGGAGTGGGCGTCGATGGCCACCAGGTCACTCAGGGAGGAGCGCAGATCGGCGAGCACCACGCGGAGGTTGGCCTTGGCCCGGTCGGTCGGCAGCCGGGGCCAGAGGAGTGACGCCAGGGCGGAACGTGGAACGGGGGTGGTGGCGTTGTGGACCCGGGCGACCACCGCCTTGGACTTCGAGTAGCGCAGGCCCACCGGATGTCCTCCGACGGTCAGGTGGAACCCGCCGAGCAACACGAGGTCGAGCCCCGGTGGCGGGTCCAACTCGTCGCGCCTCCCGACAGGATCCACCGCTGTGGCTACGGAACCCCTACCCATGCCTGTCCATCGTCCCGGCACCCCGTTGCATCGTCCCTGAATGCGGTTGGACGACAGAAACCGCCTGACCTGGTTGCTAACGGTCTCCTAACGCCCGGTCTGTAGCTTAGACCAATTATTCGCATTGCGTGATTGCCTTACTACTCTCGGAGGTCGCAGGTGCAGTTCTCGGTACGGGGCACTGTTGCTCCCGGGCGCGATGGGACGCGAACGCGCCGTGACGGGTCCAGCGGCGGCGGAGTGGTGGACCGACGTCACATGCAGCCGGGGGACGGGCGACGTGCGGCGTGTGCACCGTGCGACCGATCCCTCCCGTCGGTTGGCTCCGTTGGGTATCCCTCCCCGGGGGTCCGCTCGTGAGCGCCGGCGTGAAGGACGGCCCGGGTAAGCGATCTCGCTCCCGTCGGGCCGGCCGCCGGATGAGCGCATCGGCGATGCTGGTGGTGACGCTGGTCGGTTCGGCTCTCTCGACCGTGGCCCTCTCGACGGTCGCTCCGGTACCGATCGCGTCGGCGGCCACGCTGGTCTGTGCCACGCCCGGGCGCGATGGGAGTCCGACCCTCTCCGGAGTGGTCAATACCTACTATCCGGGAGTCGGGACCACGGGGACGAATGGGACGTCCATCTCGGTGGGGGCGATCAACGCCAATGGAGCGCAGACTCCGATCGCCGCCGGGGACCTATTGCTGGTGGCACAGGTGCAACAGGCGACCATCAACGCCACCAACACCAGTAACTATGGAGCCGGCAACGGGACGGCCACGGGCGTGACTGCACTGGGTGGGTCGGGAACCTACGAATACGTCAAGGCGAACGGTCCGGTAACGGGGGGCGCGATCTCGATCACCGGGGCGGGACCCGGTGGTGGCCTGATCAACACCTATACGACAGCACCGGCGACGGCGACGAATGGCCAGCAGGCGTTCGAAGTGGTCCGGGTCCCGCAGTACCTGAACCCCACGCTCGGGACCGGTCTGACCGGTGCACCGTGGGACGGATCGTCGGGCGGTGTCGTGGCCATCGACGTGGCCGGCACGCTCGATGCTGCCGCGGGGTCGGTGGTGGCCGACGGGTTGGGCTTCCGAGGGGCGGGCGGTGTCAACCTCGGCGGCGGGCCGGGTGGTTCGGCCACCGACTACGTGGTCCCGTCGACCGCTGGGTACGACGGCTCCAAGGGTGAGGGCGTCGTGGGAACGCCGCGGTACCTCTACAACGGGCAGACCGGGACTGTCGTTGATCAGGGTGCCGGCAACGAGGGCTACCCGAACGGGAGCTTCGCCCGGGGCGCCCCCGGGAACGCGGGCGGCGGCGGCACCGACGCCAACCCGGCCGGCAACAACCAGAACACCGGCGGCGGCGGCGGCGGCAACGGCGGGGCCGGCGGCCAGGGCGGCAACAGTTGGAGCACCAACGTGGCGTCCGGTGGATTCGGGGGCTCGGCGTTCGCACCGGCTGCCGGCTCCGCCTTCTTCGGCGGTGGCGGGGGAGCCGGCACCCTGAACAACGGGAACATCGAGCCGGTCGGGGCTTCGAGCGGTTCGGCCGGCGGCGGGGCCGTCCTTGTGCGGGCCGGCAGTGTCTCGGGCACTGGCGGGACGATCTCCGCAGACGGGGCTGCTGCGTTCAACGGCACCCTCAACGACGGTGGTGGCGGCGGCGGCGCCGGCGGGACCGTGTCGCTAACAGCCACCGGCACGCTCAGCGCGGTGACCATCGGCGCGAAGGGGGGTCAGGGTGGGAACGCATGGGCTTCCCAGGCGCCGGGTGCCACCACTCCGGGTCCGAATGGCAACTACCCGAACGAGCACGGACCCGGCGGGGGTGGCGGTGGGGGAGCGGTGCTGCTGTCCGCCACCGGTCCCACCGTGAGCGTCGCCGGAGGAGCGAACGGCATCACCACCACCGGAAACTACCCCTACGGCTCGACACCCGGACTGGCCGGCGTGACGGTGACTGTCGCCCCCACCCAGATCCCCGGCATCCTGTCGGGCGCACAGTGCTACTCGGCCATCACCCTGACGAAGACAGCCAGTGTCAGCTCGTTCACCGCCGCCGGGCAGCCGATCACCTACAGCTACCTGGTCACCAACACCGGCAACCTTCCCCTGTCCGGCGTCACCGTCACTGACCCGATGCCGGGGCTGTCGGCGATGAGCTGCCCTTCGACCTCGCTCGCTGCCGGCGCATCGGAGACCTGCACCGCCAACTACACCACCACCACGACTGACGTGGCCGACGACAGCATCACCAATACGGCCACCGCCACCGGCACGCCATCGGTGGGCACCGCACCGCGTGCCACGGCCTCCTTGACCATCCCGGGTCCGCTGCCACCCGCTCCCGCGATCACGCTCACCAAGTCGGCCAGCCCCACGACGTATCCTGGGCCCGGGCAGACCATCGACTACAGCTATCTCGTCACCAACACCGGCAATGTGACGCTGGAGAACATCGCCGTCGACGACGCCCATGCCGGCCTCCTCGGACTGTCCTGTCCGTCGTCGTCGTTGGTGCCCACGGCGTCGGAAACGTGCACGGCGACCTACGTCACCACCGCTGCCGACGTCACCGCCGGCAGCATCGTCAACACTGCCACTGCCCAGGGGGACGCGGCGGGGACCACCACCCCGACCGTATCCGCTCCGTCGACGGCTACGACCACCTACCAGGTTGGGTTGAGCTGTGCCGCCGGGACCATCTCCAACCTGACGCTAGCGGGCAACCTGTACTCCCTTGACGCCGCCACCGGTGTGAACACCTTTGTGGCGTCGTTCAACCCTTCGATGGCAGATCTCAACGGCCTGGCGGTGAGTAACGATGGGACCCAGGCGTTCGCCGTCGACAACAACGGGCAGGCCAACGTGAACCTGTACGAGCTCACCCTCGCCACCGACGCGGTGTCCACCTTCCCGGTGCCCTCGGTCACAGGCGTGGACCTCGTCGCCGGCGGGGTCGATCCCCTGAACGGTTACTACTACTACGGCGGGTTCAATGGAGCCGGGACATCCCTCCGCCTCTTCGCATTCAATCCTGCGACCAATACCGCGATCGGGGCGGTCGGGCATGTAGTGGTCCCGGCGGGCGACACCTTCGGTGACGGCGATCTTGTGTTTGACAAAGCCGGGAACCTCTACGTAATCGGAAACAATGGTCCCGGTGCGCCGGCAGGACTGTTCGCGGCAGCGGCACCGATCCCGACCGTTGCCGGCAATCCGGCGATCCCATCCAGCGCCCTGGTGACTGTCAACAATGGTGGGACACCATCGACCTTCAACAACAATGTGGACGGGCTTGCTGCCGACAGTGGCGGGCACTTCTACCTCGAGACTTCGGGAAACAACCTGTACTCGTTCAACCCGAACTCCGGCGTGTTGGGTCCGCAGGTCCCTCAATCCGGATTCCAAAATCCGTCCACCGCGGTGGCTACCGATCTGGGCAGTTGCTCGTACAACGGGTCGCTGACGGTGCACAAGGACATCGTGAGCCGGGTGAACAGCGGCGACCAGTTCACCATGACGATCACCGGCGGGGGAGTGACGGGTGGCAACGTCGGCACCACCACCGGGACCACGACCGGGCTGCAGAGCGGCGCCGGTGAGTTTGCGGGACCGATCGTGGGTATCCCGGGCACTGCGTACACCGTCACCGAGACGGCGGCTGCCGGCACCACCACCAACCTTGCCGCCTACGGTACCTCGTACTCGTGCACGGATGCGTCGGGGACCGTCGCATCCGGAAGTGGGACCACCTTCACGCTGACCTTCCCTTCGACCGTGGTCGCCAACGCCGGCGCGACGGTCAATTGCGTGTTCACCAATGCTCCGGCGGCCCCGGCCATCACCGTCACCAAGTCGGTCACCTCTTCTGGCCCCTACAACAAGGTGGGCCAGGTAATCGGCTACTCCTTCGTGGCCACCAACGCCGGCAACG
>Ga0080006_1125520_pt1 | contig 44246 bp, 33 predicted proteins | sample RS3BMetagenome_FD_69209 | JGI IMG/M metagenome (GOLD analysis project Ga0080006, IMG submission 69209) | Ferric oxide microbial mat and aquatic microbial communities from Rainbow Spring, Yellowstone National Park, USA - RS3B (SPADES... ... | reverse complement strand
AATAGGATGCTTCTCGGTACCTTATAGTGCGACACAGTACCTCACCTGCCATGATCCAGTCACCGCAATACTAGCAAGCAATAGGATGCTTCTCGGCACCTTATAGCGCACCCGAGTACCTCATCTGCCATGATCCAGTCACCGCAATACTAGCAAGCAATGGGATGCTTCTCGGTACCTTATAGTGCACCCGAGTACCTCACCTGCCATGATCCAGTCACCGCAACAGCGTCGTCGCTGCCCTGCGCGATGCTGCACCAAAGAGCGCGCGCGCGCGCGCGCGGATCGCCTTACTACTGCGCGCTCGCTTTTACCTAGACCCAAGGCGAAACTAGTGAGGTGTTCGCTGGGAGGCGAGATCGCCTTATGGTGCAGGACCCGGTAGTCGGATCTGAGACTGAAAATGATGCGCTTCTAGCGCAGCTGCTTTCGGCGGAGGAAGAGACGGCAGATGCGTTATACTACGCGAACGGCAACGACTGGATAGATGCGTTCTCGTGGGCGAGTCCCGAAGGTCTGGAGGCAGAGCGCAGCCAGCGCAAGGGACGGCACAAACGGAACGGCAGGCGGCGGAGGTTCAGTAACGTTGACGAATACGATGAAGATGGTGAAGACGACGACGATGAGGACTGGATTGAAACGGTAAAGAACCGGAGACCGCGCTCGACAGCAGTAGGTCGGAGGCCGACGGCTAGCGCGCCAACTGCCGGCGCGCAGCCTGTCTCCAGTGAGCGAGAGCGAGGCGACAGCCGCGACAATAGTGTCGGTCGCGACAGGAACCCTTCAGAGGATAGCCCGGAACGGGGTCGGAAGCGCCCCACGGCCTGGAGTCCCGAGGAAGAGCAGCGTTTTCTCGAGGCCCTCGAGCTCTACGGACGCGACTGGCGACGAGCGGCGGCGCACGTCGGAACCCGGAGTGCGAGCAACTTCCGCTCACACGCGCAAAAGTATTTCATTAAGCTGTACAAGGAAGGGCGGCCTGTGCCGCCCAAAGTTGCTGAAACTGGTGCGGGTCACACGTTGAGTGGAAAACCTTTGGATCCCAACAGTGCAGCAGCGCGTGCATACTTACAGGGCAGTGTCTACCGCAAAGAGCTACGTAGCCGCCACAAGTCGAGCGGTGCCGCAGAGAGCCAAGCAGGGTCAGAGGAACCCGACTTGAGCACACCAAAAACGAAGCATGCGTCACCAGAGGCATCCGTCGCTGCACCAACCTCAGATATTCATGAAGATGAAATTTTCCAGCAGATGCAGCTCGACGCACAGCTGCAGGCTGAGGAAGCGAGCGCTCCCTACGACGAGTACGCCAAAGAGAATGCCCATCAGGATCCAGAGTATACGGTAAGGGCACCCTCGATGCCGGGACCTGCGGCTGCTGCGGAGCCTCCGGAGTACGCGAAGCGGAGACCGAAGCGATCGACCGCGGGGCGACGGAGCATTCGTTCACTCTACAACATCGCGTCCGCTGATGATGAGCTGCGGTTTGTGAGCTGCCTATCGTACGAGCCCGACGCCCAGCCATTTCGAATCGTTGTTCAGCCTCGCGCCTTGTTCATGATGGACCTGCATGCGCATCTCGATCTACGAGAAGTCATCGGCTTTCTGGGCGGCCGCTACGACACCACACGCAAACAACTCGAGATCATTGACGCGTTTGCCTGTCGAGCTGCCCAAGGGCGGGCCGGTCACCTAGACGTGGAGCTGGACCCGGAGTCAGCGGTAGAGGCGCGGAACACCATCGAGGTATCCGGTCTCGCCGTTGTTGCCTGGTATCACTCCCACCCGACATTTCCTCCTGAGCCATCCGTTCGTGACTTGGATAATCAACGAAATTACCAGAAACAATTTGAAAGCGAGGGAGCGCCTTATCCGTTCCTTGCCGCAATCATTAGCCCGTACGATCCGAACTTGCCGAGTGTGCGGTCTGCGATTCAGTGGTTCCACGTTGGCCTCAGTCCAGCCGAGGATAGCTTTGCTTTCCGTTTACAATGGGAACCGGGGCCGGTTCCTCTGCTTGCTCCAGCGGTGTCGTCGCCTGCATCCCATGCGACGTCCGAGAAGCTGTCGGATGAGCTGCAGAAACGAGTTCAGCAGTTGCTGGACAACCGTTCAGTGAAGCTTGATACAAACTGGAGCCTTCGCAACGGCGAACGCGGTGAGAGATCGACGCTTCGTCGCGGGGAGAAGCTTTTACGAAGTCTCCGATCACGGGTATCGGAAACGGACGCCGACGGCCTGGCTCTGTTGGAGGAGCTGAAACCCGCTCTCCTCGCTGCAACCTGAACGATATTTCCATACCCTACCGTGTCCCGTGGCAGAAGTGCGAGTGACGCGTGTGACTGCGATATCCACTGGAGCACCCCCAGAGACAGGTGTGGGTTCTTTGTGGATGCACCTCCACGGATACGTCGATGAACTCTAAAGTGATGCGCTGGCATTCATGTGCAGTGCGTTCGTGAAAGCGTGGGTTTTCTTTTACGATAAAGCGGTTCCATGCTTACAACCCGATACCTGGCTATACCTGCATGCGAATACGATGGGCAGCGATCGCTCTTGTCTTTCTCATGAGCATCAAGTTCGGTTCATGCGATATCACTCACACCAGTGTCTATGCGGTATCGAGGCAGCCCATCTGGAACCGCATGAACGCCTGCCCAGCTGAACGCCCGTGATGAAGTATGCGGAAGGTCACGGGCTCCCCGAACACCTCCTGTGACGTTATGCGAGGTTGAAAGACGCCTTGGCTAGCCACGAGTACGAACCGACGACGTGCGCGCCGTTGAGAGTGCAACGCTTCGGCGACCGCTGACGCGCGCCCTGGGCACTCGGTCCGCAGCTTGTCTCGGCTACAGTGCCCAGCCAGCGGCGCGGTGAGTAGCGTTCAAGTCTATCCAGACTAGTTGAAGCGTTACGGAGCAACGTTCGGAGGTGCTCGCTCGAGAAACTCCTCCGGAAGCCGTCGGTCGCTAGTGCAAGCGCTATGTCTGACAGAGGGCATGTGGTCCATGAATGAAGGATACGACGCACTCCCCTCGGCTTGCTTCGGTGCTCTGAGCGTCTAGATGGGCGCTGACGCCATCATTGCATTCGTTGGTTCGTCTGGGGGCGTCCATAACGAGCACTGGAAAAGTTGAGAACCTGTATCTGCTTTCCGTTGAGGTCTTTGGCTCCGATCTCTTGATTTACAGGTGTGGTGACAGCCATGATGTCCTTAAACCCAACGTCCATGCCAACGCTAACGTCATTCTCATCATCCATACGGAACAGACGAGCATGACTTTTGTCGCTTGGCACAGGTCTGGGTATCACACACTGCATGCAAATGAATATTTCGTCAGTCACTTCTGTCCCTGTAAAATGCATTCCATTTGCTCCTTGTAAACGAGAAAACTTGAATGAGCTCTGTCAACGCCCATGGCGAAGTTGCTCGGATGCTTCCTCCTCTCTAGCGGAGACCAGTGGTAGCTCACTGAGGACACCAGCCAGCGCACTGCATAAGTTTCTACACTGATACCATGAGCCTTGCTCTGCAAGATGGTGGCCACGTATCGACGTTACGCTTCCAGATGGCGAAGGTATTCGGTTTCGGTGGACGGAATCTGCTTTGCTCCCGATGACTCTTTTCGGGGACACCTTGTAGCATGAGGTGCTCCAAAGACAGGCATCACGTTCAAAAGATCGTTGGAGTATCACGTTCACTGGTCTAATACCCAGACCATCATACTACGCATGGCCAATCTGGAGCGATGCTTGCTCTCGTTGCGACATCTCTTCCGAACTCGTAACCTTCTCGATCTTTTCCGACACCAGCTCGTCATTTGCCCTTATCGACACACTAGGAATCGGTTCTATCAGTACGGGACTCGGAAACTTCTTCATCTCTACTGATACCAGCTCGTCATTTGCCCGTATCGACACACACAAGGAATCCTTTCGACATGTCGCTGATTTCTGCGCCAGCCAGATTCTGGTGCAATGCGTAGAAAGCATCCCTCATGAAGCGCTCTATTTTAACCCGCATTCGTTTCTGGTTCCCGTAGTTCGTTTGCTGCCTGTCGGTACCGGCACTGGCGCATGTTTCTTCGGTGGCCGACGTGGCAGCGCCACGCGTCAAGTTATGCCAGCAAGCGTTTGTGCAAACCCCGCATCCTACACTGACGCAGCGATGCATGTTCCGCCCAGCACTCCAGTTCCCGCATGAGGGTTTGATCGAGAAATTTCAGAGGAAGATGGATAACTGGTAGCGCTGTGTCGGAAACTCCTCTGCACAGTTGCTCGGCGAGATGCATCATGAAAGAGAGACTGGACGTGGCTTGCCTGCGTAACGAGCTACATGATGTGGGGCGGTTTTCTATATTCCTTGTCATCGAAGTTGCTCCCGATTTGCGTGTTTTAGCATAGAAGCCTTGAGAATGTTTTGAGTTTGGTTTTTCGGCTCCGACGGTTTTTCCTTGCTGAGATTTCTCGTCATGTCTTCTGGAGGATCGTTCGCTTCTTTGTGTGGCTCGGTTCAACGCCTTTTCGTTTTCTCGGCAAAAGTCGTATGGACGTGGTCCCGGGTATCAAGCACCGTTTCTTTTATTCAGACGCAGACGCGTTCGGTGGCCGTGCACCTCAAACGCTTCTACGATCTGTACGTATCTTCTCCTTCGACCGCATATTTTCGTCATCCGTCTTCGTCGCGCGCACGCCGACGTCCCGCAGCACTGCTTTCCGCTCCGCACAGCGCACGAGAGCAGGCAAGCAACATACGAGTTCAGTGCTGCTGAATATAGAGAACGACCTGTCGAAGAACGGGGTCGTCTATTTGATCGACTTTTCAATGGATCCATGATTGTGCATATGGTGTTTGCCGACAAAGAACACGCCCTCGACAGGACTGAATCAGGGAGGCTGAGCTAGCCCGTAGAGCAGCGCATCCCATGCTGCAGCTGCGTACACCTTGACCGCTTTTGAGTGATGGAAACCGACGCTTCTCAAAGCCGGACATAGCAATATGGGATCATGGAGCCACCGAGTGCTTCACTGAGGGATAATCTTTTGTGCGATCCTTCCGTTTGAGCAAATCACAGGCGACTACATGATTGCATTGCCGCCAGCGCTGATACATCGTGAATTTCGCTTGCCGCTCCCGCGCGAAGAGCGGTTCGCACTTCTTTGCGTACCAGTGAACAAGTCTACCATTGGTCGTGAGTGAGGTCTCATCGGCTGAGACGGACGTCTGTCCCTCTTGTGATAAGCGTTCGCGTTTCAGAGCGAACTCCGTGGTGTCTTGTTTATGGTGCGATAGTCTCCCGTAGAGGCCTGCATATTTTCTTTGACGTTTGCATCATTTCATCACTGTTCCGGTCAACGATAGGAAAACTTCATATCCTGTATCATCTTTGATCGTATTTCTTAGAGAATAGTAGGGACGGATTGAATAGACAAAGGAACAGTCATGTATGCATTGTATAGAGAGATGTGTGTGTAGACTGCTCGACGCTGAGCATGACAACGACGACAAGGGCGGCACATCCACCTGTTTCCCATGCAATGACTGACTTGTACAAGAAAGGTCCTCAGCTCGCAGGCTAGCTCCTACACCATGCAACCTTTCCGTGACATCGCTCTTTAATCCACGGGTTCCATTCCGTTTGTTGCATGCCTGCGAGAAAACAATCAAAAATTGCATCCGGGTACAGGAATTCCAGTATTCATGGCTCCGCGTACAATCGTAGATAACGATGCTGCCGTCATCGCCTTTCGATCTCGATCACCCTGCATCGCGGTGGTGTCGCAGTCGATAAACTTCAGACTTGGAGCTCCCAGAGCGCTATCGAGTATCCTTGGTTCGTGTGGAAACGATCCGAACCCCCTAAACACGAACTAGGAGGGCGTATGCGGGTCATCTTGACCATGGCAAGTGCAGTTCACTGGTTCCGAAAGGGTCTGCGCTTGCACGACAACCCTGCCCTGCTTGATGCGGTGCAAAATCCCACCACAACGTACGTGTTGCCAGTATTCTGCCTTGACCCGATATTCCTGCGACCGGAGACTGTCGGCGTGAACCGCATGAACTTTCTGCTAGAGTGCTTACAGGATCTGGACCAGCAACTTCGCAAGCTGCACTCTAGACTGTTTGTGCTTCGGGGCAATCCGCTGGAGCAACTACCCGTCTTTTTCCGAAAGTATCATACGCGCTTGCTGACGTTCGAGTTCGACACAGAGCCGTATGCGAAGCAGCGAGACACACAGGTTCGGCGACTCTGTGCCGAGCTGGGCATCGAGGTGCGCACTCGTGCGACGCACACGCTCTACGATCCCGAGGATATTCGACGTGAACTCGGAGATCGTCCCACACCGCTTACCTACAAAAGCTTCTACGCGTTCGTAACGGAGCGTCTGGGCCAGCCGATGAGTGCGCTGGACGCACCCGCGCCTGCGAGCGGTTTCCAAACACCCGATGTGGACCTGGACACCTACACCGTTCCGTCGCTTTCGGAGCTGGAGGCGTATCAGGGCCTCGAAGTGGAGACGCCTTTCCGCGGTGGCGAGACTGAAGCACTCAGGCGCATGGAGAACTTTTTACGAGAACGGGCGGATGAAGTTCGCTCGTTCGCGAAACCCGCGACATCGCCAACGGCATGGCCAGTAGCATCCACGACGCAACTGTCGCCGTACTTCAAGTTCGGCTGCCTATCGCCGCGGCTTTTTGTCGAGCGCGTCCGCTCACTACGACCGCTCCAGCAACCACCGGTCTCTCTGATTGGACAGATCTGGTGGCGGGAATTCTTCACATACGTCGCCTATGTGACGCCGCACTTTCATCAAATGCAGGGGAATCCTATCTGTCGACAGATACCGTGGCGAGAAGCTGCAGATGATGCACGCTATAGGGCGTGGGAGGAGGCTCGAACCGGATACCCCTGGATCGATGCTTGCATGGTGCAGCTGCGACAGGAGGGCTGGCTGCACCATCTCGCACGACACGCTGTCGCTTGTTTCCTGACACGGGGTGACCTCTGGGTCAGCTGGGAACGAGGTCGTGAGACCTTTGATCGTCTGTTGGTAGACGCCGACTACAGTCTGAACAATGCAAATTGGTTATGGTTGTCAAGCTCAGCATTTTTTCATCAGTACTATCGCGTCTATTCTCCGATCAGTTTCCCCCAAAAGTACGATCCAAATGGTGAATATGTGCGACATTTTCTGCCAGTGTTGAAGGAGATGCCGTCAAAATACATTTACACCCCGTGGTTAGCACCAGTTGTGGTGCAGAAAAAGGCCAAATGCATCATTGGTGAAGACTATCCGCATCCGATCGTGGATCATGCAGTCGTTATGCGAGAGAATATGAGGCGCATGCGCGAGGCACTTGACGCGGGCGCTCCGCAGCGTGTTCCGAAGCGGCCACGACGCGATGCCAACGAAGCATCGTCATCGTCATCGTCGTCATAGTCTACAGTAGCTGCTTCCTGAATGCAACCTTATCCATTATCCGAATGCCGCCAGCACCAAGCATGAGCGGCAAGGGCGATGCCAGAGCGCGCTACGTCGTTCAGCTGGCGAGTCGACGACACTGGCACCAGTGCGGGTTACGTGCATGGCGTGCGTCTTGTATGGGACACGGGTGCGGCACATGACTCGCCGGAAACTCGTGCATACTCCATCTGCAGACGGCAGGGCAGCTGGTTCCTCGTCCAGCTGATGGGCACGAATCCGAGGCAGATCACGAGAATCAGAGATGCAGTATTCGTCGCGTCTGTGAACGGCCATGACGTATGCATTCACGAGCGCGTCATATGCGCACCAATGATGAGACACACGCTCCTGGCGGCGAACAGTACCAACGGGCGCGCCAGTGAACGCATCAGGTTCAAGTCGTCGGTGCCTTTTGTCTTTGCTGGAACGCTGTCCAGAAACCTGTACGGCATTGGTGTGCCCAGCGTAGGTGCCGCCCAGGCTATGCGCATTGGGCGCTCGGGACCAAGTTCCGACGAGCAAGACTGCGCTCTCCGCTCCACATCTCGTTTCGTATGGAACGGCGGACCACGCACAAAGAGTATCACATGAACGGAATTTAGCGGGCTTTGCGGATGAAAAGCATGCCCTACAGCTTTCGATCAAACACACACGCCCGACTCCAGCACCTATCGCGAGTCGCGCTCGTTCCACCGGCCGTGGTGCATCGTTGCGGGTCGCTCGACGTGCGCTACTGCATCGTCACCCGAGCGAGACGTTGAACCTGAGGAAACGCTCGCCATGACACTGTCGATATACATCGCAGGTACTAGTTGTGTTCGTGTTTGAGCTAGCGACCGCACGCCCGTTCGTTGCATGTCAGGTACGCTCTGTGCATCGCGTAACTCGTTTTGGGTTCATGCCAGCGTGAATCCGAGCGCAAGTCTCGAAAAGCACACCAGAGCGCCTTGTCGATAACAGAGCCTCATTGGCGCATGATGCCGATAACAAAGACTCGTATGCCTGTATCAAGCACGCCCTCGATTCTCCCCGAGTCTGAGTCAAGTGCAGCCCATAAACGCACACACACACACACACCTGTCTTGCGCGTCTCGAAATACCTAGCGGCGATAAACGACCAGCTACATCGTATGCCGCCCACAAAATTGGTCAAGTGGGGTCTCCGGCAGGGCCTCCTTCGGGATACCGTAGACCACAGCTTTCGCCCTCAAGTAAAGCTCGATCTGAGCCATTGCTTGTTCCGTACGCCGAATCTCTGGCCCAGCTCGATACGAGTCCAGCAACACCCAGTACAGTTTCAACCCGCAAACGACACGTCGCCAAGCCAGCCAGTGCGAGTCATAATGGACGAGCACCGCTCCGTACTGGACTGCTTTCCAAGCCGCTCTCTGCAGCGATCGAGTTTCGGAAGCCTTCCAGCGCAGCGGCTCCGGGTAGATACCGACCGATGCCAGCGCAGCAAGCAGCACTTGTGCACTGAAGAAGCCAGTGAGACTCGCGTTCAAAGAGGCGGGTGTGTACGCCTGCAAGAGCTCGTGCCCCTGCAGTAAAGCCCGCTCCGCTTCATCAAGCTCGTTACTGATGCTGATCAAGTCGTCCAGCGAAAAGTACGGCCCCTGCAACACGTTGTTCAAACAGTGCAGTACGCAGAGGTACGAGTCTGGCTCCTGGTGTTCAAAGTAGACCGCTGAAAGCACCTGCTTCCGACTGGGTACCCGTGGTGGCCCTTCCTCGTCGATTGCTCCCGAGTGCCGGCCTCTGCTCAGACACCGGGGTGCGAAGCAGACCATACAGCACGCCCAGCGTTACTCCGAGGTCTCGAAGCGCTGCTTGTTCGCTTTCACGACGACGGACGTTGTCAACGAGTTCCTGGCAAGTGCGTGGCGTTTCGACAGGTATGCGTACGCATGCCAAGCGTCCTCCTGTATACTCGCGTCCCGTGCGTCCTGCTTGACACAATTCAGATGCAGTGCAACCCGTTGCTAGCTTACAGCAGCAGCAGCAGCAGCAACAGCAGCAGCAGCAGAAAAAGTCAGGTATAAAGTGGCGTGTAGCGCACGTAGCGGCCGCCCGACTGCTCGACGTATCATGCCCGAGCGTTGCGCGGCTTCCGCAGAAGCGCTCGGGATACCCTGTGAACGCCTTTAACTGGATCATAGGTCTAACCAGCGGACTTGGACTTGTGTGTTACAGTATGGGGTGCTTGCCGGTGTGTTAGCAACACCAGCCTTTAGGGTTGTTTCTGTGACTGGTTCCTTTCTCTCTCTCTCGTTGCATAGGGGTTACAAACGCCAGTCTCTCCTGTTTCTCCAGCTCGGTTGTTCGTAGTCCGCGGATGTTGGCGGTAACGTTAAGGTCCGGATTTCCCTGCTTCCGGCTGTTGTTGATATAGTCGATGCACAGGTGGAAACGGCAAGCTACGGCTCACTCGTCGTGTTCATCTTCTATATGTGCGGCCTTGGTGTGCCGTTCGCAACGGTGATACTTGGCTGTGGCCGGGTGTTTCCGTAGGTCCAGTATACCGCCTGCTCCAGGGGTTGTCCCGGGGCGCGTGAACGCTGTCTTCATCGCTCGACACCAGCTCACGACGACTCCAGCAGGCTGCTTTGGATGCCCTGCTTGGTTTCTGCACTCGGCACGATGCGCGATATTCACGGGCTTGTAGAGGAATGCATTCGTGTTCTGAAGGTATCTTGAAGTGTGCAAAACGTTGCATCTGGATTGCTCCTTGTTCTTCCGCGTTCTCTATCTTGTGTAAAGGAATGCGTTAGTGTTCTGAAGGTATCTTGAAGTGTGCAAAACGTTCGTGGCTGATGACGACAGATACGTTCACGACTCCGCTCTCGATGGAGAGCACTACGTCTGCTTGCCGCACTGCCAACATCCCGCTCCTCTCTTTTCCTTCGCATTCACACATTTCTCTGCCTTGTTTTTCCCTTTCGTTCATATGGTACGCATGAGTGCCCTGCAAGCCACGGACGAAAGCTGCATCTTTCGCTTCGTGAACTCGTCGTTGTTGCTGAGTTCCCTATCGTTTTCGGTACGCTAACCTTTCATCGGACGCATCTGCGCCGCCCGGAAGCCGGTACCGCTCTCCACAACAAGCCGAAATAATGCCCCTAAACGAATCGCCGTTACGAGCTCCGCAGGGATGCAATAGGAGAACGCGCAGTCTCTATCATTCAGGAGCCCTGCTGCATCGCTCCAGATCCGGTGGCATCATCGCTTCGGAAGGCGGGGTTCTCGCATTCAACGTATTCATCTTCTCCTCGACATCTTCGCTTATGAGGAAAATTCGACCCAGGCATAGCATGCCATCTCTGTTCACCGAACGAATGGGCTTGGACGAAAGGCATGCAACAATGCCGTCATTCGTGCCGTTCAGTCCGGTACTTGAGTGGAGCCCGCAGCACCCAAGTCCGCATGCTTCTGTACCGGCTCCGTGATCCCGGCAAAGAGCAAGCACATTCCGCGGTTCCCCTCTGCTATTGTGGTGTCGTAGAAATGCGGCGTCGTCAGGCACAGGCGTGCCAACGAATTGGGCAAGATTCTCGCAAGTTTATGAGTCTCTACGCCAAATCCTCGGTTCACCACTTAAGCACGGATACGAGCATCTTGACGAGAGCTCTTTTGCATAGCGCTATTGTTTATGGTGCCGGCTCGCTGCACGTCGCCTATAGAATGGATATGGAGCCAGCTAGTGTTCAGTCGTATTGTTTTCGTCGTTCGACGATCTCATAGGCGAAAGGCGCACAACGTATCTGTCGTATCGAAGTGTCGAGAGGCGCTCGAAATCAGCGTCACATCTCCACCGCCGATCGAAACGTATGTGATACCTCGTGTGAAGCGAGCAAGGGCGTAGCGCATGTCGAGTCGCGCTGGTTTGGTACTCGTTGCCTGTATTCGAGTCTGCAGGGTGCTGCAGTGATTAGCGCTTCAGGTGGGAGTCTTCGGTCTCGCCATGAACGTGAGACCCGGCGCTGTATGAAGTGGAATACTGAAGCGCCTGCGCGCGCGTCGATGTCTACACCAACGCATGGAGCTGCTTTGACGTATTCGAAAGCGTGCGCTTCTATTCATGAGTAATGCCCCATTCAGTCCCCGTCAGGCACAGCTGCATACGGCGTACATAACGTATGGACTCGTTCGGAATCGTATCGACCAACGGGGGCATATCGTGGCGCCCTTGGGGGCAGTTATCGACAGCTGACGCTTGGGTACCCTCTACCTGCCAGGTCGACGACTCGGATTCTACGGACATGACCTTCAATGAGTGCCAGCAGTTACGGACCCTGCAGACTGCAGTTCGCCACAGTCTAGCCGTATGACAGAGGGTTCGGTGCCCATACAATGACGCACCAGCACCTGCCTGCCAGTCACCTGCTGTGCGCTTCATAGGATGCATAAGGCTTCATGTTCGCTGCCCGCGCGTCCTGTACCCACCGGTGCATTCTAGGAAATCGCAAAAAAACGCAATGATGCACTTCTCGGCATGCGACATGTCCTTCTCATTGTCAATGGTTGCTCGCCTCGTTCCTGACGCAGATGCACCCTAAAAGTTGGCCGAATCCACCCAGTTCAGTAGCTACTGCTCATGCTCTTGTGCTCACTATGCTGGTCAGTCACACACAAACGGCTTTCCACGGTATTCTCTGGAGGCCGCGGTACCGTGCTCAGACGCCATCGTCCTCGCCACGGAGCATGCGTACGTTCTATTGCGAGTGGATGCTCGATGCCTACCTTGACCTATATACACTGAGATCGTGATCCGAATGGGCTGTGCTCTGGTTCTGTCATCGATAAAGACCTAACCACATGCGGTTTCCGTGGCCCACTCCTGATCTTTTGATGCTCGCAATGCAGCAAGTCCTCATCACGGTCACACAGGTTATCCAAGAATGTCCTAACCTACGTCTACAGCATCCTTCCGGCTATGTTGACGTGTTTTCGCCAAATCAGTCTGATCTAGGTGCATCCTGATCGTCTCTAAAAAGTGACATCATGGCAACGCCGCGACTTCTCTGCGAGCCAGACACACCAGCTGGACACCGCTGTAGTTTCCAGTGAACGGACATGGGTGTCGGAGCCGAGCCATTGTCGCGCCTGGGCAGCGACTTGCTCCGACTCCGTCGTGCGTCGTCGACCGTTCCATTCCATATGTGCGAGCAGCTGCGCGTACCGCACCAAAGCGCCAATGTAGAGAACCTGATGGCTCGCTGGACTCAGCGCTGGGCACTGCTGCTGCTGCTGCTGCTCTCCTGGCTTTGAAGTACCAGAGTGTCCCGACAGCGGGCGTTGCGGAGGTGCACGCTCGAGACAGGCGCGATACAGACCTTCCGCAATGACGGGATCTCTGCGGACCTGCCAGTAAAAATTTGCCAACGCAGTGAGCGGAATTAGGGCAAAACCCGGATGCTCCGTTTCTTTGGCCCTGCTCAGAGCTTCAGTCAGCATGGATTCGCACTGCTCGTCGTCAAAGGACAGCGAAGCTGTTACTTGCGGCCGCTGTGTGCGCCAGAACGCCACGCTGGCGTTTTCTGAAAGCGCTACCACCTTGCCAAACAGCCGCATGTCGCTGTGGTTACCCGCTGGTGGCGACTCGTGCTCAATATGTGTCAATGCAGCCTGGAGCATATCTTCCGAGTGCAGAGCTGCACCAAGCGATAACAGCGCCCGTCCGAGAAGTGCGCTTCCACTGGCGGACGCTCTCAGCTCGTCCAGGAACCGCTTGGCGTCGGACACAAGCCTCGCGTGGATCTCTCTAGAAGCGGCGTCTGCGGAAGGATTCCCGGCATACAGCTGTTGTGCTCGGCTCAGCAGCGAAAACAGATGGACACCACGCTCGAGGAGGCCTCTGGGCGACTCCCTATCGCTGATCGTGCCGGTCATACGCGAGCACCTCGTGGAATGCCAATCGCCCAGCTGCACCGTTCGCAAACACTGCACCAGGAACTGCTGACTATTCCAGCATGCCATGCTATCCAGATAGAAATCCTCTCCACTTCGTTGAAGCGCGACCCATGCTTTGCGGTAAAAACGAAGAGCGCGGCTGATGCCTGCTCTCGTTGTCCAAGAGTCAAGCGTCGCAACGTGTGCATACAGTGCTGCCGCACCCAGACTGTGCTGAGGAAGCTCCTGTGCGACAGCTACCACGCGCTGGAGCGCACGCTCACTTCCGTCCGATAACTCTGGGAGACGCTCTGCTTGAGCCAGAGCACGCGCAAAGGCAGCAGAGCGTGCTTTCGGTCGGAGCACCTGGAGCCAGCTTTGACTCTGGGCACTCATCAGGCGTCAGTGTCCGCGTCGCCGAGCACGCTGTGTACGCTTCTCGAACCTGAAAGCGACAACACTGGACTCGTGGCGATGCGTGCCGCACGGTGACGCAGTATCCGTAGCTATCCAGAGAAGACGCGCTTTCTGTTGGCTAGCGTGCGGCCTAGAGCCAACGTCGCTTCACTATCTTTTCCGTACCTCGTTTACCGCCTGGTGCGCGTGGCTGCCTTTCCACTTAAGGCGCATGAGCAGCGCTTGCCTTTCGTCCCTAGAGTTGTACTTCGCCGGTTACGTCCGTCGAGATCTATGAAGATCACCCCTTTTTCTTCGCTTTGAAACGCAACTGCCTGTCGGAAGCGCGCTTTCTCAGTTTAGAAAGCCCCGATCAGTGACGTCTAACTAGAATCCAACATCTCAGCATGCAAGTACCAGCTCAGGCGCCTGAGGGAAACGTCGTAGCATCCGCGCGACAATTCATGAAACGTTCTGCGATGATGAAAGGTCAACAAATACCCAATAGCAGACGCCTTCCGGTCTTTTTGACTGGCCGCCTGCTGTCCGTTTCAGTTCATCCTTGCACAGTACGAGTCGGGGTGGCTGTCCCATAAAGTCGGCCCACCTCAGCTTCTCGGGTCTCGACCTGAGTACCGCATATCGCTTGATATGGATGGCGGCATTTGGAGCCTCGGTTCACGAACTCCTTGCTTTCTTTTTTTGACTCGTGTTGAACGCACCAGTGCAAAGAATGCTGGAGTTCGTGCCCTCTCTGCCACCGCAGACTCGTCATTGTTCCGTGGGGCAAACACAGTTCGTCTCTTGTCTTTCCTATTTTGCATGTTCTTCTTCATCCGATGAACACAGAGAAGAGGTTTTTTCGTCTTTTTCCGGTACCCGGCGATGACGGTCCCGCAGGATCCCCAACTCTCATGTCCATACCTATTACTTGGATTTTGTATTTCTTCATGTGAGCGCACTTGGAACGCCTCTGCAATCAACCGAGAAGAAGCATTTGATGACACGCTCCTCGAGATGGAACACCATCGAGGTGAAAGACTAGAAAAGCTCCCGGAATGCGAATGGCTAGTATCCATTCGGAGACATAGAATGTGCTTTTCTGAACGCATGTAACAGGTATTTTGCGTTTCTTGGTGCTACGGAGGGAATCACCATACATGCCAGGCGCCCAGTGAGTGCATGATCCTACACCTCGGATCGAGTCAGGCGAAGTGTATCCAAGGTTCGAAAGCTTCTACACGGCATCGCGTGCGCTGCTTTCGTGACGTGCTTGCTCCAATGCACGCTGTTCGGAAAATGGAGGTCACATTGCACAGCTGATGCTGCCTTGGTTAGAAAAGTGCTCTAGGGCGTCGAGTGCGCACCTGGTTTGCTGCTGGTGCTTGCGAAGTTCTCGTTTGTACCGCTATGCTCGCGCAGCGTTGCGCTTTTGAGGAAGGCAGCCCTAAACCAGACCTGGACGACGATTTACAACATTTCAGAGAGAGTCTTGTCGAGCGACACCTATGACGCCTGTTAATGCTCAATGGTTTGCCTAGGCGCTTGCCCGACCGGGAACGAACGTCTCACTCGAAAGGGCGCCTTCAGTCTTGACCAGTTGCGCTGGCAGAATACATGTCGCTGAAGCATCACCCCGTGCACCGACTTGACGCCATCTCGAGGCGTTTATCGTGCACAATACATGTATCAGATGCTTCCTAAGAAGAAATGCGGCAGAGTCCTCTGGTTAGCTTCAATGCAACCCAGGAGTATCGCTGGTGTTGGCATCCCGCATCCGAGTGCGAGTCCCGACACTGTACCGCGACCTCTGGGCAGTCCAAGCATCTCGTCCAATATCCACGATGCGGAAAGGGGCACGCTTGCGTCGTCCAGCGCGGTACACTTTGTATCCCTGCCCGGAATCGATAGATCGAAGAGGCAGAGGTGCGCGCAATCATTCTGATCAGTAAGCGGGCAGGCAAGCAGCACCGTTCCATGATGCGTATCGGCTCGTATACTGGGCCGAATGTTGTTACCGAATCGCCATGAGGTATATCGCAGCGATGCCGACTCTTCCCCAATTGATTGCAGGTACTGTGCAGCGGGATATCTGTACTCGTGAGAGAGGATCGAGTTCAGGGGTGCGCTCGTTGTATGTAGCGCTGAGGTAGCCTGCGGCAGTGCGCTAGGTATTGCAGGCTGCTCCAGTCTCGCTTGCAATGGGCTGCTTTCGAGCCCCGATGCGACTGAGCTGCTGTTTCGAGCAAGCGTAATCAATAGATTTCTTCGGTATTCTTGTTCGCAAGCGTTGCTAGAATTAGGGAATCTGGCGAAAGGTGCGGCAGACGACAGGATCCGCCCATCCTCCGCCGCCGCTCGATACGGTCGCGTAGCGCACGTTGCCTCCGTTTCTGGTTCAAAGCACCAGCGAAGGCGCAAAGGTCCATTCCATGACGTGGACGCGCCTCGTTCAACGCTTTGCCCAAAGGCCTGACGGTCGATATCCAAAATTGCGCATCGCCGGAAAGTCGGCGTTGTCACCGCAAGCGAAAGACAGTCGGGATGTTGGGCGTCTTCCGGTAGCGGTTGGATAGAAGAAAATCGACAAGGTGTTGGGAAGCGCGCTATCATCGTCGTATTTGTAACGGTTTCGTATGCGTCCCATAGATGCGCAGTCGAAGCGCTCGTACCTCCTCGGTATTGTTTGGCAAAGGATCCGCCAGATTCCTGGCGATTTTGTCCAGAGGTATTCCATGGGGATTTCGAGGAACCTGGACATACCTGTGGCCCGAGTCCGACGCCGATTTGCCCCAAGACGGAGGCTGCACTGCTCGTAAGAGAATTCGTGCTGAGCATGCGGGCGTCATGGAGCTGCAAAACGTCAGTGTAGACAACGCCAACTAGTGTGGGCGCAAGCCGATGGTGGCTGCTCCAGATGCCAACTGGCATCGACGCATGGCCATGTGTCCTGTCCCGAATGAGGAAGCGTGCAAATCGACGCCAGTCAGGACGCTCCCTTTGGTCCATGATCCCTGCGAAAGGCCCATCGCGGTTACAGCCACATAGCAGCATGAGAGTTGGGTGCGGATCCGAGAACGCTGCAGCGTCTGTGTACCAGGCGGCCGCCTGGATCCTACTCGAGCTTGCGGCGGGCAACGCAAAATGCCAGAAAGGCGCTATAGGCGACGGCTGCTCAGGGGCAGTCCACGGGTGAATCCCGGAATCGGTGCGCTCCAGACTATAGACGCCCAAAGCTCGATTCGTCCAGGCCAAGAGCTTTCCCTCGGAGCGCGTCGACTGCCACTGAATGCCGCCCCAGAGGTCAGGGGATGCACTGCCCTGAATGCCTTGGTCGCCGAATCGGCGCTGTAATCCGGGCCTGACATTGCCCGATCCACTACTCCCATTACCACCACTACTACTGGTTGAGGGCGGCATCAAGTACCCCATGACATGCCAATGTTCCATGCTGGCTGCTTGACGGATATTCCAGAGAAACGCGGACTCCGCCGTACAACAAGCGACGAGCGCAACGTCAGGGTGTGTATCTAGGGCACGCAACATCCCCTGGCCGTTGTGGAGCGGCCGACGCGCTGCCGTCAAGCGCTCGCGCGTATACCACGCTTCGCCACGTGTAGCGGAGAGCGCTCGCCACTGCCATGCTTCGCGTTTAGCGCAGGTTCGTTGGTACCAGACGCGTCGCGCGTCGGCGTGGAGTGCACTCCTGGCTGTACACTCACGCTGCTCCATCCGAGTAACGGTACTGCTCTTGTCGGTTGACGGATGGACAACCGCAAGTTGGCAACCGCGGCGCCATGCGCTGCGTTGCTGCTGACAGTTAACGGCAGCAGCATTTGGAGTAACAACGGCGAGTCGGACGCCAGAAAGAACATGCGCAGGCGCTCTGATGCGTTTTTCGGGTCTCCGCTTCATGGGAGCTGTGTCTATATTTGTACAGTTTGCCGCTCGGTGCCGGAAAAACGACCGCACCGGCATGTTACCAACGTGAGCATCAGCAGCACCAGCGGCCTCCATACAGAGGAACGTATTGGAGTTAAGGCGCTGATCTGCAGGTCCTATTACCGTGTAGCTACTTCACCCAGCGTACCGCAACAAGTGCAACACAAACACACGAACGAACGAGAAAGCAGCGGTTTCGGCAGCTCTAACTTGTCCCTGGGACGTTCCCGTTCACGCCTGGTGCCCAGCAGCGTACGTGCACCAAAAATGCGTGCCTACGCACCCGAAATAGAAACGAACACCCCGCGGGACGCGTTCGTGCACACAGCGTTTCCCGCGTGTTTGCTTACCAGGTTCAAACGCGGTCCACTGGACGCAATCAACGAAGCAAACAACCAGTTCCCGGACGCAGCGTCCAACAGCGCTTCACTACGGAGTCTTACGAAAGTGCCTGATGATTGTGTTTGACGCAAGCTGTACTCGTTCTGCATCCAAGCAGGTGCAGCTCTGGTGCGTTTGTGTACCTGCTGGATGCTGGTGTTGCCTGCAGAGGCCGCAGTGTGAGGCTGCGCCCCAGCGCCAGCGATGACGATGAAGATGGTGATTCGCGCCAGAACGCCCCCCGGATCGATCCGGTGCACGATCGTATCTAACGCTGAATGAAGCCTTTCTTCGATACTGTTGCTGTTGCTGCTGCTCTAGGACGCACCCTGGCAGACACCAATGGCTTTCCTGCCTCTAGTGCCTAGACCAGTTGGGACGAGACGGTGGTCAGGAACGTGGAACAATGCTTCAGTAGAGTCCAGAAAAGCGGCAGCGTGGAGGCAAAGCGACAGGCTCAAACCGGCAAAGGAGGTGCCTGCGAAGCAGCGTATCTCTTCGTCAAGGACACCGCCTCGTTCCTCCTTAACCCAGCGTCTGCGGGCGCTCGCCAATGTACCGGAAAGGAAAGACAACGGCTCGCTACTGGACGCTGAACAAGAAGCGCTGGAGTCGATGTTTTCGTTCAGCTTGGATGAGTTCCAGTTGCGGGCGATTCGCTCCGTGCTACAGTCGCGCTCGGTGGTCGTTTCGGTTCCGACCGGCTCCGGAAAAACTGTGATTGGCGAAGCAGCACTCGCAATTGCGCTGAAAAAAGGCATGCGTGCTTTCTACACGACGCCGTTAAAGGCGCTCTCGAACCAGAAGTTTGGCGACTTTTGTGATCGTTTTGGGACAGAGCAGGTTGGCTTGCTCACTGGCGACATTTCCATTCGCCCGGACGCTCCCATCCTCGTGATGACCACCGAAGTGTACCGCAATATGCTGTACCGCTGCCGTACTGGGGTGCTTGCGGAGCTGAGCGTCGCCGCATCCCCAGTAGACGAGGTGCTGGCACCGGCGACAGAGGACGCCCACTCGATTGCACCGCTTCTGCGTGCTGGCTATCTCGATGACCTTTTCGTGGTTGTATTCGATGAGTTTCACTACATGAATGATCGCGAACGTGGTACAGTTTGGGAGGAGGCTGTCATCGGCAGTCCGACGCATACGATCCTGGTGGCGCTCTCGGCAACGATGCGCAATGCAGCAGAGATCAGCGAATGGTTCGAGGCAGTCCACGGTGTAACAGACCTGATCGTAGCTAATGATCGCCCTGTACCTCTGGAGTATGTGTATCTGGACGCGGATGGCCTGCATCCGCTTTTGGTGCCGCTAAAGCGAAGCAGCGGTGATAAGGGGAAGGGGTTTGGGCGCTCTCGCCAGCGCGGTGCCCGAAACGAGAGCAAACTTCCAACCATAGAGGGTCGCTATCAAATGAATCCGGAGCTGGTATGGAATGTCGGCCAAGAGAGCAAGCAGATCGCTGAGCGACGTCAACGTTGGCGCGACGCGAATGACCCGAACCTGCGACGCTCTGCGGAGGTGCTGGAGCGTCGCGAAGCTCGCCGCCTGCGCGAGCTCTACCGCGTTAGCGTTCCCTCGTACCCTTTCCTGGTTCGTTGTCTTCGTAATCGTCAGCTGCTCCCGGCAATTGTTTTCGTGTTTTCCCGAAGTGGGTGCGATCGAGCGGTTTCGGAGGTACTTCGGGAGCGCAGCGCCCTCAAGCTGGTGAGCAAAGCTGAGCGCGCCATGCTCGAATCTGAAATGGAGGCGTTTTTCGAAGTGCATCCAGAGCTGCGTGAGAATCCAGACTCCCAGAAACGCTATGAATCAATCATGGAGGGCGTTGCCGCTCACCATGCTGGCATGTTACCGCTTTGGAAGGCGCTCGTCGAACAGCTGTTTCAAGCCAACTTGATCAAAGTGGTATTCGCGACCGAAACCCTCGCCGCCGGAATCAACATGCCAGCTCGCTCGACGGTGGTAACCGCTCTGAGCAAACGCTCCCGTAGCGAAGGCATTCAGCGCCTGACACCGAACGAGTTCCTGCAAATGGCGGGCAGGGCTGGACGCCGCGGTATGGACCCCATCGGCTACGTCGTCGTCATGCAAAGTGCCTGGGAGCCATCCGCAGAGGTCGCTTGTCAGCTGCTGCAACGAGGTGCGGACGCCCTGCGTTCCAACTTTGTGCCGTCCTACGGCATGGCTTTGAACCTGCTCCGTTATCCGGGTACACCACTGCAGAGTGCACGACGCTATCTGGAGCGGTCGTTTGGAAGTTTTCTGGCATCGCGTGGTCGTCTGAACCAATGGAAGCCGGAAATCCACGATGAGGTCGAGGCACTCGAGCGTCAGGTGAAGGAAGCACATCGCATCTTTGCGCAGCACGGCGGCGAGAAGGTTGTCGCCGCTTACGATAAACTGCTGGAGCGATTGCGCTGCGAGGAGCGGATTCTCGGATACCTACATGAGCAACACGAAGAGAGTGCGGTTAGCATCATGGAGGACCTGTTGGTATTCTCGGACCCGGGAACGATTGTCTTGCTTCCTGATCGAGCGGAACGCGCCGTACTTGCTGGTGTCGTCGTCGAGCGCACACTGGACACCCCGTTGCGCTTTGCACTTGTCGCCGCGGATGGTCGTATTCGAGTGTGCGGACCGCGCTACATTGCAGCTGTGCTTTCCAAAGAGCCGCTGGCGAAGTTTTCGCTCCCAGACTCTTTGACTGGACTCAAAGCCGAAGCACTGAGCGTCCTACATTGGCGAGAGCTTTTTTCAGCTTCCAGCCGCTATGGTGAAGTTCGGGAAACGTTTGAGCCGGTCATGGACTGCGGCCTCGTGGATGTTGGCACAGCGCCTGCGCTCGAGTACTCGGAAATGACCACCTGGGATGATTTGGCAGCACCACCGCTCGCGGTGCCCGAGATACGTCGCCAGCAGAAACTCGTCGTCGACCTTCAGGAGCGTTTGGCGAGTTTCAGTCTGCACGATCATCCTGATTGCGAACTTGTACTGAAAGCCTATCGATCCCTGGGCGTCGCTGAAGCACACCTTGGTCGTCTCCGTCAGCGGCTGATGCGTCAAACCATGCAAGCTACTGCTACCGAGTCGTGGAATATTTTTCGTGCTCTCGTCGATGTTCTCGAGCGCTATCGGTGTTTGGAGCGCGTCGAGGAAGTAGAAGACGATGCTCGTGCCGAGTCTGGGCAGGATGTGACGCGAGCTGCACCTGAGGCCTCCGACGATACCGGCTCGCGATACACGTTCTTCCGCTTGACCGAGTTCGGTTCTATTGTTGCTGGATTGCGCGTTGAAAACGAGTTATGGGCGGGACTGGCGCTCATCCACGCCGAGCAGCAACTCGCAGGGCTTGCACCGCACGAGCTCGCGGCTGTCGTAGCATCGATTGCGGCAGACACGAGTCTCCCGCCCGGCGGCTACTGTCGTTTCCTGCCCAGCGTCCGAGTTTTGGACCTATGTCGGGAGGTGCTGGGCCCGTTGCGCAAGCAGCTTGCGGCAGCACAACAGGAAGCACTGGAGACGTACTGGTCGCCGTCCATGGCGACGCTGAACGGCGAGCTCATGATTCCCGATGTGCGGCTGTCGTACGACCTAGCCGGTGTTGTGGAAGCCTGGGCGTGCGAGACGCCGTGGTCAACGCTGCTGAATGGGGTCAGCCTTGATGAAGGCGATATCGTTCGTCTCCTGCGTCGCACGATCGACCTGTTGCGGCAGATAGCGAACCTTGGCACCAGCTCGGGTCTCGGATGGTCTCGTCGTGTTGCCGCACTCGTTTCCTCACAGCTAGTGGTGAATGCGAAACGAGCACTTACACTGATCGATCGCTATCCAGTTAATGATGGCGGTCTAGAACGGGCGTCTGGTGGACAGGTTGCCGAGTCGCTGGAGCTCGACAACGACTCCGACGAGGACAGTGCGGAGGTCGAAGAAGACGTAGCCTGGGACTCGGGTGAAGATGCGATATTGGCCACCTCCGATGAGTGAAATTTAGCTTGTAAAGGCACTGAAGCGGAGCTCGCTGACCATCGATGACCTGCAGCAGCATGGAAGAGAAACGGTTTTTGCAAGGTGCACATGAAGAGGCCGATTACCCGCAGAGTCGACGACGAGACTTGCAGGCGAGACTCGCGAAGCGCCAGCCCTGGTAGCACTCGTCTTATTTCGAGTCTGGGATACTGGAAACAATGGAAAAAGGATTCTGGTGTCGTTTCGTGAAACGTTGCAGTAACTCGTTGTATGTCGGAGTTGTATGCAGAGCGGTACATTCGGGAACTACTGTAAGAGGACGTTGTTTTGTTTGTTCTTTTTTCTCGCGGATATTCTACACAAGGATTGCATGCTGTATATTGGAGAAAGATTGCATGAAGACACGATACGATGCTTGATGGATTGCGGAAATCGGCCTCGCTTGTACATGTCAGTTATTCTACGGGATGCAGGTGGTTGAATTGCCGGTCTCGCCGTCCTTGTTCTCAACGTCGTGCACCGAAAACGGGACTTGTAAAAATCGGTGTACACGACACTCTCCCTATCAATCCAGTAAAAGGCGTGCATTCTCGGAGAAAAGTCTACAATAGAAGCAACAGGATGTGAGGTTTCTGTACCGCTGACACGAACGTGGATCAAGAGACGCGAAAGCACAGAGAATGATGTGCACATTTATGGGCATGCGTCGCGCCTTGAACGAAAAAGCATATCATGTATGTTACACGAGCAAGCGATTGATTGCTGCAGGAAGGACTGGTGCGGGTCTCAGTGTATGCGGCTTGATTCTAGACAAGTGGTATTCCTGTATGCACGTACTCGGAGTCGCGCAATCTGCAATGCGGAAAAAAATGAAACACGCGAGCGCAGTGACAACACCAGAAGTCACAGTGATTCTACTATAAGGGCACCAACGGAACACCGAACGCTCAGGAATGTTCGACGCCTCATGTTTCACTGAAGCTCTCCACGTGGTTACCCATTCTCGCTTTCTTCGGTCCTGTTCATGGAGAACGATGCTTTCCCGAACATAAAAGCGGTCATGGAATACACAGCTGAGTTTTGCGCTGAGCTGCCCTTCTTTCAGACGTTTTCTTCTCGGTTCAATCGAGTCGAATCCATAGCGTTTCTGCCTTGATGCAGCGTCTGCACCGGCGCGTTTGGTGCTATTGTAGACGCTCACGGCAGGCTGAGCGCACAGTAGAACGGATGCAACGACCGGTCTCTTCAGGGGGAAGGGTTGCGGTGGCTGTTGCACCTCGCATGACTCGCGTGGAATCATGACTGCCCGCCCCTATACTGATAACAACCGCGGCTTTGGGTATTCCAGCAAGTGGAAATGCGGGGAAATCAAGTAAATTCCATCCAAAGGCGTCGTCTTTGTCGTCTAGCGCTATTTCTATGCTCATGGATCAATTTACAACTCATTCGGACCGAAGGAAACGTTCTTCGACGAGTCTTTCTCTACTTTTTCCTGTCCTGAACCACGGCGCAGTTTCGAATCCTGTGCACGGGAGGGAGCGAAACGGCGTGCATCTATTCTTGGGCGTACGCACAACCGAGACAACGATGAAACCCGACGTGAGGAATCCTTGGTACATGCACAGGAGAGGCGAGGTGCCGCACCAACGGCCATCAAAGGTGTCTGATTCGCGCTAAAACATGAATATGGAGTGCAGTGAACGCATTGGTGCCACTCTGTTGAATTATAGTGTAAGAGAAAATTCTACGCGACAAATCAGAGCAAGATAATCCTAGAGTGCAGACGGGTGAACACATCGAGGAAAAAATGTTTGCACATGAAAGAAAGTTCTGAAACTATTAGAAAAGGAACTCCCTGTGAAAGCTCACCAACGGGAAGATCGCTTCAACTGGTGAGATGCAGAACGCCTTTCGAGCATCTTTCTCATAGATAGCTCACATCGCCTCTCTCGCGTTGGCGCATACCGTCAAGCTACTGGTCGTGCGAGTTCGGGGCAGAGGGCTGTCAGCTGTGCAGTTTATTCTGGAATTTTTCAATCAAATCGTCGTACAAGTACCGGTGCTCAGGCAGAGGATGCAATACAACCCGATCGCCGGGTCAGGGATTTGCAAAGACGCTCCTCTGAATCCCTTGACAGGTCGCCGTGCTAGCCCGGCGATCGGAGTATCTACTGCGCCGGTGCCGAAAAGTTTCATACCGATCTCAAAAAAACTGCATGAAATCAGGGTTCATGTCGAGCGCTTCGAGAGTCGCGCTCTGTTGCCGTTGGAAACTCACTGTACTGGCACCGGGAAGCAGGGACCGTTGCAAGAGATTCTAGGTTTCAGACAGTACATCAATGTCCAAATGGCCTATGCGGACGAATTGTGGCAAGCGTACCCGCGATCAAGCAGAAACTGCCGACTGTTCCAGTTCTACAACGGTAAGAGGCGTGAACTCGTCAGCTTGTTCAATGAGCTGGAGGAAAAAATCATCGATAACTCGCAACGTTTGGTGTTCGTCAAGAGAGCTGGACGTACTGCAGTGCACAAAGGCTGCGCTCCTGCGTCATCGACTTGAACGCATGATGCGTACATGAAACAATGCTGCACGTTTCCCATCGATGAGTTTACGACCGTATAGACGCTCGACGAGCACATGAAGACGCTGAAACAGATAGGAAAGAAAAACGTGAAACGGAGACGGATGCAAGAGATGGTGTTTGGTTGTCGGAGCAAACGTCAGATGGCTAGAGAATCGATGGTGAGCTGGTTCTGATGATATGATTCCATGAGCAAGGATGTGCTCGAGGACATTCTAAACATTGACCTCAATGCCTCTATCAACCATTCGAAATGTCTCGCACTTTTGAAGTGTCTTGAGGCTTTGCCTCGAGAGAACATTCAAGGAAATCATTCGGTGTTCAATGTGGATGTGATGCTGAAATGCTGCAGACTTTCAATGAAAAATCAGTGGACAACACAGAGGTCACTAGATTCTCGCCTGTAGCGGTGCATTAGCGACGTGCGCTGGGCAGTCAAGCAAGCACGGCTGGAGCAACGTATTCACAACGGGAACGATTTTCCCAAGCACTTGCTGAAAGATGATTTTGTTCTGTTGTGCGATGTTCGTGCGTCACCTGATACGTAATGGGCGCTTCGTGTCAGTCGCTTCCAATCAAACTGTGTGGCGTGCATGACATCTCCCGATGATTTCGAGCGAAAATCCCATGTTGGATTCGTTATTGGACGTAGGCTGCAGTTCGAGGTTTTCGTCTGCCTGCACGCCTCCGTCCACGAAAATGTGTTTTCGAGGATTGGCTTCACTGCACCATGACTGGATTCCATGCGAATAGCAGGCTGTCAACTTGCGCCCTGACTGCGAATTGTCGCTACATGCTGAGCGGTTTGGAATGCTTCTGCATGTCCTAGCGAGTCGACAAGAGCTCTCTTGCTGCAGAGGCACGAAGGATACCCCTGATGCCTCGGATCTATCGACCGTGGAAAGCGTTCGCCCGGGAGATGCGCCCAGATGCTCACGTAAGTACGCACAACGAGAATATGAAAAACGGTGCTGCTCCGATTCGTCTCTTCTTCGAGGTATGCGCCTGACGAAGAGCTTTTGGGGATAAGGTGCGGTTTATCCACGGCGGGTGCATGCGAGCAATGGTGTAGACGGAATCGTCTGACCCTCGGAGTGCCCAGGGCTCGCGACTGACGCCCAAGTCATCAAGTTGCTGCCGAGACTTCGACAGGAGTTCGCGTACGAGGAGTGCTGTCGTGCGGCCAACAACTCGTGTCTCGCAGTCGGTCGAGTCGCATCACATCCTGCGTGGAGACGGAAGCTATCCGCTCGATGTCTCGGTGGACCAACGCCTTCCTCGAGGTGCGCATTGATGCCGATGTCCGTCTATATCCGGCAATAAGATCGCAACCGCAACGGCTACCTGCTCGTTGGTCGGCAAACAGCGGACAACCAGTCGGCGCGCTTGAACCCTCTACCAAAACTCATCATATTGTGCTCGCTCGTTATCAGCGTATCCGGAAGCTGGATTGGTTGCAGGTTTCAGATAAAGCGCACTGAGGCTTGCACCTGTTGGCAAGGCCGAGCCAAAAAGTGTCACTCGTCCAGGGCGCCCCGTGCAGGCTTGGCGCTCGCGGGATACGTATTGGACTGGCACTGATACGAACTTTACCACAGCGTCTAAGCTAAACTCCCGCCTGCTGTAGTGTATGAGCAGCACAGCGCTGCGTAGCGTGAATCTGGCCCGAGTCCCGACACTTTGAGGCTCGTCTTGGATATGATGCGTTCTTGGCGGTGCAGCAGCTCCGCTCCCAGCACTGCGCACCAAGGTCTGTGAAGCGGCGCCTTACTCGCCAGTCTTGGTTATGTTGCAGCGCGCTGAGGCATTCTGAGATTGCAACTTGCACTCGAGCTCGACACATTCTGAGGAACTTCCGGCGTTCAGGGTTCGATAAACACAGGTGGTAGGTGGCCACCACACGCCAGTACTGTTGGAGGGCTCGTTTCGCTTGCGCCGAAAGCCACTGTACGTACATAGACGGTACCGATATGCGCTCTTCTGCTTTCAGCAAGTGAGCTATGCTACTGGTGCAAACTGGACAGAGGTGGTATATGCGTGCCTCCTCTATTGCCTTCTCAAGGTGAGCGTACGCGTCCACAAACTGAGACCAGGCCCAGATGCGATACATTCCTATGCCATTGGCGCGATAGGGAGAACATTTCAGGCGAGGCATGGAACTTCAACTACTGAGCCAAGTCTTCCAACGAGTTTCAGGAACCGAATGTTATTTATGAATTAGCTAGAGTCTTGTCTTGAGCAGACCAAGGCTTGGGTTGCGCTGTTCATCGACAGGTGGACAAGCATCCATTTGACCAGAGAGTGATTGTTGGACATCTACGGTTCCTCTTCTGGATGGTTTAGATCCTTGAAATCAGGACGCAGGTCGCCGTGATCTTGAACGAATTCCTTCGTAAGCAAAATGCGAGTCGCAGGTCTCAATGGAGCGGCCCTCACTTTCTCCCGCGTTGTATGATACGGTCTCTCGCTGAAGCGCGAACTGCGGATGGAGAGCCATGCCAAATCCATGCAACCCTTGCTGCTTTTTATGGAATGTGTGCTGTCTTGCAGGCTGTTCCTAATCACACTGCCGTGTACTTCAAGGCGATGAGCGGCATGCTTGGCGCTGTCGGATGCGAGCGACCGAGCATCATCTAATCCGTCGTTCCAGTCGAGGATGAAAGTACTACATAGCCGCTGCGGCGGTGTCGCGGAGCGGTGCCTGTATTTGACCTCTTAAAATTGGATCTTTTTTTCGAAGCTGTATGCGCATCAAGGCAGTCTGGTGAAGCATGAAGGACGCTCGAATGCATTAAAATCCTCCAAAGAGAGACTAGCGGAGTGGGACGTTTGGAATGACCGAGCGAGCTGTGACCTGTATTGTCGGATTTTTTGGTCTATAGTATAGCAAACAGGAGCTTTTCATTCGTCACTGAGAAAGCAGCCTGCAATGGCATCAGGTTAAAAAATACACAACGCGTCAATGACAAAATGGAATCATGCTCGTCTGGGACCGACTTGATTTGCCCACTTATAGGCCGGGCGCTGACTGATACGGTTGCCTACTGCTAGAGCACTTTTTCGAAGGATTCGCAATAGCGCAGGGCACCATACCTGGGTCCCGGTCTCAGGGCGGAGTCACCATTGGCATGTTGTTCTGGTAGAGCATCTGACCCGCCACAGGGCCAACATGTACACAGATGCAAGCACTCTGGATAACCCTGCTCAAGTACGCACTTTGCTCGTCCTAAACCAAGTGTAGAGATGTTGCGGGACTAGGGCATACACCTGTTGCGTATGGGCGTGCGTGCGGGCTTCTCGACGCATCTTTCCATACTTCCGACAAACGCCTTACAGATTCATCAACAACCTATCCAAGGATCGTTGATCGACAGACAAAAGACCGCCGTGCTGGTTATTTTCAAGACGTTCAGGTACAACAATAGAGACGTCAGAAAGAAACCGAAAGTGTCTTCTTCCTGGGCCCCACTCGATAAAGTTTGCGTCTCTTTCTACTGCTTGCGACACACCAGCCTTTTTGCAAGCGTTCTCTGTGACCGCTTCCACTTCCAGTGTCTCTCATCTCGGGACTGGCATCCGCCGGTGTCTCTGTTCCTTCAAGCACTGTTGTCAGCACTCGGACGATAAGGGTACCTACGTCCGAAAGCCGAATTGGCAGCTTCCTGCTATTGCCAACGCTTTTCATCTACAGACGATCATTCTATGTACGCTTTGCTCACCAGGTCCATCTCCTTCGTTTCAGCTTTATTGGGGCCTTTGCATGTGCGGCAGTAGACTCTGAACAGGTGTTTCCGCACGGCCATCACCCTTTCTCCCACGATCGCCGCACTGAGGGCTATGAGGACGTTCTTCACCTCTGAGCACATGCCGATGACGGGCACAGAAGCTCCCCTTCGATACCCTACGCTGTTTCGGCGCCCGATGCCGAGTCTTGCAAACAGAGGCTTCCTCTGGCCCTGCACCTCGGCTGGAGCTCTGCGCGCTGTACAAGCAAGCATATTCTGTCCCATTCGATAGACTATTCGTGGACTGCGATGTTCTCCGTGATGAAAGAACTACCAGAAAGAATATAGAATTAGAGAACCGGCAGAAAAATTCCGGTTTAGCTCTTCTCTCGTCGGGCAGAACCGTGACCGGCGCGGGAGTGGGAGCGATCACGGCGGTGACAACGTTTCTAATCCATGACCCCCATCGGTGCTAACTGAAGGTACGGAGCTCCGGGGAGCATACCCACTGAGCGGTTTCAGGCTGCTATCGAATCTTTTTTCGTCGTTCACAACAATGAGAGGAATCTGGTGTCGTTCGAGCGAGATCGATTCTTTAAGGTAACAAGTACATGGACCGTTCCGCATGAACTTGTGAGCAAGTCATCTGGCGACGACGTCGAGAATCTCACCTTGTCAATACATCGGCGCGAGTTGCTGCGTCTACAATTCTTGTTGACACAACGATACCGGAAAACCGGAATGATGTATGATTTCGCGATTGCTTCATGCGATGGAAGGAGACGAACGGAGATTTCCACATACAAAATGGATAATGGCTTCAGTCAAGTTACCGACCATGGTTCTAGGAGGTCGCGAAACATCCTAACTCTGGTGAAGTAACGATTTCTAGCAGCAAAGCGTCCCCGCTATCCTTCCGATGAAACGATCGAGAATCCGAAAACGATCGAAATAAAAACGAAAGCCCTTACTGATGCGCTTTGAGTACCCCAAGGCTGAATACCTACAAAATCATGCAAGAAAGAAATCTACGAAAAACGCGAGTACTTTTGCTTTCGCTTTGAATCCTTCATAGGTGGAACGTTGATGGCTTCGTAGTACGCAGCATCGCTTTCGTGCAAAAGCGCTTTACAGAGAGGGTATGTGGAGCACGGCTAAGCGGCCGTCTCCCAGCGCTCAACCTCGACATGTCCATATTGTCCAGCCACGATTTTGGCCAGCAACGCTTTCGCGGTTGTGTGGAGTAGCAGCAGCTCACGATTTCTGTTAGAGCAGTCGGGGCCGATCTTTGTTGACCACGAGGTCTCCACTGTTTCATAGTCAGTAGTGCTAAACAAATTATCAGGTGTTGCTGAATACAGGAGGAACGTAGGGAACGATCGTACCGGTTCTGGTGAAAGCACTACGTGCGAGCCTTTCCCCGCGAACACGCTCTGAATGGCGGGTTCGACGCTTCCGGGTAGCTCACCTGGGGACGAATCAGTTCGGGAAACGTCCACTCCAGAGCCACCCGCGACTGATGGAAACAGTAACATGGACGGAGAGGGATCTGTATCCGAAATAACGGCGATGAGGAGCAGAACTTCTGTCTCGAACGACGCACTTGTGCTGGAACGGAACAGTGAGCAGCGTGTAGACCAAGACACTTGGGTGCGTAGCCGGGAGCCTGCAGCCAGCGCTCGCGAGCTATCTCCTGATCTTGGGCCCATGCAACCGGGTGCATCGTCTGAAACAGCTGCGGAAAGCGATAGTGAAGAGGCGTCGGGGTCTGCGTCGCCTGCGCTTGCCTCTGGATCAAGTGCCGACTCGCCGCACTCGCCGCAGTTTCCTGTTCAAAGCGCTGAAAACGATAATCCGACTTTGAAAGAGATGCAAAAGGCGAGCCCCGCCTCGATCGCGGAGTCAGGTACCCAGGAAAGCTTTCCAGGAGAGAGAGACTCACCTGTTCCAGTACACTCGCTGGCCTCGACCCTGGAGGAAATAGGCAAGCCGGTGGCAGCGGAGCGCGAAAACTCTGCAAATGAGAACGCAATCGTGCCAACTGAGCCGGAGATGCACGCCCAGGTGCTTTCCAGGCATGCTGATGGACACGAATACGTCGACGAAGACGAGACAGCGTCAACTGGGCCCTCGCCTACGGTGAGGACAACACCGACGGCTCACAAGCAAGCTGGCTTGCTGACTAGTCGCCCTGAGCAGAAGAGTGCGGAAGCAGCTCGTCTCCTCGCGCTCCGCGGCCTACGCCGCATTGTGGAAACCTGCACTTCTCGAAAGTACGCGGAAACGGTCGCCAGTTGTCGACGAGCGATCGAGAAACTGGAAGTGGGCACGGAGCCTGACGTTCCTGAGGTGCTTGAAGCCATCAAGAAAGCAATTTATTGCGGCAAAATTGTCGCTGCAGATATTGCCCTTGATACACTGCATCGATTGCTCACCTATGGCTACGTTGATCCGTTGCGAGGTGCTGATCTTGACGCCGAGCAATTTGAGAATCTGATTGAATGCGCCTGCTCCTGTATTGACACGAAGGATGAAGGGGTGTATATCCGTCTGACGCAGGTTTTGCTTGCTTCAGCTACGAGTACCGTTTACGGCTTACACCAGACAGTATTACTTGCGGCAGTGCGCACCCTCTACAACATCTACTTGTCGAGCAAATCGAGTGCGACGCAGACGACGGCCCGCGCTGCAATCATCCAGATTGTGAGCCTTGTATTCGGTGCACTCCAGGGCGTTCCGGTATCCACTGAATCGATGCTTTCGACGGGTTCACTGGAGCCAACGGCTATGCTAGCCGGAACCTTGTTGGTGCACCGCAAATATCGGCAGCGAGAGGCAGCTTCCGGTGCGGGCGACGACCCGGAAGCGGTTTCGCAATCGTCGATTGTCGTGCCGGGGCAGGCAACCGCCGCATCCAAAGGCGTCCTCGATCTCGAACCTGTTGAGCAGTGTCGAAAGGATGCATATTTGCTCTTCCGAGCTCTGTGTAAGCTGGCTTCGAAGCAAAGCACAGAAAACAGCAGCCTACCGACCGAGTCGATACCCATCCGATCCCGTCTATTGGCGTTGCAGCTCATACGCGATATCACTGAGACTTGCGGTGCGGCACTGCTTCAGCACGAACGCTTCGTGTTTGCGCTGCGTGAGTACCTCGTACCGACCGTTCTTCAGAACTGTATGATCCCGAATCCGCAAGTCCTTGACGTTGCCTTGCAGCTTTTCGAGCGAATGCTGCAGCTCTACAGAGCCGCCCTCAAACTCGAGATTGCCGCTCTCTTCCATGCGGTCGTGTTTCGCTTTCTGGAGAGTTTGACGGTCGCTCCGTGGCAGCGACTCCGCATCTACCAGACCGTCGAATGCGTTGTCCGTGATCAGCAGCTGCTCATGGATCTCTTTGTGAACTACGATTGTGACGTGAGCTCGCCCAAGATCTTCGAACGTCTTGTCGATGATCTCAGTCGCCTTGCGATCGCCGCCTTGCAGAGCGGAGGTCCGCGCAAGCTCTCTGCTGCGGACCGGAAGCGCTGTCTGGAGCTCCTGGCTACCATGCTGCACTCGCTGAAAGAGTGGAGTCAGCCACTGGTCGATGCACGTCGGCAACTTGGAATCGACGACGAAGACGTGTTTCAGGTGCTCGCAACTCCGTCCGCGCCTGCCGACGAGCGGAACGCTGCCGATGTCGTTCCGTCGTCCTCGTCGTCGTCGTCTTTGGGGCAGCTCTCCAGCGCCACAGAGGTGGGCTCTGGTCTGTCGGCTGTTAAGCCGGTCGGCACCTCGAACGGTTCGGCTGCACCGCTCGCTGAGCGCTCTCTTATCGAGTCGCTACGGCGAAAACGCGAACTGCAAGAAGTGGCCGAAACCTTTAACAGGGACGCTGTAGAGGGCGTGCGGCTCGCCGCCAGCAAGGGCCTCGTGGATGCCGCAGACTCCTCCAGCGTAGCTGGGTTTCTGCGGAACTACGCCGGGCTCGATCGTCGGCAAGTTGGCGAGTACCTGGGCGGTGCAGATCCTTTCCAAGTGAAAGTTATGCATGCTTTTACGGATATGGTAGATTTTAGTAACATGCGTATCGACGTGGCGCTACGGAAGCACCTTTCCGCGTTTGTACTGCCGGGGGAGGCCCAGAAAATCGATCGCATTGCAGAAAAGTTCGCCCAGCGGTATTGCGCCTGCAATCCTACGCTTTTTGCCAGTGCGGATACGGCGTACATCCTTGCGTATTCCATCATTATGTTGAACACGGATTTGCACAATCCACATATTCGTCGCAAAATGTCGCTAGAGGATTTTATCAGGAACAATCGGGGTATTAACGATGGCGCGGATCTGCCTCGAGAGCTTCTCACCGATATCTATCGAAGCATTCAGGCGGAAGAGTTGCGTCTTCTGGACTCGATGACGGGATCCTGGGGTGTGAACGATTTTCGGTACCCGGCAGCTATCCAGTCTGGTGAACAGCAGCGTGCAACGCTCTTTAAAGAGGAGAGCGAGCGACTGCTAACGCAGACGCGTGAGCTTTTTGCGCAGCGACGCCACCTACAGTCGTTGCCGCCGTCTGGTAGAGCGGCTTCGCCAGAGCGCTCGAGTCGTGCGGAACAGTCTCAACCAGGAGCCAGAGCAGATGCGGGATTGAGGGCGACTGGCAATCCTTTGGACGCCCAAGCACCTGTCACCGAAGTCTACTACACAGCAAACAACGTGGGTCATGTGCGTTTGATGCTCGAGGTCAGTTGGCAACCTATTCTTGCCGGGCTCTCGCAGATCCTGGAGAACACCCCAGACACCGACCGAGAGCTCCTGGCGCTATGCATCGATGGATTCTCGGTTGCGGTCCAAATCGCTTCACTTTTTGAGATGGGCACTGAACGGCAAGCCTTGGCATCGGCGCTTGCCAAGTTTACCAAATTGCACGCTCTACCAGATATCCGTCTCAAGAACGTTGACTGTATCCGAATCCTCCTGAAAATCGCACTAGAGGATGGCGATACGCTCGGTGAGACCTGGGTGGATGTGCTGCGCGCCGTCTCCCTGCTGCAGCAGTATCGAGCGGTACTCTGGCCGGGCACTCGAGACGGCACGTCACTGCCGGTATCGCCCAGGGGGCGCACACCTACTGCCAATGAAAGCGATGTTCAGGGTCGCAACAGCGAAGCTGCAGTGGACGCGCTGGATGCTCTTGCCGCGCTCCAGCACGTCGAGGCGGATTACGACGAGGCTTCTGGTCTCAGGTCGCGCCCCGGTGAGTCGCTTCCTCGCCGTACTACGGCCGAGGCGCCGAACTCCCCGGTACCGCTCATTCCGGCCGCTGTTCGGGAGCAACTAGTGCACGTGCTCCAGAGTCCCGACTTGGATCGTCTGTTCATGCAGACGACCTCGTTGAGCGCCGCAGCTATGTTGGATTTTATGGAAGCGCTTTGCCTAGTTGCCGCTGAGGAGCTCGATGTCTCGCCCGCACCGCGTTTCTTCTGTCTAAGGCAGATGGTACGCGTTGCTCATCTCAATATGGATCGCATCAGACTGGAATGGTCGCGAATTTGGAAGCATATCGCCAACTTTTTGGAATACTGCTTGCAGCGTAAACAGCGACCTGTAGTCGGCATCAGAGCGCTCGATGCCCTGCGCGATATGGCTCGCAAATTTCTCGAGAAAGAGGAGCTGAGCAATTTCAACTTTCAGCGAGAAGTGCTACAGCCGCTGGAGCGCTGCTTTGAGCTCGACGTGAGCGAAATGCTAAAGCTCCGCACCCTCTCCGTCGGTGAAGTGCTGGTGCGGGAGCACGCCACCCGCATGCGCTCTGGATGGAAGTGCATCTTTACTGTGCTGCAGCGGGCGGCAGAGGAGCGTTCTGAAAAGGTTGTGGAGCGTGCCTTTTCTCTTTTGGATTTTATTGTGCGCACCTATTTCGGGGAGATTCCCGAAGTCTTTGTCGACGGGATTCATACGCTTGCCGTCTTTGCTGTGAATCGAGTATCCACGACTTGTGCGACGCAGGCCGTAGAGCACATAGGTGTGCGAGCGCCCGTCATGGTTGCCGAGCAACGAACTGGCGTCACTGGTGGACCCGCTGGCGACGACGGTAGCTTGTGGTTTCCGATCCTCACCGCTTTGGCGAACGTGTGCACAGATGGCCGTGAAGTGCTTCGTGCTTACGCCGTGGAACTGCTTTTTCGTTCGCTCTTAGAGTATGGCGGTGGGTTTTCGGGCGAGTTTTGGGTGCTCGTGTTCCGCGGCGTTCTTGCCCCGATTTTCGATGATCTGCATCATATGCCGGGTGGGGATCGCTTCGAGGAGCCACCAGCAGCTGAGACGGCCTCGGGTCAGAGCTGGGCTCAAACGACGGGTGCAGGCGCACTTCACGGCCTTTTGATGGTGTTCGAAGCGCACCATGTGCATATGAAGTCGCTCTTCACAGACATGCTAGAGATCTTGCGTATTTGGATCTGTCAGGAGAACGAGGCAATCTGTCGCGAGGGCATGCGCTGTTTGCAGCGATTTGTTGACCAAGCTGCTGCCTGGATGGAAGCAGCTGATTGGGATCTGGTGGTGAACTTTATCGACGATCTTGTCAGAATGATGCTGCCTGTTGATATCAGTCGCGAGGGGAGTCTCGTCCAAGATGTTGTGGCGGGTGCGGAGCCGAAGCCCACGGGGTCGCCACGCCAAGCTGCCGTGCCTTCTACCCTGGAGCGCATCGCAGTTGCCGCAGACTCGGTGCCAGCACCCGTGCTTGAGCCAGCGCTAGAGCCGGACGCACCGCCCGGATATGCAAACGAGACCAGTGGTGCCCCGGGCGCTGCTGTGCGGCTGAGCAGAGAGTCCGTTCAATCGCCAACGGCATCTTTGCCGGGGATAGAATCAGCAACAACAGCATCAGCACCTGCGCCTGTTACCGCTAGTTCAACTCGCGTTGATATCCATGCGGATGGTGATAGCGGGCTCCTGACTAGCATGTCGCCGGGCCAAGCCGCAGACCTCAAGGATACCGTCTCGACTGAACGACGGACATCTGGGCAGCGCTCAGCGACTCGAGGCGTTAGCGAACGGCGTCAGGCGGCTTTCGTTGCGATCCGTTGCAAATGTGTTGTGCAGCTGCTCTTGATTGAACTTGTTCGGGATCTGGTATCGGAGCATTATCCGCGACTCGAGGCGGTACAAGTTCTGGCGCTGGGCAAGGCCGTCCACTGCTCTTTTCGATTCGCACATCGTTTCAATGCGGATCTTGCGCTACGCTTTGACCTATGGCGGGCAGGTTTTATGTCGCAGGTTCCGAATCTGTTCAGACAGGACACAATTGGGCGAATGGTGTATTTGCAAATCCTCTTCAGGCTGGTAGTTGACCAGCGGGCGGCATATGCAACGCAGGCGCTGGAGCCGTTGCTTGAGCTATCTGCCGAGACCTTTGCGCACTACAATCGCAAAGCGTCCGCAAGATATGCAGGGCTAAGCGGAGACGCGCGCAACACAGCTGTTGGTGTGACCTCTACAACGGAGACGACGGCAACCCCGTCGGTGGAGGAGCAGCGCGAGTTGCAAGCGTTCGCTCCGGTTGTCGCATTTGTTTTAGAGAATATCGCTGCTGCTCCGGATGCCGTATTTGATTACCTCGTGCGCGGTCTTTTCAAAGAGCTCGCTGATCTGATTCGTACTGCCGGGGAGCCTGCTGATGTTCGCGTTGCGCTGGCGAGCATCTTCCATCGCCTGGGAAGCGTCTGGCTGGACAAGTCTTGCGCGCTTTCCTGAGATTCGGCCATATTTACGACGAGACATCCTATGGTGAGCGTTGTAGACATTACGCTCGACTTGATAGCGAATGCCCGACATGAACTGCGATATCGCGCACCGCTCATATACGGAGTTGGAGAGGGCGCAGTGCCCAGCTCCGGAAAGCGCTGTAAACTTCAATGGAGCCGGGGTGTGTGTGTATGTGTGTAATGTCACGCTACGATGAATGGATGGAATCGTCTGCGTCTGGTGCCGTGCAACTGCTGCAGTCGATGGAGCATGGCGCTTTTCCACGTTGCGCATTGTTTGACATCCGAGCCAGCTCGTCGCTGGGCTTGAACGACCCCAGGCCGGGGCAGTGCCGGGGGAGCGCTTCGTCGCGGAGGCTATCGCTCTGGGTCTTCTAGTTTCTGTGGCATGCCTCGTGATGGCGCGGCTTGGTGCACTGTGGTGCTCTCTTTGTGAGCTGTTCTTCTTTTTCTGAGCCTACTCTGGGCAGAGCGGTTGTGTGGTTGAAGTGAAAGGTATCGCAGATTGTAAAGTGAGGTATTGTATCGGGTGCAGGATGCACTGATGCTGTCCCAGGTAAAGACTGCATCACTGCTTCACAAGAATGAGCATATGCAGATGGGAATCTCGCGGCTTGTATTCCAGCCTAGGCATTTTCTTCCTGTAATTTTTTCATCATGAGCAACATTGCGTGCCACAACATCCTCTAGCGAATGGAACGGTATGCACTGGATTGTGCAGCGGACAAAGTCCTTGCTGGGGCATCATCCAGAAGAAGCTGGTGATCATAGGGTCATGCACCAGGGCGCCGGAACCGAGGGCGGCACGGAATGCAGCCCCTCGTATACGCTAAGTGCATATACCGAGCGATGAAACATGTTTCGATGCTCCACAGCACGACTCTCGGGGGATAAGAAGAATTAGTGCACGTATAGGCACAGCTGACAACTGCCATTTGTCCTGCTGCGAGGCGTTCATCGAGGCAGTATACCAAGAACATTGAATTGACAATCGAAGCGTGGGTCGAAACTATCTTGTGTGCAGCATTTACGTCAACGACAGCTGGAAGCGGCTGCACGGAAAGCTCAGCGCTGCCATCCACACGCTTCGACTGCTGACAACAGGGCAAGAGGTAACGAAGAGACCAGGATATTCCAGTCCGGAGAGAAGCGTGTGGAATTGAAAGCACTTGCAGCGAATCCCGCAAAAGCCGCTGTTGATGGTGATGGCAAGAGATTCGAACCTAGGACCGTACATTGGATAAGGTTATATGGACTCAATCCGTTTCGTTTCGACACAGGTGCATTAGTTGCCCGAAAAATTGGTCTGGTCTCTGGAGCGGCGTTATTCAGAGATTGTGCAAGCCTTGTAACGTGGGGGGTCCGCCACTGGGCTTGGCAGGTCGGCAGCGCGCTTTTGATCCTCCTTATACACACGGGAGGATGAACACGCCACGGAGCGTCGTAAGCTCTTTTTACGTGCCCCATGGAGAGCGTTCCTTTGAGCCAGTCAGCGGTGCGGACGGTCGGGAAGCAAGGGCGCCAAAGCGCAGCAGTCGCCTTTACGGTACCTACAAAGAGCTGCTACAAGTGATTGAAGAGCTTCGTGAGGAAAGTGCTCGCTGGCTACACGCTGATCAGACGAATGCCGAGCGACCAGTGAGCGAGGACGTCGACTGTGCTGCTAAAGCTTCTAGCGGAGAGAGAGACGACGTGCAGCCGGCACCAGTGTCGACCGCGCTTGCGGGAAACGGCACAAGCTCCGTTTCAGGGATAGAGCTTTCTGGTTCGTCTTAGAGTCATAGGAAAGAAGCCTGTCCAGCAGGGGCGAGTGCTTGGCACGTGGGAGAGGTACGAGTGTATATACGGGGCGAGCTGCTACTCGCCACATCCATGTCAGACCAGGTGCAACGCTGCGGGTTTCACCTTGTTGACTCGGGTGCACGATGTGAAATTTTGGTAGTTCCCACCACCACCACCACCACCACCACCACCACCACCATCATCATCATCATCATCATCATGACAAGCCTTTGCGGGGTTTTTGTGTGACGGCTTCATCCTCTCCTGTCTTATCTTCGAATTTGGATAAGCTGGTCTTTCCTTTCCTTCCGGCCCCATAGTCAGCAGTCGAAGGATGTTGATAGCAGCTTTCTTCCCGATTTCGCTGCTTTCGACCACTGACAACGCGATATATTCTTAGGCAAAATTTGCAATCCACATGTTGCCTGTCATTTTCATCTTCTTTATATGCAGGCTCGGTGCGTCTTTGGCAGTGCTGACACCTGTCTCTGGTCAGGTTTTCTCGTATTTAAGCTGGAGTTTCTCGGTCTCCGAGGCTGGCTCTTTGACACCCAAACGCTTGCATCATCTCCCGATAGATGTCCATGATAGGTACGGAAGGCTTCCAACAATGCCTTTCTTCGTTTCGGAGCCCGGTGCCATACCTAGCAATCACGACCAACTCCTGGGCGCTCCTCTCAGTGAGAACGCTGTGCGCTGCACGCGCAACAGCACGCTGTTCTTTTCGATAAAAGGTTTGTGATATGCGATGTCGTTCGTGATGAAACTACTATCGGAAAGAATCTTCGACAAGAAACCTTGCCGAGAAATTCAATCCAACTGCGGGGTTCCTTCATGCTCCGCCGCATCGCGCTCTCCTCTGGAAGTAATCGCTGTGATGACACGAGTCCGAATCCAAGATCCCTTTCCACGCAGAAAGAAGAGACACGAAATTCTGGAAGCACAGAATGCTTCCTCTATCATGATGATGGCCAATACAGTATCTTCAATGGCTACAAAGAGACGAGAATTCGTCTCTCGAATGGGCTTGATTACTTGACGCGGGATGCTCATTGAACATTCTGCATGAGCGTGTGAAGATGCCGCAGCGGACGGCTTGGAATATGTTCATTCGTGAGACCATCCGCGTGTGTGGTTTTACACTGGAGTGTTGCGAGACAGATAGATCGAACAATTGAAAAATATGTGATATGAACAGTGTACACACAAACAAAGGAAGGCAGTGGCAGCATGTACGTATGAATGAAATGATAATATCGTTTATATTAGGATGTCTTGTTCGATCGGACAGCAAATGATCCTTGTGACGTTGCAGTTACGAATTTCAGCTGCTCAGCGCCTAAGGAGTCATTCCAAAAGGACGGTTAAGAATTCTGAAACAAAGTCTGAATCCATTAGCCTTACCATTGTGCCTCGGGTGTCGACGCCGGGCAACCAAGAAAGCGCGGAAAACAAACCAAAAGTCAGAGGCACATCGAGGCGACCTATGATCTTTTCTAATCCGATACGGGTATGGCGCATATTCTCTGTGCTGTTTATGTTGCACACATAAATCCAGGGAATACTTGCAAAGCTCGAGCGAACGGCATACAGAATACCCGCAAGTTTCGCATGGTAGATTGGGGCGCGAACCGCAAGCTGCATGTGCAGCATGTGGTCATATCATACACCATGGTCGCAGATATATGGCGAAAATGTGTATACCTGCTTTGAGAACCCGATCGAACACCATAAAGATAATGATCATGGTCACGTACGGCCCGCGCTGCGAACGACGCAACCATGCGCTCTGATTACTTCTGAAGCATCTTTTCTGCTGTTATCACTTAGGTACGGAACCGCAAATCGAACGAAATGTTTCACGCATTTGTAGAGACATTGTCAGCATCAGGCTGCTACTGCCATGCATTGTGGTCAGACCTTGATTTTCATGTTGCTCACACAACATTCTCCGTTCGAAGCACCTCATCTAGTCCCTCAGGAAACTGATTTCACAGTCGGCAGCTATGCTCGGCTTGTGAGCAGTAGATAGAGAAGCGACCCGTAACAAGGCTGGCGGGCACATGATCAACGTCGCGTGTTCATACTTACAGATTTGAGCGTAGCAATCTTCTCCGATCCCAGACCGACGTATCCGATTTGGTTCAAAGGTCTAGTTGATATCTAGAGGAAAATCCAGGGCGATATGTCAAAATCGACGCCGCCTAAACATGGTACCGTAAACTGCAGCACCAATGCGACAACAAGCGGTATAAGCAGATTGTCGTCCAAGGCGAAGGGAAACCATCGAAGTGGCAAGGTCCTCTGCGGCGACGGCGTAAGCCATTCCGCGAGCATCGCTGCAGCGCTCGGTACCAAGCAATTCAGCCAGAGACAGAGCGTGTTCCCGGGACGGAGACTGCTCGCACGGAACACGACGAACATAGTGAGCGTCGCGGCTGCGAAACCCGCCACGCTCCCTACCAGCGACTTGTTGTGCCGAGCACGGGTAGAATGATCTAGTTCTGGTATATAGCGTCGCACCATATTTCCCACTAGTGCAGCAACCGGATCTGAAACGGACAGAACGACAATGGCTATGATTGCGACACCCTTGGGGTAGAGAGCGATAGTTATTAGCGCTCCAAGTATGTAGGGCACCATACCGCTGAACCGGTGCTGCTCTTGGCTGCGCATGAAAGGCCCCATCAAAACCATAACGAGGGCGTTGAGCCGAGGGTTGAGGAGTCTCATTATTTCCAAGAAGAGCTGAGCAGTCCAAAGCACAGCCAAAGTTGTCAAGAAGACTCGTTTTGAAGAGAACGAGCGGAACGCCAGCACGAGCAAGTAGCCGTTCAAGAAGTGGAACAAGCGACGGTTCCAGTGCAGTGCCTGGGTCTCCGCCAACCTTTTCCGAACGGTTGCGCTCCCTCCAACGGCCGACACTGCCGGACTTGTTCGGCGCTGACGCCTCTGGGCGGGCGCCGCGTCACCACCCATGGTGTCTCCTCTGTTGCTGACCAGGAGCATCGTCACCGCCGTACACAGTCGAACGCTGCCGACCGTGTACAGTGGTGGCTAGCGACCCGCCCTAGACGAAACGTCCCCAACTGACGTGCAGCCGCCTCCCAGCCGCTGTCGACCGGCCACCTGCTACTGCGTCCATTTGTGTCTCATTTCTTTCCGACGTTTAGAGGTTGTCCAACAAAATGCTCTCGTGGCCACTCTGGAGGTGTGTTCTCCAGCACCGCACATTTCTTTATATTGATAACAGCGATAAAGTCTCGGTTAACAAACTCCATACGATTCTCCCTGTTGGTTGTTGTACTTACTAGTGCACCAAGTCCTCGAATTTTCGCCCTCCTTTCCATTTGCTCTTCCGTCAGCGCTCAGTACTTTTGTATATCATCAGGGCTCCTCCGACGCTTTTCCATCTCGACCCCCTGAAGTGTACACCCCAGTTCATGGTGTGTATACGATGTTCGGAACTCATCTTCGGATGTTGTAACGAAACGCTGTGGACACTCCTTGTACACCCTCGTCGTTGGAGATGACGTAGTCTCTTTATTAGGCGCCCAGCGCCCAGCCCCATACGCTACTACGAGCCTCTGACGTTCATCCTCCTCCAAGGTGCCCAACTGATTGAAAAAGTTGGCAAACGCCCGCTGTTACCCAGCATATAGATTCATTCGCAAACGAACCACCGGGGCTTTGTATACTCTTCGCACACTTGCTCCGAATGAGCGACGCGAACCTCCGATGAACACCCGAAAAGCTTCAGAGCCCGCTCTGCGGGTAGTCAACTCTTTCATAGCTTCCAGGTGCTCTCTCATTTCTGCAATCCACGCCTCAGTTATTTTCCTCGAACTCGTGATACCCGCTTCTCGATAACTCCTCGATCAAGAGAACCTCAAAAGACGCATACATTACTGATGTAAGTCGCCGTCGATGCAGTCTGCCGCACGCTTGGGAACAGCAATGGTTATGATATTCGTGTTCCAGGGGTTAAGGCTGACGACAAAGTCGTTCCCGTAGGGATATACATCCAGTGGCCCGCCTTCCTTTTTTCGTGTTTCGGCAAGTTCGATAACGCAGACGGGATAGCGCGAAGTGCCTGCATCCGCTGAGAGTGTCAATATATGGATACCACATCGTAAAAGATTGTCCCCGTGAATGCCTTTTTTTGGCCGGTTTGGGGCGCATGAAATCGAAGATATTCTTCCAGTAGGTGTCCTGTCCTCGCCGGTGACCTCTTTGTTTCTTACATCGAGCTGAGGGTAGATCTTTTTCATGAAGGCGTAAAGGACTCTCGAGTCGATACTCAAAGGATATGACTTGAACTCGCATAAACGAACAGCAATTAAGCGAATCTGGAGAAGCTTCTCAATGGCGTTTCTCCCATCGGTCATTTTTTCCACATTCAGCTCCATGTCGGCCTTGCGTTCGAGTTCTCGGTCCAAAACCATGAAGTAGGGCAGGATGAGGGGGTAATACCACTCTTCGTCTGTTTGGTCATATCTGACGGTTTTGTCGTGGGCTGACAAGCCCCAAGACCGAACGATGCTTTTAAATAGTCGAGCGGATAACAGAAGCCTCATTCATTCTCCTCCGTGACGTCCTCTTGTCGACGAATTTGATACACAGTTCACGCTGGCGATCGTTCTTGATACCATCGATGATTGCCCGCATAACTTCGCGAAACTGGCCCGGGTACAGCGCAAAGACGGCGCATATCATGAAAAAAAGACGTTTAAGATCGTATGGTTTCTTACAATCGTGAGGCACATCATTGCACTATATACGTAAATATCTGCGTCACACCTGTGTCGAGCACCGTTGAAGCGGAATTTTGCGTAATTTTTTGGTGAGGCATGCACTTGCTCGTTTCTCCTCGATGTTTGCCCATTAAAAAGAGTCAGATGGTTGATGAAATTCTTATTGAAAAATTCTTCCGAAAACATCACTTCTGCGACGTGCGTTAAGTCGCGATGCAGCTCGCTATCCAAATGCCTCAGTCCTAAAGAAAAAGTACAAACATTCCTGGAGTGAGAAACTACGCAGTTTCTGATACCGTCTCGCAACATTCAGCCGTACGGATCATTGATATGTGGGAGACGAGAGGATTCCACACCCATCTCGTCGTACAGACGTCCCAAATGCAGCCATCGACGTAAGGCACCCCATTTTCCTTCTTCATCTCTTCCTGACCTTTTTCACTAGGCACTGTGACTCGTTTCCTTCTGACATCCGGCAACAACGACCAACAAAAACCCACTATCTCCAGTTGCATAGCTCTAACTTTTTTTCGAGAAAAACACATTGTACGCTGCTGTTTCGACCGCGAGAATTAGTTGAACACATTTACAGGAAGATTGAAACGCCATTGAAGCCAACACTAAAATTTGCTACGTTCGGATAGCATATAGAACTGGCCCCGATACAGCAGTCGCTCAAGAAGAGGTCATTAACACGTTCCCCTTGATTGGCGAGACGCACGTGGTGGAATATGACGGCTGGAGTCCGGGAAGCGTTACCAGGGAGCACTATACAAAAAAACAAAAAAGAGACAATGTCCAAAAACGCGATGCCAAATACGAAGGCCACCTACTGTAAACATTGAAAGGAAGAAGTATTTGGGTATGGTCAAACAGTTACATCTAGGCGAGAGGTATCCGAGCGCGAGAATCTAATCGCCTGTACTCCGTGTGACCTTTAGTGGAGAGTGATGTGACGCATCTTGGTATCTCAGCCGAAACAAAATTGATTATGGGACTAGGAGCGGGCATTCTGCGTCTGAGCGTTAACTTCGTCCCGGTGGACTAAAAGCACACAGCTCCACGCTACCGCGGGCAATAGATCCTTTAGAACAGTATGGAGGCTGCCAAGAAAGCATATGACCCCCGTATCTAGTGTTGCATGAACCAAGCAACTTCCAACGCGCTCCATGGAATCCAAGAGCTGCTCTGTTTCCAGAATGCATCCCCAAGAGCGAGGGAGATGCTACGGCGGATGCCAGACAGGCGTAGGGCGTACAATCGAAACGTAAAACGACCAGTGCCGACGCACGTGACTAAAAAGTGTGGGAAGGTACAGAAACAGTTAGGCTTAACAAAATACAACACCAAAACAGTCTCGATCCGACAATCTCGGTCATCTGGTCAGTGGACAGATTCTGTCGATCAAAAAAAGCCAAGCGTGGGAAGGAAATACCTAAGAGCTCCGTTATGATAAATGTCGATATACCACTCACGTATGCGGCAAAAACTTAACGCCGGAGAAAAAACCCTAACAAATCTGGAAGGATATCCTTCATAATAACAGATGCTATCGCGCTGAGAACATGGTATGTATGGGGAATGGGGGGAATGGGGGGAATGGGGGGAATG
>Ga0080006_1225863_pt1 | contig 44280 bp, 61 predicted proteins | sample RS3BMetagenome_FD_69209 | JGI IMG/M metagenome (GOLD analysis project Ga0080006, IMG submission 69209) | Ferric oxide microbial mat and aquatic microbial communities from Rainbow Spring, Yellowstone National Park, USA - RS3B (SPADES... ... | reverse complement strand
GCGGCGAGGGCCTCTGTGGGCGTCGATTCCAGAACCGCCACCTCGTCCTGCTGGCCAGATAGCATCTGCTGCCGCAGCCAATGCAGGCGGTGGAACAGCGCGTCGCGCACGATGTCCGACTTGGTTTTGTACGGGAATACCTTTGAGTCGAACACCTCCTCCATGATCCGCAGCCAGTCTGGGGCGACGCGGAAATGAAAATCCTGGCTGAACCCCCTCTTGTCCGTGGCGCGGGTGTAGAACTTGGATTCGTCGTAGCCTGGGTCCTCTAGCGTCCAGTCGCTGTGCATGATCCGCCCCCTATGCCGTCCACCGCACACCACGGCAACCACATACCCACGTAACCACGGCAACCACAAATCCACGTGTGTGGGGACGACTACTCCGTGTCCAATCTCCCGCCGTAGACCGCACTATACATAGAATATATTCTTATACCTCCCAAAAACGAGGCTATAGGGGCTAAGGCGCGCTCGGGCAATTTGTGCTACGCGGGCAGTGGGAAAACCGATGTGTTACGGTCCCCACGTGGCGACAGAAACCACGACACCACGAGCGCCACCGTCACCACGGCGCCACGGCAACCACGCATCCACAAAACCACAAGTCAGCGCATCGGCGGGCATGCCGGCAACGCCGACCAGGTCGAGGAGCCGGCGTTCGGCAAGTGCCAGCTGCCTGTCCGCCCTGGCGTATGCCTCAGCGTCCGTGCTCGGCGTCTCGCGCCAGACGCACATCGCGGCCCGGTAGTCGGACAGGGCCTTAGCCACTTTGTCCCCCATCATGGCCGTTCCTCCCCTCTTCTCACCGTGTCCACGTCGACCACGTGAGCCACACCAGAACCCACACGATGGCTGCCGCGAATGCCCAGTCCAACGCCGAGGCCCACTGCCTGCGGCGCATCACAACGAGACCTCGATTCGGACCATGCCTCCGCCGATGTCCTCGATGTCGGCAGTGCGGATGCTTTCTAACCCGTCCACCACCGCTTCCACCATGTCGCTTGGCACGATCACCCACCCGAACTCGGCCAGGTCCAGCAGCGCCTGGCGCAGCGTGTCAGTCGCCATAGGTGATCTCCCATGTGACGACGCGCGGAAAGTGCTGCGCCTCTGTGCCCTTCAGCAAGACGTAGGTCTCGCCGGGGCCGGAGACCATGGGGGCGCGCGGCAGGACCAGGTTCGGAGCCTTGTCGACCAGAGCCTCTAGGAACCTGTCCAACGCGTGCTCCAGCGCGTCCCGCTCCTTCGGGAGCATCACGTCGCCGCTTGCCCGGATAGACACGTGGACCATGTCCATGCCCTCCCCTGCTCAACGTGTTGCCTAGAAAACAAAACGCGCCTGCCACTCCTAGCGCAGGGAGTGGCACGGCGCATGGCAAGCTGTGATGACATAGGGCGCGACATACCGGCTGATTACGGCGCGCATGTCCGCTGCTGACAGGGTTTTTCTCGTGCTCCACCCTGTGCGCCACACGACCATGCTCGCCTCCTCTCATTCTCTTCTTCCTGTTTCCTGCTTCAGGGTTGGTATGTCCTTCTAGATCAACAGCTGATCATTCCAGATGGCTATGGTCTCCTCGACGGGTATCTCATAGTATCGTGAGATCGCCAGGATCCGCTTCAGGGGGGGTATGGCCCTAGCCCCGCTGGTGCTTTCGTACTTACGCAAGAGCACTGCACTAATGCCGAGATCAGCGGCAGCGCGCTCAAGAGTAATGCCCCGCTCGATCCGCAGCTCGCGCAGGCGGTTCCCAGGCGTGCGGATCGGGCGGCGCCACTTGTCGCCGCGGGTAGGGTCGTAGACGGCCACCTGTTCACCCCCTTTCTTGGGTCTAGTACGAGTTTGAATCAAGGATTTATGCCCGTCAAGGGGGTTGAGCTCCCACCTCGTCAGTCACAGCTATTCCTCCCCTTGTCGTGCTCTACCCACACCACCTGGAACATCGGCTGCCCGACCATGATTGCGGTGTGGCACCGCAAGCAGGTTGGCCCTCCCTCCCGCATCACCCACTCAGTGTGAGAGAGGGGAAAGCCGCACCAAGTGCAACGAGGCGCTGCCGCACACTCCGGACACACCGGGTAGTCTCCGTCTAGGGACCACCCCCGCACGTCCTCCTCCCGCCGCCCACAGGACCGGCACTCCATGCGAGCTACCCCCTCACACTCTCGCCAGGGCCTTAGCCCCGACGATGCGCCCGGATGCGTCCCGCACCGTGTCATCCACGATCAGCACGTCCTCACGGCCTGGGACAGCCTGGGCCACGATAGACGAGACGATATACCACGTCTCGCCATCAGGCTCGGGCAGCCCCTCGACGGGCCCGAACCGGGTGCGGTTGATTGGCACAAGATGACCGTTAACCTGAACGGTCTCGACCGTCTCCCGCCGCACTGTGCAGCGGGCGACTGTGCCGGACGGGTGGATGATGACCTCCGCCCCGTCCATGCACACTAGGGTAATGTCATGCGGCGTGAGATTTGCTAACCTCATCATCGCTCTCAACTCCTCTCTCCGACTGACGCTGGGGCCTAAGGATCTGGCTAGTAGGAGATCGTCCGGCCGTCCGGCCCGCACCCCGGCCCGTAGATGACGGCCGGGTGGGCTGCGGCTGGCATCCCTTGTTCGGCCATGATGCCAAGGACCCGCTGGGCTTCGGCTACCGCCGCCTCGTAGCTAGGATGACGGCGGCGGTAGCGCGGAATCCGATACTGCTTGACCGACGCGGCCCCCCAGAACGACAACTCGTACATCCCGCATCCTCCTTTGCCCCGTGAGGTGGGGTGGACCTGGTTGGGCTCGTGCCCATGAGCGCCGGGGGAGTCGCCTCCCCCACCAGGCTTGCACTGGTCCCGCCGCTCGGGCGGGGGCCTAGCGGGCTAGCGGAGGATCGGCCGGTGGTCGCCTCCGAGTCTCCGGCGGACGATCTCCTCTGCCTCCGCTAGTGCGGAGGCGGCGTCGTCCGCATCTGTGGCGTCGAGCGGGATGTCCTCGTCGCCGTACCGCAGGACGTAGCCTGCGTCGGCGGTCGATGGGCGGTCGTACCATACGACCGCGCCGGTCTCCTGCTGGACATACGCCCCGTCTGCCTGCTTAGTCCACATCCCGCATCCTCCCCTGCCCCGTAGGTGGGGCCGACTGTTTGGTTTTGGCCTCTCATCCCTGCCCTGCGGCTTCTAGCGGGCTATCGGCTCGACACTGGTGAACGCATCTTCACCCCCAGCTGCGACACACTGGCCGCATAGATACTCGCTCTCCCCCACCTCGACCGCCGGCCCCGTGCCGTATACGGCATGCTTTGCTGGCTCGACCGCCCATACGACTCGGTACTCTGCCGTCGTTACGATCCCAGCCCGCCCACACACTGCACAACTCTGCATGATGCATCCTCCTTTTCTAGAATCACTGGGCTTGTGCCCTTGAGCGGCCCCGGATTGCTCCGGGGGTGCGGGCTTGCACCGCACTGGCCTAGCGGGCTTTCGGTCTCGGCACAGGGTAGGGTACTCTGGCATGGGGAGGGGGAGGGATGGCCTCCCCTGTCTTGCCTGTCTCGCCATGGTCAGTCTTCCTCCGGGAGCATGATGGTCAGTACCGGCTCGCCGTCGTCCCCAGGCCCGCATACGGCCTTAAAGGTGACAAGCTGCGCCTTGGTGCGCTTCAAAACGAGTGCAACTTGGAACAGGACCTCGGACCCTGCCGCCCGTTTCGCCGCTAGTCTGAACATCCAGAGGATGTCCCAAAGCCTGCCCTCTAGGCTCTGGCCCTCTGCCGACTTGGGCGGTGTCACGTACCCTTCCCACACTGCCCGAGTGACTGCGACTGGGTATCTGATGCCCATCTCTTGCGCCATGGGGGACACGTCTACCAGTTCCCCGTCCGCCAGCGCGTCTGCCCGAGTGTAGACGTACACCACGTCTGCCCATTCCCTCTCCCATCCTTCTGCCATCCTTGACTCCTCCCTTCTGAGTACACTATAGCATGACGCTATGGAGGAGTCAATACTTGAAGTCAACTTTTGAGGATATTTTTTCAGGCTAGGGACGGGGACGGGGACGGGGACGGGGACGGGGACGGGGACAGGGGATAGGGGAGCCGCCCTGTCTATCTCGCCACCATGTCCGCTGCTACCCACACCGCGGCTATGAGCATCGCCCACATGATCGGACGTCCGATCTTGGCGCCGAGTATCCACGCGGCGAGCACGAGGAACACGGCGCCTACCCACGCGGGCATGTGATGTGCTGTGGCGACGGCGCGCGCCATGCCCGCGACCATCCCTGCATAGGCGCCCATCGCGCCTAGGATGCTTGCCATCCCTTACCCCTCCTTTCCCTCTCTCCTTCCATTCCCTTCCCCTCCTCCTGTCCCTCCTCTCTCCTCTCTTCCTCTTTCTCCTCCTCTCCTCTCTCCTCTCCTTCCTCCTCCCCTTCCCTTCCCTTCCTCTTCCCTTTCCTCTCCTTCCCCTTTTTTGACGTATCCTCTATCTCGCGCCCACGCACGGATCGTCGCCGCTTCCCATAACCGGCCGCGCGCCAGCTTTGCGACGTGTGGCGGAAATCCCGCGTACCCCTTGGCGATGTAAAGCGATACCCTGCCGTATGACCATCCCAGGTATCGCGCTATGTCTGTAGCTCCCCATAGTTCTGGCACGTGCCGCGTGCCCGTGTCCTCTGCCATGGGTTTCTCCTCCTTCCTTGCCTTGCTTCGCTCCGCCTTCTTCTCCTCGCCTAGACTATAGCATACCGCTAACACTCGCGCCAGGCTTCGTCCCCTGCGTCTTGTCCCCTGCGTCTTGTCCCCTGCGCTAGACGTAACGCGAGGAGCACTAGGCGCCCATCGCCTAGTGCTCCTGTCCCGTCTTTTCCATCCCATCCCATGCCCTACACCGCGGCTACTGTCTTCCCTATGTGGCGTATCGCCGCCACAAGATCCTGCATTTCGTCAACTTCATACCTCCTTGCCTTTGGGAAGCATGCCCGCATATGGGCACGTGCCCCATTCTTCTTGAGATTCCCCCACGTCCTTTCGGCCGTGGTATCCAGGCGAATCCCAAGGGTATAGAATGGGTGCTTCGACCACTTCTCGCACTCAGTAGAAACATTTTTCACAAATGTGTTATATAGTTCCCCCGAAGACATTGTCTCGGCCGAATCCATTTCCGGCCATTGTGTGATGATGATAGTCACTGACCGACCAGGCACCGTTTCGTGCCACGCGTCGGCCTTCTCCAACCCAGCAGGGTATCTAGTGTACATGTTCCGCGCTGGCAGGCCCCAGAATTGGTCCAGCGTGTCGGCTTCATATACTGTGCTTCTTCCGTCATCCCTGCCATCGCCACGTGTGGAACCAGTAGCGAAGAACCTTACCTTTATGCCAATGCTTGCGGCGCCTTCGTATACCGCTTTTACCGATTCGCGCCACATATTTGATTGCTCCATACGCGTTGCCGAGTAGTAGGAAGTTACGTTCGCCGAGTATAGATCAATCTGCCCGACCACAATTGCTAGGCTTCCTTTTGGCGTTTCGGTCTCGTCAAGCCGTCTTGCCGCGAAGATCCTTGGATCAGCTGCCATAACCGCACGCGACGCGCGCCGCGGATCGATCCTGCCAACCCTCTGCCCGCGTTCCAGCATGGGAAGCTGGCTACGGTATGCGTAGATAGTGGAGAGTTCCTTCGCTAGCATGTCTCCTCGCATGGTCGTTCCCTCCTTCTGACTATACTATAGCGTATCGCTTAAGCTACGTCAAGTGGCAGCAGGGGAAAAAGGGGAGGAAGCCGCCTAAGCGACTTCCTCCGTGCCCTTGATCCCGTCTAGTATCTGCATCATCCGCCGATACCCTGGCGATCCATCTTCGCCGCACATACTCGCGCATGACATGGACCAGGCTTCAGTTAGGGACCATCCGTCTGCGAGATCCTGTAGCATGTGTGCCAGGTGGCGCGTGCCGAGTGTTGTTTCGACTTCACCGTCACTGTACAGCTTCCGCGCCTTGGCGAATGCTGCCATGACACGCTTCGCTGTATCCTTGCCAACCTTTGCCTCGCAAAGGCGACGTTCAGCATCTTCGTCGTAAGTGAATTGTAGTACTCGGAACCTAGACAATGTGCTTCGGTCGACGCTGGTCGAGGCATACTCTCCCGTAGAACCATTCAGCGTGTTTGCCGTTGCCACAACCAAGAAGCCAGGCTTCGCCTCGATACGCTTCCCCGCGTATTCACCCTCTCGAAGCGTTAGCGTCTTGGATTGTGCAACGTCGTTAAGCATATGCTGTATCGCGACGGGCGCCCTATCAAATTCGTCGACCACGAACACTGCGCCACTTTCCATTGCCCTCTGCAACGCGCCCGCGCACCATTCCTGAGTAGTAACGCCATCGCGGACGACCAGTGTCGAGTATCCCTCTAGAGCATCGGCCATGACGTGAGCATGCATCGACACTAGGACCATCGGCCGCTTCTCCTCGCGACATGCCCAGCGTACAGCTTCGGTCTTCCCACAACCCGCGGGCCCAACCGCGAGTATGTGCTTCCCCTGTTGCAACAGTTTCCGTAGCATAATCGCTTGACGCGTTGGTACGTAGTCGGTTGACACGTGCCATGGGTCGTCGGACCCGGTATAGCGCGTGACGCTTCCTCCTGCTGCAAGTTCACGAATTTGCTCCTCAAGTTCCGCGATACGCTTCTGCTGCGCGTCGATGGTCGCCAATGCTTGCGCCACTTGCTCGAGGAGCGTTGTTCCCTTCGTTCCCTTCGTTTCCGTCGCCGTCACCGCTGCCGTCGCCGTCTTCTTCTTGACAGTAAAAAACCGCTTCTGCTGCTGCGCGGTTTCGCCATCGCGATCGCGTCCGCCGCGGATCTTAGCGACTACCTGCGCGAGCCTGGCGTCGCCGCGTCGGCGAGCAAGGAGCTTCTCGTACATCTCCTCCTCGCCGATTTCGCCGCGGAGAAACTCCTGCGCGAGCTCCTCCCAAAGGCGCTGCCGTACCAGCCCGTGGATCCCGCGGGCCTGAAGCTCCTGCATGGTGGAAGCCTGCACCTTGACCATCCTTCCTTTCTCCTCCCGCCGTTCTCGGCGGCTTCTGGTGCTACTATAGCGTCATGCTATAGTGTAGTCAATCCCTGAGTCAAAAAATTTTTCTTTCCTTCGTTAACGCTTTACATCGCTAAACTCGGCCTACAGTAACAAAAGATGCCCTTTTGTTACCAGATACTGGGAGAAGGAATGCTTGTATGCCAGCAAAATTTTTTTTGAAAAAAAAGAAAAATCTAGGAGAGCAAGGAGACATAAGACGGCAGGGTAGGGAAGAGAAGGGTAGGGAAGGGAAGAGTAGGCGAAGCGCAGGAAAGGTACACGCGTCACGACCTGCGACGGAATCGGTATTCGTCCCCGCGGCGCGCGTGTCCGACCATCCCTTGTCCCCTGTCTCCGTCGCGGCGCGCTGGCTTGCTAGCGTGTCACCCTCTTCCGCGCGCGAGTACGACCGAGACCTTGGTAGACTGCTGGAATGGATCACTGGCAGGGGAGGGGACCCCCGCACCGTATTCGCCCTCTCCCCTACCGACGCTGCCGACTACGCGGCGTATCTGCGCGGACGGTACTCACCCGCCACAGTGTCCCGCGCGCTCGACTCCCTCTCGTCGTATTGGGAGCATGCGAGGCGCGAGGCACGAGCCGCCGGGATCGACCTACAGAATCCCTGGAAGGCTCGGGAGACTCCCCGCCCGAAGGTCGCGGCGAAGCTCCCCTGGCGGATGCTCACAGAGGACCAGATCCACGCCCTTCTCGCCGCGTGTGGGAGCCTGGTCGACTACGCGGTGATCCTCGGCCTGTACCATACTGGGCTTCGTGTGTCGGAACTCGCCGCGGCGAAGTGGTCGGACCTACGGGAGACTCCCCAAGGCTACGCCCTGGCCGTCGTCGGCAAGGGAAGCAAAACCCGCGTCGTCGGCGTGTCCCTCGCGGCGCTGGACACCTGGCGGCGGATCCGACGCACGGGCAACCCCTACCTCATCCCTGGCGCGGGAAGCGGTCCTGTGTCCAGAGTGCAACTATGGCGGATCGTCAAGCGCGTCGCGAGAGACGCCGGCATCCCCGACGTGTCCCCACACTGGCTGCGCCACAGCAACGCCTCGCACGCGCTCCACCACGGCGCCGACATCGCAACGGTCATGGCGAGCCTCGGGCACGCGGACCTTCGCACGACGAGCAAGTACCTGCACGCCAACCCGGTCCGCGTCACGACCGACTTCATCCCAGGCGCGGACAGGAGGGCAAGGAAGTGATAGACGGGCTGGAGAGGGCTTACCCCTTGGCCTCTCCCCCGCCCTATCCTGCTACATCTTCGGAGCCAGGTAGTCTTCCTCCGTCTCCTTTGCCGCCGAGCCGTTGGCCAGGCCCGTCCCCGCGTACCCCGCCGCTTTCTCGGCCACCCTGGCCTGAGCCTCCTGCATCCGCCGGTATGCCTCCTTGGGCGCTAGCAGGTACGGGATCTCGCTCAGCAGCACATCCCCCGGCAGAAGCCTGCCGACCGCCGAGTCCGCCGGCAGGTGCAGGACCTGGTCCCCGTACGCGTCGACCGACGCGAGGAGGATCACCCCGGCGATCACGCGGCCGAGTTCCTGCGGCATGTCCTGAAGCCGCATGCCTGTGCTGCCGATGGCCTGTAGATAGATGCCCAGGTCCTCCGCTGTTCGGCGCATGCGCTCGGCCATGGCGAGCGCACCCTGCGCCTCCTCCCTCGCCCGCTGGATTGTGCCGACGTACTCCTGTGCCCGGCGTTGTAGCTCCTGGATAGACGCCTTGAGCGACGCGTTCTCTTCAGCTAACACCCGGTACTCGTCGGCGGCCTTGGTGGTTGCCTCCTGGATCCGTCTCGCCCATTCCGCCAGCCCGGGAACGTCAAGGCGCTCCATGGCCTTGGCGACCTGGTCGGGATCCATCCCCGACGCCTTGATCACCCTGGCGACGGCGAGTACATCGTCGCGGCTCATCCCTTGCGCGCCGAGTTCGGACAAGAGCCCCAGCGCCCATTTCGACAGCCCGGTCTGCCGGCGAAGTTCCGCGTCGGCCTCCATCAGGTCCTGTTCCGCCTTCGCCAGTTCCTCCCGTTTGCGGGCCAGTTCCTCGGTCGCACCGCCCAGGATCCGGCGCGCCTCCTCCCTGTCCTGCTTCGCGGCCTCGAAGAGCTTCTTCGCCTCGGCCTCCGCCTCCATGATGTACTCCAGCTTCGCGGTGATCCAGCCGACGAAGGTCCCGCGGTCCAGGAACGGAGGCTCTAGACCTTCCCTCCTCGACTCCTCGATGATACGGCGCATGACCTTGTCCATCGTCTCGGTAGTGCCCTCCGGCAGGTTCAGCTGTGCTCGGATCTTCCCCGTCCCTACGGCCATTTCGCTCACTCCTCCGTCTAGCGTCACTACCTCGATCTCGGGTCGGCACTACCCAAAACCGAGGCTAGGTCCAGGGTATCACGTACTATCCCGAGTATGCGCTACACTGACTGGATGACGGATTCCGCAGACGGGGAGGGGTGGACACGGCAGGAAACGCAGCCTACATCCTCTGTAGTTGCGGCGAGGAGTTCAGGGCAGACGAATACGGGGGCATCGGACCTGCGAACCTGGCGTTCGGCCGGCACAAGGCGCAGACGGGACACGAGAAGGTCGGCACCTTCGACGACGACGGCAATGAGATCCCACCGCGCGGGCGGCGATCCGGCGGTGGCGGTGGCGACGACGACATCATTCCGCCGGCCGTGGGTACGGCGAAACAGGTCCGCATCCCCATCGACCCGGTCGGCTGGACGGCGCTCCACGCTAGGGCCAACTACGACGGTGCCTACCCCCCGGACCGCGAGTACAGCCACCTCGGTCGCCTCATCAACGACGTGGGCGCTTGGTTCTCATGGGCGGCGAGCATGACGGCGCAGGACGCAGTCCGCTACTTCGCCAAGCACCCGGACCAGTGGCCGCACCTGCCGCAGATCGGGTTCCAGGTCATACGACCAGGATCAGAGTCGGATTCAGAAGGAGGAAATGACCATGCCGCTGATTCAGCCTCCAGTGCAGACAGGCTCGGCGGACGAACTGGCGACGGCGACGGCGCCTCTGCTTCGGGAGGCCCGCCAAGTCCTGAACGCTCGGGCGGTGTCGGAGATCCTGTCGGGTTTGGGAGTGGGCAGGCCCCAGGAGTCCTCAGCTCTCTCCTTCACCGCGGGGCTGGGCGAGGCGATGGGCGCGCTCGCGAAGGGGTTCACGGACATGTCCACGGCGCAACAGACGGTCATGAAGTCGGTTCTGGAGCAGGTTTCGAGCGGCAAGGCCGGCGGCGACGGGTCCATCTTGTCCGTCATGTTGATGCTCTGGCTCATGGAGCGGATGGACAAGCAGGGAACCCCGAAGGAGGACACGACAGCGAAGCTGCTGGAACGGTTCCTCGACCACCTGGAGGAAGAGGCGCAGGGCAAAGGGCCAAGTCCCATCGACCAGCAGATGCACAACCTCACAACCCAAATCGTCGCAAGCCACATCGCAAAGGCGACTGATCCGCTTTCCTCTCTCAAGGACCTGGCGCAACTCAAGGAGACCATGCGCGAGGTGCTTGGCGTTTCCGATTCCTCCCCAAAGGAGCTTTCCGAGCACGCGCTGCGCCTGCGGGCCATCGAGAAGGAGGAGACGGCCCTGCGTTACGAACACATGGACAAGGTCGCCGAACGGCAGGCCAGGAAGGAAATCCTTACCCAAGGTGTCCCCCAGTGGATCAACATGGGCGGGCAGGTCCTGGCGAGAGTCATGCAGGGGTTCGGCCTCACGCCCATGCAGGTGCCTCAAGGCGGTGGGTTGAGCGCCGAGACGATGGCGGCGATGGCGGAGGAGGAGGCGGCGGCCGGTGTCTAGCCTGTCGCCGCAATCGTCGTCGAGTCTCGGCTGGTTCTCAGACTCCGTCCGCATCGAGCAGCAGGTCACCCAGGCGCAGAAGGTGATCCTCAACCTGGCGAGCCGGGAGATCGCGTTCGCCCTGTGCACGACGCCCATCGACGAACTCCGGTCGCTCATCGCCTCTGGCAAGTCGCTCGACACGGTCCTGCCAGACGATTTCGCCGACCAGGTCCTGCACCGTGTGCCAGGCGTGCTCCGTGGCACTACCAAGACCGTCCTCCAGTCCATGGGCGACGCGTGCTGGGACCTGCTCCTCGTCTACCTCGACAGGATCGCCGTCCAGGCGAAGGCCACGGGCGATCCAGGCCAGATCCAAAGCGCTGGGCACCTACAGCGCGCCATCGCCGTCGTTGGCAATACTCGGGCGCTTCCGTGGTATCGTGACTCAATGAGGAAAGTCCGGGACCGAATCGTCTCCCTACTGGCGGGTGATGATAAGAAGTGACGAGCACCGAACGGAGTCTCCTCTTCGTTGTCGGCGGGCTCGCTGTGCTCGGTGGCGGCTACATCGCCGGCGTTGAGGCGGGCGTCCTCCCCAATCCGTTTGCCCCGCAGCCGCCACCGGGCACACCGCTCCCCGTCCGCTGGCCGCAGACCTTCGGCCAAGCCAAGAAGGCTATCATCCAACTCGACAGCCTGTGGTTCCAGAACCGTGGGAACACCGAGTACCAGGGGCAACTCCATGCAGAGGCGGACGCGATCCGCGCCGCGTATCCTGGGTCCGGCCCAGACCAGGGGTACACCTGCCAACAGCTCGTGCAGATGGGTGCGCTGTCGCCGGCCTACTGCACTGGCACGTCGGCAGACCTCTCGTCGGGGTGATGTGACATGGCATCGGCGTCCCGCCGAGGAAGCACAGGCGTCAACGTCAACGCGAGGGCGCCGAAGACCGTAGCCGTCCCGCTGTCCCCGCCGGCCTACGTGATCCGCCAGCAGACCGGCCTCGCCCTCCCGAACGGCAGGCAGCTCGCCGAGGCCCTGTTCGGAGTCATGGGCGGCGCCGTCGTCTCCGCGGTGTTCATCACGGTCATGCCGGGCGAGTCGAAATGGGTCGGCGCGTTCCTGACCGGCGCGCTCGGTGGCGTCCTGGCAGCCACCTCCCCCATCGGCACCTTCGCTGAGGAGATCGGCATGGGCGCGCTCGCGGCCTCCGCATCCTGGATGTACTTCGACGTGACAGGCCAGGTCGCGCAGCCGATCCCGCAGGCCGGCGCGCTCGCTCTGCCGGCGCCTCCGTCGTCCTGACCGCTCCGAGTCGTCCGATGCCTGTACTTCCCAAGATTCGTGTAACAATGGTCCACAGCAAAGGTGACACTGCCTTGGGGGTGCCTGCATGCTAGGTGGAGAGAATTGGGCGACTGACCTGGTCTCGGCGCTGGCCGCTATCGGCTCCGGCTACCTGTTCACGAGTTGGCAGAAGGCGACGACAAACCCGCTGATCCCATTGGTCGGCGAGGGCGTCGTCGGTGCCGGGGCCATCGGTGCGAAGCACCTCACCCGCAACCGCTACACGCACGAAATCCTCGAAGCCCTCGGTTACGGCTCGCTCTTCGGGATCGGCACCTGGGCCGCCGAGGCGACCACCACCATCGGTGGCAAGGGGCCAGGCGCTCCGGCTGTGTTCCTCCCAGGAACGTCGTCGTCCAAGTCGTCTGTTGGCGCTGCCCGCGTTGCCGCCATCGCTGCTGCCCGCGCCGCCGCGGCTGCTGTCCCTGTGTCTGGTGGCGGTGTGTCCGGGTTCGGCAGCTACGACGCCAACTTCGACGGCGAGTGACCCTGCGGCTAGCAGGTCGTCGGCCTGTCCTGTCAACCTCTGATTCTGATTCTGAGTCCGATACCGATAGGGGCAAATAGGCGCCCCGGAAAGGGTGATTGTCCATGGCATCGGTTTCTCCCGGTCCAGGTCAGCTGCTCGCCGACGTGCAGGTTATCTCGCTCGGCGCAGGCCAGACGCTCGGCACGATCTCTGGCGCCACGAATACAGAAGGTTCTGGCACCGTCCAGATGACGCCGAACTCGGTCAACACCACGACGCCGAAGAACGGCCAGGTGTGGGACGGCCTTCTGCTGTCGGTCTTCCCCGGCACGCTCGCCTCTGGAGCCACTGCCCCGGACCTGAAGCTCCAGGTCAAGATCGACGGGTCTGACTACACCACTGTCTTCTACGTGGACATCAGCATCGACGGGAACATGTTCCCGCGCAAGGAGAATACGGTCGGCAAGAAGTACATCGTGCTCGGCGAGTCGATGTACCTCGCCGCCCTCGCCGCCCAGCGCGCCGGTGCTGCTCCTGGCTCGCTGCGGAACATGGCGACCCGGTTCACAGGCTGGAAGATCACCGATGAGATCACGTTCAACTTCTTCTCGGCCGCCGGGTTCACGTCTAGCACCTTTGTCGAGCCGCCGACCGTGCAACTCTACGGCGACATCTACGACCAGTCCTCGCTGGCCTTCGTCGCCCGCACGCTCGGTTGGAACCCGACGATCAGCGAGACGAGCATTCGCCGCGCTGTCTCCGGCAAGGCGCCGTTCACACAGACCCACGGCTCGCTCGGGCCGGTGGCGTCGGCCTTCAACACCCTGCCCGGCGGTGCCCAGCAGGGCAATGTCAAGGTCTACCGTTACTTCAAGCACGCTTTCAATGCCGTTCCCGTCTCGGGCAACCAGCCGTTCGGCCTCACGAAGCTGTCGCAGGTCAACGGTGCGGTCGGCAACGTCGGCCCGAACCAAGACCTCGGGTTCGACTTCAGCAAGCAGCAGGGCGCGTTCAAGCTCATCGAGATCGGTCACCGTCCAGGCCAGGGCGCCGGCTACATCGGCCTCTACTTCGGCGGAACCGAGATCCTGCCGGGCGACACATCCCTCGGCACGCCCAGCACCTACGGCAACCCGCGTGTGCCGTTCGGCGCTGTCCAGCCGTGGCGTCCGGAATCGAACCTCTGGTACGCCCTGCCCAAGTGGGGATCGTGGGCCGGCACCGGGTCGCCCGAACTCGTCGGGCCAGGCGAAGTCGCCGCAATCTCCATCGCCGCGCAGAACGGCCAGACGATTGCCGCCAGCACTGACGAGGTCGCGGTCGGTGGCGTCCTGATCGTCGTCGGCAACCTGACCTAGAGGAGGATCTGAAGGATGAGCCCGAACACGAAGACCGCACTGATCGTCGCGTCGGCCACGACGAACCAGACCCTGCCCGAGAACGCCGTCGCCGTACTCGGCGCCGTGGAGTTCACCGCAACGGCCGGCGAGGGCACGGCGCTCACCCCGACATCGGGCGCCCCGGCCGCGGGCCAGATCCAGTTCACAGGCTCGCCGCATGCGCCTGCCAACACCGTGACACTGAACGCCGCTCCCACCGCCGGGATCGTCCTGCTCGTCACCTATGTGCCTGTTGGCGGGCTCGGCGCAGCGGCGTAACAACAAGACGAGCATGGCCTTCGGGGCCGGGCGATGACCCCGGCCCCGACGCATATTCCGCCCAAGGAGGCTGAAGTCCTATGGGAAGTGTTTTCGGGAGAGACCAGATCACCGCGGCTCGCTACCGTGACGAAGAAGTGCTCTACACGTGGGGGCCAAACACCCTCAACACGGGTATCACCACAGTCTTCGACGTGTCGGACTGGAACCCGAACGACGATCCCGGCCAGAAGGTCGCGGTCCTGACGAGTTTGGCCGCTACTCAGAACTCAGGCGTCCAGCTCCTCTGGACCTATGACGGCACAAGCTCCAGCCCGGCCCAGGGGTGGACAGACGCCCTGCCGAGCGGCCTCCGTCCCTGGGGCCTGAACGCGCAGGCTGCAAGCCGCCTGAGCCTCGCCATCAACAACATGACCGGCGCGGCTGTGAACGGGTTCCAACTGAACTACACGGTGCGGGTCAAGGCCCTGTCCGTCGCTGAGAAGCTGTTCTACGGCTACCCTGTCCCCGACTCGGACCTGGAGCAGGTGGCGCTGCTGCCGCAGGAGTCCGGCATGTCAGGCATCCAGCAGGTCCAGGCGCTCCTGTCGAAGGGCACGCTGCCCATCGACTTCCGCACCAGGACGTTCGACGCGCTGTTCCGAAACCGCCGTATGCCAGACTACGGCAGTGCCATCCCCATGCACATCACAATCCCAGCGAACTCGCAGGGGGCACAGATCTCGATTCCTCTCCGGTCCGGACAGTACGGTCTCCTGACTAAGCTTGGGATTGAGGGGCAGCCGGCCATCGTCGTCTCTGTCGACCGCGACACCGACACAGGGTACATGACCGTCAACGGCGCCGCCTTCGCCTCGGCGGACGACGCGCCGGCCAGGGTCTTCATCCCGGCCAAAACCCGGTACGTGATCAACGTCACCGGTGCAGCTGGAACCTATGCTGTCCGCCCGACCATATACATCTTGCAACCGTCCGATCTCCTGACCATACACCTCGGGCTTGCGACGACGCCAGCCCGCAACTACCAGAAAGTCCTGGCGGGTCTGCAATGAGCACGACGAACCCTTACCAGAGCTTTGAGCAACTGAAGCAGAGCTTCTTGGAGCGGATCAATCTCCCAGGCGTGCTGACCGGCGAGCAGCTGATCGTGTCCGCGCTCGTGACGATCAGCCAGCAGCTTGCGTCCCTGGAACAGGGGTTGACAGGCAAGGTGTCGGTCCCGCCCGCCGGCGGGCAGTCCGTGCCGACGAATATCTCACTCACGATCCCGCTGACCCAGAAGCAGATCGACGAGTTCATCATCGCTGCCGCCCAAGTCGAAGGGCAGGGCACGTCGGGATACGAGACCGGCTACATCACACAGTTCGCGGTGACGGTGCCAGCGGCGACATCATCCGGGCCAGGGACGGCGCAGGTCAACATCGCCCCGGCGCCGGGATACGTCGCGACGCTGATCGCACCTGCCGTCGTCACGACAGACGACGTGGGAGCCGGTGTGTCCGTCAACCTCCTGGCAGACGGGAAACCGGCCATCGGCCCCTTCGGGTTCATCCTCGGTCCGAGTCAGAGCATCAACGTGGCCCAGTACCTGATCGTCAAGGATCCGGCCACGGGGTTGCAGTTCCAGTTCTCCAACCCGTCCGCGTCGCAGGTCACCGTCTGGATCTACGGCGAGGCCATGTTCATCCCGCTTAGCTTCTATCAGCGGTTTACAGAGCGGCTTTTAGTCGCCGGATACGACATCATCAAGCAAGCGTTCGGCATCACGGGGGTGTGACCCATGGTAGAGACGTACAGATGCCTGACGCATGGCGTCGTGGTCCGCGTCCGTCGCACGACCCCCGATACGCCCTCCGGTGAGAGCAGGGAGTTCACCTTGCCGCCTTTCCGTCCAGGTGAGACCGGGCAGGGGATTGCGGAATGCGCCATGCTGACGGCTATCGACATCCGCGAGGGGCACATGGAGCGCAGGCATCTGGCAGATCCAGGAAGACGCCTGCCATACAGCAGGTGCGAGGTCGTGCGCGAGGGATAGCGCGGGGGTTGGCACGAGGACTAGACGGTCGGCTTCGAGAGGACCATCAACCCGTACATGCCGGCCCCCGACCTGAACATGTCGTACTGCACACCTGCGCCTAACCAGTTCTTGTGCATGGCCTCGGGCAGCGTCCACGCCAGGGGGGTGAACAGCAGATGCAGGAGAAAGAGCCGTCTGGCAGACGGCATGACATGCTCGGTGACGTCGCGGGCCTCTTCGATCCCGAACCCGATGCGCGTGGCGGACGCCTGGACCTTCGGCCAGACGCCAAGCTCGCCGATGGCCCACGCGTCGCAGAAGGCGCGGTGGATGCGCTCCTGGCGAGGAGCGAGATCTCGCGGACGGAACCCGTCCGCCATCACGAGCCGACCGCCAGGTTTAAGGACGCGGAACGCTTCGGCGAGGAATCGGGCCTTGTCGTCGCCGTCAGCGTAACAGGCCGACTCCAGCGCCCAAACCACGTCGAAGGTGCGGTCTGGGAATCCTGTCGCCTGGTAGTCCTGGACGGAGAACCGGACAAAGGGAGCGACGCCCGCCTGTTCGTCCCTGGACACGGCGGCTGGGATCTGCTCGGGCGTCACTGTGACACCTTCGACGACCGCGCCCCTGCTCTTCGCCAGCCATACGGACGAACCGCCGACGCCACACCCTGCGTCGAGGATATGGGAACCTGGGCCGACACCCGCTGCGTCGGCCATCACCTCCACCATGCGGACGAGGGACCTGGCGTGCGTCGCCGCCGTCTCATCCCAGTACCCGTAGTGCAGATGCTCGCCGGACCAGACGACCCGGTACTGGACAGCGGTATCCCTGTAGTATTCCCTGACAGCAAGAGTTCCAGGCACGCCTATCACCCGGCTGCGATTTTGCCCCCGTTGCTAAAGATTGTCAACACCCTTTTTAATTCAGAGCCTGATACGCGAGGCGCACGAGTTGGCGTAGCGATGAGGTGTGCGGCATGAGCGGTACGATCCAGTTCCGGGATCTGGAGCGAGCGCTGGCGAACATCAACACGGCCAGCAACTACTCAGGCGTCGTCGGGACAGGGTCCACGACGACGCAGGTGGTCGACTCGGTCGGTGGCTGGGATACCAACATGTGGGCGCAGTACGGGGTCCAGTTCAGCCAGACGACCGTGACTCCCGCGCTGAGAGGGGTCTGGCAGCAGATCTCGTCCAACACGGGGAACACGCTGACGCTTGCTGCTGCGCTTCCGGCTGCTCCTGTGGCAGGAGACACGTACAACATCCGCCCGTTCGGAAGCCAGGTGCAGGACCTGACGGCCTGGGCTGGGCAAGCAGTCGCCGCGCCACAGGGGGACGCGGACGGGGTCGCGGCCTTGGCGAGCGGGTTGCCCGTCTTCATCGCGCACCTGGTCGGGTGGACGGGCGCGGCGTGGAACAGGCTCAAGCTGGGGCTGTCCGGGGGGCTGGTCATCCAGAAGCCGTCAGCACTCCAGAACTACGTGCCAGCCGGAACGTCCGCTGCGGCTAGCACCCCCCTGCTCGTTAACTATGGTAGCACCAAGGCCCACTTCACCCCACCAGATGCGGGGACAATGCGGGTCGCCTTTGCACTTTCGGCGAGCGTTACGGTGAGCATGACCAGAGACGCAACGGCAACGACCCCCACATACGACGCCCTGAACAGTGGAGCGGCAGTGCCCGCCGCGTCAGAACTGGCGTTCGACATCCCGGTCGATCCGAACGATGCGATAGACTTCGAGATCAGCGCTGCCGCGACGGTCAACGTGTTCAAGGTCTACTTCATTTACGGGGGTTGACGAAGGATGCCGCTAGGGATCGCGCCGCCACAGGGATTTGCTGCGTCCTCGCTTGTCAATTCTTCGAGCATCGCCAAGCAGCTTGGAATGGTGCTTGACGTAAAGCGAGACTTCAATGCTAGCGGCTCCAGCCAATCCACAACCGGAAGCATCACGGCAGGAAGCAACGTCCTGACGCTGGCTAGCGCTATCGACTTTCAGAATGGACAGGGTATCAGCATCGCCAACGCAGGACCGCTGCCTAGCATCAGTGCGCCGACCTCCGCCACTGCCACTGCCGAAGGAACCACCGGCTCCACGACAATCACTTACGCCGTCGCCGCACTCGACGGGAACGGTGGGGTTACAGCGGCATTCCAGTTCTCGGTCACAAACGCAAACGCTACCCTTTCCTCGACCAACTACGTCGCCCTGAGCGTCACAGCCGTTACGGGCGCAACCGGGTACGCCTGGTGGCGGGTCTCGACCAATGGGACAGCCCCAACATCGCTCGGCCTCATCGGCATAACGCTGGCAGAGAGTGCTGCTGGCAACAACGGGACCACAATCAACGATACAGGTCTTTCCATCATTCAACCTCCTACAGGTGTCCCATCCAATCCGCCTTCGTCCGCCATGGGAGACCTGCTGACGTCGAAAATCCTAAGCGGCGGCGGAACGACAACTATCGTTCTCTCAACATCAGCTAACAGCACAGTTTCTAACGCCGTCGTTTCCCATGATGATACTGCATCTATCCAGGCCGCTTTAAATGCCCTTCCCCCTACAGGCGGCGTGGTTTACATCCCATCTGGAACATACTTAATCAACAACACAAAGTTAAATATACCCAACGCCAACTTTGCTATCGTTGGCGATGGGGGAGATTTAAGTATATTGCTCTGTGGACCCATCGGCTACGGTACCGCGCCTTTCTCCATTCTCAACGAAAACCATTATCTGTTCTACGGTGTAGGGTTCCATAGCACACTCGAAGTTCCCGTTGTGGCTTTTGCATATACATTTAATTCAGCCCCTACCCCTAGTGTTGTATTCGACTCTTGCCATTTCATTGACTACTATGGAGCAAATGCCCTCCTGCAAATGCAAGGGGTTAGGGAGTCCTCAATCAGAAACTGCTTGTTTAGCAGTGTAGCCCCTTCATATTCGATGACGCAAACGGCCATATACTTCTTGGAGAACTGCATCAACATAGAGGTGCATTCCTCTGTCATTTATTCGGCTCAGTTCACTCTAAATGTAGGAATCATAGTATGGAACAACAACAACAATACAATCGGGAACCAGGGCATCAGAATTGTTAACTCCCTGATTATTGGCACCATCATGGGTATATGGTCCGTTCAAGAAACCAATCCCAACGACTTCATTTCTGTTGTCGGGAGCATGATTGACAATGTCAATCGTCCTCTTGTCATTTACAGCGCAAACAATGTTCTTTTGTCCGGGTCTTATTTCGGGGGAAATGGCTCCTCTATTATGAGTATGATGGACTTTGTTTCCGTATCAGGACTCGTCATCGACGGATGCATAATCACATCATACACCAACCAACCAAACGGCATATCTCTGGACAGCCAAGTACAAGACGTTGCGATAACAAATAATTATATTTCCGGCGTCTCAAACGCAATAAATGTCTCCGGATTAACCGTTAACAAGCTGTCAGCCATCCAAAATAACATAGGATTTAACCCCGTAGGAAATGTTCCTTCTCCGACAATGCCAGCAAGCGGCGTCGCGCTCACCAACCCATACCCATATACTTGCCGGATAGCAATCAGCGGCGGCTCAGTATCGAATATCGCGATCGACGGATTTTATACAGGGCTAACAGGTGGCATGTTCGTTTTGGGACCAGGAGAAACCATCATCCTGAATTACTCAGTCGCTCCATCCTGGACGTGGTTCGGGCTGTGACGGCAGCCTCCTCCCCTCACCTCCGCCTCCCCTACGATCACAGGGGAGGCGGTTTTCTTTGGCCGGCACGTACTTCTCCCCTTCCGTGCTACGCTAGACACGACCACCGAACCCTATGGCCGAGGTGACCGACGTGGAGCACGCCGATCCCACAATCGTCGAGACTCTTCGTGAGCATGGGGAGCGTCTGGACAAGATCGAGACACGCCAGACCATATTTGAGGAGCAGAGGACGAGGTTCGAGGAACGGGTCGAGCGCCGGATCGACGGGCTGTACGCCCTCGGACTCCGCATCCTCGGCGGCATCGTTGTGGCGATCGTATCAGCGTTGGCCTCGCCGTTCATCGCACAACTCGTCGCCCACTGGGGAGGTGCAGGGAAATGAGCGTGCCCGAGCCTATGCCAGAACTGCCGCCAGAGCCGTCTCTGGCGGTCCATCCCGGCAGGCGAGGCGCGAGCCTCATCGCCGGTGGCGTAGGCGTCGTGGGCCTAGCGGTCCTGGCGTACATCTTTTCCCGTCCTAAGCCTACGCCGCCGCCGACGCAACCCACGTCACAACCGCAACAAGGTATACAGATCACAGCGATCCAGGTGTTGTCCGCGACGCCGGGACAACCCATGACGGTGCAGGTCACGCTGTTCAACCAGAGTCCGACACCGCTCCAGGACACCATCAGCGGCCAGGCGGCGTACCAGGGGAGCACGGTCACCACGTTCCCGCAGCAGCCGGTGTCCATCTCCGGCGGGCAGACGACCACCGTCACCATCCAGTCTTCGTCCGCCATCCCGGACACGGTCGCCGGCGACACGGTCACCATCACCTTCACGCTGGCGACGAGCGGATCGACGCTCAGCACCACGACCCAGGTCCAAGGGTCCGCCTCGTTCTCCATCGTGTCGGCCGTCGTGACGCCGAACCCCGTCCAGCCCGGCCAGCCGGCCACAGCGTCCGTCGTCGTCCAAAACAGCGGCAGCGCGCCGGGCACCGTCACCGTCGCCGGTGTCATCACCTACCTGGGCAAGCAGGTGGGTACGTTCACGCCTGCAACATCCGGCACAGTACAGCCGAACCAGACGGCGCAGGTGCCGCTCACCAGCGCCAGCGCGATCTCACAGAGCTTCGCCGGTGATACGCTCATAGCGACGTTCTCGCTTCCGAACGGCCAGAGCATGGAGGCGACGTTCCAGGTCTCGGGCGAGCCGGACATCATCGTGGTCGATGCGGTCGTGACCAGTGCGGTCGCCGGGCAGTACGGACAGGCGAGTGTCACCGTCACCAACCAGGGCCAGGGCCAGGGCACGATCCCCAACTTCACGCTTGCCGAGACTGTCTACAACGGCCAAGCCGTCGGCCGTTGGGTTCCTGTCCAGGGTGTCGGCCAGCAGTTGGGACCAGGCCAGACGACCACGGTATCCATGCGGTCGGACGGCCTCCTCTACGCCGGGTACGTGGGCGACACTCTTGAGGCTGTGTTCGAGATGAACGGGTCGGCAGTGTCTGTGCCGTTCACCGTGCAGGCCGCACCCAGCACAGGGGGGACTAGCCCTAGCTCAAGTACAAGCTCCAGCCCAAGTACAAGCTCTGGCTCTACTTCTACCTCCACTTCTACCTCCACCCCGTCCATCTGCTCGTCACTTCAGTCCCAATACAACAGTGTCTACCAGCAGCTAGTCTCCCGAGCCCAATACGACATCCAGCAAGGGATCACCTACGACCCGACGCTTGCCTCGCTGACCAATGAGCTTAACTCGATCCGGTCCCAGATGGCCGCGAACGGCTGCGGCTGAGGTGGTGGCAGCATGGCCTGCGTAGGCGACCCGAACGCCAGCCTGAACATCTGCAACGTGAGCGTGATCCAGGCGTCGTTTGGCAGCCCCCTGGAGATCGTCTGGACGGCAGAATCCACCAGCGAGTTCCCCGGCATCGGGGACAGCGACACTTTCACCGGCGTCGTGACCATCGTGAACGCCGCTGGCAACCCCATCGTCGTCGCCACGTTTGACCATGTGAGCGTGGGGTTCTCCCCTTCCGACATCCAGCCGTCGAAACGAGTGTTTATGGCAACCCACGAGTCGATCCCGGACACCTGGGCCGGCAAGACGATTCACATATCCATCGGGTCGTCGTCCCTGTTCGACTTCGCCATCGGTTCGACCTTCGTTTACGCCCCCGGCATGTACCGGATCGCCTACACCATGCCGCGCGGCGTGCCCAAGTTCTCGATCTCGGTTTACAAGGCACCGACCGTCGTGTCGGCGACAGCGCGCCCCAGCATCACAGTCCTGGTCCACAATTCCGGCACCGGGTCCGGCATCGACACCGTGACCGCTACCACCACCACCGAGTCGGGTGCGCCGGTCTCCACGTGGACGACCAGCGACTCCCCCATCGTGCCTCCGGGCAGCTCGCAACCCGTGTCGATCTATCAGCTAGACCCGCCAGGCAAGGAGTACGAAGGTCAGGCCCTAGTTGTCGATGTGCGCGACAACCACGGCAACACAGCACGGACGAGCTACTACGTGCCGTCGCCAAGCCAGCCCACACCCCCGTCGCAGTCAGGCGCAAGCCCCTCACCGGCGCCGCCCGTCACATCCCAGCCGATCCCGCCTACCGTGACAGACATCCTGCTCGGCATCGGGTTCGCCGGCGTGGGCGTCGGCCTGATCTATTTCGCAACCAGGGGGTGATCAGGTGTCCACCCTTGTCTACACGACCCTCGCCCAGGGGAATGGCACGTACCACCCTCTGGTCACAGCGCCGGTGGCGGTCGTCTACGACGCCATCATCGGCAACACGGTTGCGATCACGAGGTACGTCGACCAGGCCGTCACCGAGGCCGAAGCTGGACTGCCGGAGGGCCAGCGCGTGGAGTTGCAGATCCGCGGGTGGGACATCCCAGGATATGGGTCTGTCGGCTCGCAGGTGTCCTCCTACATCAACAGCCAGTGGCGCGCCGGCAAGCTGAAGGATCTCTTGACCGGGGAAAAGCCACTCGCCTGGCCCGAGTACCCGAACCAGGTGGCCTGGTACGAGTCGGGGTCCGACACACTGATCATGCGGTGGCGGAAGGGCCAGCCGTTCATCGTCTGGTTCATCGGGTTCGTGATCCTGGGGCTAGGCGTCCTGTACCTGCTGTCGAAGATCGCGCCCGGCTGGTTCGGTGGGAATACGTACCAGTACACGCTTTCAAAAGCAGCTGGGGTTGCATCCTCGACGCCCGGCGCGCAGCCGGCGCCGACAGGCATGCCGCTGTGGGAGAAGGTCCTGCTCATCGGCGGTGGCATCGTCCTCGTCGGCGGCGGCCTCTGGTTCGCGGCAGAACTGAAGCTCCGAGAGGCTGGAGCCAACAAGAGCTACCAAGAGATCATCGTCGAGCGGTAGGAGGCGCGCCATGGGCATCCTCGATGTCGCCGCCGCCGCCCTCGCCACGTTCCCCGACCGGACGATCAACACTCCATACGGCACCTACTCGCTCGCCGTGGTCATGACGGCCATCGCCGGTGCCGAGTCGACCTGGACCGGGGACAAGGCCGGCGACCCGCTCTCGATCTACCAGGACGGCGGCACGAGCGAGCGCCCGCACTCCTGTGACGGCATGACGAGCTTCGGGTGCTGGCAGATCAACCTGCCGTCTCACTACGCACTTGTAGCCCAGCTGTCCGGCGTGCCGGCGAGCGACCCCTGCGGCCAGGCCCAGTGGCTGTATGACTACGGCAACTGCGCCAAGGCCGCGCTCTCGGTCTACCAGAGCCAGGGCCTCGCCGCTTGGTCGACCTGGGGCAACGCCTACACCCCCTACGCGCCAGGCTATGGGCCTTATCACGAGTACCTAGGCCAGTCGCAGGCGGCCGTGTCCCAGGTGTCAGCCGCAGGACTCGCCGGCACGCCGAAGTTCTCACTCTCGATCCTCTCGATTGCGCCGATCTATCCCGGCGCCCGCCCCGTCATGCGGGTGCTCGTGTCCAACAGCGGCGGCGCGTCGGGCAAAGACACGGTGACAGCGACCACAAGGACGACTGCCTTTGTGAAGGTGTCGGAGTGGAGTTACGCCACGACGCCGAACATCCCGCCTGGCGGAACATCCGTCGTGTCCATCACCCAGGTCGACACGATCAACCCCAAGTACGCCGACCAGGAGCTGCAAGTCATCGTCGTGGACGACCACGGCAATGAGATGAGGGCACTGTTCACAGTAGGCGGTACGCCGAGCGTGCCAGGACAGGTCATCCCCACCGCGGCGGTGCCGGGCTTGTCGCCGTGGGCGGTCGTCGCCATCGGGCTTGGGCTTGTGGCCGTAGTGTCCGGCGGCGTGCTCGTTTACCGTAGTCTGCCATTTCTGTGATATATGGACTGTAGGAGGCGATACACTTGCCTATCTCTGCTCAGGACGTCCTGATCATTGCCGTTACGCTCCTGCTCATCGGTCTCGACGTGGCGATCCGCTACCTCCAGGTGCTGCTGCACGACCAGTGGGATTGGGCCAAGGCCGGCCAATTCGTCGGTAGCCACGTCCTGCCCAAGATCGGCGGCCTGCTTGTGACGGCCATCACTCAGTACCTGGCCGCGAACAACGTCTCGGCGGCGTCGTTCTGGGGTTCGCTCGCCACTGGCGCGTCGACCGCCTTATTCTGGGGCGCTGCTGCCGCTGTAGACGTGTCGCTTGTCCGTGACATCTTGGGCAAGCTCCAGTCGCTCGGCATCGTCACCGGCAAGGGTGGCACAACCACTTCTGCGTCCGGCGGTTCTGGCACGGGGGCGGCCTGATGGCCGTCCCCATGTCCTATTCCCAGGCTCACCACGGCCTGGCGTCGGCGATCCGGGCCGCGTTCCCGAACTCGCCCTGGCTCGCGAAGATCACGGCCGGTACAGCGTTCCTCGCCGCCGGCGCAGACTTCTACGTGTCGAAGCAGCTATCCAGGGACGAGGGTCTGTCGCGCTCCGAACTCGAACGCAAGATCGCCAAACTGTACGAAGAGCGGGCCAAGGAACTCAGCGGCACGGCTCATGTTCAGGATCAGGCTCAGACCCAGGCTCAGCAAGTGACTGTGAACGTGACCCTGCCGGTCGAGCCTCGGCCGTCGATGTACCTCATGGAAGAGGGCAACCCCGACATCAACACGGACTGCTTCTCCTGTGCGAGCGCGCACCTGGCAGGCATGGAGGGCGCGCTGCAACGGGCGAAGCATGCCGCGGAACGGGCCGGGCGCTGCGACGACGAGTGCCAGAAGTGGCTCACCTTGGCGGCACAGGAGCCGAGCGCGCTGTTCGCCAGAGACTGGACGCCCGAGAAGATGGCAAAGTGGCCAGAATGGCAGCGGGCAGTCGTCGAGAAGTACGGGCCAGAGGTCAAGGAGATCCAGGCCAAACTCCTCGGCAACGACCCGCAGGCCGAGAGCCTGGTAGACGGTGCCGCCGTGCTCAAAGAGGCGACGCGGTTCACCGGCGCCGGGGACGGGGTGACCCATCCAGAAGTCGAGTGGCGGATCGCCAGGGCCGAGGCCGACCTGTCGGCGGCGGAACGGGTGGACGTTGGGGGACTCCCACCGGACGTGGCGCAGGAGGTCCGCCACCTGCGCCAGGACCTCGGCAGCAGGATCTCGTCCCCAGAGGATGTCACGAGGGCCGCACAAGAGGCCGACAGGATCAGCCGCCAGGTCATGGCGCCGAAGTTCTCGGCCATGACGCCGGACGAGATCGGTGCGCTGGCGGACCAGGTGCATGAGCTTAGGACCGGGTTCCGCGCCGAGCGCAGGGAGTTAGCCCAGGCGCACCAGATGGCGATGATCGGTCGGGTTCCGAGGCGGTCGTCAGACGCACATGTGCCGAGGGATCTGATCGAGCGGTACACGTCGCCGACAGAGGCGGTCGTCGAGGAGACGACGGACAGGGAGAACGTCGCCATCGCCTACGACAACCTGGAGCGCGAGGTCGAGGCGCGCGGGACGAGGATTCGGTATCGGAACCTGCCGAGCACCTACGAGGAGACGATCTTCGGGCTGTACGACAGGGACAACGACACGATCCTCCTGGACAGCTTCACGAAGACGGCCAAGGACCCGTTTTCCTTCCAGGTGCTGTCGCACGAGACGACGCACGCCCTGATCGACGGGCCGAAGTGCTACGGTCGCGGGTACGAGGAGGGGACCGGCTACCAGCAGCAGCCGAGCGAACTGCGGGCGCAGGCGGCGAGCCTCGCCGCCATGATCGAACTCGGGTTGCCTGTCGAGCTTGCAGACGGCACGGACCTGCCGCCAGGCGAACGCCAGGTCGACTGGCAGAAGTTCGCCAGGGAAGCAGGCCCGGACATCGCCAGGGATGCGAAATGGGCGTCGGACTGGATCGTGCGCGCAGCACGTGACGAGGACATGGGGCTTGCCGAGGCGATCTGCCCAGCTAGGGAGAGGGCGATGACGTGATCATCGGAAGCGTGCTTGATGTCGAGTCCGCATGCCCGCCAGTGCCGTTCGACGGTGGCGTGAGCATCGGCTGCGGGGCGACGGTCACCAACGCCACAGACCAAGCTGTGATCGTTACCGTCGTCCAGTTCAGTTCTGGGTCTGTTAGCCTCAGCCAGCAGTCGTACATCCTGGCCCCAGGCCAGTCGTTCCAGGTCGGCCAGCCGCCGGCGGGATCCGTGTGGGTGGTCACCTGGGCGACGCAGGGCCAGATCAACAGGGCTGCCGACTGGGCGCTGGCCCTGTCGATAGGCGTAGGCGCCCTGGCCGGCGTCGGGTTCGCCGACATCTCCATCGGCCTCTACCACTGGATCAAACGCAGGAGAGAGTACCGATGAGCAGCAACATCCGGGCGACGCCGCTCAACCGGTTCGATGTCCGCCCGGCCAGGCCCATCAAGACCGTGTACCCGTACTGCCCAGCATGTGGACGACCGATGAGACTGCTCTGCGGGGCCGACGACTGGAGCACAAACCCACAGCCTGGACAGCCGCACGTGTGGTGGTGCCCTGACGACGCCACGGTCCTGCAACGGCGCCGGGGAAGATGGTTCCGGCAGATCATCACCGAGGAAGGCGATCTCGTCACCGTCGAGGAGGTCAGCCATGTCGAGACGCTATCCTGACTGCTCCGCTGCGTTACAGGCTCTGGCCAACGGTCTAGACGAGGCGACCTGCCACGACTTCCGCGCCATACGGGAGGTCGTCATGTGCGACGCCTGGCACGGACAGGGCGGCGAGGTGACACCAGGCACGTTCCGGCAACGGGTAGACGACGGTTGGTCGAAGGTGCGCCAAGCATGCGCGGCGCACGGGGGCACGACGCCCGAGGTTGGGTTCCTAGAGCCTGAGACTGCAACCCCGATGGAGGTCTACCAGGTTACGAGGAACGGTGCTCAGGTCGGCCTCATCACCCTGGAGGGGAACGAGGTGTCCGTCTGCCTGGAGGACAAGTGCTCAGTAACCGGCGGTGGCGTTTCCTCGCTGGACGCCTTGCGCTCAGTCCTGGAGATCCAGGGGTACGAGGTGAGCGCGTGATCATCCTCGTGTTCTTCCTGGGCGCGGCGGCAATGGCGGCGTTCCTCGTCGGGACGAGGATGGGGCTTAGGATCCTGGTCGGCACGGCGATCTCGGTCCTGAGCAGAGGAGACGACACCTCGGACCAGGTGGCGAGGATGCAGGTGTCCGCCGGGCGCCTGCTCGCCACAATAGGGTCACTGCTTGAAGAGAACCATGATCTGTCTTCGGACGAGCAGCTGATGTGCGATCTCGAACGAACGCTGTCCGAGACGGTGCTTGAGATCAGGTCTGCGATATACCGGGCAAGGGCCAGGAAGGAGGATGCCAACGCATGAGGCAGGACGACCACTGCGATCTCTGCTCGCTGACCCTGGAGGCCGCCTGCAACACAGAGGGCGAGCAGTTCTGCAAGCTCAAGGAGCAGTACATGACGACAGACATGAGCGCCGACGACATGTACGAGAAGCTGGTCGAGATCACGACGCCGGAGCAGTTCGAGCGGATCGACGCCGAGGTGAGGAGGCTCGCCAGCATCGGGTGGAAACCGACTGACCCGCTGGTGACGGCAGACAGGGCGCAGTACCAGGGTCAAGCCGCTGCCCAACGTTGGCTCGATCACTACAGGAACGGGCGATGAGGAACATAGCCCTCCCCCGCCATATCTGTACTTCCGGCGTTTGGTGGTAAGGTCAATCTAGCAACCCGAATGGGAGGGGAAAAGACGATGGCACGACCGATGTCCGCCCAACAGATGGCCCAGGACTACGAGACCGGTGTCCAGGGCGTGACGCTTGAAGACTACTGCGCCCGCCAGACGCAGCTCGGGGTCCGCCCCGACGTGTGCGCCGCCCGGTATGACGCGTACAAGCGCCGCGTGACCGGCAAGGGCCAGAAGATGGTCCAGCGCTGGCAGAACGCCTGACGGACGACATGGGACAGGGGGCGGGGTCGTGCGTCGTCGCGACCCCGCCCTTGTCTTGGCCCAAGGGGGGAGGGTTATGCCGAGGCCGAGGCGCCCGATCTCAACAAAGCAGATCCGGGCTAGGCTCCTACGTGACGCCAGAAGGCAACTGTGGGAGGAGCAGAACGGGTGCTGCTGGTGGTGCGGCAAGGAGATCGACCTGTACCTCGACCCGAACCACCCGCTGGCGGCGACGATTGACCACCTGATCCCGGTGAGCGTCGGTGGCAAGGATGTGCTCTCCAACCTCGTCGTGGCGCACAGGGTCTGCAACGAGGCCAGAGGGAACCGGATGCCGCCGGCGTCCGCGCTCAAAGTACGGATGAGGGCGGCTGAACACTGATGCCTCAGCTTGCAGGCAACGGTGCCATGATCCTCGTCGTCCGGGTGGTGGACCCGAAGACGGGCCGCAGCGCCTACGGACGGTTCCGGGTGGACACGGGCGACGACATCGTACTGTGCAACCCCGCCCTGATCAGCGCAATCGGCGCTACGCCGGTCTCCACGTCCACCGTCCAGGGGATCGACGGCTCGCCGGTCGAGGTCAGGGAATACATCCTAGAACTGGATCTCGGGCAGATGGGGTTCCTAACCGATGTACAGGTGATGGGGCTCAACCTGGCGAGCCTGGGGTACGACGGGCTTCTTGGGGATAACGCCCTGGACCAGGGGGTGTTGGTCCGAGACGGGCCTGGGCGGACATGGAGCTTCGCTGCGGGGGGTGTGGCGCAGAACAGGCCGCCGTCCCTGGTGCTCCCGATCAGCATAGGGCTCGCCGGTCTCATGGTGATCGGGACGGCCATCGTGTTAGGAGGTAGAGGCGAGTGACAGCTTGCAGGGATCAGACGTTCAGCAGGGCAAACGAGTGGCACAGCCTTGACTGTGTGAAGGTGATCCAGGCGCTTCTCGACCAGGAGCAAGGGGACCACCTGATCGTTGACGGGTACTATGGGCCATTGACGGAAGAGGCGGTCAAGCGGTTCCAGGAGGCGCACGGGCTGAAGGTCGATGGGATCGTGGGGCCTGAGACGTGGGCAGTGCTCGACCCGGCGCCGCAGGGGAGACGGATCGTGGCTGCAGCTCCACTCACGGTCGACCCGCAACTGTTCCGCTACCTGGTAGACATCGGGTTTGGCCCGGCGGGAAGCGGCAGCAAGCAGGCTGTCCACACCCTACCGCACGGGAACGGGCTCCCCATCGGGGAACAGTTCGACACCGGCGCGTTCGAGTGGACGCTGACGGAGGATCTGGCCGCACAGGCCGGGATCGAGAAAGGTCAGCAGCTCGTCGTCGCCGGGGTGACGGGGAACGCCGACGCCTGGGACGCCCTGGCCGACGTGTGGGTTGGCGATCAGTTGTTCGAGAACACGCACGGCGTCATCCTCGGTTCCGGGTCGACATCGGTACTGTGGGGTGCGAGGTTCGCGATCACGCGGGGGTTCAGCTTCGACGCCAACATCAAGAGCGGGAAGCTGATCTACTACGTGGAGGATTAGGCTAGAGGGTTAGGGTAGATGGGTGGATGGGCAAAAGAAGGGGCAGGGGAACGATTGACGCTCCCCTGCCCTATCCTTTATGGGCTCCTACCTACTCCCAACAAACTATGGCGCCTTCACGGGTATGTATATGGATTGGATCGCCCAGCAAGCGTGGATCCCTCTCGAAAAATGGCTCGCCCCAATCGCCCGTTCCCATCTGTGCTACTGGCTCGCTCACGACATCTGTTGCCATCGCACCGATTGGCACGCTCCAACCTTCTGGTTAGAAGAGCACTCACATAATTAGACTCGATCCAGTACACTGGCACTATCAACCCTTACGGCTCGCTCAGTGGTTTTGTACCCATCAACCAAACTAGCTCTCTCTCACAGTGTGGACCCATCGAACACTATGGATCGCTCACACAACATGCAACCATTCCAGGTTGATGGCTCGCCCCGACCCGCTGGCCCCATCAATCTCGACGGCTCGCCCGACTGGATTGTGTCCTTCTTAGAACATGGCTCGCCCAAGACGTTTGTCCCTGTCGCCCTCGTTGGCTCGCTCAGTCCTATTGTTCCCATCATACACCATGGCTCGCTCAATGCCTTCGCTCCTATCGCCGTCCGTTGGCTCGCTCGCCGTTTCTGGATCCCTCGTCAGCTCTGGCCCGCCCAATGAGTTTGCTCCTACCTATTCGCTTCCTTCGGCTCACTCGAAACGTTTGTTGCTGTCGTGCATACTGGCTCGCCCGCATTCTTTGTTCCTATCTAGGCTGCTGGCTCGCCCGCTGCCAATGGTCCCGCCTGAGCTTATGGCTCGCTCCGACCCCCTGATGCCCAATCAAGCTAACTGGCTCGCTCACCTACAATGTTCCCGTCCCGGAGCATGGCTCGCTCTAACCCTGTGCTTGTTCCCATCCCCTTCTTCGACGGCTCGCTCATCCCCGCTGCCTCTATCGCCTGTACCGGCTCACTCACTCATGGTGATCCTATCAGCCTCGGTGGCTCGCCCGACGATTCTGTTCCTATCGCCCGAAATGGCCCGCTCACTCATGGTGATCCTATCTCGCAAAATGGCCCGCTCCTATCTAATGTTCCCATCGTGGATGATGGCTCACTCTACAATAATGTTCCTATCACGCGGCATGGGGTGCTCCAACCTTAAGGTACACTCAAGATGGATGGCTCGCTCCTCGACAGTGTTCCTATTACGACTCCTATAGCTCGCTTGCCGGTGGTGTTTCTATCTTATGGCTCATGGCTCACTCAAATGTTCTGTTCTTGCAGCTCGCTCTCACAAAATGTCTCTATCTCTCGTGATGGCTCGCTTACGGTCCCTGGCACACTCCAGCTCGGCGGCTCGCTCCACAACAGTGTAGCTATCCACAAGCATGGCTCGCTCTATGACCGTACTCGATGTCTTGCTTCGTGGCTCGCCCAGTACCCTTGGTTCACTCGGAATCCATGGCTCGCCCATGCCTTTGGGTCCACTCAAAATCGTTGGCTCGCTCCCTTGTTTTGTGTCTATCAGGGGTATTGGCTCACCGAGCAGGCTGCTAGGCCCCCGGTGGGTCGATCTTATGGGCGTGCCCGAGGTGGGCAATTGGGTACGGTGCGACTACGGGCAACCCCTCCAGCTTCCTGCCGACCTCTACGTAATGAGCGAGGAACAGCTTCACCGCCCAGCGCCGAGCTCTCGCCTCGATCTGGCCGGGGGGAAGCAGACCGCGGGAAAGGTACTTGTACGCCTCTGTGCTGCGTCGGATCTTCTTCTCCCGTAGGATCTGCTTAGCAAGGTTCGCATTGTCGCCGGCCTCGTTGCGCCGGACCTCGTACTCCTTGCGCTCGGCGTAGAGGTGTCCGTAGAAAGCGTCCGGCTTGTTGTGCACCTTGCAGAACGAGTCCCCAATCTTCCAGCACAGGACCTTCAGTCGAGCGTTCCACGGGCGCTTAGAGGCCGCAGCGTGAACCGAATCCCAAGTGTACTCCCCTGTCGGCTCGCCCTGCTCGTCAAGTTCAGACGCATGGTGCAGGAAACGTTCGGGCGTAAGATTCAGAGCCTCGGCCACTTGTAGAACCTGGGCCACAGAGAGCGTATCCGTCTTGGCCCCAACGACGTTCCGCATGATCTCCTCGGCCTTCTCGCTACCTACCCACCGCACGGAGGGGTCCAGGCCGGCGAATCGCCAGACGTGCCCAGCTGTGGGGCACTCCCGAACGTCCACATGGGCGAGGAGCCCCGCTGCGATCACAGGGCCGATCCCGACCTGGGACCTCGCCCACGCCCCAAGAGGAGAAGCCGCCGAGTAGGAGTCGAGGTTATAGCGGACGAATGCCTCGACCCGCTCCATGGCATCCACGACCCACCCCATGGCCCCAGCCGGCTCGCCGGCTTTCTCAAGGGCTCGCTGCTGATTCGCGGCCGCCTTCCTGTACTCCTGGACCTCGTAGTAGGTATCGACGAGGTAGCGCGCTTGGCGGCGACTCATCAGCCTGGCGGAGTCCTGAATATCCCTCAGCACAGAGCGGCCGAGGTGCTTGGTGCTGGCGAAGTAGCTGGACAGGAACTCCTCCATGCTCTTCGACTCGTCGAATTCCGCTTCTGGAATGGCAGACATCTTCGATCCCCTCCTACTTCTTCTCGACTGAAACGCCTGTCGCCTTGTCCCACGTCACAGAGACGCGCCCGCCGAACAACCCCGCAACCGCATCCGCCACCTCCACAACAGGCGCGATCACGTGCCCAGACAGGTCTAACCCGTTGGCGACCTTGCGTCCGCCGACCAGGACCGGTACCGCGAAGCTGCTAGTGGATAGTGGCTGCGGCATCTCGGCAGATGTAGGAGGCATCCACAGGCCCGCTTCTTCGGGTGCACAGAACAGACCGTCGATGTCCACCAGGTAGCCTCCTGGGGTGGTTACGTTGCCGGCAATTTGGCGGATCTGATACTGAATACCGTTCTCGTCTCTTGGGATGGAGACCGCGTGGCCCTTGTCGTACCGCCTCTGGAACGCACCAGGCGTCACCTCACCGCCTCGTCCGTGCGAGGCTTCCTCCCGCCAGAGGTAGAACCCAGCCGGCCAAAGCCAATGGGCATCCCACAGTTTCACAGGAAGTCCATTCAGCGACTGGACCGCACGCTGCACAGCAGGCCGGGCTAGAGCACAGTACACGCCGGCGATGATCCCAAGGCTAGGGGCCGTAATCCTGACCCAAGTCGCGATCACAGACTGTGGGTACTCCACCCCTGCTTCAACGTCCAGGTACACGGCCACAGGTTTCGGTGACCTCAGCGAGGATAAGGCCAGGTCGATGTTACGATAGTCGTTGGCAATCAACAACACGGAGATTCCATTGCTGTGCAGCAGGGAGATTTCCTCTGTCGTGACAGGCGTAGCGCCGACACCACCCGTGAACAGGTATCGGCCCCAAAACGCCGGCTTATGACCAAGGAACCGTGTCACATCGTCAATGAACGCCTGGGTTACGGGGTCCGCGGAATCGACACCGATCAACATGCTGCCTCATCCTCCAATCTCCTTAACGCTTCGATGGCCCCGCCCCAATCTGCCAGGGCATTTGGCGAGGATGTCAGCGCCGTCCAGCCGCCGTCTGGCGTACACGCCTTCCACGCCGCCCACAACCGTTCCAGCGCTTCCGCCCGCCGTACCGCATCGCCGGGGGCACGGGAGAGGGCGGCGCGCGCCGTGTTCTCCCGCCGGATGGACTCCTCGGCCATCGCGACGAGAAGGGCATCCTCTTCTTCCTCGGTCGCGTCGTGTGGGATTTCCTTCATAGGGATCGGCTTGAGCATCAACTCCAACGCATGCCGCAACTCAGCCACCAGCGCGGCGAGGGCGTCGCGCTCGGCGGTCAGTTCGTTGATGTGGCTTAGGAGGGCAGGAATGTCGGTGCGAGCATGGGCACAGAAATCAGCGTCGGATTCCTTCACGAAGGCCTGGTCGTCTAGGTATGACACCAACAGGCGACCACCCGAGTCGTACAGCCCGTCGCCGTCGTCACCGGATGACCACGGACCCGGAGTAGCAGCGTCGCACCGGCGTCGGATCTCTACCAACTGCTTAGTCGTCAACATCGCCCATCACCCCCAACGCCCGAAGTACGGCTCGGGCCGTCTCCCGGTATTCCTCCCTAATCTCCTCCTTACTCCGCTCCCAGGGCATTACATCGACGCCGTACGTAGTTGCGGCCACGTCCTCTACGCTGTAGAGCGCCCTCGCCAACTCCTCCACCGATGGCACCCGCATGTACCCCGCTGCGGCGAGGTCGGTAGGGGTGGCATACCGCGATCCCTCGACAAAGCGCGGGTAATCCTCTAGCACCCCAATCGCAAATGTACGACCGCTCTGCTCAAACGTGATCGGCTTGCTCAAATATGCCAACCTCCCTCTCCTTCGCTAGTTGTGTACCCCGTGTTGCGGAGGGTGCGGCGTATTGTACTCACGGCAGACACCCCATCGCCGTCCACAAGACGGACAGTATCACCACAGCAGGCAAGGTCACGGCTTCTCCTCCTCCGCTTCGAGGATCCTGCGACCGATCCACTTGGCCACCGGCACGGCGACGGCGTTGCCGAGGGTGCGGTATCGTAGCGAGTCCGGCGTGTCCGGTTCGATGAGCGTCCAATCGTCGGGGAACCCTTGCAGGCGCTCACACTCCTTAGGCGTGAGGCGGCGGACGCTCGAAAGGTTTGTCACATAGGTTGTGTTGTGCCCCTGCCCGATTCCCCCTGGGTCTCGCCGCAAGGTGTAGGACACAGCATGCTGGCTTGCTGGATCCAGTTGGATCATCGCCACATGTCCAGGGTCCGCATGCCTGCTAGTCACAGGCTGGGCAAGTTCCTCAGCCCACGTCGGGCAGGACGCCCTACCAACGGACAGCACCACAAAGTCCTCTTCCGTCGGGTCAAACCTCATGCCACTACGACTTGCGGTAATGGAATGGGCGACCCAAAACCCCGCCTGCGCCTTGTTGTCGTCAGCACCACCATTGGCGTAGGTACAGGTGAGAGCCTGCGTCACCACAAGGAAATCCGGTTCGCTCGCTACCCCTGCTGGGCGGTCTGTTCCAGCGCCGCTCGCAAGGAGGGAGGCAACGACCTGCCCCTCTTCTCGGCCCGGCGGAGAATTCCCAGCGCCGCTTTCGGGCTCAAAAAGTACCTCTGCGGCACGTCGCCAGTCTCCAAGACATCCGACAACGAACACACGGCGGCGTCTCTGGGGAACTCCGAAGTACTGAGCGTCAAGCACGCGCCAGGCGTACCCATACCCGAGTTCTGCCAGCGACCCGATGACGGTCGCCATGTCCCGTCCTCCGTTCGACGACAGAAGTCCAGGGACGTTCTCGATGAGAACCCAGCGGGGAGCGACATCAGCAACGAGGCGCATGAACTCGAAGAAGAGTCCGCTTCGCTCTCCAGCCAGTCCAGCACGGTATCCAGCCACGCTGAGGTCTTGGCATGGGAATCCTCCGGCAAGAAGGTCAACTGGCGGCAGTTCATCGCCTCTCACCTGCCTGATGTCGCCGTATCTTGGTACGCTGGGCCAATGCCGTTCAAGCACCCGGAGGCAGAAGAAGTCGATCTCCACTTGGAAGGCACATTCCATCCCTGCCCGTTCAAGACCCATATCGAACCCTCCGATGCCAGCGAAGAGACTACCGAACCTCACCCCCGCCACCCCATTTCCACCCACACGACGGCCAGCATCAACACGGCGAGCATGGTCACGGTGCCGCCTCCTCACGCCGGCGAATGTCAACAACGTCGTACGTGTCCTCGCCGTCGAACCTGGGCTGGTTCCACGGCCCGTACCGCCACACTACCACCATCACCTCACCTCCTCCAGTTCTCTATCCAATGCCACCAGTTCCGCCAGCAGGTCCACCATCGTCCCCTTGTACCCATCGACCATTCCCGGCGTCACGATGATGTCGCCGTCCCTTCTAGTCACCTCCATGTCCGTGGGCAGGAACACGTACCGCTTGCCCGCATGCACCCGGATCGCCGGCAGCGGGATCTCCCACATGTCCCACAGGCGCAGGAGCGTGCCGGCCATCGGTGACGACAGGACCCCCCTCACATCGGCGACAACCTTGGCGAACAACGCCATGTCATCCTGGAAGACATTGAACCTGTCCGCCGTTCTGAGCGCCGCGGCAGGATGATAAGTCGGGAACACAAGTCTCCCCTGCCAGACGAACGGCTGCCCTCGCCGGTCGCTGATCTTCTCGCCCAGCGCGAAGTAGCTGAGCGCCGTCGCGCCGAGGCACAGGATCACCTCCGGATCCACCCGCTCGATGATGAGCTTGGTCCATACGCTACACGCCTCGACCTCGTCTGGTTTCGGCGTCCGGTTGCCTGGCGGTCGGCACCGCACGACGTTCGTGATGGCCACCTCGCCCCTGTCCATGCCGACCTGGGCTAAGGTTCGATCCAGGAGCTGCCCTGCGGCGCCGACGAACGGCACACCTGTCCTGTCTTCCTGGTGGCCAGGCCCTTCGCCGACGACAAGGACAGTGGCCGGCGAGGGGCCTACACCGAACACCACATTGGACCAGGGGTTGTTCTCCCGTTCGACGCCAAGCTCGCACCTACGGCACTTGGCTGCGGCCCTGGCCTGCCCCATGCGTTCGAGAGGCACCGTTTCGTCGAGCGCCTTGGCGAGCGTTCTTGCGGACTTCCCCGCTCTCTTGAGCACGTCCAGCCGGTGCACCATCGCTACCTCCTTCCAGGGATCGCCACAAAGACTCGGCCCTGCGCTTGCCAATTCCAGGCACTGACTCCAAATCTGACTCTGATACCGTCCAAGCGAGAGGGACGCGTCCAAAGGTGTCGATGATCGCATCGGCGAGGGTGACGCCCACGCCGGGGAACCCCTGTAGCAGATGACGTGCGAAGTCTCGGTCGGTCGCCTTCCCCCACTCGGACGCGCTCGCCGCCGTGGGGCGACGGAGTAGCGACAGGTGTTTCGACTTCGAGGCCCAGGTCTCCATCGCCCGCAGAAGTTGTGCTGTCTCCGACATCGACGCCGTTTGCATGACGGCGACGCCATGCTCGAACTGGAGCGAGAGGATGAGGGCGTAGTGCTGGCGCAGGGTCCACCGCCGGCGTGACATCAGGAATCCGTCCGTCGTCCAGGACGGCTGCCCCTCGATGATCAGGAGCGACGGGTTGCGCTTGAGGAGAAGGACTTCCCGTTCGAGCCGCCCGTCGAACACCGAGGCGAGAAGGTCTTCGACGGTCTTCCGCTGCACGGATATGAGCAGCCCTTCGGCAGACGGGATCAGGTAGTCGGCACCGCGCTGCTCGGCCAGGGATGAAGACTTGCCGACAGCGCGCAGGAGCTTTGGTTCGGTCGGCGAGACGAGGATCACAGTTCGTCCTCCATGGCGATCTGCGTAGGGGTCGACATCGCCTCTGGCACGGTCACTTGAGCTAGCCTCCTTGCCGCCTGGACGCACCATCGGCGGTCGATCTCGATGCCGATGGCGCGCCTACCCATAGACTTCGCAGCGACGAGCGTGGAACCAGAGCCGGCGAACGGATCGAGGACCAAATCTCCGGGCAGGGTGTGCCAGGACAGAAACCTCTGCACAAGTGCTACAGGCTTGACAGTAGGGTGAGACGCCTTATCCAAGCAGCCCCCCATCACCCGCACCACGTCCGACACGTACCTGCCGCCGTACCACTTGTTGTTGCCACCCGGCACCTGCCCCACCAGGATCGACTCGTACTGGTGGCGGTAAATATACCCCATGCCCATCTGCACCTTGTCCCACACGAGTATCTTCCGGTTCGCCAAGCCGGCCTCGTCCATGTACCCGATCCAACGGTACGGCTGCGTCGTGTTGCCGCCGGCGGCACAGCAGGCGATCCACGCCCCAAGCTTTAGTACTCTCACTGCCTCCCAGAACAGCACCTTCGCCCAATGGTCAGACTCGGCGCCGGTGCCGGCGATGGGTCGTGTCGGCCTGGATGTCGTCGCCCCATCCGGGGCGTAGATCCGCTCGTATGGCGGGTCGGTGAATATGAAGTCTACAGACCGCCTCGGGATCTCAGGTAGGATTGTCCCTGCGTCGCCGCAGTAGAGCTTGACAAGCTGGTCCTCGTACATCGGTTCGGTGATGGTCGCACCCCCCCCCTCAGCCTGGCGTGTCGGCTCGCTTCGCTCGCCTCCACGTCCCCATGTAGGGCTTTGGCGCCGTGGAGGGTGGGGCAGGGCGCAACCCGGACTCTTGGTTTTGGGGAGGGCGCACAGCCAGTCCCCATCCTGCCCACACCCTACCGCCTACGCTCGGGGGCGGCGCCCTAAGCCGTTGCCCCTATCCCCTCAGCGGTTCTTGCGCCAGGGCCAAGGGCCGGAATTGCGCCCTGCCCCACCCTCCACGGCGGAATGCCCTACGCTGGCACACGGACGGGCGAAGCCCGGACGTGCCCTGCTACCTACCTCTTCCCTGCCCCCTTCCTCGCCTTGGAGTAGGCGATGATTGTCTGCTCCAATGCCTCTCTGGTCCGTTTCGCAAGCACATCCTGTACCTGTCTTCGCCTAGATTCCGGCAGGCGCTTGATGTCGCTCCAGACGAGCTGTGGCTTGAACCCAAAGTGCGCTGCGGCCTCCTTGACGTTGGCGCGATGGCTGATGATGAACTGAGCGGTAGCCTCGGCCCGCTCCATGATCCGTTGTCTGACCACATCGCCTCTGATCCCGGCCCATGACTTATCCATGTCGGTCACCTCGACAGCCGCCAGCCGGCGCGTCCGATCAGGTACTGGAGGGCGAAGTTCGTAACCTGCTCCTCCTGGAACGGGCGACGGCCGCGGTCCTTGATGGTCTGCGCGTAGTAGGTGTCCTTGCCGCCCGACTGCTCCTTCCGCATCTGGATCACGGTGTGGAACTCGTGTCCCAGGCGCTTGTGTCCGGCGGGCATCGTGCCTCCTGGGTAGAGCCTCCTCACCTCGGCGTCCTCGTCTCTGGACACGATGCTGAGGCCGCTGGTGGCGAAGATGTGGGCCGGGTTCTGGTAGATGAACTTCTTCTGCCAGTCTTTGTACAAGTTGCCGATGATCTGCCACATCTGCTCTCGGGCGATGGCCGTAGCAGCTTCTTTCGGCGTCTTGGCCTCCTTGCGGATTTCAAGCAGGAAGTCCCCCATGGTCTTCCCGTACACTTCCTCGGTGAAGTAGCTCTGCACTGAGGACCAAGGTTTGTCGATCATGTCGACAACGATCCAGTCGTCGAGCTTGGCCTTGTCGGTGAACTCGTCCATGGCGGCGGTCGCCGTCTGCCAGTCGTAGGCTGGGCGGATCTCGATGTTCTCCAGGTCCGGGAACTCCTCGGCGAGCATCCTGGGCACGCCGTCGTCGCAATCGACAATGTACATCCTGGCCGGCGATCCCTTCTCCTGGAGGAGCCTCGCGATGGAGAGGAACGCGTAGGTCTTGCCCGCCCCGTGGACGCCGTAGACCAGGATCCGCTCCCGCATGCCTTGGATCTTCGGCCCGATCATGGAGCCTCGCCTGGGGCGTTGTATTCCACTGGAATCCGGTGCATCATGGTGGCGGTCTCTATGGTGTAGCGGCGGATGCCGCCGTGTGCTATGGGCTTTGGTGCCTCGCCCTTGTCTTGTAGGATTGATAGGTGCTTGGTGACTGCCTGCGCTGATCTGAGTAGGTCTCCAATAGCGCCCATGATTTTCTGCCCGACTTCTCCCTCTATGTCCTCGACGACGACTGGCACGTATACGGCGCCGTCTACGAACGAGCACCAGATCGCTGCTTCTGCGGTGCTGTCGGCCTCGTTCTCGTCAATCAGGACAAGGGTTTCTACATAAGTTTCCTCGCTGATGTCAGGGAAATGGATTTGGGCGGCAACACTGAGTTTCATGTCTGCGCCCCCTTCTTTGGGGTTTCATGGCGACGCGCGCTTTGACCATCGGGCGAAGCAGTGTTGGTGGATCACGTCTCATCCCCCTTCGGAGGCTGAACCGTGACAGCCGTGTATTCCGTACTGGTGCGGTACGGAGCCAGCTTCTCGCCGAAGTCGGCCTCCAGTCGCTTGGTGTCGTAGCCGTGGCGTTCCCTGACTACGACGCTGACGGTGTACCCCAGGGCCTGGACCTTCCTCCCCACCCCGACGAGATCGAGCAGGGTGGCGCGGGCCTCGTCCTTGAGCGCCGCCGCCGCCATTTCCTGCTCGCGGGCGGCGACGTACCGTTTCGCCCATTCCCTGACTGCCACTTCGTCCCATTGGATCGTGACCCCTGACGCTCTCTGCTCCTCCTTGGCGTCCTCTCCTCCGCATAGGTACGCGTACGGGCAGACCCGGCGCTCGATGGATCCACGCTCGTAGTCGCATGCCGGCAAGCGGCCCTTCCTCGCCCACACCTCGGCGGTGTTGAGCTTCTGTCGGACCTCGGCGAACGGGATCGGCGGGGTGGGGAGACGGAGCATGTCCGTCTCCCCCGAGTCGCGGTTCATCGCCATGAACAGGATCGGCAGGTTCAGTGCATGGTGGTACGCAGAGAGTTGTGCCGCATACCGGGGGAACGCGGCGAACCCGTGCCGCTTCCAGATGGAGAACCGTCGCCCCGACATCGTTTTGAACTCGGCGACGTGGGATCCGTGCTCTGTCTCGGCGATGCCGTCGATGTGGCCTCGGATCACCCAAGCCGGCGCCTCGATCTCGATTTCCTTCTGCCGGGAGTGAACAGATATCCTACTAGCCTGAAGCTCCTCGATCATCACGTTCTCCAACGCCGACCCTGCTTCCGCCGCCCGAGCCAAGAACTCCGGCGCCTCGACGGGATCGAACCCGAGCCGTGCCGCGACGAGCGCCCGGATGCAGCCGCCGCAGGCCGAGGCGCGGTAGACCGGCTTGCCGGCCTCGATGTACGCGATGGGGCGTTCGTCCTTGGCCGGCTCAGCCATGGTACTTGGCCCAGAACCCTTCTGGCCCGTCGTCCAGGATGTTCGCGAGGAGTACGTCGTCCTCTGTCACCTCGGGGATCTCCATCGCGGCGACTTGGAACGCGGACCGCTCGTTGGCCTTGGCGAGCTTGATCAGCCGGGCCTTGAGGAGCGATGGGATGGCCTGACCCTCCTCAGACTTGGGGCTGGACTTCTCGCCGGAAGGAGACTTGGGGCTGGCATTCTCGCTAGTCGTCTTCTTGTTGCCAGTCGTCTTCCCAGGCTCGGCGATCAGGGCGACGGGCATCAGACGCTCGGTGACGACCTCCTTGTCCCCCTCGCGCTTAAGGCCCTTGTACTCCAGCTTCTCGCGCTTCAGGTGAAACCCGTAGCCGACCCAGGTCGCAGCCTCAAGCGGGCTGCCGGACTCCAGGGACTCGACCCTAAGCTCACGGATCACGCGCTCGATCAGGTGCCCATAGACGCTTGTGCGGACGATCTTCTTCTTGCCCTCCTCGTGCTCGATGCGGGCGCCGTTGGCGACCACGTTCCAGCCGCTGCCGATGGGGAACGAGACTTCGGTCACGTCCTCGGCGTCGGGGGAGTGCCCCTCCCAGATCAGCAGCGGCACCGTGCCGCCCATGTACTGCGAGTTGAACCCGAACCGCGCCCGGTCGATGTAGAAGTCGAAGTCGTCTGCAAACCCTGTGGCGGTCTCCCAGTCTTCACGTGCCATCAGATTTCCCTCCTGATCTCGGTCTCGAACCTCACGGCCTCCTGCCACCAGTGGGGGAGCAGGTGCTTCCCCTCTCGCCATAGCCGCTCGAACGACGTATCCAGCACATACGTCACACACCAGTCGTCCCTGTGCCTCACCCCCCTTCCTGTCGATTGGACGAGGGTGCGTATCGTCTGCGCCATGTACCACTCCTGGCCGTCGCGCCCGAATCCGTAGAGCCTGGCGGAAACCTGCCTGTCTCCCAGGCTTGGTTTCGGGATCTTGGGGATGACGACGACCCTGGTCAGGTCGTCCGGCAGGTCCACGCCTCGGTCGAGACCGGCGCCGATGAGCACCGCCCCTGGCGTCGAGGTGTACCGGCGCAGGGCCTCTTCTCTGCCGCCCCGCTCGAAGGTGACGATGCGGCGTCTGTGCCGTGGTGAGATCCTGGCGGCGATCCCGCGCCCCAGGTCGTAGCTGACGCTGTGGATCAACACCCGTTCGCCTGGGTAGAGATCCAGGATCTTGTTCACCGCTGCGGCGACGGCAGGCATGGACTCGGCCTGGTCCGTCTTGTCCATCGATGCCACCCCTACGTACCGGACCAGCCGGTTGGCGACGGGGAACGGAGACGGGATCACGACCGTTGCCACCGCTCCCTTGTCCAGCCCCAAGTCGTTGCAGAACCTGTCCGCCGACAGAATTGTGGCGCTCATCACGAGCACTCTGCTGAAGTGGCGCCAGAGAAGGGCCTGGGCATACGGGGCGACGAGCACCGGCTTGAACACGAGCTTCTGGCCATCGCCGTCGTCCGTCCGCACCCAGGACTTCGGCCGCAGCGCCAGGTCCGATCGCATGCCCAGCAGCTGCTGCTCAAGCCGGGTGAGGGACTTGACCTTGCGGCGCAGCTGGCTGTAGATCAGTTGCGCCATCCGTAGCTGCATCCGTCGCTCGCCGACCTCAACGATGGTGTCCGGCGGCATGCCGTGATGAGTGGCGACGGCCTCCGCGTACGGCGCGCTCTCCTCGTCTTTCTCGGCCAGATGCTGGCGCAGGGCGGGCAGCATCGTGTCTGAGATCCAGGCCCCCCACTCCCCAACCTTGTCTGTCGGCGACTTGTGCTTGGGCGGCGGGATCCTAAGCTCGTCGAGCCTGGAGCTCGGGATCTCGACCTGGACGAAGGACATCAGCGCCGACTCCAGCGTGTCGCCTTCGTCCAGCACCAGGAGCCGCAGACCGTCCGGGTGCTTCTCCTTGTAGCCGTTCTCGTCCAGATCAGAGAACCTGCCGGCGTGGTTCGCCTCCAGGAGCCAGTACGCCGTGTTGAGCACTGCCTGGTCGGCGTACACCGCCGCCTGTTTCGCCACGGTGTAGGGGCACTTCCGAACGTCGTGGCAGAAGGTGCAGACGCCCTCAGACCTGTCGCAGGCGTCGCACGTGGGCACCTTCTCTCGTCCCGGATCGTGTGCCCCTGGCATGTCGCAACCCTCCTCCGGGGGCAGGTAGTTGAGCGGGGTGTAGTTGTCGCGTCCCTTGAGCGTGCGCGAGGTGGGGAAGCTCGCCAGGAACTGGTCCTGTAGTTGCTTCGTGGTCGACACGTAGACGACGGGCATCCGCAGGATCTTCCCCGCCGCCGCACCGATCAGGCTCTTGCCGCTGCCGGTAGGCGCCTCGACGAGCACGACCTTGGCCCCCGACTGGAACGCCTCGACGATCTGCTTCAGAGCAAGCTTCTGGTGCGGCCGGAACTGGGCGAACTGCGGGAAGCCGAGTTGCGCCGGCGTGGACCACCAGCCCAGCCTGTCACGATCAGGCCCATACTCAGATTCAGATACTGAAGATACTGACTCCCCAGGTTCGGCAGACGCTGGCCGGGATGGCCCCTCGTCCGCGGTAGGTGTGTCCCCTGTCGGCACCTCCTCGCTGCCACCCATTCGCCGCCAGAGCATCACTGCCAGGACGTGGCTGCACACGCGCCTCTGCCGGCGCGCTCCCCACTGGTGCTCGAAGCATGTGCAGGTGTACCTGCCGCCCCGCCACGACACGAGATAGGTGTCGTAGACGTCGCCCCACGTCGGATCCCCGGGCACAACCCAGGTCTCGGGCTGCGACCAGTGAGGGCCGATCCCTCCTCGCAGCACACGCTTCCTGGCGCGCTCGACGCGCGTCTCGGGAAACCCGCTCTCTTCCACGTAATGCCAGCAGGCGAAATCAAGCCGTTCCTCGGGCGTTTCCGGCTCGTGCCACTGCCAGTCTTTGCGCCAAGCCCTGCTCATCCGTCATCATCATCCTCTGCGCCCGGCGGCGCGATCCATTGCGGGAACGCCTCTCTCATGCGCCGGGTGAAGAACTTCCGCAGGAGCTGTCGCCTCGGCACCCGTTCCAGCGCGGAGTTGATCAGACGGTGCGCCTCGTCAGGGTCGATCAGGGCGATCCTTCTGGCCGCCGCCTCGACGCTCTGAACCACCTTCTCCACTCGGTCTAGGTCGTCCATGTAGGCCAGGGCCTCGTTGGCCGTCGATTCCAGAACCGCCACCTCGTCCTGCTTGCCAGATAGCATCTGCTGCCGCAGCCAATGCAGGCGGTGGAACAGCGCGTCGCGCACGATGTCCGACTTGGTTTT